>Ga0207674_10000599_pt1 | contig 47369 bp, 47 predicted proteins | sample KBSCornC72_FD_184303 | JGI IMG/M metagenome (GOLD analysis project Ga0207674, IMG submission 184303) | Corn rhizosphere microbial communities from Kellogg Biological Station, Michigan, USA - KBS Corn C7-2 (SPAdes) (version 2) | ecosystem: Host-associated > Plants > Roots > Rhizosphere > Soil ... | reverse complement strand
CTGATTCGCGCTTGGGGCGGCCCTTCGCGCTCATTGGACCACCCTCCGCGCTGCGCGCTGCGGGGCTGATTCGCGCTTGGGGCGGCCCTTCGCGCTCATGCGAACATCCTTCGCACGCGCTCGATCCCCGCCACGAGCGCGTCGACTTCCTCGCGCGTGTTGTACAGGGCGAACGACGCACGCGCCGTCCCGGCCACGCCGAAGCGTGTCATGACGGGCATCGCGCAATGGTGTCCGGCCCGGATCGCGACGCCGGCGTGATCGAGGATCGTGCCGACGTCGTGCGCGTGCACGCCTTCCAGCGTGAACGACAGGATGCCGGCCTTCTCCTTCGCGGTGCCGATGATCCGCACACCGGGAATGGCCGACACCCGCTCCGTTGCCCAGGCGAGGAGGTCGCGCTCGTGCGCCTCGATCACGTCGATGCCCACGTCGCGAACATAATCGAGCGCGGCGCCGAGGCCGATGGCGCCGGCGATGTTCGGCGTTCCGGCCTCGAATTTGTACGGGAGGTCGTTGTACTCGGTCTTCTCGAACGTGACCGAGCGGATCATGTCGCCGCCCCCCTGGTACGGCGGCATCGCGTCGAGACGCGCCGCCTTCGCATGCAGCACGCCGATGCCGGTGGGCCCGAAGATCTTGTGACCGGAGAACGCGTAGAAATCGCAGTCGAGCGCCTGCACGTCAACCGCCACGTGGGCAATCGCCTGCGCGCCGTCGACCAGCACCGGCACCCCGGCGGCACGGGCGAGCGCGATGATGCGCGCGATCGGCGTGATCGTGCCTAGCGCGTTGGACACGTGCGTGACTGCGACGAGCTTCGTGCGGGGGCCGAGCGTCGATGCATAGGCGTCGAGATCGAATTCGCCGGCATCGTCGACCGGCACGACGTTCAGGACCGCGCCCGTCTGGCCGCACAGCAGCTGCCACGGAACGATGTTCGAGTGGTGCTCCATCGCGCTGATCACGATCTGGTCGCCCGGGCGCAGCATCGGCCTGCCGAAGCTCTGGGCGACGAGGTTGATCGCATCGGTGGTGCCGCGCGTGAACACGATCTCCTCGGTTGCGCGCGCATTGATGAAGCGCGCAACGTTCGTTCGCGCGGCCTCGTAGGCGTCGGTTGCACGCTGCGAAAGCGTGTGCACGCCGCGATGGACGTTCGCGTTGTCGTGCGCGTAATACCGGGACAGCGCATCGATCACCGACCGCGGCTTCTGCGTCGTGGCCGCGTTGTCGAGATAGACGAGCGGATGGCCGTTCACGCTTTCGGACAGGATCGGAAAATCGGCGCGGCGGCGCAGCACGTCGAACGTGCGGTCCGCGGGTGCCGCGAAGACTTCGCGCTCCATTTTCATATCAGGTGCGCCGGGCCGCCCCAAGCGACTGATCCGCCCCCTCGGGGGGCAGCGAGCGCAGCGAGCGTGGGGGAATGTTTCACCCGAGCTCCCGAATGCGTGTGCCCTGAGGGAGCCGTTCGACGAGCACGCGCTCCAGCATGGACCGCAGCGGTGCGACGCGCACGCGCTCGATCACGTCATGCGCGAACGCGTAGGTCAGCAGCGCCCGCGCCATCGCCTCGTCGACGCCGCGCGAGCGCAGGTAGAACATCGCGTTGTCGTCGAGCTGACCGACGGTTGCGCCATGCGTGCATTTGACATCGTCGGCGTCGATCGAAAGCTCCGGCTTCGTGTCGATTTCAGCACTCTTGGAAAGCAGCAGGTTGCGGCTCGAAAGCTGCGCATTCGTCTTCTGCGCACCGGGATGCACGACGACCTTGCCGTTGAACACGCCGCGCGCCGCGCCGTCGACGATGCCCTTGTAGTACTCGCGGCTCGTGCCGCGCGGCTGCGCATGGTCGATGCGCGTGTGGTGATCGATGTGCTGGCGACCGCTCGCCAGAAAGAGCCCGTTGAGCTCGGCCTCGCAGCCTTCGGCGTCGAACGACGTCGTGATGTCGTTGCGCGCCAGCGCGGCGCCGAGTGCGATCGAGTGCGACTCCAGCCGGCTCGACCGCGACTGCGCCGCATGCACACCGCCGATATGCAGCGTACGGGCCGATTCCTGCTGCAGCTTGTAGTGCGCGATCGACGCATCGGCCGCGACGAACAGCTGCGTGACGGCGTTGGTCAGCGCCGCGGCGCCGTCGATTCCGGCGTAATGCTCGATCAGCGTCGCCTGCGTACCTTCGCCGGCAACGACGACGTTGCGCGGATGGATCGCAGCGTCCGGTGCCGTGCACACGAACAAGGCATGGATCGGCTCGGCCACGATGGTTCCGCGTGGCAGATGAAGATAGACGCCGTCGGCCATGAACGCGGCGTTGAGCGCCGCGAACACGGTGTAGTAACGATCCTCGCCGAGCAACGGCTCGAGCGCATCGGGCGCGGATTGTAGCGTGTGCGCAAGACTTTCCAGCGTCACGCCCGCCGGCAGGCGGCCGATCTGCGACAAGCTCGGTGCATAGCGGCCGTCGACGAACACCAGCCGGTGCGATGCCATGCCGGCGAGCGCGAATGCGCCGATGTCGACCGCGCCGCTGCCCGCATGCACGGGGGCGGTGAACGCCCGCTTCGCGACCGCGGCGACGCTCGTGTATTTCCAGTCCTCGTCATGCGCGCCCGGCAGCCCGCGCGCGGCGAAGCGGTCGAGCGCCGTTCGGCGCAGCCTTGCGAGCCACGGCACGTTCGCCCCGGGCAGCGAGGCCGAGGTGCGAGAAAACTCGGTCACGAAGCGTGCGACGCTCTCTGTGGTCATCGCGCTGCGTCCGATCCGGCGCCAGGCGCCGCCTGCGATTCGAGCCACCCGTAGCCGCGCCGCTCGAGCTCGTGCGCGAGCTCCTTGCCGCCCGACTTCACGATCCGCCCCTGCGACAGCACATGCACGAAATCGGGCACGACGTAGCCGAGCAGGCGCTGGTAGTGGGTGACGAGGATCATCGCGCGCTCGGGACTGCGCAATGCGTTGATGCCGTTGGCGACAACCTGCAGCGCGTCGATGTCGAGACCCGAATCGGTCTCGTCGAGGATCGCGAGGCGCGGCTCGAGGAGTGCCATCTGCAGGATCTCGTTGCGCTTCTTTTCGCCGCCCGAAAAGCCCTCGTTCACCGCGCGGTACAAAAGCTCGTCGCTCATGTCCATCAGCTTCATCTTGCTGCGCACGAGGGCCAGGAAATCCATCGCGTCGAGCTCGGCCTCGCCGCGATGGCGGCGCACGGCGTTCACGGCGGCCTTCAGCAGGTAGACGTTGCTGACGCCGGGAATCTCGACCGGATACTGGAACGCGAGAAAGACGCCGTCACGGGCGCGCTCCTCGGGAGGCAACGCCAGCAGGTCGCGCCCGTCGTAGCGGACCTCGCCGCCGGTCACCGTGAACGTCTCGCGCCCGGCCAGCACCTGCGCGAGCGTGCTCTTGCCCGATCCGTTCGGGCCCATGATCGCGTGCACCTCGCCGGCGTTGACCGTGAGGTCGAGGCCGCGCAGGATCGGCTTGTCGTCGACGCGCACGTCGAGGTTGCGGATCTCGAGCATCGGTCGGCCGCTCATCCGACGGAGCCTTCCAGGCTGACGCCAAGGAGCTTCTGCGCCTCGACGGCGAACTCCATCGGCAGCTCCTTGAACACTTCCTTGCAGAAGCCGTTGACGATCATCGACACCGCATCCTCGGCGGACAGGCCGCGCTGGCGGCAGTAGAAGAGCTGGTCCTCGCCGATGCGCGACGTCGACGCCTCGTGCTCGACCTTCGCCGTCGCGTTCTTCACCTCGATGTACGGGAACGTGTGCGCGCCGCAACGATCGCCGAGCAGCAGCGAGTCGCATTGCGAGTAATTGCGCGCACCGTCGGCCGACTTCAGGATCTTCACGAGGCCGCGGTAGGCATTCTGGCCGCGCCCGGCGGAGATGCCCTTCGACACGATGGTGCTCTTCGTGTTGCGGCCGATATGGATCATCTTCGTGCCGGTGTCGGCCTGCTGGAAATGATTCGTCAGCGCGACCGAGTGGAATTCGCCGACCGAGTTGTCACCGCGCAGGATGCAGCTCGGATACTTCCAGGTGATCGCCGAGCCCGTTTCCACCTGCGTCCACGAGATGTGCGAATCGTCGCCGCGGCAGTCGCCGCGCTTGGTGACGAAATTGTAGATGCCGCCGCGGCCTTCCTTGTCGCCGGGATACCAGTTCTGCACGGTCGAATACTTGATGTGCGCACGCTCGAGCGCCACGAGCTCGACGACGGCCGCATGGAGCTGGTTCTCGTCACGCATCGGCGCCGTGCAGCCTTCGAGGTAGCTCACGTACGCACCTTCGTCGGCGATGATCAGCGTGCGCTCGAACTGCCCGGTGTTCTTCGCGTTGATGCGGAAATACGTCGACAGCTCCATCGGGCAGCGCACGCCGCGCGGGATGTAGCAGAACGAGCCGTCGCTGAACACCGCCGAGTTGAGCGCTGCGAAGTAGTTGTCGGTGTACGGGACGACCGATCCCAGGTACTGGCGCACGAGCTCGGGATGCTCCTGCACCGCTTCGGAGAACGAACAGAAGATGATGCCGAGCTCGCCGAGCTTCGCCTTGAACGTCGTGCCCACCGACACGCTGTCGAAGACGGCATCGACGGCGACGCCGGCCAGCAGCTCGCGCTCCTTCAGCGGCACGCCGAGCTTCTCGTAGACGCGCAGAAGCTCGGGGTCGACCTCGTCGAGACTCTTCGGACCGGTCTTGCCGGATTTCGGCGCCGAGTAGTAGATGATGTCCTGGTAGTCGATCTTCGGATGGCGAACGGTCGCCCAGCCGGGCTCGGTCATCGTGCGCCAATGCCGAAACGCGGCGAGCCGCCATTCGAGCATGAACGCCGGCTCGTTTTTCTTCGCGGAGATCAGCCGGACGACATCCTCGCTCAACCCGCGCGGCAAGGCGTCGGCTTCGACGTCGGTGACGAAGCCGTGCCGGTATTCGCGGCTGATCAGGTCGTCCAGTTTTGGTGCGGGCAAGCTCATCCGTGAGTTCTCCATCGGTAACGCCGCAGTCGTGGCGTCATGCGGTCGTCGTCCTGGCGGTGCTGCGTCCGATCGCCGCGAACGGCACGGTGTGCGGCAGCGGCTTCGCCATCTGCTCGAGCGTCACGCGCGACAGCGTTTCGAGGACGAGGTGGTTGATCGTCTGCCAGTTCGCGCGCACGGCGCACGCCGCTTCCTGCGTGCACACGCCCGGGGTGGTGCTGCATTCGGTCATGCCGATCGGTCCGTCCATGGCGCCAATGATCTGCGCGACGGTGATATGCGCAGGATCGCGCGGCAGGCGGTATCCGCCGTGCGCACCGCGCGACGAGCTCACGAGGCCGCTTCGCGCGAGCGTCTTCAGGATCTTGCTCACCGTGGGCGTCGTCAATCCGAGCCGTGTGGCAACCTCGGCCGCGCTGTGTACGCGTCCGGGGTCGCGCGCCATCGAGGCCATGACGACCGTTCCGTAGTCGGCCAACCGGCTCACGCGCAGCATCGCGGTCCTTTGATCAATATAGGACTATTCTAGTACGAATTAGTCGCCACTGCAACGGCGGGAGGGCTCGCGTGTGCCGCCCTGTGCGCGGGCGAGCTGCGGCAACGGCGGGACGTCAATGCGCCATGAAGACGGGAACCGTCATCGACCGCAGCACCGTCCGCGTCACGCCGCCGAGCACGAGCTCGCGCATTCGCGCGTGGCCGTAGCCCCCCATGACGATCAGGTCGCTGCCGAGGTCGGCGGCGCGGTCGAGCAGCCATTCGCCGACGCCGATGTCGCGTACCTCGTGGCGGTCGACACCGGCAGCAATCCCGTGCGCGCGCAGCCAGGTGCCGAGCCTCGCGCCGGCGAGGCGCTCGGCGACGCCCGGCTCGCCGTCATCGTCCACGGCCAGGATGTCGAGGTGCTTCGCGCGTTCGAGCAGGGGCAGCGCGTCCCCGATCGCGCGAGCGGCTTCGCGGCCGCCATTCCAGGCCACGAGCACGTTCTCACCCACGCTCGCCGGCGGCGTGGTCGGCACGACGAGCGTCGGCCGGCCCGACGACAGCAGGACGCTCGTGACGAGGGCGTCGCCGAAGCTCGCGGTCGCGGCGTCGCGCTGGCCGAGAATGAACAGGTCGGTGCAGCGTCCGTGCACAACGGCCGCGTCGATTGGCGCGCCTGCCGGTGCGCGCCAGTCGACGGCCGCGACACCGGCGGCAGCCGTTCGGAACGCTTTCTCGGCCGCATGCTGGGCATCGCCGAATTCGGCCAACCGGCGTGCGACGACCTCGGGGCGCAGCATCGCCGCGGACGACGGCGAGAGGTCCGTCCCGGGAACAAGGTAGATGCCGACGAGCTCGGCGTCGAAGCCGCGCGCGAGACGAACGGCGTAGTCGAGCCGGCTTTGCGACGCGGCGTCGTTGTCGACATGAACCAGCACGCTTCGGTACGTCATGGAGTCCTCCGGCATGGAAAGGGGCGCGAACGATCGCGACCTCGACCGCAATTTGCCATAACGCGCTGACGAGGACTGTGGGAATCGGCCGACAGACGGCCCACTCGCGCCGTGCCCACAATGCGCGGGGAGGCTCGCCGAGCGGGCCCTTTCACGCGTGCAAAACGATCCCTGCGAACTTTCCCCCGCAACCCATGAAGCGGCCGCCGCCGTCTCGCCCGGCCGCGCACGGGTGTTCGCACCGGGACGCAACTGCTGGCGCATCGAGCGCGCGGAACGGCTGGCGTTTCTTGTCGATGGCGAGGAATACTTCGGCGCCGTGCGGGCGGCGCTGCGTCGCGCGCGCCGGTCGATCCTGATTCTCGGCTGGGACATCGACAGCCGGATGCGCCTCGTTCCCGATGGCGCCAACGACGGGCTGCCCGAGCCGCTCGGCGAATTCCTGAATGCCGTGGTTGCGGGGCAGCCCGACCTGCATGGCTACGTGCTGTCGTGGGACTTCGCAATGCTCTACGCGATGGAGCGCGAGTGGCTGCCGATCTACAAGCTCGACTGGCGCACCCACCGCCGCCTTTCGTTTCGCCTCGATGATCGCCATCCGGTCGGCGCATCGCATCACCAGAAGGTGATCGTCATCGACGACGCGCTCGCGTTCGTGAGCGGCTACGATCTCACGCGGTGCCGCTGGGATACGAGCGCACACCGCATCGCCGATCGGCGGCGCGTCGATCATCGTGGCGAAGCGTACCCGCCGTTCCACGACGTGGGCGTGATGGTATCGGGCGACTGCGCAGCCGCGCTCGGCGAGCTCGCGCGCGAGCGCTGGGAGCGTGCGACCGGCGCGCGTCCGGTGCAAGCGGCGCCGGGTGTGCCGGCGGAACTGTGGCCCGACGGCGTCGTTCCCGCCGCGCGCGACGTCGACGTTGCGATAGCGCGCACCGAGCCGGCGTTTGCCGGGCGCCCCGCGATCACCGAGATCCGCGAGCTGCACCTCGATGCGATCGCACTCGCGCGCCGCCACGTGTTTGCCGAAAACCAGTATTTCACGTCGCGCACGATCACCGACGCGTTCGTCCAGCGCGTGGCCCAGGACAACGGACCCGAAATCGCGGTGCTGTCGCCGTACATGCAAAGCGGCTGGCTGGAAATTTCGACGATGGGCGCGCTACGCGCACGCATTCACCGTACACTGCGCGCGGCCGACCGCCACGGCCGCTACCGGCTGTATTGTCCGGCGCTCGACTGGCTCGACCATCGCGACGGCTGCCTCAACGTGCACAGCAAGGTGATGATCGTCGATGATGCGCTGCTGATGGTCGGCTCGGCGAACCTGTCCGAGCGCTCGCTCGGCATCGACACCGAATGCAATCTCGCGATCGAGGCCGCCGGCAATCCCGACGTCGCGAAGGTCATCGCGGGACTGCGCCATCGCCTGCTCGCCGAGCATCTCGGGCGCACCACCGACGAAGTCGCGCGCACGCTCGAGCGCGAAGGCAGCCTGCATCGGACGATCGACCTGCTCGCGCGGCCGGGCGGGCGCTCGCTCGTCGCCATCGAGCCGCGATTCGACCCGGCGCTCGACGCGCTGATGCCCGATCAGCACGTCTTCGATCCCGAGCAGCCGCTCGACCCCGATCGCATCGCCGCGGATCTCGCACCGCAGGAGGTGCGCGGCGGCACGCGGGCGCGCCTCATCGGCATCGCGGTCGGCGTCGCGGCCCTCGGGTGCATGGCGGCCGCATGGCGCTTCACGCCGCTGCACGAGTGGCTCGCGCTGGATCGGCTCGTCGACATCGGAATCGCGATCAGCGACCAGCCCTGGGCGCCGGTCGCGGTGCTGCTCGCCTTCGTCGGCGCGGGACTCATCGCGTTTCCGCTGCTCGTGCTGATCGCGGTCACCGCGATGGTCTTCGGGCCCTGGCTGGGGCCGCTCTATACGCTGATCGGCGCGACGACCTCGGCGGCGCTGACGTTCGGCATCGGGCGCAGGCTGGGCCGGGAGACGGTGCGCAAGCTCGCCGGGAAACGCGTCAACGACCTTTCGCGCCGGCTCGCGAAGCGCGGAATGATCGCGATCGCGTTCGTGCGCATGCTGCCGATCGCGCCGTTTTCGATCGTCAATGTCGTCGCCGGCGCGTCGCACATCCGCTGGAGCGATTTCCTGCTCGGCACGGTCATCGGCCTCCTGCCTGGCATCGTCACAATGACGTTCTTCGTCGATCGCGCGATCGCGGCGCTACGCAGCCCCAGCCCCGGCACGCTCGGATTGCTCGGCCTCGCGCTCGCGCTGATCGTCGCCCTCGTCTGGGCACTGCGCCGCATGCTGCGCGGGCACGACGGCACCGATCCCACGCCGGCTCCGCATGGCAGCTGAGCCCGACGCGGCCGTGCACGAAAGGCAGGCCGCTGCGATGGCGACGTTGCGCGTCGCCACGTGGAACATCCACGGCGCGGTGGGCGCCGACGGCCGGTACCTGCCGGCACGCGTCGTCGGCGTGCTGCGGGAGATCGACGCCGACATCGTCGCGCTGCAGGAAGTGGCTTCCGAGGAGGCGCATACGAGCTTCCTCGCCGACCTCGAGCGCGACACCGGTTACCACGTCGTCGCCGGCCTGCTGCGCCAGCGCCACGGCAGCGACTTCGGCAATGCGGTGCTGTCGCGGTTTCCGGTGCGCAGCGTCGAGCATCTCGATCTCGCCGTCGACCGTTACGAGCCGCGCGGCGCGCTCGACGTGTGCATCGATCTCGGCCTGCGGCCGCTGCTGCGCGTCGTGGCCACCCATCTCGGGCTGCGCCCGGGCGAGCGGCGCGAGCAGGTGCGGCGCATCCTGGCCAAGGTCGAGCGCGAAAGTCCGCATCCGACGCTGTTGATGGGGGACCTCAACGAGTGGTACCTGTGGGGACGGCCGCTGCGCTGGCTGCATTCGCACTTTCGCGAGATGCCCTCGGCGCCGCGGACGTTTCCCGCGCACCGTCCGGTGTTCGCGCTGGACCGGATCTGGGTATCGCCGGCCGGTTCGCTGCGCAAACTCGTGCGTCATGCGACGCCGCTGGCCCGCAGCGCCTCCGACCATTTGCCGCTGATTGCCGAAATCGTCGTCTGACGAAAGCGAGGAGCCATGCGATTCCCCGTTGTCCTGATGCAGTTGATCCTCGCCGCAGTCGTCGGCTATGCGGCGGCGCGATTTGCGCAGAACGGCGGACCGGAACCTGCACCGCCTGCGCGGTCGCCGCCGGCGCCCGCGGCGACGCTGCCCGCGCCGCCGCCGGCCTCACCGACCGCGGTGCCGCCGCCGGCGACCGCCGAGAACGCGGCCGGCGCCGCCCTTTCGGTGAGCTTTCGCAGCGCCGTCGAGCGTGCGGCACCGTCGGTACTGACCGTGCATTCGGGACGTTCGGTCGCCCGCGGTCCGCTCGGCCTCGGCGGCCGCGCCTTGCTGAGCGAAGGGCTGGGCTCGGGCGTGCTGATCGACGCCGATGGTTACGTGGTCACGAACAACCACGTCGTGGAAGGCGCGAACGAGCTCGCAGTCGCGCTTCCCGACGGGTCCATTCTTCCGACGAAGCTCATCGGCGTCGACCCCGATTCGGACCTCGCACTGCTGAAGATCGAGGCGTCGGGATTGCATCCGATCGCCATCGGTGATCTCAAGAGTGCCGCCGTCGGCGACGTGGTGCTCGCCGTCGGCAATCCGCTCGGCGTCGGCCAGACCGTGACGCAGGGCATCATCAGCGCGCTCGGGCGCAAGGGCATCGGCATCAATCCGATCGAGAATTTCATCCAGACGGATGCGGCGATCAATCCGGGGAACTCCGGCGGGGCGCTGATCGACACGTCGGGACGGCTGATCGGCATCAACTCGGCGATCCTTTCGCGCGGCGGCGGCTCCGAAGGCATCGGCTTCGCCATTCCGATCGACATCGCACAGAAGGTGATCGCGAGCCTCAAGAAGAACGGCCGCGTCGCGCGCGGCTGGCTCGGCATCTCGACGACGCAGGTCCCGCGCGGCCAGCCGGGCGCATTGGTGGTCGCGGTGCAGCGGGGTGCGCCGGCGGACCGCGCCGGCATCGTGCCGGGCGATGTGATCGTCGGCTTCGGCGACCAGCGTGTCGAGCAGCCCGAGGACGTCGCGGGTGCCACGCTCGAGCTCGAGCCCGGCACCCGCGTCGCGCTCGATGTCGTGCGCGACGGCAAGCATCGAACGCTGGACGTCACGCTCGGCACGCGACCCTCGCTGCGGCGCGACGGCGCGCGCCGATGACGCAGCGTCAGGCGAGTTTGGTCACGAGGGCAGCGAACTGGTCCATGTACGCCTTGCAGAACGCACGCTTGCTGTCGTCGAGGAAATTGCCGTCGTCGTCCACGGGATCGGGGCGAAACGAGATGTACGCCTCGCCGCCCATGACGAGCACGCCGAGGATTGCGAGAATCTGGCGCAGATGCTGCTGTCCGACCGCCGTGCCGATCGCGCCGAACGACGTGCCGGTGATCGCCGCGACCTTGCCGCGCCAGACGTTGCGCTCGGTCGGCTTCGAGCCCCAGTCGATCGCGTTCTTGAGCACCGCGGGGACCGAGCGATTGTGCTCGGGCGTGACGAAGAGCAGCGCGGGGTAGCGCGCGACGTCGGCGGTGAAACGGCGCACCGCATCGGGACGGTCGGCCTCGAGATCCTGGTTGTACATCGGCAACGTGTCGATGCCGATCCAGCCGAAGTCGAGCTCGTCCGCTGCGAGCTTCGCCAGCGCCTTCGCAAGCCGGCGGTTGATCGATTCGCGCCGGTTGCTGCCAACGATGATGCCGACCCTGGGTTTGCTCATTGTCGCGGCCTCCGCCGATTGCGTGTCGATAGGATCGTGACCGGCGCTCAACGGTTCACGGCGCCGAGGTAGGCCCGGCGCAGATCGGGGTGCTCGAGCACCTCGGCCGCACTGCCCTGCGCGACGATCCGGCCTTCCTCGAGCAGGTACGCGCGATGCGCGATGTCGAGCGCCATCGCCACGTTCTGCTCGACGAGGAGCACCGCGGTGCCGCTCGCGTTGACGTCGCGGATCGCGCGGAACATCGCCTGCACCATGAGCGGCGACAAGCCGAGCGACGGCTCGTCGAGCAGCAGAAGACGCGGTCTTGCCATCAGCGCGCGGCCGATCGCCACCATCTGCTGCTGTCCGCCCGACAGCGATCCCGCCGGCGCGTCGAGCTTGTCGCGCAACATGGGGAAGAGCGCGCACACGGCGTCGAGCGAGGCTTCGCGCACGCTGCGCTCGCGACACCGATAGCTGCCGATGGCCAGGTTGTCGCGCACGCTCATCTGCACGAACAGCCGCCGGCCTTCGGGCACCAGCGCGATGCCGGCGGCGCAGAATCGATGCGCCGGCAGCAGCGTAAGGTCGCGGCCATCCATCGTCATCTGCCCCGACGTTGCCCTGTGCAATCCGGCGATCGCGTTGATCAGCGTCGTCTTGCCGGCGCCGTTCGGCCCGATCACGCAGACGAGCTCGCCGTCCCCGATCGAAAGCGAGGCATCCCACAGTGCCGGGGCGGCGCCGTACTGCACGCGCAGCGCGTGCACGTCAAGCATGGGCGACCCCGAGATAGGCGACGGCGACGTCATCGCGTGTCATGACGTCGGACGCATCGCCCTCCGCGAGCACACGGCCCTGGTCGAGCACGACGATGCGATCGGAGAGTGCGGTCACCACGCGTATCACGTGCTCGACCAGCACGATCGTCGTGCCTTGTGCGCGGATGCTGCGGATCAGCTCGACGGCGTCGTCGATTTCGGCAGGGGTGAGGCCGGACAGCACCTCGTCGAGCATGAGCAGGCGCGGCCGCGACGCGAGCGCACGCGCAAGCTCGAGGAACTTCGTCTGGTGCAGGTTGAGCGCGCCGGGCAGCTCGCTCGCGCGCGGCAGCAGCTTCGTGAACGCGAGCCAGCGCAACGCGGCGGCGTCGGCGTGCAGGCGGTCGCACCGGGCGGCGCCGAAGATGGCGGTGAGCGCGACGTTGTCACGCACGGACAGATGCGTGAACGGTCTCGGGATCTGGTAGGTCCGCGCAATGCCGGTGCGTGCGATGCGATGCGCCGGCATGCCTGCGAGCTCGCTGCCTTCAAACCGGATGCTGCCTTCATCCGCGGCAAAATGGCCGCTGACGACGTTGATCAGCGTCGACTTGCCGGAGCCGTTCGGGCCCAGCACGCCGACGATCTCGCCGGCATGCACATCGAGGTCGACGCCGTCGAGTGCGCGCACGCCGCGAAACGACTTGCGCAGGCCGCGGATGGCGAGGAGCGGTGCCGACGCGCCATTCACGTGACGAGGCGCCGCGGGCGTCATGCGGTCGCGCTGCGCGGTGATCGGTACGGGCGGCGAGTGCGCCGCGCTCACGGCGCGCTTTCGTCGGCCCACGAGACCGAGGATGCCCTCGGGCATGAACAGCACGGCGGCAACGAGGATGGCGCCGGTGATCGCCTTGCCGGCGACCGCCTGGTCGGCCGCGGTCGACGCGTAGAGCAGCAGCGTGATCGCCGCGGCCCCGAGTGCCGGTCCCGCCCAGTGCCGCGTGCCGCCCAGCACGCACATCAGCACCACCGTCAGCGGCACCGTGATGTTGAACGTGCTGCCAGCGGTCACGTACGACACGAAGAGCGCCTGCACGCCGCCCGCGACGCCGGCCAGCGCACACGAGATGCCGAAGGCGGCGAGCTTGTAGCGGTACGTCGGTACGCCCATCACTTCGGCCGCATCCTCGTCGTCGTGGATCGCGAACAATCCGAGACCGAGCCGCGAGCGCGCAATCGTTCGCGCGAGCACGAGCGTGATCACGGCAAGCGTCAAGGCGATCAGGTAGAACGCACCCGATGCACTCGGCGCAAGGGCGGGCACGGCCACCGCCGACAGGTACACGCCGGGCCCGCCGTCGATCGGCGTGTTCTGCACGATCGTCGCGAGCACGAACGTGACGGCCAGCGTGAGCAGCGCAAAGAGCTCGCCGCGCACGCGCCGCACCCGAAAAACGACGGCGCCAAGCCCCACGCCGAGCAGCGCGGCGACGAGGCCGGCCGCGGGCAACGTCCACAGGAACGGCACGCCGAACGTGCCCGCCAGGACCGCGGTCGTGTAGACGCCTGCGCCGTAGAACGCACCGTGCCCGAACGAAAAATAGCCCGAATAACCCGACAGGATGTTCCACGACGTCGCGAGGACGATCCAGTGCAGGACGAGGTAGAGGAACGACTCGTAGAACGCCGGCAGATGCAGGAACGGAATCGCCGCGAGCAGCGCGCCTGCGGCCACGATGCCGGCGAGCGTGCGGTCGAGCTTCAGGAGCGTCCCGGGCGCAGCAGCAGAAGCGCGATCAGCAGCGTGAACGACACGATCGGCGCCCACGACGGGGAGGCGAGCGCCATCGTGATGGCTTCCGACAGCCCGATCACGAAGCCCGCGGCGAGGGCGCCCAGTGCCGAGCCGAGGCCTCCGAGCATCACCGCGGCGAAGACGACGCCGACCCACGCGTAGATCGACGACGGGGTCAGCGTGAACGAAAGCGCGAGGCAGACGCCGGCGATCCCTGCAAGAGCGCCGGACACACCGGACAGGATCAGCGAGTGCGCCCTCGCGTTGATGCCGAATGCCGCCGCCACCGGAGCGTCTTCGGCGAGCGCGCGCAGCGCGCGGCCGAGCCGCGTGTAGCGCATCACTGCGAAAATGCCGAATGCGAGCGCCACCGCGAGCGACAGCGTGAGGAGCTCGGGCAGCGGGATGAACAGGCCGCCGATGCGCAGCTTCAGGCCGGCGTAGACCGATTCGAGCTTGCGGAAGTCGGCGGTCCAGACGGCCTGGATGCCCGCTTCGACGATGGCGGTGATGCCGAACGTCGCGAGCAGCGAGTTGAGTGCCGACACGCGGAACCGGGCGAGCAGCCACTGCACCGCCACGCCGAGCATGGCGAACAGCGGCACGATCAGCAGCAGCGTCAGCAGCGGATCGACGCCGCCGACGCTCGCGAGCTGGTAGCAGAGATAGGCGGCAAGGAAGGCAAACGCGAAGTGGGCGAGATTGATGATGTGCAGCAATCCCCACGACAGCGTGAGGCCGAGCCCGAGCAGGCCGTACATCCCGCCGATGAAAATTCCCGACAGCGCCGATTGCGCGAGGAGCGCCGCGCTCGGCAGCGTCAATTCATCCCCCGATGCGAACCACGCCTCGCGCGCACGCGGAGCTACTGCACGCGAAGCGTCGCACCCGGCGCCGCAAACGCCTTCGGATACACGGTAACCCAGTGCCCGTCCTGCACCTGCTTGACGCGCATCAGGTCGTCGCCGTAGTTGCTCGGCCCGTCGAAGCGCAACTTGCCCTGGATCGTGTCCGCGCCGTTCTTCTTCAGATACGCCGCGATCGCCTTGTCGTCCAGGCTGCCCGCGCCGCGCACGCCGGCTTCGAGGATCTGCCATGCCGTGTACGACGCGGCGGCCTGCACCTCGACGGCGGTGTCGGGAATGCCGGCCTTCGCCGCGCGCTCGTGATAAAGCCGGATGAATTCGGCGGCGCCCGGTGCGTTGGTGAACGGCGCGTGCTCCTCGAACACCGTCATCGACATCGCGTTGTTGGCGAGCGGCGACTTCGACATCGGCCCCGGCGCCGGGTACATGTAGAAGTGTTCCTTCGGCGTGTAGTCGATCTTGTGCATCGCCTCGAGCAGCTGGTTGCCTTCGAGGCCGATCGCGCCCACCCACAGGAAATCGGGCTTCGCGTCCTTGATGCGCGCGGCGATCGGTCCGTAGTCGAGGTTGCCGAAGTCCCATTCGAGGAACAGCACTTCGGTCAGCCCGCGCTTCTTCGCGACGTCGCGCGCGCCGAGCGACATGAAATGCACCGACGGAAACTTGCTGGTCACCACGGCAATCGTCTTCGGCGGCGCGGGCGATGCGGCGAGCGCGTCGAAAACGGTGTTCGGCACCGTGACTGCCGGGTCCGGACCGAGCGACCACGCCGGAAACTGCATGTCGTACTTCGCCATCGACGGAATGCCGAACGTGTGATGGACCAGCACCTTGTTGTAGCGCTGCGCCACACCCATCGCCGACAGGATGGCGCCGGTCGCGTACGGCCCCATCAGCAGGTCGACCTTGTCGGACGTGACGAGCTGTTCGTAGAGCGTGCGCGCGAGGTCGGGCTTCGACTGGTCGTCCTTCACGATCCATTCGACCTTGCGTCCGAGCAACCCGCCGCGCTGGTTGAGCTGCTCGACGTAGATCTCGCCGACGACCTTGTGGATGAGGCTCGTCGCTGCGAGCGGCCCGGTGAGCGCGAGCGTGCTGCCGATGCGGATCGGCGGCTGCGGCGCCTGCGCGAGTGCCGCGCCGGATACCGCGAGCAGCACCGAGAACAGGGCGCCGAGCGGGCGTGCTATGCGTTTTGCAATCGTCATGGTTTCTCCGTCAGGCGGGGGCCGGTGCTTCGTGATTGACGACAAAATCGTCGGGGACCGCGGGCCCCCAGACATAGAACGAGTCCTCGGGCGGATGGTCGGCGGCGGGCCAGTCGACATCGGCGGGCACGAAGTCGATGTCGAACGAGTACTCGGCGAAGCTGCCCCACGGGTCCTGCACGTAATGAAAATAGTTCGAGCCGAGCACGTGGCGGCCGACGCCCCAGCCTTTCGCGTAGCCTTCCGCGCGCATACGTTCGGCGCCGAGACCGACCTCGTCGAAGCTCGCGACGTCCCAGCTCGAATGGTGCAGTCCCGGCGCATGCGATTTGGCGAACGCGATCATGTGATGATCACTCGCATGCGGGCCGTGCATGAACGCGATGATGTCGCCCGAGCGATCGGTCAGGCGCAATCCGAGCGTCTCGGTGTAGAACGCGAGCTGGCGCGCGACGTCGGGCGTGAAGAGCAGCACATGCGACAGGCGCCGGGGTCGCACGGGCGCCGCCGTTTTCCGGTTCGGTGCCGCGGGCTTGCCGTGCATCACAACGGACGCCTGCGCTTGCATGGTCTTTGCCGACGCCGAGACCTTGGGTCCGGCGACGAGCTGCACCGGCGTGCCGTCGGCGTCGCGCGTCCACACGCCGCGTCCGTCGGACAGCGGATGCGCCGGCGCCGCGCCGGCCCGCGCGAAACGCGCCGCCAACGCGTCGAAATCGTCGTCGTACGCCGAAAAGCACACGTACTGCAGCTTCTTCGGCTGTCCGTTCGCGACGACGCTGCCCCAGCAGTGCGCGTTGCCGTAAACGCGCAGGTCGAGCCGGTTGCCGTCGCGGCGGACATCGAGCCCGAACGCACTGTAGAAGCGTTCCGCGACGTCGATGTCCGGGACGCTGAAGACGAACCGATCGAGAGAATGCACGCCCAATGCATTAGGGCGGCGGAGCGGGGTAGCTTGCTTTTCCATGGCGGTAAGGCTCCCGGAGCGCAGCGCGCGTCACGGGCGGACGATAGCAAAATTCCCGTGATCGCAGGAAGCGGCCCGCGCGCCGGGCATTGCCGTGCGCTCGCGGGCGGCGTATACGAGGCGCTTTCGACAGCGAAAGGGATCGACGTGGAATCTGTGCACCGGACGGTGATCGTAACGGGCGCGTCGGGCAATCTCGGACGAGCGGTCGCCGGCGCCTTCGCCGCCGAGGGTGCCAATCTCGTGCTCGTCGCCCGACACGAGGCGACGCTGGCCGAGCAGTTCGGCGGGGACGGCGAGCGGCGCCTCTTCGTCGCCGCCGATCTCGGGCGCCAGGACGATGCGAATGGCGTCGCTGCCGCCGCGCGTGCGCGTTTCGGACGCATCGACACCGTCTGCAATCTCGCCGGCGCATTTCGCATCGACGGACCCGTGCACGAAACGTCCGACGCGACGTGGCAATTCCTGTTCGACACGAACGTGCGCAGCGTGCTCTGCATGGCGCGCGCCTGCGTGCCGGCGATGCTCGAGGCCGGCGGCAGCATCGTCAACGTGGCCGCGTACGCGGCGTTGCGCGCCGGGGCGAACATGGGCGCGTATGCCGCGTCGAAAGCGGCGGTGATGCGTCTCACCGAGGCGATGTCGGCCGAGTTGCGCGAGCGCGGCATCAACGTGAATTGCGTGCTGCCAACGACGATCGACACGCCGCAGAATCGCCAGGCGATGCCGGGCGCCGACCCTGCGCGCTGGGTGGCGCCCGGCGACCTTGCGCGCATAATCGTGTTTCTCGCCTCGCCGGCGGCGCGTGCCATTCACGGCGCGTCGATCCCGGTCAGCGGGTTGTCGTGAAACCAAAAAAGACGTTAGGAGGACGATGCAAATGCAACGCAAGTACAACATCCTGGTCATGGGAGCGTCGTATGGCTCGCTGCTCGGTGCGAAGCTGCTGCTCGCCGGCCACGACGTGACGCTCGTGTGCCTGCCGGCCGAGGCCGATCTCATCAACAGCGAAGGTTTCCGTGTGCGCCTGCCGATCAGGGGTTCGAAGCAGCTGGTCGAGATCGACACGCGCCGCCTCGCGGGGCGCGCTTCCGCGAGCGGCACGAGCGGCGTCGATCCCCGTCGTTACGATCTCGTCGCACTCGCGATGCAGGAGCCGCAATACGCGTCGCCCGGCGTGCGCGAGCTGTTGCGCGCGGTGGCCGACGCAAAGGTGCCGTGCATGTCGATCATGAACATGCCGCCGTTGCCGTACCTGGCGCGGATTCCGGGGCTCGACGTTGCCGCCCTCCGTCCGTGCTATACCGACGCAACCGTGTGGGACGCGTTCGACCCGGCGCTCGTGACGCTGTGCAGTCCCGATCCGCAGGCGTTCCGCCCACCCGACGAGAAGGCGAACGTGCTGCAGGTGAGCCTGCCGACGAACTTCAAGGCGGCGCGCTTTGCGTCCGATGCGCACACGCAAATCCTGCATCGGCTCGAAGACGGCATCGAAGCAAGCCGGCTCGAAACGCCCGCCGGACCGGTCGAGCTGCCGGTGAAGCTCAAGGTGCACGAATCGCTGTTCGTGCCGCTCGCCAAATGGAGCATGCTGCTGACGGGCAACTATCGTTGCGTGCAGGCCGACGGCGTGCGCTCGATCCGCGATGCGGTGCACTCCGACCTCGCAGCGTCGCGCGCCGTGTACGAATGGGTGGCGAAGGTATGCAGGGCGCTCGGCGCGAGCGACGCCGATCTCGTCCCGTTCGACAAGTATGCGAATGCCGCGCAGGGGCTCGCGAAGCCGTCGTCGGCGGCGCGGGCGTTGGCCGCCGGTGCGCGCAACATCGAGCGCGTCGACCGGCTCGTGCAGCTGGTGGCGGCGCAGAAGGGCATGCGCTTCGAGGCCGTCGAGCGCGTCGTCGCGCTCGTCGACGGCTGGCTCGCGCGCAACCGCAATCCCGATCGCGAACCGAAGCGCGCGGTGGCGGCGACTTAACCCGAACGGCGCACGCCCGCGCGCTCAAGCTATCCTGTCGGTCAAGTCAAAACAAGCTGGAGTCCAACGTGCCTGGCCTGCTCCCCAATGTCGATCCCGATGGTCTGCTCGAGTATTCCGTCGTGTTCTCCGACCGCGCCCTCAATCACATGTCGCGCGCTTTCCAGCGCGTGATGACGGAGGTCGCGCAGACGCTCGAAAGCGTCTACCGGGCGCCGGCAAGCGTCATCGTGCCGGGCAGCGGCACGTTCGGCATGGAAGCGGTCGCGCGCCAGTTCGCGACGGGGAAGCGCTGCCTCGTGATCCGCAACGGCTGGTTCAGCTATCGCTGGTCGCAGATCTTCGACATGGGCAGCATTGCGGCGGCGACGACGGTCGTCAAGGCGCGCCGAACGTCCGCGGGAAGACAGGCGCCGTTCGCCCCCGCGCCACTCGATGAAGTCATCGCCGCGATCCGCGACGAGAAGCCGGACCTCGTGTTCGCCCCGCACGTGGAAACGGCGTCGGGCATCATCCTGCCTGACGCCTATCTGCGCGGCATCGCGGACGCCGCGCACGCGGCCGGCGCGATGTTTGTCCTCGATTGCATTGCGTCGGGCGCACTGTGGGTCGACATGGCGTCGATCGGCGTCGACGTCCTGATCAGCGCGCCGCAAAAGGGCTGGAGCAGTTCCGCAGGGTTCGCGCTGGTCATGCTCGGCGAGCGTGCGCGCGATGCGATCGACGACACGACGAGCACGAGCTTCGCGTGCGATCTGCGCAAGTGGCTGTCGATCATGGACGCGTACAAGCACGGCACGCATGGGTACCATGCGACGATGCCCACCGATTCGATCGCGCGCCTGCGCGAGTCGATGCAGGAGCTCGGAGGCTTCGGCTTCGAGCGCGCGAAAAGCGCGCAGCAGGAGCTCGGCGACAAGGTGCGCCGCCTCCTCGCGAAGCGCGGCATGGCGAGCGTCGCTGCCCCCGGATTCGAGTCGCCGACCGTCGTGGTGAGCTATACCGACGATGCAGGCATCCAGTCGGGAAGCCGGTTCATCGAGGCCGGTCTGCAGACCGCGGCCGGCGTGCCGCTGCAATGCGACGAAGGCGCCGATTTCAGGACTTTCCGCATCGGCCTCTTCGGCCTCGACAAGCTGCGCAACGTCGAGCGCACCGTGGCGAGTCTCGACAAGGCGTTGGCGCAGCTCACGGCCGACATACGCTGATCGCGCCCCTCCTGTCGCGTGGCGCCTGCATCGGGCACGATGCGCTCAGTTCCATATGCCATGCCTCCCGCCCACACTGTAGCGGCCGGCACCCAGCAGCGTGACGCCGATCGCCACGGCGACATAAAGCCCCTGAAGCTCGAGGGCCCAGCCGCCGCTGTCGGCAAGGGTGAAGATCTGCGGGACGTGCACGAGCAGGATCGCGACGATCATGTTGATCGCGATCACCAGTGCGGCGGCCCGCGTGAAAAGGCCGATGATCACGAGGATCGGCGCAACGACCTCACCCACATAGACCAGATAGCCGAAGGGCTCGGGCAGACCCGCCTTGTCGACGATGTCGAGGATGAATCCGGGACCGCCCCGGATCTTGCTGATCCCGTGCAGCAGGATCAGCACGCCGAGCATCACACGCAGCAGGAGCCGGGCGGCGTCTATCGTGGTGGCCGACTCGTAACGATTGCCGGTGATCGAAGCGTTCGCCATGCGGTCCTCCTTCGATGATGGGTGGGAAGACCGCGAAGATATCCCAACCTCAGTCGAAAAACGACACCCCGACGCCGATCGTTGTCTGCCGGTGGTTGTAGTCGATCAGGCTTTCACCGTAGCCCGAAAAGAGCTGCACGTGCCCGTTCAGGCCGCCGGCGATCGGGAACGCCCAGTCGAGCTGCGCCGAGCCGCGTGAGCGCGCGCCTGCACGCAGCGAATGCCGGCCGGTGAGCGTAACGACGTGTCCGTTCGCGCGATACGCGGCAACGAGTTCGCCGCGGCCGGCGTAGTCCTCGATGTCGGGGTTGTCGTCGCGCTCGCCCGTGGCGTCGAACACGCGCGCCCAGGGCCGCAATTGCAGCGACCACGGTCCCGACTCGAACCCGAGCTGGCCGATGAGCCGGTTCCAGCTTCGCGACAGCGATTCGCCGCGCCCATTCGATTCGTGCGTGAAGCTCAACGCCGCGTAGCGCAGATGAACACCGTTCCATTCGAGCGCCAGCGGGTGCATCACGATGAATTCCGGCTGGTAGTCGGTCTCGCGGAAGGGCGACGAGTAGCGGCTGTTCGCCGCCTGCCAGTACGACTGCTGCGTGTAGCCGAACCAGACGTCGGTCGCGCTGCCGAGCATGTCCTCGGCGAGCTTGGTGCGAAAGCTCAGTTGCAGCTTCGCTTCAACCCGCTGCAGCGTGACGTCCTGCACGGGTGCCGGACGGGTGGGCGAGCTCGGCGTGTCGTTCGTATTCGTGGTGCCGTGCACGAGCAGGTAAAGCGGCCGGTACGGCAGAAGCCTGAACGGCCCATGCCGCAGTTCGGGACGCAGCTCCCAGCGCTCTTCCAGCGCGCTCGGCGCGGTCGACGCCGATGGTTCGCGCAGCTGGGACGCCGGTGCCGCGGCCGGTGCGGCATCGGCGTGACTCGGTGGCTCGCGTTGCGCGAGCGCGTCGTAGCAGGCAAGCCGTTCGCGATCTTCAGTGATCGCGGCGCACGACGCGATCTGCCCGCTCGCGCCGAATGCATCGAGCGAGAGCGCGAAAAGCGCGAACATCAGCGCGCTTCGGTCCATCCGCCTCCCAATGCCTTGTAGAGTTGAACCATGGCCAGCCGCTGGTCGAGCTCGCTGAGCGTTGCGAACAACATGCCCTCGCACACGGCGACGCCCATCGCGAGCAGCCCGAAATCGCGATGGCGGTTGCGGCAATGCCGATGCATCGCGTGCGCAGGTCGTGCATGCCGCGTATCCTGTTTTTACAATCGTGGAGACGGCGGCGACGCCGGAGGCGCTGCCACACCCGGCGCGGCGCTGCGGCGGGCCGCCACGATTCGAGTGACGCGGCGCACGTTCGTTCCGCCGCGCTCGAAAAGGATCAAGCTGGCGTGAACCGTGCTCCGCTAACGTGGATGTTCTTCACGCACACGACCCGTCTCGCGCGCGTAACGCGGCGGTCCCCGCGAGGGGGGCAGCGATTCGAGGACCGCGCGGCGAACGCCGCGCGGCGCGTCAACGCCCGCCCGGATCGGCGCGCCGGCTCGCCTCGAACAGGAACCATGTTCGCCGCTCGGCCTCGTCGATCCACACCTCGAGGAGGCTGGCGCTGGCCACGTCGCGAAGCTCGTCGCAAAGCCCGTGCGTCTCGCGCATGCGCGCGGCAAGCGTCTGATTGTCGTCGCGCAACTCGGCCAGCATGTCGAGCGGTTCGACATACTCGGCATCGTTGTCGAGCACGCGGGAAAGCCGCGCGATGTGGCCGATCGAGCGGATCGTCGTCCCGCCGAGCTTGCGCACGCGCTCGGCGAGCGGATCGGTCGTTGCGTAAATCTGGTCGGCCTGCTCGTCGAGCAGCAGGTGATAGTCGCGGAAATGCGGCCCGCTCATGTGCCAGTGAAAATTCTTCGTCTTGACGTACAGCGCGAACGCATCGGCGAGCAGCGCATTCAGCGCAGCGCCGATATCGCGCGTCGCCGCGTCCGGAAGGTCGCTGCGCGTGCCGAGCCTCGCGTCGCGTTCACGTTTGCGCGCAGCGGTCTTCGGCGGTGTGTCGTTCTTCATGGGCATCCTTTCATCTCGTGGCGTATGCATGGGCAAGAGGCGCGTTCCCTGGTTCCGCTGGCGTGCGCATCGGTTGCCATTGTGCCTCGTGAAACGCTGCCGCCTTGCGCCGGTCTGCACAATGAGGCCCGCCGGGGGCCGCCACGCACGGGGAGGCACATAGCGTGAAGTGGACAGAATGGATGGCGGCACGGCGGGCGGAGGGTGCCGCTCCGCGCGGCCTGCGCCGCGTCGATCGCGGGTCGGGCGCATCGCAGACGCCGTCGCCGGCGCGAATACCGCCGCGTCGCGCGTGGCTGTGGTTCGCCATCGCGCTGATCCTTAATTTCCTGCTCGCGCGCTATCTCGTGCCGGGGGCGGAGACGCCGCTGACCGTGCCGTACACGCTGTTTCGCGATGAGGTCGTGAAGGGCAACGTCAAGGCGATCTACAGTCGCGGCGAGACGATGACGGGCCGCTTCGCGGCGCCCGTCACCTATCCGCCGGCCGAATCGACGAACGCACCGGCGAGCGCTCCGGTACCGGCGCCGAAGGCGCGCGGGATTCCACGGCGAGGTCCGCCGCGAACCTCCGCGATCTTCGAGACCACGGTACCGTCGTTCGCCGGCCGCGATCTCGAGCAATTGCTGCTCGCTCACGACGTCGAGATCAGCGCCGAGCCCATTGCCGAAGCGGCCAGCCCGCTGTCGACGCTGCTGTTCGGATTCGGTCCCGCGCTGCTGTTGATCGGGTTCTATGTCTGGCTCTTCCGGCGTACGGCGCAACAGGGCGGCGGGCTCGGCGGCGGCATTCTCGGCATCGGCAAGAGCCGCGCGCGACGCTACGATCAGGAGAGCGACGCGAAGGTCACCTTCCAGGATGTCGCGGGTATCGACGAAGCGGAAAACGAGCTGATCGAGATCGTCGACTTCCTGCGCGATCCGCCGAAGTACACGCGTCTCGGTGGCACCGCACCGAAGGGCGTGCTGCTCGTCGGTGCGCCGGGCACCGGGAAGACGCTGCTCGCCAAGGCGGTGGCGGGGGAGGCGGGCGTGCCGTTCTTCTCGATGAGCGCGGCCGAGTTCGTCGAGATGATCGTCGGCGTCGGCGCTGCGCGCGTGCGCGACCTCTTCAAGCAGGCGCGCGAGAACGCGCCGGCGATCATCTTCATCGACGAGCTCGACGCGATCGGCCGTGCGCGCGGACCCACCGCGATCGGCGGCGCGAGCGAGCAGGAGCAGACGCTGAACCAGATCCTGACCGAGATGGACGGCTTCTCGAGCCGCGAGGGCATCATCGTGCTGGCCGCGACGAACCAGCCCGACGTACTCGACCGGGCACTGTTGCGGCCCGGGCGCTTCGACCGGCGCGTCGTCGTCAACCTGCCCGACCGCAAAGGGCGCGAGGCCATCCTCGCCGTGCACACGCGGCGCGTGCCGCTTGCGCCCGACGCGAGCCTCGACGAGCTCGCCGCGGCGACGCCCGGCTTCTCGGGTGCGGAGCTCAAGAACCTCGTCAACGAGGCGGCGCTGCTCGGCGCGCGGCGCAACGAGCAGAGCGTGAGCCAGAAGGACTTTCTCGATGCGCTCGAGAAGATCGTCCTCGGGCCGGCGCGGCCGATCCTGCTGTCGCAGGCCGACCGCGAGCGCATTGCGTATCACGAAGGCGGCCATGCGATCCTCGGGCTCGTCGTTCCGGGCGCCGATCCCGTGCACCGCGTCACGATCGTGCCGCGCGGACAGGCACTCGGCGTCACGTACCAGCGGCCCGACAGCGACCGCTACAACTATCCCGAGTCGTACCTGCGCGCCCGCATCGTCGGCATGCTGGGCGGGCGTGCCGCCGAGGAGATCGTCTACGGAACGAAGACGACCGGCGCCGAAAGCGACATCGAGCAGGCGACGGCACTGGCGCGCCGGATGGTCACCCGCTGGGGAATGAGCGAAAAGATCGGCATGGTGCAGCTCGCACCGCGCGACAATCCCTACCTGGGCGGCGCCGAAGCTTACGGGGCGTCGAAGCCGTTCAGCGAGGAGACCGCCGAAGTGATCGACGCCGAGGTGCGCCGGATCATCGGCGAATGCCATGCCGAGGCGTTGCGGCTGCTGCGCGAGCATCGCAAGGCGCTCGGAGCGCTCGCGGCGGCGCTGCTCGATCGCGAGACGCTGAACGAGGAGGAGATCCTTGCGGTCACCGGGCTCAAGCGCGCACCGACGCTCGAAGGCGGCGTCGGGCCGCTGACGGGCGATACGCCGGCCAACTCGCTGCCACCCGATTAGCTGCCACCCGATTGGCTTTCGTGCTTACCGCGACGGTGCCGTCGCGAGATGCTGCACGACCATCGTTGCCTGGTTCGCGGACGGCGCGTCTGCGCCATAGTGCTCACGCATGTAAAGGGCCAGCTCCGGCTCCGTGACGACGCCGTCGCCGTTGCGATCCATGTCGCGAAAGCGCGGACCGAAGTCGTTGTCGCCGATGATCTCGCTGTGATCGACCACGCCGTCGTGATTGACGTCGAGTGCGTGGAACGCGGCCGTGTCGCGCTGCGCGGCGCGCTGGTAATAGTCGCTGCGCGCATCGGCGTGCGCATGCCCGGCGAGCGCACAGAGCGCAATTGCCATCGCGTAATATGCCGTGACCTTCATCGTCGTCTCCATTTCATCTTTTTAACGAGACCTCAAATCGCCGCCCGGGTTCAAGGCGACGCCGCCGCGCAGAACGTGCCCGACCGTGCGCTTTCGGCGCTGATCTTCGTTCTGGTGACGTGCGCGTTCGCTACCATCTATATCACGCAGCCCGTGCTGCCGATTCTGGAGGCGCAATTTGCGATCGGGCCAGCCGCCGCGTCGCTGTCGGTCTCCGCGGTGATCGTCGGCATGGCGGTGACGACGCTGCCGATCGGCGCGCTGGTCGACCGCTATCCGGCGCGCCGGCTGATGATCACGGGCGCTTGCGTCACGGCAGCGGCCGGTGCGCTGTGTGCGGCCACGACGAGCTTTCCCGCACTCGTTGCGATGCGCGCGGTGCAGGGCGCATTCATTCCGACATTGACAACGTGCGTTGCCGCATGGCTTTCGCGCACGCTGCCGGCGCGCGCGCTCAATGTCGCGATGGGCACCTATGTGTCGGCAACGGTCGCCGGCGGGCTCGGCGGGCGCCTTCTCGCCGGCTGGGCGTTTCCGCCCGCGCATTGGCGCTACGCCTTCGTGACGGTCGGTGCTGCGCTCCTCGTCGTCACACTGCTCGTCGCGCCGCGCCTGGTCGAGCCTGCGCGCTCCAGCGGCGCGGCCGTATCGCCGATGCCGTTCATTCGCCTCGTCGGCCGGCGCGCGCAGGTGCTCGCGCAGATCGCCGCGTTCGGTGCGTTCGGCGCCTTCTCCACGGCGTTCAACTATTTCCCGTTCTATCTGTCCCGCCCGCCGTGGTCGCTTTCCACGCCGACGATCACCGCGCTCTACCTCGTGTACATCGCGGGCCTGTTCATGGGGCCGCTCGCCGGAAGGCTCGGCAACCGCTTCGGCAACGGCGCGGTGATGATCGCCGGCGCATTCGTGCTCGCGGGCGCGTTGTCGTTGTCGCTCGTCGTTGCGGTTCCGGCGCTGATCGCGAGTCTGATCGGGCTTTGCGTCGGCTTCTTCGCGATCCACGCCGCGGCGGTGGGTGCGCTCAACCGTAGCCTTTCGGGTGAACGCGGCAAGGCCAACGCGCTCTATACATTGTTCTACTATCTCGGCGGGGCGGCGGGCATCGCTGTCGGCGGCGAGCTTTATGCGCGCTTCGGCTGGCCGGGCATCGTCGGCGTATCGGTGACGATGACGCTTCTGCCGCTTGCCGCGGGCGGGGTCGAGTTGTGCGCCCCTGCGCGGCGGCCGGGCTGACTTTCACAAGTTCAAGGAGAGCACGATGCATCGCAGTTGGATTCGCTTCGCGATATTGACGCTTGCGCTCGGCTTCGCCGCGTCGGCGGGCGCGCAGGCAATGCAGACGATCCGCGGCGACGTCGCCGCGATCGACGGCAAGACGCTTCGACTCAAATCGGCAAGCGGCCAGGAAACCGCCATCGCGCTCCCCGACAACCCGCGCGTGAGCCTGCGCGTGCCGACCAGCATCGATGCGATCAAGCCGGGCGATTTCGTCGGGACCGCCGCAACGCCGGGGCCCGACGGCACGCTGGTGGCGAGCGAAGTGCACATCTTTCCCGAGGCGCTGCGCGGCACCGGCGAAGGGCACCGGCCGATGCCGACGCTGCCGGGCAGCACGATGACCAACGCCACGGTGTCCGGCGTCACGTCATCGTCGAAAGCGCGCGGCACGATGACGAACGCAACCGTGGAGAACGTCGGCGCGGCCGGCAAGGGCCGCACGCTGAAGCTCACGTACAAGGGCGGCGAGCAGACGGTGTTCGTGCCGGAAAACGTCCCCGTCGTCATGGTCGAGGCGGGCAGCCGGGCGTCGCTGTCGCCCGGCGAGCACGTGATCGCCTATGCGAAGCGCGACGCGAGCGGCGGGCTCGTTGCGCAGCGGATCAGCGTCGGCAAGAACGGATCGGTGCCGCCGATTTGAGCGTTACGGCTGTTGCGTACGCGGCGTGCGCGATCGCGCCGTGGCGCGCGGATCAGCGCAGGCCGATCGTCATCTTCCGCCGGGCGGCCGCCGGAACCGACGAAGCGGCCTGCGCAGGATCGATCGCCTCCTGCATGCCGGGCGCGTTCACGAGATCGACGCGTCCGTACTTGAGGAGCAGCAGTGCGATTTCCTTGCAGCGCTCGAGGTGGCGCGCCGCAATTTCCATCGTCGTCCTTCAGGACAGCGCATCGGTTCGCGACGGGTCCGGCGCGAGCGTGAGCGCCGTAACGGCGCCTGCGAGCAGCGTGATCGATCCGTTGCGCCGGTTATGGCCGGTGTCGCTGTACTGGAACGTGTAGACGCGGGCGAGGCGCACGCGGCCTTCTTCGTCGCGCATCGGGCGCACCGAAACGAGCGACACCGTGTCGTCGAGGAACAGGTAGCCGCTGCGCTCGCAGGCGGCGCGCATCGCGTCGTTCGCCGTCTCGCGCGCCTTCATCGTATCCCACACGAGCCAGCCGGCGAGCACGCAGGCGAGGATCGCTGCAATTTCCGGCAGCCCGATCATTGCGGCCGCGGGTGCATGCGCTAGCCGATCGCGACCGACAGCATCGAGATCGAGCCGCCGTCGAAGCCTTCGACCGGGAAACTGATCGTATCGCCGTCGCGATACTGGCCGAGCACGTAGACGAGCGGCAGGTAGTGATCGGGCGTGGGTGCGGACAATTGCGCGTCGCGCCCGAGCGATTCGTAGTCGACGAGCGGCGCGAAATCACGTGCGGCAAGGAGCGCGCGCGCCTTGTCCTCGAAGCGCTGCGCCCAGTCGTAGGCCCCGAGCGCGTGATTGCCCCAGGAGTAGGTGTGCAGGTTGTGGACGAGGTTGCCGCTGCCCATGATCAGCACGCCTTCGTCGCGAAGCGGCGCGAGCTGTTTCGCGACCTCGTAGTGCCACGATGCCTCGCGCGTCTCGTCGATGCTCAACTGCACGACGGGAATGTCGGCATCGGGGTACACATGCACGAGCACGGACCAGGTGCCGTGATCGAGTCCCCAGCGCGGATCGTCGTCCACGCGCACCGGCGCCAGCAGCTCGCGCACGCGCCCGGGCAGCGTTGTCGAACCGGGGGCCGGATACTGGACAGTGAAGAGCTCGCGCGGGAACCCGCCGAAATCGTGGATCGTCGCGGGGGCGTCGGCAACCGTGACGCTCGTTCCCGGGATGTACCAGTGCGCCGAAATCGACAGGATCGCCTTCGGTCGCGGGATCGCGCGTCCGAGCGCGGACCAGCCGTCGGTGTACGCGTTGCGCGCAAGGGCGTTCATCGGGTTGCCGTGCCCGAAGAAAATTGCCGGCATCGCTCGAGGGTTCATCGCCCGATCATATCGCTTCGCCGTCGAGGGATGCCGACGCCGTAATCGCACGCGGTGCCTGCCGCGCGCGTAGCGCGACTCCCGGCGCGCACGCGCAGGCGATGTCAGCGCACGCCGGCGGAGCCCGTGTCGGTCGTCACGTCGATGAAGCGTGACACGCGGATCGGCGTTCCGGCACGCTGCAGCTCGGCCACCGCCTGCTGCAGCCGGCTGTCGGCCATCGTCATCCGTGCGCGCAACCGCACGTACTCGGCCCACGACGCGATGACGTAGCGCTCGACGAAGCGGCCTTCCTCGCCGAGATCGCGGAAAACGCGCCAGCTCGTCGCACCATTGCGCCGCCGCGTCGGCCCCACCTTCTGGATCGCCTTCAGGAACGCGTCGCGATCGGCCGCATCGATCCGGTACTCGAGCTGGATCAGCACTGGGCCGTCGTCCGGCAGCGGGGGCGTCTGGATCGGAAGCTCCGGCAGCCGCACGCCGGGCACGACGTCGGCTTCCTGGCCCATCTCGACACGCACGCGCCGATAAAGCCATTGCAGCACGATCACCGAAACGGCCGATACGCCGAGCGCCCAGTGGGTGCCGACGCCATTCGCAAGCGCACCCCATAGCGCGCTGCCGATCGCAAGGCAGCCTTGCGTCGCGACGAGGTTCATCGACACGGCGCGCGCACGCACCCAGGCGGGTGCGCTGCTTTGCGTTCCCGCCGACAGCGTCGCGAACACGCACACCCACGCCATGCCCGCGCAGAACGCACCGAGCAGTGCGAGCGCGGTGATGCCCGTCAGCGCCACCATCAGCGCGGCGAGCGCCCACAGCTGGCCGCCCGACGTGACGACCTTGTTCATCGGCTGCCGGGAAAGAAGGTTGGGAATCGAGATCGCGCCCACGATGGCGCCGATGCCGAAACTCGCGGACAGCAAGCCGAAACCGCCGGCGCCGAGGCCGAGCTGGTCGCGCGCAATCACCGGCAACAGCGCCCAGAACGCGCTCGCGCAAACGCTGAACGCGAGGTTCCTGATGATGAACGCGCGCATCGGCGCCGAATGGCGCACAAAGCGAAGCCCGCTCATCATGCCGGACATCAGGCGCTCCGGCACCCCGGGGAGCACGACTTCCCTCGGCGCCGTATGGCGCATCGCGACGAACATCGGCACGAAGAAGAACGCACCGAGGACCAGCGTGGCGCCCGAGCTCAGTGCAGCGGCAATGGCACCCGCCGCGGCCGGTCCCACGGCGCGCGCGACGTTGAACGCGACGGAGCCGAGGGCCACGGCGCGCGCGAGCTCGCTGCGCGTCACCATCTCGTTGATGCTCGCCTGTTGCGCCGGCAGGTAGAACGTGAAGCCCGCGCCGACGAGGAACGTCAGGAACAAAAGCGTCAACGGCCCGACGATGCCCGCGAGCGCCGCGGCGCCGAGCAGCAGGCTCGCGGCGAACAGCAGCACCTGTGTCACGAGGATGACGCGGCGCCGGTCGACGATGTCGGCCAGCGTGCCGGCGAAAAGCCCGAAAAGCAGCGTCGGTGCCGTGCTGGCGCTCTGGACCAGCGCGACCATCAGCGCCGACGGCGTGAGCGTGGCCATGAGCCACGCCGAAATCGTCGCCTGCATCGTGTAGCCGAGCGCAGCGCCGATCGAGCCGATGTAGAAATTGCGGAACGTCGCGTTGCGGAGCGGCGACGATGCGAACGAGCGGGAGACGAACGAAGGCAGGCGCGCGGCCACGAAGGCAAGTGTAGCTTGACGACACCCGGGACGCGCGCGCGAGCCGCGCGGTGCGGCCCGCGACGGCCGGGGTAAACTGAGGGCGTCTTGCGGTGCATGCAACGCCGCAGCCAAGGAGAAAGCGATGAGCAACGACAACGCATTGCGCGCGACGATCGGTGCGATCGTCGCGCCCGGCAAGGGCATCCTCGCGGCCGACGAGAGCACGCCGACGATCACCAAGCGCTTCCAGGCGGTGGGGATCGAATCGTCGGCCGAATCGCGTCGCGCATACCGGACGCTCCTCGCCACCGCACCCGGCGCGCAGGACTATCTCGGCGGCGTGATCCTGTTCGAGGAAACGCTCGGCCAGGCCGCCGACGACGGCACGCCGCTGCCGCGGCTGCTGGCCGAGCACGCGATCCTGCCGGGGATCAAGGTCGACAAGGGCACGACGCCGCTCGAAGGCGCGCCCGGCGATCTGATCACGCAGGGTCTCGACGGTCTTGGCGAGCGGCTCGCCACGTACAAGGCACAAGGCGCGCGCTTCACGAAGTGGCGCGAGGTCTACGCCATCACCGATCGCAATCCGACGCCGCTCGGCATCGATGCGAATGCGGAGGTGCTCGCGCGCTACGCGGCGATCTGCCAGGCCGCCGGTCTCGTGCCGATCGTCGAGCCCGAAGTGCTGATCGACGGCGACCACACGCTCGAGCGTTGCTACGAGGTGTCGGAAGCGGTGCTGCACGCGGTGTTCGACGCGTTGCATCGCCACCGCGTGCTGCTGGAGGGCATCGTGCTGAAGCCCAACATGGTCGTGCCGGGGAAGGGCAGCGCGCGCAAGGCGTCGCCCGACGAGGTTGCGGCGGCGACGCTCGACGTGCTGCGCCGTACGGTGCCGGCGGCCGTGCCGACGATCAACTTTCTTTCCGGCGGGCAGGCGCCCGAGGAGGCCACCGCCAACCTCAATGCGATCAACGCGATGGATCCGCGCGCGCCATGGGTGGTGTCGTTTTCGTTTGCGCGCGCACTGCAGGATCCGGTGATGCACGCGTGGAAGGGCGAGGCGCGCAACGTCCCGGCCGCGCAAAAGGCGTTCGTCCATCGGCTGCGGATGAACAGCCTTGCCCGCGAAGGCAAGTGGTCGCCGGCGATGGAGCGGGAGCGCTGACGCCGTTCACGACATCGGATTGGGCGGCGGGGGCGGATCGTTCGGCAGCGGAATGAATTCGGCGTCGTCGTGGACCGGAAGCTTCATGCGGCCCGCGCGCCAGTCGGCCTTCGCCTGCTCGATGCGCGCTTTGGATGACGACACGAAATTCCACTCGAGATAACGCTCTCCGATCGGCTCGCCGCCGAGCAGCATCACCGTCGACTGCGTTGATGCGGTGAACGTGATCGGCGCGCCCGGCGCGAACACGAGCATCTGGCCGGCGCTCGCGCGGGTGCCGTCGACTTCCACCGCACCGCGCGCGACGAATGCCGCGCGCTCGGAGTATTCGGCCGGCAATTGCGCGCGCGCCTCGGGTTGCAGTTCCCAGTGCACGTAGAAGAGCGGCGAATAGGTGGCGACCTTGGCGCGCGCGCCAAACGCCTCGCCGGCGACGAGCCGGGCCCACAGGCCGCCGCTTTCGTACGTCGGCAGTACGTCGGACGCGTAATGCGCAAACGACGGCTCGACCTCCTCGTGCTCGACCGGCAATCCGACCCACGCCTGGATGCCGTGCATCGGTCCGCCTTCGGCACGCGCGCGCTCGAAGCGCTCCGAGTGCGTGATGCCACGGCCCGCCGTCATCCAGTTGACTTCGCCGGGTCGGATCGCCTGCTCGGAGCCGAGGCTGTCCCGATGCATGATCTCGCCTTCGAACAGGTACGAAAGCGTCGAAAGGCCGATATGCGGATGCGGCCGCACGTCGACGCTGCGCGGGATGCCGGCCGGCATGTCGAGCGGACCGAAATGGTCGAAGAACACGAACGGGCCGACGCTGCGGCGCTTCGCGAACGGAAGAACGCGCCCGACGGTGAACCCGCCGAGGTCGCGGCTGCGTGCTTCGATGACGAGATCGATCATGTCGGGCTCCCGAGTGTGTCCATCGCAAGTATGACGCAGCGAAGATGACCGGGCACGCGACCGAGACCCGTGCGCCGGCGACGCGCCTCGTGCGCAAGCTCGGCGTCGCCGACGCGGTAGTCATCGGCCTCGGCGCGATGATCGGCGCCGGCATCTTCGCAGCACTCGCGCCGGCCGCCGCGGCCGCCGGATCGGCACTGCTGGTCGGGCTCGTGGTCGCGGCGTGCGTCGCTTACTGCAACGCGACGTCATCCGCCGCGCTGGCGGCGCTGTATCCCGAATCGGGTGGCACGTACGTCTATGGGCGCCGGCGGTTGAACCCCTTCTGGGGTTTTCTCGCCGGCTGGGGCTTCGTGATCGGCAAGCTCGCGAGCTGCGCAGCGATGGCCCTGACCTTCGCCGCGTATGCCGCACCGTCGTTCGCCCGGCCGCTCGCCATCCTCGCGGTGATCGCGTTGACCGCCGTCAACTACTGCGGCATCTCGAGAACGGTCATTGCGACACGTGTGATCGTCGCGGTCGTGCTTGCGTGTCTCGCCGTCGTCGTGTTCGCGGCCGTGTTCGGCGGCGACGTCGACGTCCGTCGCGCGATACCGGACCACGCGCCCGGTGTCCGCGGGATCCTGCAGGCGGCCGGGTTCCTGTTCTTCGCCTTCGCGGGTTATGCGCGCATCGCGACACTGGGTGAAGAGGTGATCGATCCCGCGCGTACCATTCCCCGCGCCATTCCGCTCGCTCTGGGTCTCGCGCTGCTCGTTTATGCCGCCGTCGCCCTGAGCGCCCTCGTCACGGTCGACGCGCGCGAGCTCGCGGGCACGAGCGCACCCCTCGTGCTTGTCGTCGAAAGCGGCCGCTGGTCGGCGCTTGCGCCGGCGGTTCGCGTCGGGGCGGCCGTCGCATCGCTGGGCGTCCTTTTGTCGCTGCTGGCCGGCGTGAGCCGAACGGCGTTCGCGATGGCGGGAAACGGGGACCTGCCGCACTTTCTTGCCTCGGTGCACGCACGGCATCGGGTACCGGACCGCGCCGAGCTCGCCGCCGGTGCGATCGTCGTCGCGATCGTGCTGATCGCGGATGTTCGCGATGCGATCGGCTTCAGCTCGTTCGCCGTGCTCGTCTATTACGCGATCGCGAATGCTTCGGCCATCACGCTGCGCCGCGGCGAGCGGCGCTGGCCGCGCGCGCTCGCCGTCGCCGGCCTCGCCGGATGCGCGCTGCTCGCCTCCAGCCTGCCCTGGCCGTCGGTGCTCGAGGCGCTCGTGCTGCTGCTGGCGGGCGCCGCGGTGTACGCTATACGGAGGCAACAACGATCTTCGGGAGCGCGACGATGACGGAGGTTGCAGCGGCGAAACTTGCCGGGTCAGGCACGGGCGCATGCGAACCTGACGACGACGCGGCCGGCCTCTGGCCCGCACTGCCGCTCGCCGACTGGAAGGACACCTGCGACACGCTGCACATGTGGACGCAGATCGTCGGCAAGGTGCGCCTCGCAACGACGCCGCTCGTGAACCATTGGTGGAACGTGCCGCTCTACCTCAATGCGCGCGGGCTCACGACGTCGCCGATGCCGTACCGAGGTCGCACGTTCGAGTTGCGATTCGATTTCGTCCAGCATGCTCTCGTCCTCGAAACCGGCGACGGCGACGTGCGCACGATGGCGCTCGCGCCCCGCACGGTGGCCGATTTCTATCACTCGTTCATCGGCATGCTGCGCGCCGCGGGCATCGACGTCGCGATCTGGCCGATGCCGGTCGAGGTGCCCGATCCGATCGCGTTCGCGCAGGACCGTGCGCATGCGAGCTACGATCGCGACGCCGTGCAGCGGTTCTGGCGCATCCTGCGCAGTGTCGGACGCGTCTTCGACGTGTTTCGCGCGGGGTTCATCGGCAAGTGCAGTCCCGTTCACTTCTTCTGGGGAAGCTTCGATCTTGCGGTCACGCGTTTCTCGGGGCGGCGCGCAGTCGCGCGCCCGGGTGCCGATGCGATCACGCGCGAAGCGTATTCGCACGAAGTGAGCAGCGTCGGGTTCTGGCCGGGCAGCGGCGACGTCTCCAGTGCGGCGTTTTATGCGTACGCCGCACCCGAGCCGGACGGATACGGCGAGCGTGCAATGCGGCCCGGCACTGCGTTCTACGACCGCGGGCTCGGCGAATTCCTGCTGATGTACGACGACGTGCGGACATCGTCGTCGCCGTGCGCGACGCTGCTCGAGTTCTGCAACGCGACGTACGACGCGGCGGCCGAACTCGGCCGCTGGGACCGCGCGGCGCTCGAGCGGCAATTCGCGGCATGAACACCGACGGACATGAGCCAGCGAGATATTGCCGATGACCACGCCGTGCACGCATCTCGATGAAATCAGGCTGACGCATACGCGCACGCGGGTCTGCGAAGAATGCGTGAAGCTCGGCGATACGTGGATGCATCTGCGCCTGTGCCTCGAATGCGGACAGGTCGGTTGCTGTGATTCGTCGAAGAACCGGCACGCGACGGCGCATTTCCATCGAACGCGCCACCCGCTCGTGCGCTCGATCGAGCCGGGCGAGCGCTGGGTGTGGTGCTACGTCGACGAGATCGTGCCGGGTGAGCTCCCCGACGAAGGCATCGACACGCGATGAGCGACGATCGCGACCTGCTGACGGCGCTTGGCGGCATTGCGACGGCAACGCTCACGACCGTCCTGTTGAAAAAAGGCCTGCGCAACGTTTATCTTCGCCATACGCGGCCGATTCGCAACCCGCAGCAGCGCGTCGCGGGGCGCGCGTTCACGCTTCGCTTCATTCCGGCGCGCGAAGACCAGGCGACGCCCGAATCGTGGGCAAAGCCCACGTCCACGCGAAGCGCGATCGAAGCGATGCCGGCCGGGTGTATCGCCGTCGTCGATGCGCGCGGGGTCACCGATGCCGGCATCTTCGGCGACATCCTGTGCGCGAGGATGCAGGCGCGGGGCGTCGCCGCGTTGATCACCGACGGCGTCCTGCGCGACGTGCGCGGTGTGCTCGAAACGCGGCTGCCGATCTGGTGCTCGGGTGCGGCGCCGCCGCCGTCCGTCGCGGGGCTGACGTTCGTCAACTGGCAGGAACCGATCGGCTGCGGCGGCGCGGCCGTCTTTCCCGACGATGTCGTCGTCGCCGATGACGACGGTGCCGTCGTCATCCCTGCCGCCCTCGTCGACGAAGTCGTGACGCTGGCAACCGAGCAGGAGCGGCTCGAGGCGTGGATCATGGCCGAGGTTGCGCGCGGCGTGCCGCTGCCCGGGCTCTATCCGCCGAGTGCCGAAACGCGCGCGCGCTACGAGGCCCAGCGCGAAGAATCGAAGGGGAAACGCGAATGAAGCGACACCGCCTCGGCCGCACGCAATTCGAGATCGCTCCGCTTGCATTCGGCGGCAACGTGTTCGGATGGACCGCCGACGAGACGACGTCGTTCCGGCTGCTGGACGCGTTCGTCGAGGCCGGCGGCAACCTGATCGACACTGCGAATTCGTATTCGCGCTGGGCGCCCGGGCACGTCGGCGGCGAATCGGAGACGGTGATCGGGCGCTGGATCGCGCGCCGCGGGCACCACGACGACGTCGTCATCGCGACGAAGGTCGGTTCGGACATGGGGCAGGGCGCGAAGTGCCTGCGCCGCGACTACATCCTGCAGGCGGTCGACGATTCGCTGCGCCGCCTCCAGGTCGACGCGATCGATCTCTATCAATCGCACTGGGACGACGAGAGCACGCCGTTCGAGGAAACGCTCGATGCGTATGCGCGGCTGCTCGAGCAGGGCAAGGTGAAGGCGATCGGTGCGTCGAACCTCTCGCCGCAGCGGCTTCAGCAGGCGCTCGACGTCAGCATGCGCGACGGCTTGCCGCGCTACCAGACGCTGCAGCCGCTCTACAACCTCTACGATCGCGACACGTTCGAGGGGCCGCTTTGCGAGCTGTGCCTGCGCGAGGACATCGGCGTCATCACGTACTTCTCGCTCGCCGCCGGATTTCTCACGGGCAAATACCGGAGCGAGCAGGATTACGCGAAGAGCGCGCGCGGCCCGGGGATGAAGAAATACCTGAACCGGCGCGGCGTGCGCATCCTCGACGCGCTCGACGATGTCGCCGGGCGGTTGCATGCGAAGCCGGTTCAGGTCGCACTCGCCTGGCTGATGGCGCAGCCCGGTGTCACCGCGGCGATCGCAAGCGCGACGTCGCTGCCGCAGCTCGCCGAGCTGATCGGCGCGACACGACTGTCGCTGGACGAACTCGACATGCGGCAACTGGACGAAGCGAGCCGCGCGACGGGCGACGCAGGTTCGGGTCCCTAGTTCACAGCCCCGAGTCAGCCGGCGAGTGCAAGGCGGCCCATCGAGCGGCGCAGCAGCCACACCGCGATGGACACCGTGACGAGATTCCACAAGAGGCCGTTGACGAACGCCGCGTGGTAAGAGCCGGTGGCGTCGAAAATGGCGCCCGACATCCACCCGCCGAGCGCCATGCCGAACAGCGTGGCAGTGATCACCGTCGCAACGCGCGCGCCGGCTTCCGCGCGGCTGAAGAATTCGCGAACGATGATCGCGTACGCCGGGACGATGCCGCCCTGGAAGAGACCGAACAGCGCCGAGATCACGTACAGCGAGACGAGCCCGTTGAACGGCAGGAACAGCAGGAGTGCTGCTCCCTGCAGCGAGGCGCCGAGGAGCAGCGTGCGCAAGCCGCCGATGCGATCGCAGATCACGCCGAAGACGAGCCGGCTCACGATGCCGCATCCGAGCATCAGCGACAACATCTGCGCCCCGCGGGCGGGTCCGTACCCGAGGTCGCTGCAGTAGGCCACGAGGTGCACCTGCGGCATCGACATCGCGACACAGCACGAGAGGCCGGCGACGACCAGCAGCGCCTGCAGCGCGTTGCCGCTGATGCCGAGCGACTGCGGCGAGGCGCTGCGCAAGCGCGTGGGCGTCTCGGGGCCGTCGGCGAGCGGCGGCTTTCGGCGCAGCAGCAGCGTGAGCGGCATCATCGCCACGAGGCAGAAGATGCCGATCCCCACGTACGTGGGACGCCATCCGCTGGTGCCGATGAAATGTTCGACGATCGGCGGCCAGACGGTGCCCGCAAGGTAATTGCCGCTGGCGAAGATGGCGACCGCGATGCCGCGGCGCCGCGTGAACCAGAGCGACACATGTGCGAGCAGCGGCGCGAACGTTGCGGCGCTGCCGGCACCGATCAGCAGGCCCTGCGCGAGCGTGTAATCGCGCAGATCGGGCGCAGCGGCGGCGACGCCGTAGCCGGCCGCCAGCAGCAGCGTTCCCAGGGCCACCGGAAGCATGATGCCGAAGCGGTCGGACAGCCGGCCCATGCCGACGCTGGCGAGGCCGAAGCAGATCATCGTCAACGTGTAGGGAAGCGACGCATCGGCACGCGCCACGGCGAATTCGGACTGCACTGCGGGCAACGCAACGACGACCGACCACATGCCGACCCCGCCGATCGTCGACAGCAGCATCGCCACGCCGAGGCGCGTCCAGGCATAGGCGGATTCGACTTCGCCGTGGGACATCGATCTTCCTGAGGGTGACGGGACGAGGCGCGATGCGGCGTGCACGCGGGCGCAGATCGAGGCGCGGCGGAATGCATGCGAATTCGCGACGCGCCATGTTACACGCAGCCGGAACGACCCGTGATTTCGGCGCGTGATGCGAGACGCGCTCGCGCGGCGCGAAGCGCACTAACCCGCGTCGCGGGCCATCGGGCGACGGCCCGCTGCGCGGAAGAGGACGACGCGGCTACTGGTGATAACGCGCGCGCGCGTCGGCGATGCACTGATCGAAGGCGGAGCCGCGCAACGCTTCGCAGCGGCTGCGCGCGGCGTCGTAAGCGTCCTCCATCCGGTCTTCCTGCGATTCGGTCGCCATGCTGGAGCGCGGGTATTCGCGGCGCGCTTCGCTCATCGACGTCATGTAGCGCTCGCGTGCGCGGTCGATGCATGCGTCATGCTCGGTTCCGCTCAACCCCGCGCATGTTGCGCGCGCCTCGTCGTATGCGCGCTCGTTGCGCACGCTGGCCTCGTGCCAATCGTGGCGCACGTTCTCGGCGGTGCTTTGGATCTTCTGCCCGCCCTTCGAGATGTCGGTGCCGAGGCCTTCCATCGTGTTGCAGCCGGCGAGGCCAAGGGCGCAGGCCGCGCAAATGCATCCAATCACGTACTTCATGTTCGCTCCCGTTGAAGTTGGAACCACACCGGCCGATGCGGCCGCGTGACGCTCGCGTCACGCGGCAGCAGCGTGCCGGGGCGCTTCGCGAAGTTGGAGGCCCTGCGCGAAGCGAAGTTCGAACCGCGGGCGCGGCGTGACGCTACGGCTGTCTTGGTTCCGATGCGGGTGTCACGGCAACGCCGAGAACGTAAACCATCCGGCCTCCAAGCCAGCCGGAGACGAGCAGCATCAGTATCGTCAGCAGCGAAAGCCAGACATAACCGCCGGGATTGTCGGGCGTGCCGGTTCGCCGCCAGAAGTTGATGACATAGAGAACAACGATAGTGAGGTTGATCGCCATGTGCGCAAGCGCGGTCTTGCGTGGCCCGGCGGGCAGTGACAAGAGATCGATGAACCCGGGAATCGCGGCAGCGAGTGCACCGACGATGCCGCCCGCCATCGTGTAGAGCGCGACCGTGCTCCAGACGGCTGCACCGCTGCCGAAGACGAAGAAAAGGTCGCACACGAACGAAAAGACCCACAGGCCGATGGGCAGCGTGACCAGCATCGGGTGGATCGGGTGCCCGCCAACGTTGGCTGGAGTGCGCATGGAACCTCCGAGGAAATGGATCGGGGACCGGCAACGGGTTGGACGTTCGTGCAAGGCCAGTGTTCCCGTGGACGCGCGAGGCGTCGTGCCCACGCCACGCGGGCGGCCGCGATTCGGCTACCATCCGCTTCTTCGAAGACCCGACGGGGGAAACCCGCATGAGCAGCCGCACCAGGACCTGGAGCCGGCGCGAGTTCATCGGCGCGATCGCGGCCGCCGCCGGCGCTTCGGCGATATCGCGGTCGGCGCTCGGAGCGGATCCGCTGCGCATCGGGCTCGTCATCCCGAAAACGGGCCCCTTTGCCTCGACCGGCCGCCAGGTGGAGGCGGGCTGCCGGCTCTACCTGCAGCAGAACGGCAACACGGTCGCTGGGCGTGCCGTCGAGCTGATCGTGCGGGACGATACCGGGACCGCGCCGGAACTGACGAAGCGGGTTGCGCAGGAGCTCGTCGTGCGCGACAAGGTGCACGTGCTTGCCGGCTTCGGGCTCACGCCGCTCGCGTTCGCAGCGGCGCCGGTCGCCACCGAGACGCGGGTGCCGATGATCGTGATGGCCGCCGCCACGTCGTCGATCCCGCAGAAATCGCCGTACATCGTTCGCTCGGGATTCACACTGCCCCAGGTGACGGCGCCGCTAGCCGAATGGGCGGCGAAGAACGGCATCCGCACAGTCGTCTCGCTCGTCAGCGACTACGGTCCGGGCATCGACGCGGAGAAGACGTTCGTGCGCCGCTTCACCGACGGCGGCGGAACGATCGCGGAAGCGGTGCGCGCGCCGCTCGCCAATCCCGACTTCGCGCCGTTCGTCCAGCGCGCGAAGGATGCGAAAGCCGACGCGCTCTTCGTGTTCGTGCCGTCCGGTGCGGGGGCCGCGGTGATGAAGCAGTACGCGGAGCGCGGCCTGCGCGATGCCGGCACGCAGCTCATTTGCACCGGCGATGTCGTCGACGACGACATCCTCGACGCGATGGGCGCGCCGGCGCTCGGCGTCGTGAGCTCGCATCACTATTCGGCCGCGCATCCGTCCGCCCGGAACAAGGCCTATGTCGCGGCTTTCATGCAGGCGAATGCCGGGATGCGCCCGAACTTCATGTCGGTCGGCGGCTACGACGGCATGCATCTCATCCTTGAAGCGCTGACAAAGACGCGCGGCGACGCCGACGGTGACAAGCTCGTGGCGCAGATGAAGGCGATGGCGTGGGAAAGCCCGCGCGGACCGATGTCGATCGACGCGGCGACGCGCGACGTGGTGCAGGACGTCTACATCCGCAAGGTCGAACGCGTCGACGGCAAGCTCTTCAATGTCGAGTTCGCAACGATCCCGCATGTGAAGGATCCGGGTGCATGACCGGCGTCGAGCGACTCGATGCGCGCCGGGAATTTTGGCGCGCGGTGCACGTCGAATGCCGAACCACTCGCCGAGCGGAGAAGGAACGACCATGGACAACCCAGCGGACGAGCGCCAGGCCGAACACCAGGTGCTCGCACATATCCAGGACCTCGTCGCCGAGGAGCATCGCCTGCTCGAGAAGCGTGCGGCCGGCGATGCCGACCACGATCGGCTGACGCGCGTGCAGGTCGAGCTCGACCAGTGCTGGGATCTGCTGCGCCAGCGGCGTGCGCTGCGGGAAACCGGTTCCGATCCCGGGCGTGCCGAGATCCGCCCGCCCGACATCGTCGAGAAATACATCGGTTGAGACAGGAGCCCTGACAGGGTCAGGGCTGGTTTGCCAAAACGGTCGGTGCACCGCGCGCCAAGCTGGCGGGCAAGGCGTCTTCGACGCTACTTCTGCGTCCGCGCGGCCACCAGCGTCCTGCGCGTGTCGGCCACCTTGCCGGCGTCGAGCGGATCGCCATGGTTGCCCCAGGCGCTGCGCAGATACGTGACGAGGTCGGCGACCTGCTCGTTGGACAATTTCCAGTCGAACGCCGGCATCGCGAGGCCCGTCGGGTCCTGGCGTGTCACCGCCGTTTTGGCGCCGCTCAGGATGACGTGGACCACCGTTTCGGGATCCTTCGACTGCACGACATTGTTGCCCTTGAGCGGGGGGAACACGCCGGCGATGCCTTCGCCGTTTTCCATGTGACAGCCGGCGCAGTCGTCGATGTAGAGCCCGTGCCCGCGGGCCACGCGGTCGGCATCGGGAGTGTTGCCGCCGGCCGCGCTCGCCGACGTCGCGTTCGCCGGTGATTCGTGCGGCGGCAGATCCTTGAGATAGACCGCCATCGCGTGCAGGTCCTTTTCGTCGAGGTGCTGCGTCGAGTCGTGCACCACCTCCGACATCGGGCCGAACGCCGCCGCCCGCTTGTTCACGCCGGTCTTCAGGTACTGCACGATGTCGTCGGTCGACCATTGCCCGAGACCGTCGTGCAGGTCGCCGCCGAGACTCGTCGCGTACCAGTTCTCGCCGTAACCGCCCTGGAAGGCCTTGTCGCGCTTCGGCGCCCCGGCGAAATTCTTCGGTGAATGGCATGCGCCGCAATGACCGAGTCCCTCGACCAGATAGGCGCCGAGGTTCCATTCGGCCGACTTCTGCGGATTGGATTGGAACGTGCCTTGTTTGAAATAGAGCGCATTCCACGCCGACATCACCTCGCGCACGCTGAACGGCCACGGCAGTTCGGTCGGCCTGTTCTGCTCGTGTACGGGAGCGAGTGTCGCGAGGTAGCTCCTGATCGCATCGACGTCGGCACGCGTGAGCTTCGTGTACCACGGATAAGGAAACGCCGGATAGAGGTGCTCGCCCCCCGGGGCAATCCCTTCGTGCATCGCACGATAGAAATCGTCCGACGTCCAGTTGCCGATCCCCGTCGACGGGTCGGGCGTGATGTTCGTCGAATAGATGACACCGAACGGCGTCGGCACCGCGCGGCCGCCGGCGAACGGCTGGCCGCCTTCCGCGGTGTGGCACGCCGCGCAATCGCCGGCTTGCGCGAGATAGCGGCCGCGCTCGATCTCGGCGTGCGAGCCTTCGCGTGCGAACAGCGCCGGCGCGATCGCAAGCATCCCGCCTGCCGCGACGGCCAATGCGATGGCTGTGCCCGCACGCGGACGTTTCGCCTTCATGCTGACACCAGCGCACCGGGCTTCTTCAGATACTGCGTGCGTATCGCGTTCGCGGCCCAGTAGGCGAGCGCGCCGACGGTGCCGGTCGGGTTGTAGCCGGCGTTCTGCGGGAAGGCGCACGAACCGACGACGAACAGGTTCGGCACGTCCCAGCTTTGCAGGTAGCGATTCACGACGCTCGTGCGCGGATCGGTGCCCATGATCGCGCCGCCGGTGTTGTGCGTCGTCTGGTAGGGCACGATCGTGTAGTGGCCGTCGCGCTGCTTGACGTGCATGGCGCGCGGCTTCATCGCCTTCGCGATCCCGGCGGCCTTGTCGGTGAGGAACTTCGACATCCGATGCTCGTTGTCGTGGAAGTCGAACGTGAGCCGCAGCAGCGGGTTGCCGTAGACGTCGCGATACGTCGGATCGAGGTCGAGGTACGCATCGCGGTAGCTCATCACGCTGCCGTGCGTCGCAATGCTGACGGTGCGCAGGTAGTTGTCGGCCATCGCCTTCTTCCAGCCGCTGCCCCATTTCGGCGCGTCCTTCGGCAGATGATGCTGCAGGATCGGCCGCCCGCCGGTCGTCCACAGCGCGATGTAACCGCCGCCGATGAATTTCTGCGGCCCGTGATCGAAGTTGTCGCCGTTGAATTCGTCGATCGCCTGTCCGAGCGCACCCGCACCCATGAACGGATTGACGATGTCGTTGACGAACACGTCGACCGACGACGTGATCTGGTACGCGTAGTTGCGCCCGACGACGCCATTGCCGCTGCGAGGGTCGTACGGCTTGCCGATGCCGGACAGAAGCAGCAGGTGCACGTTGTGCTGCGCGAACGCTGTCAGGATCACGAGATCGGCGGGCTGCTCGTACTCGCGGCCCTGCAGGTCGACATAGACGACGCCCGTTGCGCGCTTGCCGGTCGAGTCGAGCAGCACCTTCGTCACGCTTGCGTGCGTGCGCAGCTTGAAGTTGTCCTTGCCGAGCAGCACCGGAAAGATCGTCGTCTGCGGGCTCGACTTCGAATAGTTGCCGCAGCCGAACCATTCGCAGTAGCCGCAGTACGTGCACTCGCCCATCTGGACGCCGTAAATGTTCTTGTAAGCCTGCGACGTGTTCGCGGCGGGACAGGGGAACGGTTTGTAGCCGGCTTCCTTCGCCGCCTTGTCGAAGAGCACGGTGCCGTAGCTGCGCTTGAGCGGCGGCAGCGGAAAGCCGCGCTTGCGCGCGCCCTCGAACGGGTTGCCGCCGTCGTGGATGCGGCCGTTGATGTTGCCGGCCTGTCCCGAGATGCCGCACAGGTACTCGAAACGGTCGTAGAACGGCTCGAGATCGTCGTACGTGACGCCCCAGTCCTGGATCGTCATGTCGGCGGGGATGAAGCCCTTGCCGTAGCGCTGCTCTATGTGCGTGCGCTGCAGGAAATCGGTGGGCAGGAAGCGCCAGTTCTGGCCGTTCCAGTGCACGCCCGCACCGCCGGCGCCGGCCGCGGGCTTGAACGAGCCGAGATGGCGCATCGGCAGCGCGGTCTGGTCCATCGAATTGCGGAACGTCAGCGTTTCGCGTTCGGGCTCCTCGAACAGCTCGTTACGCACCGCGTAGCGCAGCTCGTCCTGGATCTGCGTCGTCGCGAAATCGGGCACCGTGTCGCGGAACGCGCCGCGCTCGAGCGCGACGACCTGCAGGCCCGCGTCGGACAGTTCCTGTCCGAGAATGCCTGCGGTCCAGCCGAAGCCGACGAGCACGACGTCCACCGCGGGGAGTTTCGTTGCCATGTCAGCGCCGCCGGGCCGCCCCAAGGCGCTGACTGCGCCCCCTTGGGGGCAGCGAGCAAAGCGAGCGTGGGGGTCGTTTCATCTCAGCTTTCCTTGACCCGCGTGCCGTCGCGGCCGAGCAGGCCGACGGTCGGCATCGCGTAGCGCTTGCCGTACTGGTCGATCTCGGCGACATAGTTGTAGCGCGGGCCGGGAAAGCCGATCAGCTTCCAGCCGGCGAAATCGCGGTTGCCGCCGTACATCGGATCGGCGAGAAAGCCTTCCACCGTGTTCTGCAGCAGCATCTGGAAGAAGTCCTTCGCTGGCGCACGCGCGAGCTTGATGTCGCCCTTCTCGAGGCCGTGCAGCAGCGTGTCCTGGGAAGCAGCGTCCTGCTCGGCGAACGGGCGCTTGCCGTTGCTGCTGCACCACGCGTCGACGTCGGCGATTGCCGTGCGGTAGAGCTGCGCGGGCGTCATCTTCAGCTGGTACCCCTGTTCCTTCGTTCCTTCCTTCCATGGGCCCTGCATGTACCAGGTCTCGGCCCGGCCGTAAGGGCCCGAAAGCTGGCGGTCGATGAACGTGGCGACGCCCGCTTCCCTGGCCCCGGGCCCCAGGTCGTCGTTGGGGATGAGACGCGCGACCGCCGCATCGACCCAGTTAAATTCGACGGGCGTGAAGTACGCGAACTGACCGGGGGCCGATACCGGCTCGGCGGCAGCATCACGAACGAACCGCAACGGGACGACGCTCGCTGCGGACGGAAGCAGCGCGGCTTTCAGGATGCGGCGGCGTGCGGGTATGAAGTGCATGAAAGTGTCGATCGCGTATAGCGCCGTCGCTTGTGGGACGATTCCGACAAAATGTGAAAATCCGCCGCCTCGCGCCCGATGTGCGTTGCCGCGGGTCGTTTGTTTCAACTTCGATGAAGAAAACGGGGTGAGCGTTCGGTCGCATTCATGCAGGATTCGGAATAACATTGTTCGCGGGACACGTGCAATCGGCAACCATGGATCTCGCGGGAATGGAAATTTTCGCGCGCGTCGTCGAGGCGCGCAGTTTTTCGGGCGCCGCGCGCCGGCTCAACATGTCGGCGTCGGTCGTCAGCAAGTCCGTGACGCGCATCGAGCGCTCGCTCGGCGTGCGGCTTCTCAATCGCACGACACGCAGCATCAGCCTTACCGAGATCGGCCGCGAGTTCTACGCGCGCTGCGCGCATATCGTCGCCGCCGCCGAAGACGCCGAAGCGATGACGGCCGGCATGCAGTCGGCGCCGCGCGGCACGCTCAAGGTCAACGTCCCGGTGTCGTTCGGTGTGCTGCACATCGTTCCCGCGCTCGCGGAGCTGCTCGCCGTTTACCCGGAACTGCATGTGGACATGACGTTGAACGATCGCGAAGTGCAGTTGGCCGAGGAGGGATACGACGTCGCGGTGATGATCGCAGCCGAGCCGCGCGCCACGCTCGTCGCGCGCAAGCTCGCGCCGATTCGCCAGGCACTCTGCGCGGCACCCGTGTATCTGCGGCGCCATGGAACGCCCGCCTCCGTCGCGGCGCTCGCGCAGCACAATTGCATCGTCTTCTCGCGCCTCGGACCCGAGCGCCATTGGCATTTCGAAGGCGCCGGCGGGCGCGCGAGTGTCGAGGTGAACGGTGCGCTACGCCTCGACAACGAAAATGCGGTGCGCCAGGCGGCGCTCGCCGGCTGCGGCATCGCGCTGCTGCCCACGTACATCGTCGGAGGCGACCTGCAGCAGGGCGCGCTGCGCGTCGTGCTGCCGGAGTACAAGGCGGCGGAGACGGCGCTTTATGCGACGTACCTGCCGAACCGTTATCTCGCGGCGAAAGTGCGCGTGTTCGTCGATTATCTGGTCGCGCGTTTCGGGCCGTCGCCCGGATGGGATGCATTGCGAAGGACGCCGGCTGCCGCGAACCCGCGCGCCGGGGACGAGCGACCTGCCGCCGCTGCCGGCGCCCGTTAGCCGGTCCTGGTCACGCCGCACCGCGTGATGACGAATCTCGACCCGCGCGCGCTGTTGCGCCGCATGTTCGACGCGGCCGTCGAATCGGCGCAGCCTGCGCACGCATTGCCGCCGTATCTGCCTGATCCGCCGCGCGGGCACACCGTGGTCGTCGGCGCCGGGAAGGCATCGGCGGCGATGGCGCGTGCGCTCGAGGAGCACTGGCGTGGTGCGCTGCGCGGTATCGTCGTCACCCGCTACGGGCACGCGGTGCGATGCGAACACATCGACGTGATCGAAGCCGCGCATCCGGTACCGGACGCGGCAGGCGAGGCGGCCGCGCGGCGCGTGCTTGCCAGCGTTGCCGGGCTGTCGCGCGACGATCTCGTGATCGCGCTGATTTCCGGCGGCGGATCGGCGCTGCTGTCGCTCCCTGCGCCGGGTATTTCGCTTGCCGACAAGCAACAGGTCAGCCGCGCGCTCCTGGCATCGGGGGCCGCCATCGGCGAAATCAACTGCGTGCGCCGGCATCTTTCGGCGATCAAGGGCGGGCGCCTCGCCGCCGCGTGTCACCCGGCGCACGTGGTCACGCTCGCCATTTCCGACGTGCCGGGCGACAACCCGATCGACATCGCCTCGGGGCCTACGGTGGCCGATCCGACCACGCGCGGCGATGCGCGGGCTGTTCTGAGTCGATATGGCGTCGACGTGCCGGCGCCGGTGCGCGCGCTTCTCGACACCGACGCCGCGGAAAGCATCAAGCCGGGCGATCCGCGTCTTGCGCACGCCGAATACCGGATCATTGCCACGCCGCAGAAGGCCCTCGACGCGGCGGCGCAGGTGGCGCGAGCCGAACGCGTGACGCCAATCATTCTGTCCGACAGCATCGAGGGTGAGGCGCGTGACGTCGGCAAGGTGCTCGCCGCACTTGCCCGCCAGGTCGCGCTGCGCCAGGAGCCGTTCGCGCCGCCGTGCGTGCTGCTGTCGGGCGGCGAAACGACGGTCACGGTGCGCGGCGACGGCCGCGGCGGGCGCAACGTCGAATGCCTGCTCGCGCTCGTGCTCGCGCTGCAGGGACGCCCAGGAATTTTCGCACTGGCCTGCGACACCGACGGCGTCGACGGCGTGGAGGAGATCGCCGGCGCGATCGCCACACCCGACACGCTCGCACGCGGCTTCGAGCGCGGTCGCAATGCCGCGCGTGACCTCGATCGCAACGACGCGCACGCCTTCTTCGAGACGCTCGGCGACAGCGTGATTACGGGGCCGACACGGACGAACGTGAACGATTTTCGGGCGATCCTGATCGTGTAGTATCCTCGGGAGAAGAACCGGCGCCGCGTGCTGGATCATGCGCAAATAACGCGGGCTCACTGCGGTCAGGAGGAACGTCGATGAAACACGCACGCTCGCTGCTCGTCACCGCGCTCGGCGCGCTCGCGGCACTCGTTGCGATCCCGCCGGCCTACGGGCAGAACACGATCAAGGTCGGCGTGATCGCCGCCTTCTCGGGACCGTTCGCCGATTACGGCTCGCAGATCGAAGCCGGCATGAAGGCGTACATGAAGGAGCACGGCGAC
>Ga0207674_10000596_pt1 | contig 47593 bp, 34 predicted proteins | sample KBSCornC72_FD_184303 | JGI IMG/M metagenome (GOLD analysis project Ga0207674, IMG submission 184303) | Corn rhizosphere microbial communities from Kellogg Biological Station, Michigan, USA - KBS Corn C7-2 (SPAdes) (version 2) | ecosystem: Host-associated > Plants > Roots > Rhizosphere > Soil ... | reverse complement strand
GACGCTCGCTCAGGCTCGTGAATGCGCGCGGGCGGCACGAGCCCGCTCGCGATCACCGCATCCCGAAGCAGCGCGTACTTCGCGATCGGGAAGCGGTGATTCGTCGGGAGCGGGAGCGTATAGCGCGCTGACGTCCAGCAGTGGAGCGTCACATTGTGGGCGCGCCGTTAGGCGTCTTGTAGACGACGCCATTCTTCATCACGAACACCGGCTTCTCCATCACCTTGATGTCGGCGATCGGATCGCCGGGAACGGCCACGATGTCGGCCCACTTGCCGGTCGTCAACGTGCCGAGGTTCTTGTCCCACCCTAGCAACTTTGCCGCGTTGCTCGTGCCGGCGACGATCGACTCCATCGGCGTCATGCCGCCCCACTGCACCATCAGCGTGAACTCGTGGCCGTTGGCGCCATGATGCGAGACGCCGGCGTCGGTACCTAACGCGATCGGGACTTTGTTTTCGATGGCGTACTTTATGGACTTTCGCATCGCCTGTGCCGCCGCGAGGGCCTTCTCCGCGCGCAGTCCCTTGAGCACGCCCGTTTTCGCGGCATTCTCCGCCGCCTCGCCGGCGCTGAGCGTCGGGACGAGGAACGTACCTCGCTCGACCATCATCTTCGCGCCTTCCTCGTCGAGGAACGAGCCATGCTCGATCGACGACACCCCGGCGCGCACGGCGATCTTGATCCCTTCGGTGCCGTGGGCGTGCGCAGCGACCTTTCGCTCGAGCTTCGTGGCTTCGTCCACCAACGCCTTGAGCTCGTCGTATGTGTACTGCGGCACGCCGACCGCGTCACCTTCCGACAGCACACCGCCCGTCGCGCACGTCTTGATCACGTCGGCACCGTACTTCGCCTGGTAGCGAACCGCGGCGCGGATCTGTTCCGGTCCATCGGCGATGCCGGTCTTGAAGTCGCCATCCATGAGGCCGGGCTTGTAGCCGTTCTCATCGCAGTGGCCACCCGTGATGCCGATCGCGTGCGCGGCAGTCTGCATGCGCGGGCCGATCACCCAGCCTTCGTTGATTGCCTTGCGCATCGCGATGTCGTCGAAGTTGGCCGCGCCCAGATTGCGAATGGACGTGAAGCCGGCGAGCAGTGTGTTCCGCACGTTCACCACGCCGAGGATCGCGCCGAAGGAGTCCACGTCGCGGACGCCCTGGTCGTTCGCGTCGGGATCGCCGAGCGCGCGGCCGATGACGTGCGTGTGCGCGTCGATGAATCCGGGAAGCAAGGTTGCGTTGCCGAGATCGACGGTGCGCGCGCCGGCCGGAATCGCGACCGACCCGGCGGCGCCGACGCTCACGATGCGATCATCCGTCACGACGACGACGCCGTTCTGGATCGGCGCGGCCCCGGTTCCGTCGATCACCCGCGCGGCCTTCAACGCGACGGTGCCCGAGCCCTTGGTCGGATTCGTGGGAGCCTGGGCAGCGAGCAGACCCGGAAGTGCCAGCGCGAGTAGGGTTCTCATGTGTCTCGATTGGGGTTAGTTCCTTCGGCCTAACGTCACCTTCACCGTCATGCGCTCGGCGCCGCGCAGCACGACCACGTCGACCGTATCTCCCGGGCTCTGCGCGTAGAGCGCGTCTGTGTACGCGTAGAGGTCGTTCACCGGCTTGCCGGCGAACTCCACGATGACGTCCCCGGCCTTGAGGCCGGCCTTGTCCGCCGGGCTCTCCGCACGAACGCCCGTGAGCCGAACGCCTTTGACCTCCGTCGCGCCCATGTCCGGAATCGAACCAAGGTAGGCGCTCGTGTTCTCACGCGTCGACGTAGACGGCGCTGCGGCAACCGCGCGCACGAACGTGAGCGGTTGCGGGCGGTCCGCGATCTCACGCGTGACGCGCTCCGCGAGCGCTACCACGCGCGCGATGCCGACCGCGTTGATCTTGTCGGCGTCGTCCGTGGCCTTGTGGTAGTCCTCGTGCACATTCGTGAAGAAGTGCAGGACAGGCAGGTTCTTCGCGTAGAACGACGAGTGGTCGGACGCGCCGAACCCGTCGCCGGTGGCCGTGAGGCGGAGTGGGGCCGAGGCATTCGCCTTCGCGATGATCTCGTCGAGCTCCTGTGCCGTCGCGACTCCGTACACGATGAGTCGGTCGTCCTGCATTCGGCCGACCATGTCGAAGTTGAGCATCGCGCGCACCTTCTCGAGCGGGACGGGCAGGTGATCCACGAAGTACTGTGATCCGAGCAGTCCGAGCTCCTCACCGCCGAACGTGACGAACATCACGGAACGCTTCGGCGGATTACGGCGCAGAAGCCTCGCGAGCTCGATGACGGCGGCAGTGCCCGACGCATTGTCGTCCGCGCCGTTGTGAATCGCGTTCACGGCGTCCGGGTCGAGCGCACCGAATGCGGAGCGACCAAGGTGGTCGAAGTGTGCGCCGAGGATCACGTACTCGTCGCGGAGTACCGGGTCGGACCCGCGAACCACGGCCGCAACGTTCTGCGTCGGGAGCTCGCCTTGCAGCCCCGCGTGTGCGGCGGCCACCGATCTCGCCACGAACGACTGCACGAAACGCGAGTCGCACGCCGATGCATTGCCGGTGCGAGCGCAGACGCGAGCGTCGGTCGAGACGAATGCCGGCGTCAGACCGAGACCGGAAAACCGTCGCGCGATGTAGGCGGCTGCCGAATCGTTACCCGCCGTGCCTGTCCCACGCCCTTCGAGGGCGTCGCTTGCGAGGTGTCGCACATCGCGCATCACGGTCGCGGTATCGGGAGCGGCGACCGGCGCCGGCCTGGACGCCGATTGGTGACACGCGGCCGTGATGAATGTCACCAAAGCCAACGTCGTAAAAGCGGGCGGTATATGACGCAACGGTCTGATCATGACAGCTCGGACCTTCTCGAGGCGGGAGGGAAATCTGCGAGTGGATCTCGTGGAAAAGTAGGTCGATGGTACCACCCCTCGGCGGTTTCCGAGCGGCCGTCTCATGCGTCCTTGAGTTGGAGACCTCACATCTTTCGAGGACGGCCTCAAGACGCATGTCAATGAAGGCAGCGACGTTCCAGGCGCGGTTTGCCGAGCTGGTATATCTGCTGGCCCACGAGCCGGACGCGACGCCCGAGCACGAACGGGTGTTGAGTGAAGCGGCTGCCGCCAGTGCAGAGGGCGACACGTCGCTGGCGACGTCACAGCTCAACGTGGACCTGCAGGCCGCGGGGCGATCGGCGGAAGGCGTGCGGCTGCACGAGCTCGCGATGCGGATGGCGGCCCATTCGGCGCACCAGATCGACTTCCTCGAGTGCACACCCGGCGACCAGATCCTCGGCGTCGCGCGTATCCTGGCCGGGGAAGCTCGACCTAACGATGATGGCGTCGCCTTCGACTACGAGCTGATCAGGGTCGGCATCACGCATATCGAGGTTCACCTCGGCCGGAACGGGTTCGTTCGCACCGGGAGTCTCACGCCCAGCGCATCGCCGCGCATCAACGGATCATCGCGCCCTACGCCGTCTTCTGTCGCACCGATCGATGGTCACCGCGCGACTCCTCGTAGCGGAGCGCTGACGCTCGGCGCCGAGATTCCGGCCGCGGCGCACGCACGTCGAACGGCCCCGCCCGTCGGGGCTCCGACGATTCACGACGACTCGGACCGGATGTTCGAGGGCGCGTTCAACACGAAGGCGCTCGCGACATTGTCCGACGACGAGCTGGTCGAGCGCCTTCGCACCGGCCTGACGCCGCAGAACGTCTCACGCGTGCTCGACGAGGTTGCGTCGGTAGCTGAAGCGCGAGGGGCGCAGGGCCGATGGGAGGTCGTCGCGCGCGTGTTCGACGCGTTCGTCCACAGTGAGGGGGGGACCAACGATACAGAGCTGCGGCGGGCCTACACGATCGCCGTCCGTCGGCTCACGAAGCCGACGCTGATCCGCGGCATTGCCGGCCTGCTTCCGCGCCGCCCGGAACTGCGCGACGCACTCCACGCCGTGTTTCTGCGACTCGGCTCCGATGGCGCCGAGGCGCTCATCGACTTGTTGACGTCGTCCGATTCGCTGACTGACCGCCGGGCATATCTCGCCGCGTTGGTGAAGATCCGCGATGCGGTGCCGACGTTGATCCATCTGCTTGGCGACAACCGCTGGTACGTGGTGAGGAACGCGGTCGATCTGCTTGGCGAGATGCGTGCGGCCGAGGCGGAAAACGCGCTCCTCGAGGTGGTGACGCACCGGGAAGAGCGGGTTCGCCGGTCAGCCGCGACGGCGCTGGCGCGCCTCGGTACGTTGCGATCGGTTCAGGCCGTGGAGAAGATGGCGACGGATCCCGTGCCCGAGGTCCGTGCGCACGCGGCGCAGGGGCTTGGAGGTGTGAAGTCGTCGCGTGCGGTGGGTGTGCTCGCGCGCGCGCTGGATCGTGAAGTCGATCCGGAAGTGCAGGCCGTCATTCTCGCCGCACTGGGGCGTCAGGCGACGGACGAGGCGGTCGCGCGCCTAACGAAGGCGGCCGAGCCGGATGGTCGGCTGTTCAAGCGAAAGCCGACGGCACTGCGCCTGGCGGCGGTGCAGGCGCTCGCCGAGGCGAACACGCCGGCAGCATTGGCGGCGCTGCGGCGGTTCGCGGACGACAAGGAGCGCGATATCAAGGTGGCGGCGGGGCGGGCGTTGAGACCGAGCTAAAGGGAGATGGGGAGCCGGGGGGAACGGCGGCTGGTTGCTGGCTGCTATCTGGCCGTAAAATCCGTCTCCGCATTCACCGCCCGGCACGCTTCCGCGATCACGGCCGCCGCGCGATCCAGGTCCTCCAGGCTCACCATCTCGTTAGGTGAGTGCATGTAGCGGTTGGGGATCGAGAGCAGCGCCGTTGCAATCCCCTCGCGCGCGACGTGGATGGCATCCGCGTCGGTCCAGGATTCGCGACCGGCCGCATGGATCGTGTACGGGACCGAGAGCCGCGACGCCGCGTCGCGCAGCAGCGTGTACACCACCGGCGACACGATCGACCCTCGCGTGAGCACCGGACCGCCCCCGATCTTGTGATGGCCGTGCTCCTTCTTTTCGGCGGTGGGATAGTCGGTCGCGTGCGTGACGTCGACGACGATCGCCATCTGCGGTCCGATGCGCGTCGCGCTCACGCGCGCGCCACCGCCCTGAAAGGCGATCTCCTCCTGCGTGGTCGCGACCGCAACGACCCGCGCGCTGCCGGGCTGCTCGGCATAGCGGCGCACCGCCTCGAGGACGATGAATGCGCCGATGCGATCGTCGATCGACCGCGACACGATGCAATTGTTCGGGAAATCGATCGTGCGTGAGTCGATCACACCCGCGTCGCCCACCGACACGAGCTTCTCGGCGTCCTCGCGCGATGTCGCGCCGATGTCGATCCAGAGGTCCGTCATCTCCGAGGCCTTCTTGCGGTCCTCTGGTTTGATCACGTGAATCGGCTTCTTCCCGATCACGCCGTACACGTCGCCGTCCCGCCCCATGATGCGGATGCGTTGGGCGACGAGGACCTGCGGGTCCCAACCACCGATGCCGGAGATGTAGAGGTAGCCCTCGTCATCGATGTACGTGACGATCACGCCGATCTCGTCGATGTGGCCGGCCAGCATGATGGTCGGCGCGCCGTTCGGGTTCACGACCGCCATGCTGTTGCCGGCGACGTCGTTCGTCACGTCGGCGAATGCCCTCGCCTCGTCGCGCCAGACGCGTGCTGGTGCGGATTCGAAGCCGGACGGCCCCGGCGTGTCGAGCAGTCGCTTGAGAAACGCGATGGAGGATTCGGAGAGCATGCGTTGGTAAATTGTTAGGCAAGGCGTTGGGCAGCGGATGACGACGGCGCGCCAAACAGGGTCGCGTGCAGCACCTGGGCGAGCAGCTCAATGCCGTCGACCACCCTCGGACCCGGGCGACTCAGGAACGAGTTCGCGTCGAGCGCCCACACCTGTGTCTCACGCGCCCACACCCATTCTGCGGTCGTGAGAAGACGGTTGGCATCGATAGCGGCCCGTTGGAGGTCGAACCCGCACGGAGCGACGAGAATGACCTCGGGGCTGGCATCGCGGACCTGGGCCAGCGTTCGAGTGGTCGAGTGTTCGCCGGGCTCGGCGAGCACGTCGACGCCACCGGCACGACGAATCATCTCCGGGACCCAATGGCCCGCCGCGAAGATCGGGTCGGTCCACTCGATCACGGCGACGCGTGGCCGCGGCGCGCGAACCGCCTTGAGTCGCTCATGGACCACGCGCATGCGAGACCGCGCGCGCTCGACCAGCTCCTCCCCACGCGCGGTCACACCTAACGCGTCGGCGACCCGCTGGATGTCGCTGAAGATTCCGTCCAGCGTCGTCGCGCCGAGTGTCACGACCTCGGGGGGCGGCGACAGCTGGGTCGCGAGGGCGCGTACGTCGCCCTCGCTCACCGCGCAGACGTCGCACACCACCTGCGTGACCATGAGGTCCGGCGCGAGCGCGCGCACGCGGTCCTCGCGCACGTCGTAGAGCGCGCGGCCCGTGGCCACGTGATCCCGCACCTGCACGTCGATCTCGCCGGGCGCCGCCACCGAGTCGATCGAGCTCGAGGTCACCACGTCGCGCGACCGGACGTCGGGCGGGTAGTCGCACTCGTGGGAGATGCCGACGATCGCGTCGAGCTGCCCGAGCGCGGCCACGATCTCGGTGGCGGATGGAAGGAAGGAGACGACGCGCACGCCTAACGTGTCTGGCGAATGGGAAAGATGAAGTACGTGAGCAGGAGACAGGCGACGCCGTAGAGGTACCAGTGCGAGTCGCCCAGGAGCAGCCAGAAGAGGCCGCCGTAGATCGCGGTCGCTTCGCCGAGCGCCCAGGCGATCACGCTGAGCGAGCCGCGGCGCTCGGGCGTCGCGCGCCCCGCTATGAGAAAGAGCGTGAGCGTCCCGAGCGTCATGCTGCCCCACACGGCCTGGCCCGCGACGCGGAGCGACCTCGGATTCACGAGATACCCGGTGTCAGCCGAGCGACGCAGATGCCAGACGATTCCGCCGAACGCGAGCACGCCGACGAGGAACGCGATTCGTATCAGACCGAGTGTGCGGGCCCCGCCCGGGGTCGTCACGGAACAACCGGCTTCCGCTCGTAGACAGCCTGACCGCCGACGTAGGTCGCGAGCACCCGGGTGCTCAGCACCTGCTCGGGCGCGACACGCATGATGTCCTGATCGAGCACGACGAAATCCGCGAGCTTGCCAGGCGTCAGCGAGCCCATGATGTGCTCCTGGAACGCCGCGTACGCCGGCCACAGCGTGATGGAGCGCAGCGCTTCCTCGCGCGTCATCTTCTGCTCCGGATACCAGCCGTTAGGCGGCCAGTTGTGCGCATCCTGCCGCGAGAAGGCGGCATGGAACGAGATGAGCGGATTCACCTCCTCGACCGGGAAATCGCTGCCGTTCGGGATGATGGACCCATTGTCGAGAAGCGACCGCCAGGCGTACGCGCCCAACAGCCGCGTCGACCCCAGCCGGTTGCCCGCCCAGTACATGTCGCTCGTCTGGTGGCTCGCCTGCATCGACGGGATCACGCCCAGCGACGCGAACCGAGGAATGTCGTCAGGGTTGAGGATCTGCGCGTGCTCGACCCGGAAACGATGGTCCGCCACGGGTACGGCCTTGAGTGCCTGCTCGTACGCGTCGAGGACGATGCGATTGCCGCGGTCACCGATCGCGTGCGTGTTCACCTGGAACCCCGCCTTGAGCGCGCGCTCGGCCACGGCCTCGAGGTGTTCGGGTTTCGAGACGAGGAGCCCTGACGTGGTCGGGTTGTCGGTGTACGGATCGAGCAGCGCCGCGCCACGTGAGCCAAGCGCTCCGTCGGCGTAGAGCTTCACGCTGCGGATCCAGAGGGTGCTGTCATAGCCGGCGACGAGCGGACCGCGTGCGAACCACTTCGCGATCGCTGCCGAGTCGTCGGAGATCATCGCGTAGACCCGGAAGTTGAGGGCGTGTGCCTTGCCGAGCTCCTCGTAGATCTCGAGCGTCTGGGCCGATGCCCCGGCGTCGTGAACGCCCGTGAGTCCCCACTTCTGGGCGTCGGCTATCGCAGCCTGGACGTCCGACTTCACCTCGGCACGAGTGGGTTGAGGGACCACGCGCTCGACCAGACCCTGAGCGTTGTCGACGAACACTCCGGCCGGCGAGCCGTCGGGCATGCGCTCGATGTGGCCGCCGTCGGGGTCCTTCGTGTGGGCGGTGATGCCCGCAGCCTTGAGCGCGGCCGCGTTGGCAAGGCCTGCATGGCCATCGACGCGCGTGAGGTACACCGGGTTGTTCGGCACCGCCGCGGTGAGGTTCTCGTGCGTCGGGAAGCGTGTGTCACCCCAATCGTTCTGATCCCATCCACGACCGATGATCCATTGGCCCGGCGCCATCTTCTTCGCTCGCGCGACGACCCGCGCGATCACCTCGTCGTATGACGTGGTGCCCGTGAGATCGACGATGCGCAGCGCGAGCCCGAGGTTGTCCACGTGCCCGTGGGCGTCGACCATCCCCGGAATCACGGTCTTGCCCCCAAGGTCGATCACGCGCGTGGACGCGCCCTTGAGGGCCATGACACCTCCGGAGGATCCGACGAACTGCACCTTCCCGCCACGCACGGCCATCGCGTCGGCGAGCGGATGCGCGTCGTCGACGGTGTAGATGCGTGCGTTGGTGATGATGAGATCGGCCGGCTGCTGCTGTTGCGCCGCCAGCGTGATCGGAAACAGTAGTGGTAGGAGCGCTCGCTTCATTCAGTAGCTGATGGCTGATGGCCGATGGCTGATGGTTTTGACGCGCGAAGCGCGTCAGAACGGCATGTCGTACGCCGGCGGAGTCACCTTGTTGAGTCGCAGGTACGGAATCAGCTGCCCGAATGTCCAGACCGCGTGCTCCTTGGAGAGCTCGAGCCATCGCCACGCCGGCGCTGCGGGCTGATTGTAGAGCGCGTAGGTCTTGGAAAGCTGCGCCGGCGTCGCCGACTTGAGCGCATCCAGCAGGTAGTCGTACGACTTCACGGTATAGTCGCGGAGCGCGGCCTTCTTGTGCAGATAGGCGGCCGTGTCACCTAACGACGGCGGTGCCTTGAGCCCTTTCAATGCGAGCGCCGCAACCTCCGCGTTCGTCCCGGCGAAGTGCTGGATCTGCTGAGCGAAGTTCCGGACACCCGGCGTGGGCGCGAAGGTGATCGCGGAGTCGGGCATGGCATCGATGTACGCGAGCACGTTCTTCTTCTGCCGCTCCCAGTCCGTCACCATGATGGACTGCGGAGGCATGCCGGCGGTCTGGGCGACGAGTCGCGCGCCGGGCACGAGCCCGACGAGCGCGGAAAGCGCGAAACGAGCCACCGAGGTGGGCATCATCGGTATCTCCAGTGTGATGCTTCGATGTGAATCGCCCTGTCACGCCGGGCGTCGCGCGACAGTCCAGGCGCGGGAAAACTACTACATCTCCTTCTCTTTCCTCACGCCCTGACGCGTCCAGATCGCAATGACGCCGCAGGCCGCCTCGCGCCCGCCGAATTGAGGTGGGACTGTCGCGCCGCCGGGGTACACTTCGATCGCGCCGATATCCACGACCTGTACCATGATGTCGATCGACTGTCCGTACAGCGGGTAGCTCGCGCCGTCTACGTAGTAGCGCACCGGGCAGTAGGAGAGGTTGCCCAGTCGCGACGACACGACCGTCGGTGACCCATTTTCCCGCATCAGCTTGACGCCGGAGACGGACCGGAAGAGGTCCGTCGTCACACGCGGGTTCTTCTTCTCGATCTCCTCGCGCGTAATGAACGTCCCGAATCCGCGCGATTTTCGCATCTCGAATCCCTGGAACGCCTTCTCGACCGTGGGCGCGGGCTCCGCCGTCACGGTAACGGAGTCCAGCGTCATCGCGACAGGCGCGAGCAGGACGCGAATGTCGCGGAGCTCTCCGTCGTTGAGCTCCAGCGCGATCTTGGCAGGCGCGAACCCGAGGCGACGCACCACCACTTCGACAGAACCGGCTGGCAAGCCGGTGAGGTCGAATCTCCCGTCGTCCCCTGTCTCGGTATGGACGCTCGTATTCGTGACGCGAACCTCGGCCTTCACGATCGAGCTGCCGAGGGCATCGGCGACTCGGCCAGTTACGCGGGCGGGCCGTGGGGCATTCGAGCTCCCTTGTGCTGCCGTCGTGGACGCGACGGCACAGAGCAGCGCTGAGGCAATGCGCACGGTGACATGCTGCATGAGACGGGCTCCCGCCGGAAAGACCTGCTTCCGTACACTCGAATGACGGAACTGCAACGGCATGACCAACGCCCCAATATGCGTCGTGGTACGCGGAATCGTCGAGGTCGAGTAGTAGCGGTTCGTCCCACGTTTGCACGTGGTCATATGCACGGCGCTCATTCCCGCATTGCCGTCCGAGCGCTGGCAATGGTGGGGAGGCCGTCGTAGAATCCGCACGGCTCGGGCCGGCGCTGCCCGCGTCGCGGTCGCACGTTAGGCACACACGCCGCAACCGACAGATCGAGGGAGATCGTGATCACGGTTCAACCAACCACGCTCGAGGGCTACGGCCTGCGGCTCGAGCCGCTCGCGCCCGACCACCACGATGCCCTACAAGCGGCCGCTGCCGACGGGAAGCTCTGGGAGCTGTGGTTCACGTCGGTGCCGGCGCCGGACAAGGTCGCCGCCTACATTGCCACGGCGCTCGACGGGCTGGCGAAGGGACACATGTTGCCGTGGGTGGTGTGGGAGCTCGAGACCGGCACGATCGCGGGCACCACGCGCTACCACGACATCGTGGCCGAGATTGACCGCGTCGAGATCGGTTACACCTGGTACGCGAAGCGCTGGCAGCGCACGCACGTGAACACCGCCTGCAAGCTCCTCCTCTTCGAGCACGCGTTCGACGCGCTCGGCTGCAAGGTGGTTGGCTTGCGGACTGACAACTTCAACCTGGTGTCGCAGCGGGCGATCGAGCGGCTGGGCGCCAAGCGCGACGGGATCCTGCGCCACCATCAGGCGCGGCGCGATGGTACGGTGCGCGATTCCTACATGTACAGCGTGCTGCTCGCGGAATGGCCGGACGTGAAACGGCATCTGCGGTTGCGTCTGGAGCGACACCAGGGCGAGTGATGCGGGCAGATTCTGCCTCGATTCTGGCCCGGCCATCGGAGGGTGAATAGGTTAGCGAAACCCCCTCTACGAGTTACTCGAGAATGAAGTTCTCCCTGCTTGGCCGCGTCGCCCTCGCCCTCGGTGCCGCGAGCTCTGCACCCTCACTCGGCTTCGCTCAGCAAAACGACAACTCGCGCGCATTGCACTGGCGTCAGATCGGCCCCGTCCGGGCGGGCCGCGCCCGCGCGCTCTCGGGCGTACCAAGCCAGCCAAACGTGTTTTACGCCGGCTTCGATAACGGCGGCGTCTGGCGCTCTACTGACTACGGCTCGACGTGGGCCCCCATCTTCGACGATCAGCCGACCGGGTCGATCGGCGCCATTGCGGTCGCGCCCTCGGACCCGAACATCATCTACGTGGGGTCGGGCGCGGGCATCATCCGCCCCGACCTCGCGACGGGCGACGGCGTCTACAAGTCCACCGACGGCGGCAAGACATGGACGCACCTGGGGCTTCGCGACACGCAGATGATCGCGATGATCGACGTAGACCCGCGCGATCCAAACCGTCTCTTTGTGGCCGCGCTCGGCCATCCCTACGGGCCTAACGCGGAGCGCGGGATCTTCCGATCCACCGACGGCGGGCAGTCCTTCCAGAAGGTGCTGTTCAAGGATGAATACACGAGCGGTAACGATGTCCGCATCGATCCGAGCGACCCGAACACCGTCTACGCCACGCTCTGGCAGCAACAGCAAAGCTTCATCGAGGGGCAGGGGTTTGGCGGGGCGGGGAACGGCGTCTTCAAGTCGACTGACGGCGGGACAACGTGGAAGCAGCTCACGGAAGGCTTGCCGAGCATCATTCAGGCGAACATTGCGCTGGCGCCGAGCAATCCGCGGCGGCTGTACGCGGCGGTGGCGGGGATGCCTAACGGCGGCCGCGGTCCGGCCACGACCACCGGCATCGTCGGGTTCTACACGTCGACCGATGGGGGAGACCACTGGACCATTGTCGTGAACGCCGCACCCGGCGGGACAAACGTGAAGGTCGATCCGCGTCCGCTGGCCCGCATCGGAGGTGGCGATCTGCCCACCGTCGCCGTTGATCCGAAGAACGAACAGGTGGTCTACACCGCGTCCACGGTCATGTGGCGCAGCGAGGACGGTGGGACGAACTGGTCCGCGGTGCGTGGTGCGCCAGGCGGTGACGACTATCAAAAGATCTGGATCAACCCCAACGATCCGAAGATCATCCTCGTAGTGGCCGATCAGGGCGCCGTGATCTCGGCCAACCGCGGCCTGTCGTGGAGCAACTGGTACAATCAGCCCACGGCGGCGATGTACCACGTGACGACGGACAACGCGTTCCCGTACCGGGTGTGCGGCGGCCAGCAGGACTCCGGGTCCGGCTGCGTTGCCAGCCGATCGATGGATGGCGAGATCACGTTCCACGACTGGCATCCGGTGAACATCCAGGAGTACGGCATCGCCGCGCCGGACCCGAAGGATCCGGACCTGGTATTCGGCAGCGCGCGCACGAACGTGTCGCTCTACAACCGGAAGACCGGCCAGACGACGAACGTGGGCCCGAGCAACGATCAGCGTGCGGGCGGGTTTGGGCGGAACGTGCGGACGATGCCCATCCTGTGGTCGCCCATCGACAACACGACGCTCTACTACACGTCGAACGTCGTGTGGAAATCCACGGACCATGCGCACTCGTGGACGCGCTTGAGCCCGGACCTCGCGCGGCAGACGTGGCAGGTCCCGGCAAGCGCCGGCAAGTACGCGAGCACGCTCACGCCAGCCCCGTTAGGCAGCATCACCGCGATGTCGTTGTCGCCGCGCAGCCAGGGCGTGATCTGGACCGGTACGGACGACGGCGCCATCCAGGTGACGATGGACGGCGGCGCGAAGTGGACGAACGTCACGCCGCCCGCAATCAAGGCGTGGACGCGCATCTTCAATATCGACGCGGGTCACTTCGACAACCTCACGGCGTACGCTGCCGCGAACACGATGCGGATCGACGACATGAATCCGCATTTCTGGCGCACGCACGACGGCGGAAAGACGTGGACGGAGATCAACATCGGAATCGCGCCGGGCGCCGTATCGAATGCCATTCGCGAGGATCCGCGCGTAAAGGGACTGCTCTACGCGTCCACCGACCTCCAGGTTTGGGTGTCCTACGACGACGGCGATCACTGGGAGTCGATGAAGTACGACATGCCGGCGATCTCGGTTCGCGACATTCAGGTCAAGGACGACAGCACGTGTCTCTGCGCCGATCTCGTGGCCGGCACGCATGGTCGAGGGTATTGGATTCTCGACAACCTGACGCCGTTCAGGCAGGCGGCCGAGGCGCGGAAGGCGCAGGCGGCCGGTCACGCGTACCTGTTCAAGCCGGCGACCGCGGTTCGCGTGAGGTTCGGTACCAATGATCCCACGCCGTGGCCGCCCGAGCTTCCTGCGGGCGAGAATCCGCTGCCCGGCGGAATCATCGACTACACGCTCGCCAAGGATGCGTCGGCTCCGGTCACGCTCGACATCGTCGATGCGGCGGGCAAGGTCGTGCGGCACTACTCGAGCGAAGACCGCGTGCGCAACCCGAACCCGGCGCTCGACCCGGTCGCGTACGATAAAGTCTGCCAAGAGACGCCCGGCGCGCCGGATTGCGCGCTCCCGCTCTACTGGCCGGCCGCGCCGATCCGGCTCTCGACGCGCAGTGGGTTCCATCGCTTCACATGGGACCTGCACTTCGACCCGATTGGCGAGGATCCTGACGCCGGCGACGAGGGTGCGACTGGCGCGGTGCCACATCACACGTACGACCTGCCGTATTCGCCGTGGGCGCCACCGGGCAACTACACGGTCCGCCTAACGGTTGACGGCAAGCAGCTCACCCAGCCGCTCACGCTGCGTCTCGATCCTCGGGTGAAGACCTCGCCGGCTGGGCTGACGCAGCTCGCGTCGGTGACGCGGGAGACCTACGACGCGGCCGTTGCCGCGCACGTGGCGTACGAGGAGGCCCGTGCGGCGGCAGGACGGCTCGAAGGGGCGAACTCGGCGCTCAAGGCTCAGATCGACTCGATTGCGCCGGAACAGACCAGCGGGCGTCGTCGTCCCGGGTTCGGCCCGCCAGGCGGTGGCGCCGCGCCTCCCCCGACGCTCGAGAGCGTGAGCAACGCGCTCATGGCGGCCGCCATGGCGATGCAGGGTGCGGACGTGGCACCAACGGCAGGTCAGGTCGCGACGGCCGCGAAGGCGCGCGCCGATGCCCGCGGCGTAATACAGAAGTGGACAGCACTCAAGGCGAAGGCCGGCTCTGCGCCTCGGTAGCCGGCCGGTCGCAACCCTGGAGCGCTGCCGGCCGTAGGGGCAGACAGACAACCTCTGGAGCGGGGCCAGCTATGGACGGTGATGTTTTGGTGTTTGCGCAGGTCATGACGGTCATCGTCACGTCGACGGGAGCGTTCGTCGCGATCGGCCTCGGCGCGCGCATGCTATGGCGGATGGGCTCGCGAACGAAGTCGAAAGCGGTGCCGGCGGTGGACGACACGCGCATGGAAAGACTCGAGGCTGCAGTGGACGCGATCGCGATCGAGGTCGAACGCATCTCGGAGTCGCAGCGGTACACCGTCAGTCTGCTGAGCGACCGGCTTCCGCCGCCGGGTGCCAGCGCGCCGCTGAAGCGGGTGACTACTCCCCACTAAGCGGAATTCGGCTCTCACCCCAATTCCCAACGACGAGCGAGCCTAACGGGATCAGCCTCCGAAGCTGACGATGAAGCCGTCGACCAACGCTGGCCTGGGTGAGCGCGAGCACGCCGGCGGCCCGGCGTTTCCCCCAGCGTGGTGGCTTCGCGCCCCAAGCGCGGTGTCGTAGTCCCGGCCCCATTTCCGTGACTTGGTCATGGATTTCGTCGCGCGAGACGCGCGAACGCCGGGCCCGGCGCCTCTCTAAACCACCATTGTGATGAGGCAGACCAATGACATCGCTCTCACCCGTCCCTCTCCGGGCTCGTGCTGCGGCGGCGGCAGTAGCCATGTTCGTGGTATCCGGGTGTGCCGACTCGGCCACGGGACCGAGCAAAGGACAACGGCGAGCATCCGTCGCCTGCCGCGGCGGTAGCCGGCGCGTCCGTCGTGGTGCTGGCTGCGCAATATCCGGCCGAAGCGGCGGCCTCGACGCGCTGGTCCTCGCGCAGGCCAATGCGCCGACCTGGCCCGGAAACGCACAACAGCGCTTCGCCGCCGGTGAGGCATTTGGGCGGGCGATCGGCCAGCAGATCCTAACGAGTGCAGCAGGCGACGGCGTCACGTCGGCCGCGGGCGGCACGATCCCGGTGTGTCCCGGGTGCTGGTTCAGTGCTACGCCACCGGTGTTCCCGCGACTCGCGGAGATTCGTCCGTTCTTCCTGACGACCGCGAGCCAGTTCCGACCGCCTCCACCGCCTGCGTTCGGTTCGCCGGCGTTTCTCGCCGCGCTTGCCGAAGTTCGGCAGATCGCCGACACGCGCACGGCGGAGCAGACCGCGATCGCGAAGTTCTGGGCACTGCCGGGTGGATACTTGGTGGCTCAGTCGTACAACAACCAGATCGCAACGGGTCTCATCACCGAGTTTCATCTCGACGAACGGCGCGCCGCGCATGCACTCGCCCTCCTCAGCATGGCCGTCATGGATGCGTTCATCGCATGCCACGACGCGAAGTACACATACTGGTTGCTGCGCCCGTCGATGGCGGATCCTGACCGATGACCGAGAACCAATGACCCACAACCCATGACCGAAAACTCGCCATGACATCACGCGATGTCATGGCGAGTGATGAGTTCTGCGTCCCGGGTCACTGGTATTCGGTTATCAGTCGGGAAACCTCCGGCGGTCAGTCGCCGGTAATCGCTCCGGCCGCCGGCGGTGTCCCCCCACTCGGTCGCCAAGGGATGTAGCGCCTGAGACCGAGCCACGCGACGAAGACCAGCGCGCCTAACGGGATCAGCACTCCGAGGCTGGCGACGAAGCCGGCGACCAGGCCAATGAAGTTCTCCCACGACTGGCGGAATGCCATGAAAATCGGTCCGTTGCCCGCCACCGGGACGATCACCGGCGCGCGCTCGTGTACCGCGATCGTGAGCGTGCTGATCGACGCACGGGTCTTGAGATACCGCATCCGCCCCTCGTAGCGCTCGATCTCCTCGCGCACGCGCGCGAGCTCGTGTTCCACCGACAGCACGTCCTGGAGCTTCCCCGTCCGGTTCGCGAGCAGGTCGATGATGCGTGCCTCGAGTCGATGCGCGTTCTCGACGCGAGCGGCGATGTCCACGTACTCCTCGCCCACGTCCTCGGCACTGACGTTCACCGACTCGACCTTGCCGATCGGCGAGAGGCCCGCGAGCGCGTCGTCGAACCGCTCGGATGGGACCTTGAGCTCGAGTGACGCGGACCGCAGCTGATCCCGTCCGCCCTGGACCGTGGTGTTCGCAACGAAGCCGTTGACGCGCAGCGCGAGCGTCCGCACGCGTGCGATCGCGGTATCGAGCGAGTCGACCTCGATGCCGGCGGTGCCGGTGCGGATGATCATCGCGCCCGCGGCTGTGGCGAACGAGACCACGCTCGCCGCGGGCATTGCCGCACCGGTGGCGGTCGCGGCGAATTCGGCGTTGGGCTGGCTCGATGCGAGCTGTTTCGCGTCCGCGGAAACCTTGTTCAAGGCTACGCGCGGCCGAGCGAGCGCAGCGTCGGCTGCCTCGTTCTGAGGCGGGATTGGCGCCGAGGCAACGGCCCTAGCCGACGCGGCATCTTTTGCCGAGAGAGGTCCGCCGTTGCTGCCGCTGCACGCGACTGCGAGCGCGCCGAGCGAGCCGGCGGCGACCAGCATGCCAGCGGTGCGACGAGTATGAGATCGAGGCCGAACTGGGAGCTTCTGGTGACGAATCGTTGACGGGCGCATGAGTCGTGGACCGGCAAGGGTCTCGGGCAACGGGCCGCCGGATAATGCCGCGTGCTCGGAGAGCCGACCCTGTGGTTCGGCGGCTCTCCCGGGAGACGTCGCGACAGCCCGATTCATGCACACGTGGGGATCGGGCTGGGTACATTTTGCAGCCGATCTCAACGCTCCCCCACTCCCTGGATCGCATGCGCTCGACATTCCGTTGGCTCACCGCCGGAGCCCTGGGGCTCGCAATTCCATTCGTGGCTCCGCGCGCGCAGCCTGTCGCGCAGTCGGCGCCGATCAGCGGCATTCGGTACGACGTCACGTTTGACTTGCGCACTGCGCCCGCGCGAACGCTGCGTGTGGGCATGACGTTCGACGTTGGCGGTCCGGGCGCCGTGCTGCTCTCGTTGCCAGCATGGACCCCCGGTGCCTACGAGATCTCGAACTTCGCGCGATGGGTGTCGAACTTTTCCGCCGCGGCTGCCGGGAAGGCGCTCACGTGGGACAAGCTCGATTACGACACGTGGCGCATCCGTCCTGATGGCGCCAAGTCGATCACGGTGACGTTCGACTACCTGGCCGATTCGCTCGACAACGCGATGACGTGGTCACGAGGGAACTTCGCGTTCTTCAACGGCACGAACCTCTTTCTCTATCCGGAGGGTCGTCCGACGGATTTCACCGCGACGGTGATGGTGAAGACGGAGCCATCGTGGCTCGTCACGACCGGCATGAAGCCCGCCGGCGCCCCGCACACCTACTCGGCGTCGAACTACCACGACCTCGTGGACATGCCATTCTTCATTGGCGAGTACGACGTGGACAGCACGCAGATCGTGAACAAGTGGGTGCGGATGGCGTCGTGGCCGAAAGGCGCGCTGCAGGGTGTGAACCGCACGACGTTCTGGGACCATCAGAAGAAGATGATTCCCGCGATGGGCGCGGTGTTCAACGACATCCCGTGGGACAACTACACGACGTTCATCGTGTTCGATTCGACGTCGGGCGGCGGCAGCGCGCTCGAGCATCAGAGCTCGCACCTCGGGATCTACACGCCGCTGCTCGTGGAGAGCATCCTGTTCCCGTCGATCACGGCGCACGAGATGATCCACGCGTGGAACGTGAAGCGGCTGCGTCCCGCCGACATGGTGCCCTACAAATACTCGCAGCCGCAGCCGACGCCGTGGCTCTGGGTGAGCGAGGGGATCACGGACTACTACTCGGACGTCGTGCTCTCCCGTTCCGGCGTGACCGACACAGCGGGATTTCTCATCCTCACGCAGGGCAAGATCGAGGAAACGGGCGCCACGCCCCCCGTCGCGCTCACGGACGCGTCGCTCTCGACGTGGATCCATCCGACGGACGGCACGGGATACATCTACTACCAGAAAGGATCGCTCGCCGGCCTGCTGCTCGACATCATGATTCGCGATGCGAGCGACAACAAGAAGGGCCTCGACGACGTGTTCCGCGAACTGTACCAGACGGCCTACAAGCAGAAATGGACGGGCTTCACGAGCGAGCAGTGGTGGGGCGCGGTGAGTCGTGCCGCGGGTGGCAAGTCGTTCGATGAGTTCAACGCGAAGTACGTCGATGGTCGCGAGCCGATGCCATTCGCGACGGTGCTGCCGCTCGGGGGATTCCGCATCAAGGTCGACACGATCCGTGAGCCGCGCCTGGGTGTGACGAGCGCTCCGGACTCGTCAGGCGTTAGGGTCGCCGAAGTGCAGCCGGGGAGCCCCGCGGAAGCAGCCGGTCTGCGCCCGGGAGACTACCTCGACCAGGTGGGCGACATCCCGGTTCGTGACCCGTCGTTCGGCGAGCAGTTTCGCAATCGTTATGCAAAAGCCGAGGGCACCAAGGTCCCGGTGAAGATCCGGCGCGGAGGACAATCGCTCGACCTGCAGATCGAAGTCCGGCTCGCGGAGCGAACGGAACAACGACTCATGATCGACCCGGCCGCATCGCCCAACGCCGTCCGGATCCGGAACGGAATACTTAAAGGCGCAGCGCCGTAAGAGCGCAACGTCGATACGTTGCCGATCCCCTAAGGGCGCGAAATCACTAACGGCGCGAAATCACAGCCCTTAGTGATTTGCGCGGTGTCTGTGATTTTGCGCCGTCAGGAAGTCGGCGCCCTTAAGCGGTTCGCGCCGTTCCGGCGCTGACGTGATGCTGACATTCCGGAACCCAGCCAGCCAGGGCCGAGTTGCCGCGATGCCGTGCGTCGGTGTAGTGTGGCGTCATGCCCGATGCCCGTCTTTTCCGCGGCGTGCGCTCCAGAACCACGTCGCTGGTCGCGATCCTGATGCTGACCGTTGCGCTGGCGGCATTTCTCGCGTTCGAGGCCTGGGACGCGGCGCATCGGCACCGCGTCACCGCCGAGCGCGCCATGACCGACTACGCGAAGTTCGCCGCGTGGGAGTTCTCGGCCAGCGCCAAGGAGCAGCTGTACTCGACGCTTGTGTGGGCGTTCAGCCCGACGGGTACGATAGACGCCCGCGACCTCGACGGGCCGCTTCCAGGCCCGTCGATTCTCGACCACGAGAAATCCTCACACCTTCTTTGCGCACGCGACTCCTCGCGGTACTTCTTCCGCCTCGACATGCGCGACGGCTCGTTCGTGACGAGCGGGGAAGAGCCGGCCACGTCGATGCGGAAGTGGATGCTGGACACGCTGCCGAGGAACGCGAAGACGTACAAGTCCGACTGGGTGTACGAGGTCGTGTCGGGAAGCGTGGATGGCCATTCTCGGTCGATCGTCTACCAGCTCAAGCGCGATCGTGCCGGACGACCAGCCGTCGCCTACGGGTTCGAGTTCTGCTTCGCCCAGTTCGCCGTCGACGGGCTGAAGAAGGTGATGCGGCACTACGCGATCCTGCCCCCGTCGCTCACCGGCGGCGTGCCTAACGAATCCGTCCCGAACGACTCCATCTTCTCGGCCCGCGTATTCGACGGCAACGGTCACCTGATCTTCCAGTCGGAGGTGCAGTATCCTCCGACCTACGTGGGCGCGTACAAGATCGACTACTTCGGCGGCCTGAAGAGCGTCGTGGCGTTGCGCCCGACGCTCGCGAAGGCACTGCTCATTGGCGAGCTGCCCAGCGAGCGGCTGCCGCTGCTACTCGGGGTGTTGGCGCTGAGCGTCGCGCTCGCCGCCATCGGCGTCATGCAGCTGCGGCGCGAGAGCGAGCTTGCGCGACTGCGATCGGACTTCATTGCCAGCGTGTCGCACGAGCTGCGGACGCCGCTCGCGCAGGTTCGCATGTTCGCCGAGACGCTACTACTGGGCCGAGTACGAAGCGATGAGGAGCGGCTGCGGTCGCTGCAGATCGTCGACCAGGAAGCCCGCCGCCTAACGCATCTGGTGGAGAATATTCTGCAGTTCTCTCGCGCCGAACGAGAAGCGATCCGCCTCGCGCCGGTGCCGAGCGAGCTGGCGTCGCAGGTCAGGGAGGCGGTGGAGGCATTCGCCCCCGTCGCGCGGTCGCGCCACGTCGCGGTGCAGACCGCGTTGGAGAACGACGTCGTCTGCGTCGTCGATCCGGCGGCACTGCGACAGATCCTCCTCAACCTCCTGGATAACGCGGTGAAGTACGGGCCGCTCGGTCAGACGGTGACGATCACGCTGCGGCGCGTGGGCGATCGCGTGCGGATCATGGTCGACGACGAAGGCCCAGGAATTCCGTCCGACGAGCGCGACCGGGTGTGGGAACCGTATCGGCGACTCGAGAGCGCCGTGACTGCCGCCGTTGCCGGGAGCGGCATCGGGCTTTCGGTGGTCGCACAGCTCGTGGCGATGCACGGCGGACGCGCATGGGTGGACTCGGCGCCTGGTAAGGGAGCACGGTTTGTCGTCGAGCTTCCGTCGGGAATCGGCAATCGGGAATCGGGAATCGGTACGGCAACAGCTGTCGCGAGTGAGCCGCCGCCTTCCCCGGTCTCGACCGGGTGAATCGAACCTGCCCGGTCACCCGATTGCCGATTCCCTATTCCCGATTCCCGATGTCTCGCGTCCTGGTAGTAGAAGACAATCCCGACCTGGCGTTCGGCCTGCGCAACAACCTCGAGATCGAGGGCTATGAGGTCCTCGTCGCCGGCGACGGGCCGAGCGGCCTAACGCGGGCGCGCGACTGGATGCCCGATCTCATGATCCTCGACCTCATGCTGCCGGGGATGGACGGCTACCGTGTCCTCCGCGCGCTCAGGTCCGAGGGGTTCGAGCGGCCCGTGCTCATTCTCACCGCGCGCGGCGAAGAAGCGGACAAGGTCATTGGATTCCGCAACGGCGCCGACGATTACGTCACGAAGCCGTTCGGTGTTCTCGAGCTGCTCGCTCGCATCGAGGCCCTCTTGCGGCGCACCGGCGCCGCGCGTCCGCAGTCAACGCCGCCCGCCGAGCGATTCGGCGACGTGGAGGTGGATCGCACGGCGCGAACGGTCACGCGCCAGGGCATCCCGGTCTATCTTGCGCCCATGGAGTTCGAGTTGCTGCTCGCGCTACTCCAGCGAAAGGGCGCGGTCGCCTCTCGCCAGGATCTCATGCGCGAGGTCTGGGGGCATAGCGCCGTCGTCGTGAGCCGGACGGTGGACACCCACATTGCCGAGCTGCGGCGCAAGCTCGAGCACGATCCCGCGGAGCCACGGCACATCCTGACGGTTCGCAAGGCGGGGTATCGACTGGAGCGATAGGCCCTTCGCGTTCGCCTGGTGCCGAGTGTCGGCACGCGTCGACGGCCCGTAGTTGCACTGACAGCACAACGAACCACGAACGCTGGAAACGCAGGCGGCGCTGCGCGCCGGCGCCGAAACCGCTGGACTGATCTTTGACGGCTACACACGAGAAATCCCAGCGTGTTCCGCGTCGGCGCGCAGCGCCGCCTGCGTGCTCAGCGTTCGTGGTTGTTGGTTGTTGGTTGTTGGTTGTCGTCGTCGTTAGCGCTACCCATTGCGAAGCGCAATAACAGGATCGACCGACGTCGCTCGGCGCGCCGGGCCCAGGCTGGCCACGAGACCCACCGCAGCAAGCGTTAGGCACGCGATCGCCAGCGTGAGCGGGTCCCGGGGACCGATCCCGAACACCAGCCCCTGCATGAACCGCGTGAGCCACAGCGCGCCAATGGCACCGATCCCGAGCCCGACCGCGACCATCGCGCCACCCTGGCGCAGCACGAGTGCGAGCACTTCGGTACGCTGGGCGCCGAGCGCGAGCCGCACGCCGATTTCCTGCGTTCGCTGGCTGACCGAGAAGGCGAGCACGCCGCCAATCCCGGCGGCCGCGATCAACACCGCGAGCAGCGCGAACAGCGCCAGCAACGACGCCGTCAGGCGCCGAGGGGCGAGTGAGTCCAGACGGATGTCCATCAGCGTGCGCACGTTGTCCACCGGCATGTCCGGGTCGATCGCATGGATCGCGGCTGTCGCGCGCTTCGCCAGCAGGGTCGGATCGCTCGTGTTTCGCAGGAGAACACTCTCTCCCGCAGGCGTTTGTGCGAACGCCACATAGAACACGTCGATGGGATCCTGGTCCAGCGCGTGATCGCGAACGTCTCCGGCGACGCCGACCACCCGAAGCCACGTGCCTCCCCCATCCGGAGAGATCCGCGCGCCGAGCGGATCGGCGTCGCGCCAGTACCGCTGCGCCAACGACCGGCTGATGACCGCCACCTCCTCGGTGCCGAGTCGATCGTGCTCGTCGAACGTTCTTCCCTTCATGAGCGGCACGCCAATCGTGGGGAAGTACTCGCCACTCACGATCTGCATCTCTGCCTGGGGTGCGACGTCATTCGGTCCGACGGGCCGCCCCTGGATCAGCATCCCGTGCGACATGCGTCCGTCTTCGCCTAACGGGACGGCGGCGGCGAGCGCGACCGCGGAAACGCCGGGCTGCTCCCGCATGGCCGCGACGACGCGCGCCGTGACGGCCACGAGGTCCTCGGGCCGTTGGTAGCGCTCCCGGCTGGGTGTCACGCGAAGGCTCAACACCTGTTCGGGCTTGTAGCCCGCGTCGATGCGACTCAGCTCGATCATGCTGCGGACCGACAGGCCGGCGGCGGCGAGCAGGACCACCGACACGGCAACCTGCGCGACGACCAGGCCACGCTCAGCGCGACCGCGTTGCCCGCGCGCCTGGCCGCCATCGCCACGGGCCCGGAGGCCAGTCGCGAGATCGCGCGTCGCCGCGACGAGGGGCAGCGTTCCTGAGGCGAGACCCACCGCGACCGATACGCCGAGCGTGAAGAGCAGCACGGGAGCGTCGAGACTGATCTCGAACGCGCGCGTCGTGAACCGCGCCGCGTAGGGGACCAGGACCCGAAGCAGGGCGGCCGCGAGCCCGATACCTACGACCGCGCCGGCCCCCGCCACAACGATACTCTCCGTCAACAACTGACGTGCGAGGCGGCCCGTGCCGGCCCCCAGCGCCGCACGCACGACGAGCTCCGCGCGCCGGTGCACGAGTCGCACGAGCGTCAGGTTCGCCACATTCGCGCAGGCAATCGCCAGGACGAACGCGGACGTCGCGAGCAGGAGTGCCAGCGTTTCGCGAGCGGGGCCGGACAGCTCCTCGAGCAGCGACTCCGCACCGATCCCGAACCCTTGGCTCTCCGGGTAGCTCTCGGCATGCTCGTTATGCATCTGCGACGCAACTGCTTTGAGATCGCCGCGGACCGCCACCAGCTCGATGCCCGGCCGTGCGACGCCGAACACGGTTAGCGCGCGGACGGCCCGACGCGTCACCCAGAACTCCGACGTCCGGAACGGGCACGACGAGATGGGCATGAAGACGTCGTTCTCGTTAGGGAACGCCGGCAGCGGCGGCAGGATGCCGATGACCGTGTGCAGGCGGTCGGTCATCTCGACCGTCTTGCCAATAATGCTCGTGTCGCCTCCGAGTCGCTCGCGCCAGAAGCGATAGCTCAACACGACTACCGGTGTCGCGCCGACCTGATCTTCGCCGTCGCGGAACGCCCGGCCGCGCAGGGCCCTGACGCCCAGAGCGTCGAAATAATTGGCGGACACGACGCCGGTCTGCACTCGCTGCGGTTCGCCGCGGCGAAGAAGATTGAACGACATCGAGTGATACTCGACGATCGTCTGCAGGGACCTGGCTCTGGCCCTGAGGTCGGCGACCTCCTGAACCGAGAAGCCGGCGTCGTCGATCTGGCCGGCAGCGACGGGCTGTTTCAGCCGCACGACGCGAGCGCCGTTGGCGAACGGCAGATCCTTGAGCAAAACGCCATGGATGACGCTGAAGATCGCCGTGTTCGCGCCAATGCCGAGCGCAAGTGTCAGAACGGCGATGACCGTATAGGCGGGGGCGCGCATGAGCGTGCGCATCGCGTACCGCAGATCCTGCAGAACCGTCTGCATGCATGGCTCCTCTCGTGGTGCCCGCATGCTAGGTTCTCGGCGTGCGCCGCCGGCGAAGGAAGCGTCATGCCTCTGTTGCGGATTGGTGCGCCACGTGTTCTCGAAGTGTTCGGGGGCCCCGGCACCAAAATGCGACCGGTCCTCAACAGATCTCGCACAAATGGGCGTTGCCTGGCTGCGGGCAGTCGTCCCATCGTACCAGGGTGATCGAACACGTCTCCTCAGCCGCAGGTCTCCCACTGTGACGCCGTCGGCTCGCCGCGCACGGATTGCGCTGCCCGGCCGACGAGTCTCGTGGCCGCTCGTGCTGCTGCTCGCCAGCGTCGGCGTAACCGGCGCGGCGGCGTTCAACGCACAGCGCGCGGTGTGGTCGCATCAGCGAACGGCGGCGCGTCTGCTTCGGGACTATGCGTCGTTCACGGCGTGGACGTCGCAGCGCAAGGTCGAGGCCGGGCTCGAGGGCGCCGTGATGGCGTCACTGCAATACGTCATGCATGGCCGGGAGCCGCATCGGTTTCAGCGCAACGGCCCGAGGCCTAACGCCAACGAGCTCTGGAACTACTACAATAACAACGACCGGTATCGGACGCGTTTCTGTACGCCGAAGCGCTGTCCGGAGTCGTTCCCGCCATCGGCCTATTTCGGGTTCAGCATTGGCGCCGACACGCTCCAGGTCGCGCCGCGCGCTGCGGTGCCTGAGGCCGATGCCTGGCTCGAGGTAGCGCCGGAGTCCGACAAGCGATGGCTGGTCGACTCACTGACCGCACACGTCCGCAAGGTCCACGACCCGAACGAGAACTATGAAGTGCTCGTGTCGCCGCGCTTCGGCACCGGCCGCATGATCGCCTATGTGCTCATGCCCACGGAAGCGGGCGACACGCTGGTATATGGCGTGGAGTTCGGCGCGACCACGTCGCGCCACATCTTGAAGGACGCCGTTGTGCACGAGCACCTGCTGCCAAACGCGGTGATGCTCGGCAAGGACAACGAGGATCTCCTCGGCATCCGGATCGTCGGCCGGGGCTCGTTGCCGCTGTACGAGTCGGCGAACTGGCCGACGACGTCCTATGTCGCCGTGCTCGAGCTGGCGCCGCATTTTGGCGGCCTGAAGGTGCAGACATCCGTGCGCCCTGAGTACGCGAATCAGCTCGTGATCGGCGGGCTGCCTCGTTCGAGACTGCCCCTCCTGCTCGTCATGTTCGTCGTCTCGGCCGCGCTGGCCGTGGTTGCGGTCATTCAACTCCGTCGCGAAGAGGAGCTGGCACGCCTGCGCTCCGACTTCGTGTCGAGCGTCTCGCACGAGCTGCGCACCCCGCTCGCGCAGATCCGCCTCTTCCTCGAAACCCTGCGCCTCGGCCGCTTCACGACCGAGGCGCAGCGTCAGTGGTCGCTCGACAACATCGACCGCGAGACCAATCGGCTCTCGCATCTCGTGGAGAACGTGCTGTCCTTCGCCCGGGCGGGACATGCGCCGTCACCGCGCGCGCTGCCGGAGGCGACGGACCTCGCATCGGAGATCGAACAGATCGCTCGCGCGTTCGAGCCGCTCGCGGCCTCGCGCCGCGCGTCGCTCGCGCTCGAGCTCGCGCCTGACGTCGTGTCGCCGCTCCAGCGCGAATCGTTCCGGCAGGTGTTGATCAACCTCCTGGACAACGCCGTCAAATACGGCCCCGCCGGACAGACCGTGCGGATCTCACTGGCACAGACCGGATCGTCGGCGCGCATCACGGTCACGGACGAAGGGCCGGGAATCCCGGCGCGTGAACGCGAAGCCATCTGGACGCCGTTCTACCGCGGCAACGCGGCCGCGGCACAAGGCGCCGGCGGAAGCGGCATCGGGCTCACGATCGTGAAGGATCTCGTGGCGCAAATGGGAGGGCGGGTCGAGGTCGTGTCGTCTGCCAGGGGCGCGGCGTTCCAGATCGAGTTACCCGCCGCGCAGCGCCCCGCACCTGTTGCCGCTCCCGCGGATGTCGCGCTGACGCTGCGAACGTCATGACCCGCGTGCTCGTCATCGAGGACTCGAACGACCTCGCCCAGGGTCTGCGCTACAACCTCGAGCTCGAGGGCTACGCCGTGAAGGTCGCGGACGATGGCAACGTGGGACTCTCGCTCGCGCGCGAGTGGGACCCGGACCTCGTCATCCTCGACCTCATGCTGCCCGGCATGGACGGCTATCAGGTCCTGCGCTCCCTTCGCACCGAAGGGCGTCAGACGCCGGTGCTCATCCTGTCCGCACGAGGAGAGGAGGCAGACAAGGTTCGGGGTTTCCAGCTCGACGCCGACCAGTACGTCACGAAGCCGTTCGGGCTGATCGAGCTGCTCGAGCGCGTGAAATCCCTGCTGCGGCGAACCCGCGCCCGGACCGACGCGCATGACCCGAGCGCCACCGCCGGCGTCGTCCGATTCGGTGACATCTGCATCGATCCCGCCTCGCGTGCGGTGACGCGTAGCGGCGAAGCTGTGAGCCTAACGCCCAAGGCCTATGAGCTGATGATGGCGTTGATCAAGCGAAAGGGGGCGGTCGCGACGCGCGTCGAGCTGCTGCGCGAAGTGTGGGACCACCGCGCGATCGTGCTCACGCGCACGGTCGATTCCCACATGGCCGAGCTGCGCAAGAAGCTCGAGCACGATGCGGCCGACCCGAAACACTTCATCACGATCTGGAAGGTTGGTTACCGGTTCACTCCCTGAGACTTCACGAGGAGACCATGGTTCGATTTCGCCGACGCGCGCGCGCCCGCGCGATGACGTCACTGACGGTCGCGGCGATGGCGTTGCCGGTGGTCGCGCGGGCACAAGCCGCCGACCGCTTCGACTCGCCAATCGTGTCCACGCAGTGGCTGGCCGAGCATCTGAATGACCCGAACGTCGTCGTGTTGCAACTCGCGAGCACGCGGCGTGACTACACGAGCGGCCACATTCCGGGCGCGCGCTTCCTGTGGTTCAACGACGTGGCACCGAGCAACCCTGATCTCAACACAGAGTTGCCGAGCGTCGCACGCCTCGACTCGCTGTTCGAGTCGCTCGGCGTCTCGGACAATTCGCGCATCGTCATCTATGGCCAGACCATAACGCCGATCGTCGCCCGCGTATTCATGACGCTCGACTACCTGGGTGCCGGCGATCGCGCGGCGGTGCTCGACGGCGGACTCGCGGCGTGGAAGGCGGATAGCCATCCGGTGAGCACGGAGACGCCGAAGGTCGCGCGCGGCAAGTTCACGCCGCACCTGCACCCTGATGTGGTCGTCGACGCGGAGTTCGTGAAGGCGAACATCGACAAGCCGGGCATTCGTATTCTCGACGCGCGCACGCCGAACTTCTACAGCGGCGAGGGCGGTGGCGGTCCGCGTCCCGGCCACGTGCAGAGCGCGCAGAACATTCCGTTCACCACGCTGACGGATTCCACCGGGAAGATGAAGGACCGCGCGGCCATCTCCGGCTTGTTCGCGGCGGCGGGCGTGCAGCCGACCGACCGCGTCGTGACCTACTGCCATGTCGGCCAGCAGGCGAGCCTGTTGTTCCTCGCCGCGAAATACGTGGGGATCAAGCCAAGTCTGTACGATGGCTCGTTCGAGGACTGGAGCTCGCGCGACGACACGCCGATCGTGGGGCCGGCGAAGAAGTAACGGAGAACCAGTGTCGTTGCTGCTTCGGCTACTGCCGCTGCTCGCGGTGTTCGTCGCACCGCCGGCGCGGATTCGCTGCTGCTCACCGCCGCGCAGCTCGCGAATCGCCTAACGCGCGGCAACGTCGTGCTGGTACACGTTGGCGAGCCGGCGGATTACAAGGCCGGCCACATTCCGGGTGCGCGCTTTCTGCCGTACGACGCGATCTCCCAGCGTCGGGACGGGCTCATGCTCGAGATGCCGCCAGTGGCGGTGCTCGACTCGGTAGAAGTCGATGACGCGGCCCGCGCGTCGCCTGACAAGCGAGTCATCAGCTACTGCCACATTGGGCAGCAGGCGACCGTCGTGTATTTCGCGGCGAAACTTCTGGGGCGCGACGCGCGCCTCTATGACGGGTCGTGGGATGAGTGGAGTCGTCGGTCGGGGCTGCCCATCGAGACTGGCATGGGGAACCGCCACGAGTAGGTTCAGGTGTATGGCACCTCTCACGCGTACCTTCCGTACGGCAGCGCTCCTCGTCTTCTCGGTGTCCCTACATACGCCCATCGGCGCTCAGAGTCCGCCCCGGAGGCTCGTCGTGTTGCTCGCGCACGCCGATGACGAGACCGCGGCGTCGCCGGTGCTCGCGCGCTACGCCCGCGAAGGTGTGCAGGTTTACATGGTCATCGCGACAGACGGGTCGGGCGGCAGCGGCTCGCAGACGTATCTCCAGCGGTCCGACTCAGGTCCCGTGGGTGCCGCCCTCGTGCGGGCCCGTGTCGAAGAGGCGCGGTGTGCCGCGGCGGCGCTCGGGGTGCAGGAGCCGCTGCTCCTCGCCTTTCCCGACGGAAAGCTCGGCGACTATCTGGGCGATCGTACCTTGCTCTACCGACTCACGGACCGCATCGCCAAGGAGATCGAGCGTCTGCGTCCGGACGTCGTGATGACATGGGGCCCCGATGGCGGAACGGGTCACCCGGACCATCGTCTGGTCAGCGACATCGCGACGCAGCTGCATCGCGCCGGCGCACCGGGTATGCCCGAACGCCTCGTGTTCATGTACCTGCCGGCAGAAGCGTTCCGCCTGAACAATCCGCAGCGTGGTGAGCCGCCGATGCTCATCCCTCAGGCGAAGTACTTCACCGTCCGTGTGCCATTCACGCCGGACGATCTCGAAGCGGCGAAAAAGGCGATCGCTTGTCATCACTCGCAGTTCACGGCGGAGATGCTGCAGCGCTTTCTCCCGGCGATGCAGCGTCTATGGAACGGTGCGGTGCCGTTCATCCCTGGCTCGCCGGCCGTGAGCGGCGACGATCTGTTTCGTTAGGCCGGCCGTCAGCCCATGCGGCGACTGCGTGTCGCGCGCCGGGCCGCCAGACACACAATCCGCCCGTGGCGGCTGGACATACGGCGTTCAATGGGCGACACTGATCGTCGCCCATGACACAGCACGTCGGTCATCTCTCCATGCCCTCGCGATCGAGCGGCGCCGGGCGTCGCATTCGGCCAGTCGGTTTCCTTGGCGTCTGCCTGACGCTGGCGGCGGTTGCCTGCGCTCGCCCGGACGCCAAGCGCGCGTCACGAGACACCGATACCACCAGAACACGCCCCGAGGTTCTGGCCGCGGCGGCGCTCGCGACGCGAGCCAACGCGCCGGTTCCGTTCCGCGTGCCGGCGGAATCCGAGGTCAAGGACACGGTCGTGCTCGCGGCGATTCGCCGTGGTCGCGCCATGCTCTCCAACACGCGTGACAGCCTCCCGGCGCACGTCGGCAATCGACTGCGCTGCGTGAGCTGCCACATGGGCGATGGCCAGCAGGCGAACAAGATGCCTTTCATCGGCGTGTACGCGCGGTTTCCTCAGTATCGCCCGCGCAGTGCCACGGTCGAGATCATCGAGGACCGCATCAACGACTGCTTCGAGCGTAGCATGAACGGCAAGGCGTTGCCGCGCGATAGCCGCCCGATGCGCGACATCGTCGCGTACCTCGCGTTCTTGTCGTACGGGATCCCGGTCGGGGCACAGGTGGAGGGGCAGGGCCTCCCGCGTCTCGCGCCGCTCCCGGGCGATACGTCGCGTGGACGTGAGCTATTCAAATCGAAGTGCACCCAGTGCCACGGCGCTGACGGGCAGGGCGGCCGGGCTGACACTGCCGCCGCCATCGTTGGGCCACCCGTGTGGGGGCCACACTCGTTCAACGTCGGCGCGGGGATGGCACGCCTGAGGACGGCCGCGGCTTTCATTCGCGTTGCGATGCCCTACGACAATCCCGGCTCGCTGACGCCGCAGCAGGCGTATGACGTGGCGGCGTATGTGACGTCGCGCCCGCGGCCGGATTTCGCGCGCAAAGCGGGGGACTGGCCTAACGGGGATCCGCCGCCGGATGTGGCCTATCCGACGACGGCCGCGAAGAAGGCAAAGGCGAAACGTTAGGCAGGAGAAAGAGCGCAACGAAACAGGTAACTGGTTACTGGAATTGGTTACAGGTAATCAGAACTCCCGGGATGCTCATCTCGCCGAGAGAAGCTTCCCGAGGGTTCAAATAACCAATTACCAACTGCAGCAACCTGTAACCTGCGTCTTTTCAGCTGGCTGTCTTGGGCGCGAGGTATTTTGTCAGCCAGCCCTGAACTTCTCCCCACCACAGCCGCTGGTTCTGCGGCTTTCCGATCCAGTGACCCTCATCAGGGAACACGACCAGCCGACTCGGCACCCCCTGCCGCTGGAGCGACGTGAACATCGACAACCCCTCCGTATACGGCACGCGGTAATCGAGCTCGCCGTTCAGCACCAACGTCGGCGTCTTGAAGTTGCCCGCGAACAGGTGCGGCGAGTACACGCGATACTGCTCGCGCATCGCCTTGGGATCCCAGAACGGTCCGCCGTACTCCCACTCCGGGAACCACAGCTCCTCCGTCGCGCCGTACATGTTCTCGAGATTGAACGGACCGGCGTGCGATACGAGCGCCTTGAAGCGCGTCGTGTGCCCGGCGATCCAGTTCACCATGTACCCGCCGAACGACCCACCTGCGGCGCCCATGCGCGTCGAGTCCATCCACGCGTTGCGCGCCAGCGCGGCGTTGAGGCCATTCATGAGGTCCGTGTATACCTTGCCGCCCCAGCCCTTCGACACGTCATCGACGAACTTCTGACCGTAGCCTGTCGAGCCGCGCGGGTTGATGATGACGAGACCAGCACCGGTCGCGGCGAACATCTGGTAGTTCCAGCGCGAGTGCCAGTTGTCGAGCCAAGCGCCCTGCGGGCCGCCGTGAATCAACAGAATCACGGGATACGTCTGACCGGCCGTGTACTGCGGCGGCTTCACGATGAAGCCCTGCACGCTATCGCCACCCGCGCCCTTGAACCAGAAATCCTCGGCCGGATTGAGCGCGAGCTGCGCCACGAGGGCGTCGTTCACGTGCGTGACCTGACGTGTATCGGCCGCGCGAGCGCCGTCCAGTGACGCCGCGAATACTTCTGGCGGCCGGTTGGTCGCGTCGCGCATCCACACGACCGTGTGGGCGTCGCGGGAGAAGGAGAAGCCGACGTTGTTCGACTCGCCGACCACCAGCGCCGGCGTGCCGGTTGCGACGCCCGTCGCGCCTAACGTTGCCCGGTAGAGCTTGTCACGGCCCTTGTCCGTCGTGGCCACGTAGATCGCCTTGCCGTCCGGCGCGAACGAGTAGCCATCCGCGTTGCGGTCCCACGACGGCAGCACCTCTACCGAGCCTTTTTTCGTCCGGTCGTAGAGCATGAGACGCCAGCGGTCCGACTCGAACCCTCCACGCTTCTGCGACGCATACGCGATGTACTTGCCGTCCGGCGAATACACCGGATTCTGGTCGCCGCCGATGTTCGCCTTCGTGATGACGGTTGCCGCGCCGCCGCTCACGGGCACGACATACAGGTTCACGTCCGTCGTCCACGCGTCCGCGCGACCCTGATCCTTGGCGGTATACGTCATCTCCTTTCCGTCGGGCGCGAACGTATAGCCTTCGCTCCCCCCGAACGGCCCGGGCGGCACGTCGTACTTCGCCCCAGGCGTCAGGTCGCGCGGCTCGCCGCCATCGACGCCCACCACGAACAGGTGCGAGCGCGTGCCTTCGTCCCAGGCATTCCAGTGGCGGAACATCAGGTTGTCGGCGACGTGTGCCTGGACCTTGTTCTCCTCCTTGGCCTTGTCCTTCTGCGCATCGCACGCGTCAGTTGTGCATTCCGGCCACACCGCGGAGACGAACGCGATCTGATTTCCGGTAGGCGCCCACACTGGACCGCTGGCGCCGCCGTTGAGCGTCGTCAGGCGCTTTCGCCCACTGCCGTCGCCGTTCACGACCCAGAGTTGGCCGCCGGCGGTATACGCCACGAGCCGGCCGTCGGGGGACCAGCGAGCCTCCGTCGCGTGCGTCGTGTCATCCGGGAACGCGCGAGCCGTCCCGCCGCCTAACGCCATGGCGTAGGTGCTGGTCGCTCGCCGATTCGCGTCGACGTCGGTGGTGCGCACGGCGTACAGCACGGTCGCGCCGTCGGGCGACAGTTGGGGGTCGGACACCGCCTTCATCGCCGCGAAGTCCGCGAACGTCATGGGACGCCGCGACTGCGCCAGTGCCGGCGACGTGAACGCGAGTGGTGCGGCTATGGCCAGCGCGAGCGAAGTCCTAACGATCATCATGTAACATCCCTCACTACGGGGCCTGCGGCCCGGCAGTCCGTTTGTACCATTCCAGCTTTCCGGTGTCCCGCTTCGGACCACCAGCGAGCGCTTCTTTCATGAGCGCTTCGACCTCGGTCAGCTCACGCGGCGCCCGCGAGATCCACTCGAGGCCTTGACCGGAGATGACGTAATCGTCCTCGATGCGCACGCCGATGTTTCGGAACTTCGTCACCGCCGGTCGCAGCTTGGCGGCCAGCGCTTGGTTACGCTGCGTGTTCGGCAGGATCTCGAGCAGATTCTCGCGGACGTAGATCCCCGGCTCGATCGTGAACGCGCTGCCGGTTTCCAGCTTCCCCTTGAAGTAGAACTGATCAGGATCGTGGACCTCGAGCCCGATGCCGTGCCCAAGGCCGTGCATGTAGTACAGGCTGAGTTGCGGGCACTGCTGCGGCTGCTGACTCGTTCCGCAGTCGTACGTCGCCGTCGGCGACTCGATCAGCCCGACTCTCGTTAGGCCCGCCGCCAGCACGGCCGACGCCGAATCGGACATCAGCTCGGCTTTCGCGCCGGGCTTCGCCTGACGCTCCGCCGCCGCTTGCGCGTCGCGAACGATCTGGTAGATCGCGCGCTGGTCCGGCGTGAATGTGCCGCTGATCGGAACGGTTCGCGTGACGTCGGCGGCATAACCGCGATACGACGCCCCGATATCCATCACGACCACCTCGCCCGCGTTCATCAGCCGATCGTCGGCGTTGTAGTGCAGTGTCGTCGAGTTCGGCCCCGATCCCACGATCGTCGAGAACGATGGGCGATCCGCACCGTTCCGCCGGAACGTGTACTCGATGAGCGCCTGAACCTCGAACTCGTACATGCCTGGCTCGATCGCGCGCATTGCCTCGCGTTGCGCGTCGGCCGTGATCGCGACGGCCTTACGAATCAGGTCGAGCTCCGCCGGGCTCTTCGCGCCGCGCAGCATCAACACCTGCATGTTCGCCGACGACACCTTCAGCGACGGGTGCTCGGCGGCGATGACGCGGACGAACTGATCCTCAGGCGACAGCACGTGCTGTTCCTCACCCTGACGCCCGCCGAACTGCACGTTGCCCACGACATACAGCTGGCCAGTCGATTTGAGCAGCGAGTCGAGCACTGGTCGCAGCTGCTCTACCGGGCGTGCCTCGATGCCCGTCGCCTTTGTCGCGCCCTCGGGCCCGAAGCGTTTGCCTGTCCACACTTCCGCGGCGGGATCGCGCTCCTCGACGAACAGCGTCGCCGTCGTCTGGCCGCCACGCTTCACCATCACGAGCGCGGCGTTAGGCTCGTTGTAGCCGGTGAGATACGTGAATGGCTCGTTCTGGTAGAACGACAGGTAGTCCTGCGCCGGCTCCTTGCCTCCGATCGCAAGCAAGACCCCATCCTGGATCTTCGCCGCCAGCGCCGACCGCCTCTGGGCGTATTCGGTTTGGGGAACCTGAGCGCTCAGCCGAGCGGCGCTCATCGCCAGCCCCAGACCCGAGACGAGCGTACGAAGTTGCGCGAACCGCACGGGCCGACCTCCGCGAAAGGGAATTGGGGTCAGAGTCGAATTTCATCGTTCCAACGCTCCTGCGTTGGAACGATGAAATTCGACTCTGACCCCAATTAACCTACTGGACGGGGTGCGGTTCCAACGAGTCCGGTTCGTCCCGTTAATCGCGCTTCCAGGCCAGTGCTCGTCCCCCGCGCAGCGCGTAATACATCCCGAGGAACGCCGCCGCGTTGATCATGCAGAAGTAATAGGGGAGCCGCAGAATCTTCGGCTTGAGCCGAACGAGCGCGCCAAGCACCACCAGGCCGTAGAACGTGAGCTGAGCCCAGAACACCGTCCGATAGAACGGCTCGCCGAGCAGAAACAGGTTCGCCACGAGCATCGCGATCATCGCGATCGGGACGATGAGCCGACCCGCCTTGTGCGATAGAAAGAAAAACGCCGGCCCCGGCCGGAGCGGATTCAGGAGCGCCTTGAGCTCGCTCAGCTGCTGGAAGTTGCCCGTCATGATCCGAACACGCCTGCTGAACCCGGACATTTCGTGCGCCTCCTCGCGCGCAACCGCGCTCGAGTCGTACGCGACGCGATACCCCTGCTGCAGGATTCGCATCGGGATCACGTAGTCGTCGTTGATCGTCGTCGGCGCCGGATACGGATAGAGATCGCGCCGAATGGCGTACAGCGCGCCATGGCAGCCGAGGATGGAGCTGACGTCGCCTTCGGCTTCCTTCAGGAACGTCTCGTACTTCCAGTACAGATCCTCCTGGTTGCCGAGCGCCGCGTCGTCACCGCGGACGATGCGGTAGACGCCGCTCACAGCGCCGACCTTTGGGTCCCCAAAGTTCTCCACCAGCCGGCGCACCGCGTCGCGGTCCAGCATGCTCGCCGCGTCCGTGAACACGACGATCTCGCCGGTGAGCTCGCGCATCGTGTCGTTGAGCACGTAGAGCTTCCCGCGGTTGCGCGGGTACGCGAACACGCGCACGCGGCCCTCGCCGATCGACGCTGCCGTGCGTTGTGCGATCGCCGTCGTGTCGTCCTTCGGGCCATCGCATGCGATCGCGATGTCGATGCGGTCTGCCGGGTAGTCGAGCGCCACCGAGTTGCGGATCTTCGCCTCGATGACCTTCGCCTCGTTATAGGCCGCGACGAGGACCGACACCGTCGGCTCGATGGCGCGCTTCGCCACCGGTCGCCGAGCGAAGCGCTGGAGGAACCCGAGGAGAAGCGGAAAGCCGATGTAGATATAGGCCGCCACGAGAGCGGAGGCCCAGAGAACGATCCTGGCGATCACGTCGGTTCAGGGTCGCGTATCGACTCGCCTGCTACGTCCACCCTCCTGGTCGACCATGCGCTCGTAATTGTCCTCGCCGGCCGTCCAGAGGTATCGGCCGAAGAGGTACCCGCAGAGCGGAAAGACGAGCATGGCGACGCCGATGCCGACCTTGAGATGCTGGGTCATGACGAGCCGCCAAACAAACCCCTGCTCCTGCACGACCTGGTAGGCGATCGTCACCAGGGCGACCGGAATGCCCCAGCCGAACACACCCCGTCGCCAGATGAACGTCGACCGTCCCATCGCGCGCGTGCGCTCCCACCGAGCAATAGCCTCCGGGCGTCCTTCGCCCTCAACCGGCGCGTGGAGGTTGGCGGATCGTGAGTCGCGAGCGACCATCGAAAATCAGTGGAAGGGAAGGCGAGCGCGCCAGCACGCGCATGGTCGAAAGGCTCCAACCGTAGGATGTCCTCGGGTCAGCGCCAAGGCAATCGTTATTCCGACTGTCCTCGTGGCGTCCCTGTCACAAGGTCATCCGCTGCTGGGACAAGGGCTACGTCAGCGCAACAGCAGCTTGGCGATGGTCTGCAGCTGCATGTTGGACGTCCCCTCGTAGATCGTGCCGATCTTCGCGTCGCGATAGAACTTCTCGACCGGATAATCCTTCGTGTACCCGTATCCTCCCAGAAGCTCCACGCAGAGTGATGTCACACGCTCGCATACCTGCGACGAGTAGAGCTTGGCCATCGCGCCCTCGCGCGCGATGTCGTGACCCGCGTCTTTCAGTCGCGCCGCGTTGTACACCATGAGCCGCGCGGCCTCGAGCTCGGTCGCGGCCTGGGCAATCTGGAATTGCACGGCCTGAAAATCCGAGAGTGCCTTGCCGAACTGCTTGCGCTCACGCGTGTAGTCGAGCGCAATGCCAAGGGCACCCGCGGCAACGCCGATCATCTGTGCGCCGATCCCGATACGCCCCTCGTTCAGCGTCTCGATCGCGATCTTGTAGCCCTGGCCTAACGGGCCGAGCATGTTCTCTTCGGGGACCTCGCATCCGTCGAGAATCAGCTCGGTCGTGCTCGATGCGCGAATGCCCAGCTTGTCCTCCTTCTTTCCGACAGCGAATCCGGGGAACCCACGCTCGACGATGAACGCCGTGATCCCCTTGTAGCCCGCAGCCGGATTCGCGTTCGCGAACACGATATAGACCTGTGCCTCCGCGCCGTTGGTGATCCACATCTTCCGGCCAGTGAGCACGAAGCGGTCTCCCTTCTTCTCGGCGCGTGTCGCGAGGCCGAACGCGTCGGAGCCCGAGCCGGGCTCGGACAACGCGTAGGCACCCACCGTGTCGCCGACGAGTCGAGGGAGATATCGCGAGCGCTGGTCGTCGCTGCCGTACCGCGACAGTGGGTAGTTCACGAGCGTGTTCTGCACATCACACACGATCCCCGCGGACGCATCGACCTTGCTGATCTCCTCGACAGCGATAGCCACCATGGCGAGCGTGCCACCGGCGCCGCCGTACTGCTCCGGTACCTCGATCCCCATGAGCCCCAAGTCGAAGTACTTGGGCAGGAGCTCGGGATCGAGCTTGGACGCCCGCTCCATCGCCTGCACGCGGGGGCGAACTTCGTCGTTCGCGAATGCGGCCACCGCGTCACGGAACAGCTGCTCATCCTCCGAGAAGATGGTGAGCGGGAGGTGCGCGGTCGTTGTGGTCATCGGTCGAAGGCTGGTCCTGAAGGTGTTGCGGCGGCGCGTGACGTGGACTGCGTAAGGTAATCGCGAGCCGCCTCGCCCTCCCCCTCGAATCCACGGAGGTCGCCGATGACGTACATCGGCCGCTGCTTCACCTCGTCATAGATCCGGCTCAGGTACTCGCCGACGATGCCGATCATGAGAAGTTGAGCGCCCCCCAGCAGCAGGATGACCACGAGCGTCGACGCCCACCCTCGGACGGTCTGGCTGCCGACGAATCGCTGGTAGATCGCCCAGATCGTGAGCAGGATGCTGAACGTGGATGCCGTCAATCCCAGATACGTCGCGATCCGAAGCGGCACCCGTGAGAATCCGACAATGCCATTGATGCCGAGGCCGAGTGACTTGAAGAACGTATACTTCGGCTCACCGGCGACCCGCGGCGGTCGCTCGAACGGAACGGCGGTCTGCCGGAAGCCAAGCCAGGCCCGCATCCCCCTGAGATAGCGATTACGCTCCGGCATGCGGTTGAGCAGGTCGACGACGCGACGATCCATCAGGCAGAAATCGCCAGTGTCCGCCGGAATGTCGACGTCCGTCAGTCGCTGGAGCAGCCGGTAGTATGCGAACGCGATCCCGCGCTTGAGGACGCCCTCCGCGTGTCGTTTGACGCGCTGCGCATACACCACATGAAATCCCTCACGCCACCGGGCGATCAGCGCTGCGAGAAGCTCGGGCGGGTCCTGGAGATCCGCATCCATGACCACAACGGCGCTGCCGCGAGCGAAGTGCAGGCCGGCGGTCACGGCCGACTGATGGCCGAAGTTCCGTGAGAAGTGCACGCTGCGAAACCGTGGGTCGCGCCGCGTCATCTCGGCGATCATTTCCCCCGTGCGGTCGCGACTGCCGTCGTCGATGAGCACGACCTCGTACGACACGCCGAGCGCCGCAAGCCGGTCGCGCAACGTCGCGAAGAGTGCGTCGAGGGTGGCCTCCTCGTTGTAGACGGGGATGACGAGCGAGATGAGCACGGGCTCGTCGCGCGGCTGCGTTCCGCCCGCCAGTGGCTCCAACAAGGAGTCGGCGCCACGAGCGTCGATGGGTCGAGTCGTGACCGGAGACTCGATCATCCTGTCGACGCGTTAGGCGCCGGGGCACCGCCAGCCGACGCGAGGCCAGCCGACCCGCCAGACCGCGCCTGCTTGAGCACCCGCACCAGCCCCATCACGTTCTCGCGGAAGAAAAGCCAGACCGCCGCGCCGTACGCGAGCGCTCCCACCACAACCTTGAGCGCCAGGACGACCAAGAGCGGCAGCCCACGGGGGATCGCCGAGCTCACGCCAAGCACCGTGACCGCCATGAGTGCCGTCGACACGAGCGCCGGGCCAACGGCCGGTGCGTAGTCCCGAATGCCGATGCCCAGGTGCCGCGAGACGCGGTGCAGCATTGGGAAGAGTACGACCGGCGCATGCACGATCATCCACGCCGTCGCGATCCCGACAATCCCCCATCGCGAGCCCACGAAGAAGCCGATCGGGAGGCAGATCGCGGCCGAGATGTTCCGGCGCATCGTGTAGCGCGTATCGCCGGTGATTGTGAGCGCCTGCGCGAGAATGGGTGTCAACGAGCGTACGCCCGCGTACAGCACGAGCAGACGCAGCGGCACGATTGCCGCCTGCCACTTCGCTCCCACCGCTGCCAGGACGAGCTCACGTGATACGAGCGCGACCCCGGTGGTCGCCGGGAGAAGTACCAGCGCAAGCGCTCCCATGATCCGCGTGATGTATCTCGTGAGGAGCGCCCGATCATGCTTCGACGCGGAGAAGATCGATGACGTGACGCCGTTTACGAGCGACACCACCTTGTCCACGATCGAGTAGGCGAGGCTCCACGCAAAGGTGTAGTTCCCGAGCGCGGCCTTGCCGAGCACCTTGCCGGCGACGAAGAAGTCAGCGCTCTGGGAGATGTACCAGGCAGCGCTCCCGATGAGGATTTCGCGACTCGTCTTGAGCGTGCCGCGCAGCTCGTGAAACTTCGGCCATCGGAACCCGAGTGGTTTCCAGAACGTCGCAAGCGTCGTGGCCATGAGTCCGCCGACCACCGTGCTGATGACGAGTGACCAGTACCGCGCTCCCGCAAACGCGAGTGTGACAGACGCGGCTGCGGTGACGAGCGCGTTCACTCCGTCCAGCATCGCGTACCGGTGGAACTGAAGCTCTCGCTGCATCAAAGCCTGTGGGACGGTTCGCAGCGAGACGAGAATGAAGTTCACGCTCATCACGACAATGACCCACTTGAGCGCGGGTGTGCCGAAAAAGCTCGCGATGAGCCCCGAAACGAGACACGACAGCACGAACCCGCCCAGCCCCACCAGGGCCGCGAACGTATGCACTTCCGCCAGCTTGGTTCCGCGAAGCTCGCGGAGCGCGATCACCGTCGTGCCCATGCCGGCTTCGCTGACGAGGACCAGGAAGCCGTAGTAGACGGCGGCCATCCCGACGAGGCCGTAGTCGTCCGGCGACAGGATTCGCGCGACGACGAGCGTTGACGCCCACGCCGCTAGCTGGGTGAGCCATTTCACGCTCCCGGTCCAGGCGACGCCCCGAACCAGGCTTCGGTCGAGAGACGCTCGATCGAGGGGCCGATGCCCGCGCGTGTCCGCGTCGGCGACCGGTATGGGTTGTGAAAGCGAAGGGTCGGTCACGTCTGCTTGAAAGTGAGTCGGCGACGTCGTCGTCGCTCGCGCGTCGTATGTAGTCGAACCCGCTGGTCGTACCGCGCGGCGGTTCAGCGGCGGCGCACCGATATGCACGGCGTGCGCCGGTACCATCTGAATTCAGGTCGGATCGAGCAGGCGTCCAGCGGATCCGTGTTGCAGGGCCGCCACATACAATGTGCACAGCCGGCCATCCCGAGTCACGCCCTCCCAGGCGCCAGGGTATGGTCGTTACCGTACTCCTCGATGCCATCCACGCCAAACTCCAGACCGCCGCTCCGAGTCGGGCTGCTCCTCGACTCGTACCAACAGCCGGCCTGGGTCATGGCCACCATCGATGACATCCAGAAGTCGTCCGTCGCAACGATCTCGCTGATCGTGAGAAACGCTTCACCCGGCGCGGTCGTGGCGCCGCGCGGGTCCGCGGCAACTAGACTGTCCCGGTGGTACGCGAACCGCCACAGCCTGCTCTTCGCGCTGTACGAGCGGCTCGACATGCGCAAGTTCGCCACGGCCGACGACCCGATGCGGATGACGGACGGGTCAGCGACGCTCGCGCGCATTCCAACGGTGGACGTCACCCCACGCGAAACGAAGTTCTCGGATTACTTCGACGACGCTGACGTCGAGCGCATTCTCGCGTACGACCTTGATGTCGCGTTGCGCTTCGGATTTCGGATCCTGCGCGGCCGTTCGCTTCGGATCGCACGCTATGGAGTGTGGTCGTATCACCATGGCGACAACCTCGCCAATCGCGGTGGCCCTCCGGGATTCTGGGAAGTCATGGAGCGCGTGCCGACCACAGGCTCGGTTTTGCAGATCCTATCCGAGGACCTGGATGCCGGCCGGGTTATCTACCGCTCGCAGGCGCGCACGCAGCCGCTGTCGGTGACGAAGAATCGGGCCGGATACTTCTGGAAGACTTCGGAGTTCGTAATCCGCAAGCTTCGCGACCTCTCCGAGGATGGTGAGCGCGCGCTCGTCGATCCGGAACCAGCGGCACAGCACCCGCAGGCCTACTCGCACCGGCTCTACCTCACGCCGAAAAACGCGGAGCTCGCGCCGCACCTCGGCCGCCTGGTGACTCGTTATGCAGGCGTGAAGCTCCGCGCGCTCGCGACGGTCGATCAATGGGCGCTCGCCTACCGTTTCGGGTCGAAGACTTCGACCGACCACGTACCCGATCTCGCGCCGTTTCGGTTCAAGCCGATCATCCCGCCGATCGACCGGTTCTGGGCGGACCCGTTCCCGATGCAGATCGACGGCCGCTTCTACGTGCTGTTCGAGGAGCTCGAGTTCCGCTCTCCGAAAGGCACGATCCGTGGCTTCGAGCTTGGCGCGCAGGGGACGATCGGTGACTCCGTGCCGGTGCTCGAGTGCGACTACCATCTCTCGTATCCGTACACGTTCGAGTGGCGCGGCGAGCGCTTCATGATTCCCGAGTCCGTCGCGAACAAGACGGTGCAGCTCTACCGGGCCGTGAAGGCACCGTACGAATGGGCGCTGGAGCGCGTGCTGCTCACGGATGTGCGGCTCGTTGACTCATCGGTCGTCGAGATCGACGGGCGCTGGTGGATGTTCGCGGGGACGGTCTCGCGAGGCGGCTCGCGGTGCGATGAGCTGAACATCTACTACGCAGATTCTCCGCTCGGGCCCTGGTGTGCACACCGAAAAAATCCGGTAATCTCTGACGTTAGGCACGCGAGACCAGCCGGTCGGCCGTTTCAGGTCGGCGACACCTGGTACCGCCCCGCCCAGGACTGCTCGCGCCGCTATGGTTGGGGGGTGACGCTGCGTCGCATCGTGCGGCTCGACCCGAGCGAGTTCGTGGAGGAGACGGTGACAGCGTTGACCCCGGATTGGGACCGATCGCTCCTCGCGACGCACACGGTCAATGCCGTGAACGGTCTGACGCTGATCGACATGGAGCGCCGGCGCCGCAAAGCGTGGCTTGGCGGCTGATGTCATCTCGAGCGCATCGCCTGCCCAGAGGAGCGCGAGCGACGAAGGGAGGGATCCTCATCGTCCCGAAAGAGAGCTCTCCACCGGGAACCTGAGGATCCTTCGCTTCGCTCACGATGACACCTTACACGCGGAAAACCTCGAGCGCGAGCTCCACCTTCCCGAACGGCGCTGACACCTGCACGCCCTGCACGGCCGACTTCACGCACGCGAGCATCTCGCGCGCGATCAGGATCCCCTCGGCCACTGCGTGCTCCTTCGACTTCTCGTTGGCGCGTCGCATCCGCGTGATCACGCCGTCTGGCACCACGACGCCGGGTACCTCGTTGGCCAGGAACTCGGCGTTGCGGACGGACACGAGCGGCCAGATGCCGGCGATGACCGGGATTCGGACGTGATCGATCTGGCCGAGGAAGCGCTCGAGCTGGGCGACATCGAACACCGGCTGTGTGATCGCATACTCGGCCCCTGCTTCCACCTTGAACTCGAACCGCTTGAGCTCGACGGCCGGGTCGACCGCCGCCGGGTTCACCCCAACGCCGATCGCATACCGCGTTGGCGCGCCGATGGGGTTGCCGCCCGGGTCGAGGCCGTGATTCAGGTTGCGAACGAGGTTGGTGAGCCCGATGGAGTCGATGTCGAAGACCGCCGTGGCGTCCGGGTACGGCCCCATCTTCGGCGGGTCGCCCGTGATGACCAGGAGGTTCCTGAGCCCCACCGCCGCCGCGCCTAACAAGTCGCTCAGCATGCCGAGCAGGTTGCGGTCGCGGCAGCAGTAGTGGGTGACGGTCTCGATGCCGACCTGCTGCTCGATGAGGAGGCTGGTCATGACCGCGCCCATGCGACTCTGCGCGCGAGGCCCGTCGGGCACATTGACGGCGTCGACGCCTTCGCGCTTCAGGGCGGCGACGTCGGACAGCATCTTGCTCGCGTCCACCCCGCGCGGCGGCACGATCTCGACGGAGGTTACGCGCTCGCCGCGGGCGATCTTCGCTGCGAAGCGGGAACGCTCGGCGAAGGGGACAGGTGTGCACCCCTTCTGGGGACTGGGGACTGGGGACTGGGGACTCGGCCGGGCCCCTTCAAGCGCCACGGAGGTCTCCCCGGCGCCAGTAGCCTCCCGGCCGAGTCCCCAGTCCCTAGTCCCCAGTCCCGATACTCTGGGGGCCAAAGGTCTCACGCCCGAGACAATCGACCGGATGTGGTCCGGCGTCGTCCCGCAGCACCCGCCGATGATCTTCGCGCCCGCCTGGATGAGATGCCGGGCGTACGACGCCATGTACTCGGGGCTCGCCATGTACATGCTGCGGCCCCCGACATCGCGCGGCATGCCGGCGTTAGGCTGGGCGCTCAGCTTCTTCCGCGTCACGGCCGCCATCTTCTCGATCGCCTCGAGAATCGCCTGCGGGCCAACGGAGCAGTTGAGGCCGATGACGTCGACGTCCAACTGCTCGAGGGCGCGGGCGAGATCGTCCGGGCTCGCGCCGTACGGCGTGCGCCCGTCGACGCCGATCGTCATCTGCGCGATCACGGGCATCGTCGGGTCGACTGCGCGGGCGGCGCGGATGCCCTGGCTGATCTCCGCCAGGTCGCCGAACGTCTCGAGGAGGAAGAGATCGACCCCGCCGTCCTTGAGCGCCTGCATCTGCTCGTGGAAGGCCAGGTACGTCTCTTCGACGCTCGTCGGCCCGTAGGGCTCGATGCGCACGCCTAACGGTCCGACGGCGCCGGCCACGAGGTGGTCGTCGCCGGCCACCTCGCGCGCGATTCGTGCCGCCTCACGGTTGATCTCGCGGACCTGCGACTCGAGTCCGTATTGCGAGAGCTTCAACCTGTTCGCGCCGAACGTGTTCGTCTCGAGCACCTCGGCCCCCGCCTTCGCGTACGCGGCATGGACACCGCGCACGAGATCGGGCGCCTTGAGGTTCAGCTCATCGTAGCACTGGTTGATGAACACACCCTTGGCGTACAGCATCGTCCCCATCGCGCCGTCGAACACGACGACGCGCTCGGGATCGAGCAGGCGATTCAACAACCCGGCTCGCGTCGTCACGCCGCCGTTTCCCCGGCCGTCTGGCCGGCCGCCGTTTGTCCCGCCGCCGTTTGAGCTGATGGCTGATGGCCGATGGCTGATGCCTGCGAGTCCGGAGCGGCCGATGTGCCACGCACCGCGTAATACTTGGCCTCGGGGTGGTGAACGATCATTGCCGCCGTCGATTGCTCCGGAACGAGCTGAAACGCCGAGGTCAACGTCATGCCTAACGCCTCACCAACCGGCAGCAGCCTGAACACCTGCGCGTGATCGTCCAGGTCGGGGCACGCGCCGTAGCCCCAGGAGTAGCGCTTCCCCTGCGCGCCCGCGACGCCGAGCTCGCGACGGATCCGCCGATGCATCCACTCGGCTGTCGCTTCGGCGGCTTCGACCGCGAGACCGTGCGAGTAGAACGCCTCGGTGTACTCACCCGCCTGCTGTAGCTCGTCGAATCGGCGCGCAGCCGCGTCGCCGACCGTCACCACCTGCAGGGCGACGACGTCTACATCGGACGACTGCGTCGACCGGAAATAATCCGCGAGGCAAAGCCGCTCGCGCCCTTCCTGCCGCGGGAAGTGAAAGCGCGCGATCTCGCGAAGCGATGCGCCATCGCTCTCATAGGCCGCCGGGTCGTAGACCACGAGATCGTTCCCGTCACTCTGCACCGGGAAGAACCCGTAGACCGCCTGCGGCGTGAGCCAAGCATCGCGCTTCGCTTCCGCCGTTAGGCGGTCGAGCGTTGGCTTGAACTCGTTGCGAACCGTCGCCTCGTACTGCTCGCCCGACCCGCGGCCACCCCACTGCAGGCGATAGAGCTCATCGAGATCGAGCAGCTCGAACACCTCGTCCAGCGGAATGTCGCGCACGACGCGCACGCCGAAGAACGGAGCGGTAGGGAGCACATTGTCCGCGCGGATGTCGCTGCGCTGGCCGCCGCGGTCACCGACCGTGATGTCCTTGCCGACCGTGGTGCGCAGGAAGACATCGTTCCGTGCCGCCTCGAGCGACTCCGCCACGAACTGCGAGCGGCGATCAGCGTCCTGAAGCACGTCCATCGTCTCGAGACCTTCGAACGCGTCCTTGCAGTAGAACACACCCGGCCCGTAGGGCCGTTCGCCGTCCACGAAGAGCGCCCGTCGCCCGAACCGCCGGTTGATCGCCGCGCCCCCGATCAGCACCGGGATCTGCATCCCCCGCCGATCGAGCTCCTGAACGCAGAGCGGCATCTGCTTGGACGTCGAGACGAGCAGGGCCGAGAGGCCGATCGCGTCCGCGCCGACCTCGATGGCCTTGTCGAGAATCGTGTTCACCGGCACCTGCTTGCCGAGGTCGAACACGGTATAGCCGTTGTTGGAGAGGATCGTGTTCACGAGCGACTTCCCGATGTCGTGCACGTCGCCGTACACCGTCGCGAGCACGACCTTGCCTTTCGTGTAGCCCTCCGTCCGCTCGAGGAACTGCTCGAGGTGCTTGACGGCCTTCTTCATCACCTCGGCCGACTGGAGCACGAATGGGAGGATGAGCTCTCCGGCCCCGAACTTGTCGCCGACCTCCTTCATCGCCGGCAGCAGCACGTCGTTCAGCACGCGAACTGGATTGTCGCGCACGCCGGCGACGTCGAGCGCCGCCTCGATGCCATCCTTCTTGCGATGCAGCACCATCCAATGGACGCGCGCCTCGGGCGTCTCGAATTGCTCGTCGGCCTCGGCGCCTTTTCCGATTCCCGATTCCCGATTCGCGACTCCCTCGAACTGCTCGATGAAGCGTTGGAGCGCGTCGGGCCGACGATTGAACACGAGATCGTCGGCCAATCCGCGCTCCGCGGCGGCGATCTCGAAGTACGGCTTCACATGCGCCGGATTCACGATCGCCGCGTCGAGCCCCGCTTGCACGCAGTGATGCAGGAACACCGAGTTGAGCACCGCGCGCGCTTCCGGCGCGAGCCCGAAGCTCACGTTCGACACGCCGAGAATCGTGAACACGCCCGGAAGCTCGCGCTTGATGATCCGGATGCCCTCGATCGTCTCCTTCGCGCTCTCGATCCACTCGGCATCGCCGGTCGCGAGAGTGAACGTGAGCGCATCGTAGATCAGATCCGACGGCGAGAGCCCGTACTCATTGACGACGATATCGTAGATCTTCCGCGCGACCTCGAGCTTTCGCTCTCGCGTTTTCGCCATGCCAATCTCGTCGATCGTCAGGGCGACGAGCGCCGCACCGTGCTTCTTCGCGAGAGGCACCACGGCGTCGATGCGCTTGCGGCCGTTCTCCATGTTGATGGAGTTGACGATCGCGCGTCCCGGCACGTGCTCGAGCGCCTTCTCGATCACGGACGCTTCCGTCGAGTCGATCATGAGCGGTGTCTCGACGGTCATCGAGAGCAGCTTCACGACCTTCGACATCTGCTCCGCCTCGTCGGCGCGCTCGGTGAGCGCCACACACACGTCGAGCACGTGCGCGCCCGAGTCGACCTGTTCCCGCGCGACGTCCACGATCGATTCGTAATCGTCAGCGAGGAGCAGCCGCTTCACCTTGCGCGATCCCTGCGAGTTGACCCGCTCGCCTACCAGCAGGGGAGGGGGATCCTGGTGGAGAGTGATGGCGCGCATGGCCGAGGAGACGCGCGGCACGTGTCGGGAATCGGAACGGCCTCGGGACCCATCGACTCCCATCTTCCCGCCTTCGGCGGGCTCCCGCCTATTCCCGATTCCCGAGAGCTCGCGGACGACGGCCTCGAGATGCTCGGGGCGGGTGCCACAGCACCCGCCGACAATGCGCACCCCGAAATCCCGCACGAATTCCGCGAGCGCCTTCGCCATCGGCTCCGGCTCCAGCGGATACACCGCCTCGCCAACGCCGGTGTTGATCGGCAGCCCCGCGTTAGGTATCACCGAGATGGGATGCGACGCGTGCTGCGCGAGGTAGCGCACCGGCTCGCGCATGTGCTCCGGGCCGGTCGAGCAGTTGAGCCCCAGCACTTCGATGTCGAGCGCCTCGATCGTCGTCATCGCGCTCGCGATGTCCGTTCCGAGGAGCATGCGACCGCTCGTGTCCAGCGTCACCTGCGCCTGGACTGGAACGCGGAACCCGAGGTCCGCGAACACGCGCTCGAATCCGGCGAGTGCCGCCTTCACCTCGAGAATGTCCTGCGACGTCTCGACGAGCAGCACATCCACGCCGCCCTCGATGAGATACTTGGCCTGCTCGTAGTAGTTCTCGCTCAGCTCCTCGAACGTGATCTTCGAGAGCACCGGATCGCTGCTCGACGGCAGCATGCCGGTCGGGCCGATCGACCCGGCGACGAACCGCGGTCGCTCCGGCGTCGCGAACTTGTCGCACGCAGCTCTCGCGAGCCGCGCCGCGGCGACGTTCACCTCCCGAACCTTGTCGCCCAGCCCCCACTCCTCGAGTCGCCGCGGAGTCGACTGGAACGTGCACGTCTCGACGACGTCGCAGCCCACGGCGAGAAACGACTCGTGAATCGCCTGGATGACATCGGGACGCGTGAGTACCAGATGGTCGTTGCATCCCTCCAGCGATTTTCCGCCGAAATCGTCGGCCGTCAGGTTGTAGCGCTGGATGTTCGTCCCCATCGCACCATCGAACACGAGGACGCCGGCGTTGAGGGCGTCGAGGTAGCCCGTGTCGCGATAAGGGAGTCGAGTCCTGCTCTTCGCTGTATCAGTCATGTTCGAGGCAATGAAAACGGCCCGGATGCGTGAGCGCCGGGCCGGCGCTTTAGCGGTTGTTTTACGTGGCCGCAAG
>Ga0207674_10000595_pt1 | contig 47608 bp, 43 predicted proteins | sample KBSCornC72_FD_184303 | JGI IMG/M metagenome (GOLD analysis project Ga0207674, IMG submission 184303) | Corn rhizosphere microbial communities from Kellogg Biological Station, Michigan, USA - KBS Corn C7-2 (SPAdes) (version 2) | ecosystem: Host-associated > Plants > Roots > Rhizosphere > Soil ... | reverse complement strand
ATAGCAGGGGTGGGACTCGAACCCACGACCCCGGCATTATGAGTGCCGTGCTCTAACCACCTGAGCTACCCTGCCCCACTGCACTTCCCGATGCTCCGCGTGTGCGCGAGACACCGAGTCCCCCAAATAAATCAGCCGGCCCCGTGGGACCGGCCGATTGTGATAGCGGGGGCGGGATTTGAACCCGCGACCTTCGGGTTATGAGCCCGACGAGCTACCAGGCTGCTCCACCCCGCGGCAGTACTTCAAAAGTAAGGAGGCCCGATGGGGTGTCAAGCGCGGCTGTCATCCCACGCCTATTTACGAGCGGAATCTCTCGGCGCCGCAAAACGATAGAGCAGTTCCTTGTTCCCCCGCACCATGCCGAACACTTCGCGCGCGATGCGCTCCTGCGTCGCCGGATCACGCTGGACCTTCGCCGCATAGTTGTGAAGCGAATCCACGACGCGTTGAAGCGAGTCGATGTCGTGCGTCACGCGCTCGCGCCCGCGGCGCTGTCGCCACAAGTCGAGCGTGCCGAACTCGCCTCCCTGCACCGCGAACAACAAACCGCCGGCCGCGACCGCGACCCAAAACAGACGTCGAACGCCGCGCGGCAGCTCAGAGGCCATAGAGCGCGCCGCCGGGGAACTCGGCGGTGCCACCAAGCTGCTCTTCGATGCGCAGCAGCTGATTGTACTTGGCCACACGATCCGTCCGGCTCGCCGATCCCGTCTTGATCTGTCCGGCGCCTGTCGCAACGGCGAGGTCGGCGATGAACGTGTCTTCCGTCTCGCCCGAACGGTGCGAGATCACTGAGAGGTATCCCGCCGCGCGCGCCATCTCGATCGCTTCGAGCGTCTCACTCAACGTGCCGATCTGATTGACCTTGATCAGAATGGCGTTGGCGACGCCGCTCTCGATGCCGCGCGCCAGGCGTTCGGTGTTGGTAACGAAAAGATCGTCGCCGACGAGCTGGCAGCGGTCGCCGAGCGCCGCGGTAAGCTTCGACCAACCGTCCCAATCGTCCTCGGCGAGGCCGTCCTCGATCGAGACGATCGGATACTCCTCGAGCCATTTGCGATACAGCTCGATCATCCCGTCCGCGTCGCGCTTTCCCGCGCCGCTCTTCTTGAACGTGTAGGTCCCGTCGGAATAGAGCTCGCTGGCCGCGCAATCGAGCGCGAGGGCGATATCCTTTCCTGCCGCGAACCCCGCGGCGTCGATCGCCTCGAGGATGACCGTGATCGCTTCCTCGTCGTTGCGCAGATCGGGTGCGAAGCCGCCCTCGTCGCCGACGCCGGTCGCGAGCTTGCGCTTGACGAGGACTTTCTTGAGCGAGTGGAAGACCGCCGTGCCCATGGCGAGCGCGTCACTGAACGTCTCGCCGCCGATCGGGACGATCATGAATTCCTGAAAGTCCACCGTGTTCGTGGCGTGCGCGCCGCCGTTGAGGATGTTCATCATCGGCACCGGCATCACACGCGCGAGCGGTCCGCCGAGGTAGCGATAGAGCGGAAGCTTCACCGAGTCCGCCGCGGCGCGTGCGCACGCGAGCGACACCGCGAGAATCGCGTTCGCGCCGAGGCTCGCCTTGTTCGGCGTACCGTCGACCTCGAGCATCGTCGCGTCGATTCCGAGCTGGTCGGTTACGTCGCGTCCCTGGAGTGCCGGCCCGATCTGCTCTTCAATGTTCTGGACCGCGCGCTGCACGCCCTTTCCGCCATAGCGCTCAGCGTCGCCGTCGCGGAGCTCGATCGCCTCGTGCTCTCCGGTGCTCGCGCCGCTCGGCACCGCCGCGCGGCCCATGACGCCGTTCGAACAATAGACGTCGGCTTCCACGGTCGGGTTGCCCCGGCTGTCGAGAATCTCTCTCGCCTTCAACTCGGAAATGACGATCATGTGTTGTGAATTCAATGAGGGCGGTGGGGCACGCGATGGATGCGCCTCAGGAGTATAATCGCGACAATGTCATCCTGAGGAGCGCAGCGACGAAGGACCTACTGTCCGGAGATGGTGCCGGACAGGGATAATAGATCCTTCGCTTCGCGAAGGATGACACGGGTTTTCATTCCTTGCGCTCGCCGGCACTCGCGATCGACGGCTCGTTGGTCGTGACGCCATACCGGTCGCGCAGCTCCGCCGCCATGCGCGTCCACACGGTCGTCATGAGCTCTCCGCGATGTTCGTAGTCGCAGCCGGCGGATGCCACCGGCTCGAGAAAATGCAGATCGACCGTGCCCGAGCGAATCCAGAACGACCCTTTCCTCATGACCTCACGCGTCCCGTAGACGACCGTGGGAACGATCGGCGCCTGCGCCGCGATGGCGAGCACGAACGGACCCTTCTTGAACGGACGCAGGTGGTAGTCGTAACCCCGCGTCCCCTCCGGACAGACGATGACGGCGCGGCCGCGTTGCACTTCGGCGGCCGCGACCCGGTACGACTCGAACGCCGCCTTTCGGTTCTCCCGGTCGATGAAGACGATGCCCGCGCATTCCGCCGCGAAGCCGAATAGCGGAATTCTTCGCAGCTCCGACTTGGCGACGAAGCTGCACCACGGGACTTCGGCCGCGAGCGCGAAGATGTCGTACCAGCTCACGTGGTTGGCGACGAACACCGTGCCATGCGCGGAATCGACGGTGACGTTGCCGTGAACGCGGATACGGACACCGGCGGCGACGTTCAGGGATCGCGCCCAGAGTCGCATGGCCTTGGCGTAAATCGAGTTCGGCCCCTGCTTCACGCCGAGGAGCTTCGCCACCATGACGGTTGGCCCGAGCAGAGCCGTCATCACGAGGGCCGTCAAGGCGACGAGCAGAGTCCGCATCACCGCGAAAAGTGATCGTACCCCTTCGCGTCCGCAACGCGAGCGCCGCGCACGTCAACGGTCGGCGGGCCGCCGACGACTCGTCCGATTTTCGTGAGGGGAACGCCGAATCGCCGCGCGAACGCCTCGGTGTCGAGCGCGGCCGGAGACGTTACCACCAGCTCGTACTCATCGCCGCCTTGCAAGGCGTCCGCCAGGCTCGCCGACGGAAAGACTGGAATCGCGGATGCCTCGACCTCGACGTGAACGTTGCTCGCGGCGGCGACGTGTCCGAGGTCGGCGACGAGGCCATCGGAGATGTCGATCGCGCACGTCGCTCCCGCGTCGGCGAGCCAGCGCGCTTCGCTCAAGCGCGCGACGGGCTTGGCGAGCCGCGGCCTGCCGTCTCCCGCCTCCTCGCCTCGTTGCAAATGCGCGAGCGCGGCCCCGGGGCCGCCGAGAAGTCCGGTGACGTACACGGCGTCGCCGTCGCGAGCGCCGCCACGCATTAGCGGCGCGAACGCAGCCCCGAGCACGGTCGTCGTGATCGAGAGCTCGACCGCGGCGGCCATGTTACCGCCGAGGATTGGGGACTGGAAGCGAGTCGCCGCCTCGCCAATGCCGTCGGCGACCCGGCCGAGTTCGTGCATCCACGATTCCGGGACCGTGAGCGAGATCAACATGCCCAGGGGTCGGGCTGCCATCGCTGCCAGATCACTCAGCGCGGCCGTAACGGCGCGATAGCCGATTTCATCCGGCGCGAACCAATCACGCTGAAAGTGAATGCCCTCGACGTTGGTGTCCACGCTCGCGAGGAGTGTCTCACCTCGCGGAACGCGAAGCAGCGCGGCATCGTCGCCGATCCCGACGGCGGCGGCGCCCCAGCGCTGAATGAGAGAGCGAATAAGGTCGAATTCGCGCCCCGGTCCGAGCGCGGCATCACCGGGCACGCTCACCGGGCTGCAATCCTCGGCAACTCGGCGAGGACGGGATATCGCGTCGGCCTCGCGTCGAGCGACCAGCCGTCTCGCAGTTCCAACAACACTTCTTCGAGTGACGGGCCTCGCACGCCGTCGCCGCTCGTCGGAACCCGTTCCGCGGCGCGCCCGTGAATCCACGCGCCGATCGCCGCCGCGGTCGTCGCATCGCCGAGTTGCGCGAGCAACGTTCCAACGATGCCGCTCAACACGTCGCCACTGCCGCCCGTCGCGAGCAGTGGAGTTCCGGTGGCGCTCACCAGTCGCGTTCCCTTCGGGCCGAACACCACGGTGGGCACGCCCTTGAGCAACACTGTCGCACCAAGGCGCGTCGCCACCGCTCCGCCGACGTCGAAGCGCTGATCGAGAACGACGCGCGGCTCCATGCCCGCCAGCCGCGCGAACTCGACGGGGTGCGGCGTAAGAACGGCGGAGCGGCCCGAGAGGCGCGCAGCGAGATCGTCGAGGCGTCGCTCGAACAGCGTGATCGCATCGGCGTCGAGAACCGTCGGTCCCTTCCACGTAGACAACACCAAGTCGAGGAGCGCGCGACTCGCTTCGTCGCGTCCGAGGCCCGGGCCAACGACGACGGCATCCGCCCAGTCCCCGACGTTCTGCCGGAACGCTTCGGCGGTGGTCGGCCACTCGGCGCCGAGCGCCTGCGGTTCCGATTGTTGGGCGGAGGCGAGGCTTTCATGATCGAGCACCAGCTTCACCATGCCGACGCCGCTGCGCAGCGCAGCGCGCGACGCGAGGATCGCCGCGCCGGCCATGCCCCGCGCTCCGCCGATGATGGCCAGCTTTTTTCGCGTCCCTTTGTGCGCGTCCGCCGGGATCGATGGCAGCCGCGCCGCGATCCATGCTTCGTCGATCAGGGTCGCTGCATCGTCGCTGTCGATCGCGCCGAGACCAATGTCGAGAACCGCGAGCTCGCCGCAATGCTGCCGGGCGACGAGCAATCCGCGCTTCAGCGCGCCGAACGTCAGTGTGAGATCGGCGATCACGGTGCGGTCAGTTGCGGCGCCGGTGGTGGCATCGAAAGCACTGGGAACGTCGAGCGCGACGACCGCGGCGCCGCGCTCGCGAAGCCGTTTGATCGACGTGATTGCATCGCCGATGGGACCTCGGGGCTCGCCGGCAGCTCCGGTGCCGAGCAAGCCATCGACGACGATTTGTTCACCGGCGTCGTGCGCCCGCGACAAATCGCTCACGCACGTCTCGCCTAAGGCGCGTAGCGCGAGCGCTCGCTCGGCGATCGCGTCCGGTGTCTTCGCGGGAACCGGCTCGATCGCTCGCACAGCCACACCGGTCGCCGCGAGCGCACGCGCCGTCACCCAGGCGTCTCCGCCGTTGTTGCCGGGGCCGGCGTACACCAGCACACCGTGCGCGAGCCGATCACGGAGCCGCAGTGCGATCTCCGCCGCCGCGGCGGCGCCCGCACGCTGCATGAGGGCTCGAGATGGGACGCCGGCGCTGATCGTGGCCGCGTCGCCCGCCGCCGACTCCGCGCTGGTGACGACGCGAACGAGCGGACGCATGACGGGACGCGCTGGCTACTTCTGCGACGTACCGACGGTGCGGCCGTAACTCAGCTCACCGTTGTCGATGCGCAGATTGAAGCCGCAATCGGGGTTGCTGCACGCCCAGGCCTTGTACGTGATCGGCGCGCCATCGCGGCCGTAGTCGCTCAAGGGAAGCAGCGTTCCGACGCTGCACCGCCGGCAAGCCGGGAACTCCATCGCTTTCTCCATCCCCCCTCCTCTACCACCCCATAAAAGCGTGGACAGTCGGCTTGCCTCAGTGCGTCAGACCGAGATCGCTCCGCACCACGGATACTCGCGCTCGAAGGCCTGATCGAACTCGAACACCCCAATGAACTCTTCGCGGCTGTCGCTCGCCTGGCTCATGAGCAACCCGAGCTCGACGAGGGTGAAGACCACGTCGCCGATGTCGGCGCTGGACCGGATGCCCCAGTGCTCGAGCACGAGGCGCGACATGACGCCGAACCGCTCGAGGGCGAGGTCCCGGCAGGCCAACGCGAGCTCTCGTCCGGTAATGTGGCGTCGCTCGTCGAGGCGCTGCTGGCAATACTCGAGGGCGGCGAGCACGAAGAAATACGCGCGCTCGTCGAACCGCGGCTCTCGCAGCCGAATGCGGTCCATGATGCCATCTCGAAATGCCAGTTCCGCCACGTGCTCCTCGTCGTCGTATTCCACCGTCGCGCCGGGGGTTGGCCGCCACCGGCAAGACTTTCCGTCCGTCAAGAAAATGACGGTTCGTCGGCATCGCCACAACTCCCCAAAAAGGACGATCAAGCGGCGTGCCGGACTCGTTAGTAGATTACTGGACTCTCATCCACACGAGATGAACCGCGCCTTCAAGTACGACGTGGCGATCAGCGCCACGGACTTCGATGCGCTTGCCGCGACGGAGCTGAAACGGCGACTCGAGCACGTCCTGGCCAAGGGCGTGAACGCGGGCGCGCCCGCCGGCGCCGCTGCTGCCGTCGTGACGGCGTCGCACAAGGCGCTGGAGAAAGACGCGCGGGTCGTGGTCGTGCTGCATCAACGTCTATGGGGCGTCGTGAACGGCGCGTCCAACGGCAACGGCAACGCCGACGTCGGAGCGATCAAGTCGCGAGTCGGCACCGCGAAGCGCAAAGACCTCGTCATCGTGCCGCTCGATTCGTCGCCGGTTCCGTCGTGGCTCAAGGGCGTCGTGGTGAAGGCCGCGGGCTCACCGACGAGCGCCGCGGTGATCGACGCCGTCGTCGCGGCGGTGACCGCGGCGGGTGGCGCGCCAAAACGCCTGACGGAAGCAGCCATCGCCGCCCGTCTCGCCGACGAGGAGACTCGCGCCCGCGCGCGCGCCTCGTTCCTCAGCTCGCAGCGTGCGTTCGCGCTGATCAACCGGGAACTCGACTCGCTCTCGAACACGGTCCTCAAGCTGTGTCAGGCCCCCGGGACGCTGCCAGATGGACTTTCGCCGCAGGTGCGCCGCACCCCCGACCGTTATACGGTGCAGATCGGACCGGTTGGACTCAGCTTTTCGTGGATTCGCGGGCGAACGAACTCCATCGCCGACGGTCAACTTCTCGTCATCGAATGGAGCGGCCAGCTGGGCGAGCAAGCGTCGCCGGATTCACGGGCAGCGATGCCGGCGTTCGAGCACGTGCTTCAGCCGAGCGCCACCAGCCCCGAGGATTGGCAGTGGCGTCGAGCAGATCTCGATCTCTGCTCGTACACGACCCGCGACCTCGCGGCCCAGTGCGTGGCCTCGGTGGTGCGGCGACTGCCGGTAGTCACGGCGTAGCTACTCGGCTGCTCGGCTGCTCGGCTGCTCGGCTGCTCGGCCGAGAAGCCGACAAGGCGCTCAAGCGTACAGCGGAAACTCCTTCGTCAGCGCGCGAACATGATCGCGCACTGACGTCGCGACCTTTGCGTCGTCGGGAGACCGCAGCACGCGGTCGATCAGTGAAGCGATGCGCGCCATCTCGGTCTCGCCCATCCCCCGCGTCGTCACGGCCGAAGTGCCGATGCGAATTCCGCTCGTCACGAACGGCGACTGGGTCTCCTTCGGCACCGTGTTCTTGTTCACGGTGATCGCGGCGTTGTCGAGCGCCGTCTGCGCGACTTTGCCAGTGAGCCCCTCCCCCCGATTGCGCAGATCGACCAGCATCAGGTGGTTGTCCGTCCCGCCCGAGACGATCTGGAAGCCGCACGACGCGAGCGCGCCGGCCAGGGCGCGCGCATTCGCGATCACGCGCCGCGCGTAGTCCTTGAACTCGGGGGCGAGCGCTTCCTTGAAGCACACCGCCTTCGCGGCGATCACGTGCTCGAGCGGCCCGCCCTGGCTGCCGGGGAACACGGACTTGTCGATCGCCTTGGCGTGTTCGGCCTTGCACAGAATGAGTCCGCCGCGCGGGCCGCGCAGCGTCTTGTGCGTCGTGGTCGTGACGATGTCGGCGTGGGGCACGGGAGACGGATACACTCCCGCCGCGGCGAGCCCGGCGAAATGCGCCATGTCGACCATGAAGATGGCGCCGATCTCCTTCGCCACCTCGGCGAACGCCGCGAAATCGACGACACGCGAGTACGCGCTATACCCGGCAAGGATGAGCCGCGGCCGGTGCTCGCGCGCCTTGCGCCGCATGTCTTCGTAGTCGATCAGGCCTTCGTCGGTCACGCCGTACGAGATGGCGTGATAGAGCATCCCTGAGAAGTTCACCGGCGACCCGTGGGTCAAATGGCCGCCGTTGGAGAGATCCATCCCGAGGAAGGTGTCACCCGGCTTGAGGAAGGGCGACATCGCCGCGTAATTCGCCTGCGCGCCGGAGTGCGGCTGCACATTCGCGTGCTCGGCCCCAAAGAGTTCTTTCGCGCGATCGATGGCGATTTGCTCGATCTTGTCCACGACCTCGCAGCCGCCGTAGTATCGCTTACCGGGCAACCCTTCGGCGTACTTGTTGGTCAGCGGCGACCCCATCGCCTCGAGCACGGCGGGTGACACGAAGTTCTCGCTGGCGATCAGCTCGAGCCCATCTTTCTGCCGCCGGATTTCTTCGTCGATCAGTTCCGCGATATCGGGGTCAGTGTCGCGCAACGCGGCGCCTGGCGAGCAGAGCGCGTGGTTCGTCCAAGCATTCATGGATTGGAATCCGGGATTTCGATCTTGTCCACGCGTCGTGCGTGGCGTCCGCCCTCGAAGGGCGTCTCGAGCCACGCCTTGAGAATCTCGACCCCTTGTTCTTCCGACAGAAAACGCGCCGGGAGCACGAGCACGTTGGAATCGTTGTGCTGACGCGCGAGCTTGGCGATGTCGGGGTTCCACGCCACCGCGGCGCGCACGCGCGGATATCGATTGGCCGTGTAGCTCATCCCGAGGCCCGTACCGCACAGCAACACGCCCCGCGCTACCTCGCCCGTTGAAACCTTTTCCGCCAGCGGGTGCGCGTAGTCGGCGTAGTCCGTCGAGTCCGCGGTGTTCGTGCCGAGGTCCTGAACATCAAAACCGAGATCTTCGAGGGCGTGCTCGAGCTTCTCTTTCAGCTCGAAGCCAGCATGGTCAGACGCTATGAGAATCTTCTCAGTCATCGGGGTTCTACTGTGTCGGGAGAGCGCATCCTTTGGGTCGCGACCACGCGACATCTTGGACCGTGGACACCGTTAACAATCAGATACGGGACAAAAGGCAGGAACATTCAGGACAACCAACGGGAGGACTGCAAAAACAAACAAGAAAACCGGTTGGTTGTCCTGTGCCGTTCTCCGAGGTTGTCCCGTATCCAATCGTTATGGCCTCCAAGGAAAGTTGTGTCGGCGTGGTCGAGATACTGAGGAGTTCGAGCAGAAGAGTTATTTGTTCGGCCACTGCGGCCAGGTACGAATCATTGAACCAACGGCGCGGATGCGCTGCTCGGCGAGACGATCGGCGGCGAGATAGGTCGGCACTTTCTCTTCCTTCGCGATCTCGAACACCTTGCGCACCGTCTCGTAGATCTCGTCCGCTTTGCGGAAAGACCGTGCCGACGTCCAGCCGGCCAGCTCGCTGTACACGTTGATCACGCCGCCGGCGTTCGCCACGTAGTCAGGCGCGTAGAGGATGTTGCGACGCTCGAGCTCGTCGCCGTGACGCTCCTCGAGCAGTTGGTTGTTCGCCGCGCCGGCGACGATCTCGACCTTGAGCAGCGGAATCGTCTTGTCGTTGACGATCGCGCCGAGGGCGCACGGCGCGAAGATGTCGGCGGTGGTGCCGTAGATCTCGTCCGCCCCCACACCACGCGCGCCAAACTCGTTGACCACGCGCTTGACTCGCTCGGCATCGATATCGGTGACGACGAGCTTCGCCCCTGCCTCGTGCAGTTCCTTGGACAGATAGTAGCCGACGTGGCCGCACCCCTGGAGCGACACGGTGCGCGTGCTCAGATCGTCGGTCCCCCAACGCTCCTTGGCCGACGCCTGAATCGCACGGAAGACACCGTGTGCGGTGACGGGCGACGGGTCGCCCGACCGGCCGGCGAGACCACTCACGTAGTCCGTCTCCATGTGCACGTAGTCCATGTCGGCCGTGCTCGTGCCGACGTCCTCCGCCGTGATGTAACGGCCGCCGAGACTCTCGACGAACCGCCCGTGGGCGCGAAAGATCATCTCGCGGAACGCGGTCTTGTTGTCGCCGATGATCACGGACTTGCCGCCGCCCAGGTTCAATCCGGCGACGGCGTTCTTGTAGGTCATCCCGCGCGCGAGACGCAGCGCGTCGACGATCGCTTCCTCGTCCGTCGCATAGCTCCAGAAGCGCGTGCCGCCGAGCGCCGGGCCGAGGACGGTGCTGTGAATGGCAACGATGCCGCGGTAACCCGACGCCGAATCCTGGCAGAGCACGAGCTGCTCGTGACCCATCTCGGCGACTGTATCGAAGAGCTTCATGTGAATGAGACGTGGAAGGCGAGTGAAACCACTAGTTGTGCGAGTACAGCTCCCGGGCGATCACGATGCGTTGAATCTCCGAGGTGCCTTCGTAGATCTCGGTAACCTTCGCATCTCTGAATAATCGCTCGACCGGGTAGTCTTTGACGTATCCGTAACCGCCGAAGATCTGAATCGCCTGCGTCGTCGCGGCCATCGCGGTCTCGCTGGCGAGCAGCTTCGTCATCGCGCTGAACTGCGTCATGCGCTCACCGCGGTCCTTGGCCGTCGCGGACATGTGAAGCAGCGCCCGCGCCGACGCGACGCGCATCGCAATGTCGGCCAGCTTGAACTGGATCGCCTGGAATTCCTTGATCGGCTTACCGAACTGCTTTCGTTCCGCCGCGTACGCGGCTGCATAGCGCAGCGCGGCCTCCGCGATGCCAATCGCTTGAGCGGCAATTCCAAGCCGCCCGTTATCCAGCGATTGCATAGCATAGATGAAGCCGCTTCCGACCTGGCCAAGCAGCCGGTCGCCCGGCACGCGCATGTCGGTGAAATGCAGCTGCACGGTCGGCGACGCGCGCAACCCCATCTTGTCTTCCTTCTTGCCCACTACATAGCCGGGGAGATCGGGCGTGATGATGAACGCGCTGATGCCGCGCGCGCCGCGACGGTCCTCCGGCGAGTCGGTGCGGGCCATGGCGAGTATCACGTCGCCCTTCGTGCCGCTCGAGACCCACGCCTTGGTGCCGTTGAGAATCCAGTCGGTGCCGTCGCGCACCGCCTGCGTACGCAGCGAGGCTGCGTCTGATCCCGCCTCCGGCTCGGAGAGCGCGAAACCCCCGAGCATGTCGCCACGCGCCATCGGCTCGAGAAAGCGCCGCTTCTGCTCCTCGGTTCCCCAACGCAGAATCATCTGCGTCGGGAGCGAGTTGTGGACGCTGATCATGACCGCCACAGACGCATCGACCGTCGCGATCTCCTCGAGCGCGACGAGATACGTCAATGTGTCGAGGCCGAGGCCACCGTACTCCTCCGGCAGTAGCATGCCGAGGAAGCCGAGGGCACCAAGCTTTCCGACGAGAGACGGCTCGAAGTAAGCGTCGCGGTCCCACTGCGCGCTGTGTGGCGCGATCTCGTGCATCGCGAACTCCCGGGCGACGCGCTGGATCTCTCGTTGTTCTTCCGTGAGCGGGGTGAGCGCCCAAGCCATAAGGGCGCCTCAGTACGTGTAGAAGCCGCGCTTGGTCTTGCGACCCATCCATCCCGCGGCCACGTATTTTCGCAGGAGCGGGCACGGCCGATACTTGGGATCACCCAGTCCGTCGTGCAGCACCTCCATGATCGCGAGGCACGTGTCGAGACCAATGAGGTCGGCCAGTGCCAACGGACCCATGGGATGGTTCATGCCGAGCTTCATGACGGTGTCGATCGACTCGGCGCTGCCGACGCCCTCCATCAGGCAATAAATCGCCTCGTTGATCATCGGCATCAGGATTCTGTTGGCGACGAAGCCCGGATAATCCTGCACCTCGACGGGTGTCTTGCCGACGGCCTTGGAGAGCTCGAGCACGCGAGTGGTCGTCTCGTCGGACGTCGCGAGACCACGAATCACCTCCACGAGCTGCATCACCGGCACGGGATTCATGAAGTGCATCCCGATGACTTTGTCGGCGCGCTTGGTGCGCGCGGCGATCTCGGTGATCGAGATCGAGCTCGTGTTCGTCGCGAGAATGGAGCCGGGAGCCGCGACCCGGTCGAGATCCGAGAAGATCTTGAACTTGAGATCACGATTCTCCGTCGCCGCTTCGACGACGACCGACGCGCCGCCGGCGCCGTCGAGCGAATTCGCGGTGCGCACGCGACCGAGAATCGCGTCTTTGTCGCCGGCCTGCAGCGTGCCTTTCTTGATCTGTCGATCGAGGTTCGACGCAATCGTCGATCGGCCGCGTTCCAGTGCGTCTGCCGACACGTCGATCATCGTCACGTCGAACCCGCTCTGCGCGAACACGTGCGCGATGCCGTTCCCCATCTGCCCCGCACCGATCACGGCGACAGCGTCGCCCATCGTTCTATGTCTCCTCGCGACGCGGCACCGACGACGTGCGACGTCGCGCGATCAGGTATGCGATTCCGGAAATCATCCCGATGCCGGCGGGCACGCCGCCCTCCGGTCCCCAGTCCCCACCAGTGGCCCAATCCGGCCCCGCATCAACATAACGGTACCGCGGCGATTCCAGCGGAAGTCCGCTGACCGCGGTGTGGAAGACCACCGCCATGGTCCAATTCCAGGCGAAGTGCGCCGCCCACGCCGCGTACAGACTCCGCGTGGCGAAGAGCACCGCTGCCAGGAAAACCCCGGCAAGCGTGACGAGCACCGTCGACTCCACGTTCGCTCCGGCGTTCGCGAGGTGCAGCGCACCGAAGCCGGCACTCGTCGCGCCGATCGCCCAGGGCCATCCCCACACTTCACGCAACACGGCAAGCAGATAGCCGCGCGACAACAGTTCTTCCAGCAACGCCGCGGGTAACAGCAGCATCGTGATTCTCACGGCGGCGCTCCACAGCGAACCGCCGGTGCCGCCGACGTCGCGCAGCCAGTGCGCCGACAGGAGAAGCGCGATGGGAAGACCGATCGCCGCCGCTCCGATTGCGAAACCGAACGCGATCGGACGAGGATTCGCCGCTTCACGACCCAGCCACACGTAGGACCAGGGACGCTTGTCGATCCAGCGCAGCGAGATCGCCGTAGCAATCAGGAGCGCGCCGCACTCGATCCACGGCGCGGTGTTCACGCCGCGAAGGCCTCCCGTGGCCGCGAAAACCCACTCGAGCAAAGGTCCCACCAGGACGGCGCAGACCTGCGTCGCAACGAGCGTGATCAGCAGGAATAAAAAAATACGCCAGGGTGCGCGAAGCACCCCGGCGTCAGTAAAGAGAACGCGCCGTGCGTTCAATCCGCCTGTCGAGGACGCCCGGTCCGCGGGGCGGAGCCACAGATCGCGGCGGCGATGAAGGCTTTGACCAGATCCAGCGCCGCGAATGGCGTCACGCCCAGTTGTACGGCGCGAGCAACGCTGCCGTTCAGAATCGTGAGCTGCGTCAGCCCGCCCACGAACACGACGATGATTCCAACCGTCGCGGCCAGCCACCGTCCGCCGAGCGTCGTCGTCCGACGGGCAAGCAATCCGGCAACGAGCGCCGCCGCCGGATAGGCCAGCAAGTAGCCTCCCGTCGGTCCGAAAAAGCGCGCAATACCCGGTAGCCCGATCGGCGTGAAGACCGGAAGGCCCGCCGCTCCCGCGAGGAGATAGATCAACATGCTCGTCGCACCCGCGGCCGGCCCGAGCAGCATGCCGGCGAGCACGACCAGCATGGGCTGGAGCGTGAACGGCACCGGAGTCCCGGGAATCGGGATCGCGATCTGCGACGCCGCGGCAACGGCAGCGGCGAATCCGACGATTCCGACGGCCGTGACAGTCGCGGACCGACGAGGCGAGAGAGCGAGTGTGGTCATGGAGGGAAGAATGATGTCGAGAATCAAGGGAGTTGCACTTTAGTTAACTCGAGTGACACTCAGAGCCACCGCGTCACCGCCACCGAGGCACAGCGTAGCGAGCCCGCGTTGCAGTCCGCGGTCTTTCAGCGCGTAAAGCAGCGTGGTGAGCACGCGCGCGCCGCTCGCCCCGATCGGATGGCCGAGCGCGATGGCGCCGCCGTTCACGTTGACCCGATCCCAGTCCCACTCCAGTCCCTGACCGTCGGCGATCGCCTGCGACGCGAACGCCTCGTTCGCCTCGATCAGATCGAAGTCGCCGATCGACGCGTTGCTCTTCGCCATCAGATTCCTGACGGCGTGAATCGGCGCGAAGAAGAGATCCTGCGGCTCGGTTGCCCCGGTCGCGTACGCGTCGATGCGCGCGAGAATCGCGAGACCGTTCGCTCGTGCGTACTCTTCCGACGTCACGACGAGCGCGGCGGCGCCGTCGTTGAGACTCGACGCGTTGCCGGCGGTGACGGAGAGATCGTCGTTCGGGCCCTTCTTGGACGGAAACGCGGGTCGCAGCTTGCCGAGTGATTCCAGCGTCGTGTCCTTGCGCGGACCTTCGTCGGTGTCCACAGTCGTCGGGCCCTTGCGGCCAGGCACCTGGACCGGCGCGATCTCGTCCTTGAACTTGCCCGCCTCGATCGCCGCGACCGCTTTCTTGTGCGAGCTCACCGCGAATTCATCTTGCATCTCGCGCGAGACGCCCGCCTTCTTCGCGGTGTACTCGGCGTGGCCTCCCATGTGGACGTCGCAGAACGAGCACCAGAGGCCGTCCTTGATCATTCCATCGACCACGGTCTGGTCGCCGAGCTTCACGCCGGTGCGCATCGCATAGTTGTAGTACGGCGCATTCGACATCGACTCCTGGCCGCCGGCGACGATGACCTCGCGATCGCCCGCTTTGATCGCCTGCGCCGCGAGCATCACGGCCTTGAGTCCCGAGCCGCACACCTTGTTCACGGTCAATGCGGAAACGGTCGCGGGAATTCCCGCTTTGAGCATCGCCTGGCGAGCCGGCGCCTGCCCGACCCCGCCCTGGATGACGTTGCCCATGATCACTTCTTCGATGTCGTCGAGCGCGACACCGGCGCGCTGCACCGCGGCGCGGATCGCCTGTGCGCCAAGCTCGGGCGCGGTCAGCGTCGAGAGGCCGCCGAGAAACTTGCCGATCGGCGTCCGCGCGGCGGAAACGATGACAGCGGTACGAGATGAATCAGCCATGCTTGGAAGCTAATCGTCTTTATCGCCCATCGCCCATCGCCCGCTCAGGGGATGAACGTCCAGATCACCACCTGCGGCGTCATCAAGTTCGCCATCCCGCCGGACGACATGATCGTCGCGCCTCGCCGCGTCCCATTGAACTCGGTTGGGCGATTGTGGCGGTAGATCTCGATTCCGATTACCAGGTCGGCCGGATAGTCGCGCAGAAGTTCGTAGTCCACCGGCATCCGATCCATGATGAATTCCGCCCGATCATGGATTCCGTACGTGCCGAGGATGTCCGCTACCGTGAGCGGTTTCCGCCGCAGGATGTCCGCTCGGTTGACGAACGTTCCCGACCCTCCTGATCGGTAGCGGTTCAAGAAGCCGACGCGATCGAGGCGTTCCTTGACGCGATCGTTGGAGACCGCGGTGACTTTGACCGTGGCCAGCAGCCGGGACACGACGTCCATACTGAGCACGGTCGACAGCACCGTCGTATCGACGACGACGACGCCATTGAGCGGCGCGAACCCGATCCGGCGCACCTCCATGAGGTACCGGCCGGCGCGCAGCTGGCGGATCGTGAAGTTGCCGACGGAATCGGTGATACCGACTCTCGACCGAAGTGTATCGACGAAGATCTCGAGCGAATCACCACCGCTCCGTGTGGCAATCTTGCGCACACTGTCGACGAACATGAGCCGGATGTCCGCCGATCGAACGCCGGTGCTGTCGAGGGGGTTCCAGACCTTGCCCACGAATCCGGCGCGAGGGGGAACCGTGTCGGCGGTTTGCGCGCCGCCGTCGGAAGGTGTCGCGATCGTGAGCGCCGCGAGGGTGAACGCCGCGGCGGCGAGTGAGCGCATCATGGCTCGGGCGTAAGGAGGACAGCGGGAGGGCTGTATACAATCGTGCGCAGTTCGGAATCGCACAAGAGGCTTGACGCGAGCCAGCCCGACGCCCCATCATACCGACGCTTCCTTACAGACTCTCAATAGAGTCTCTCGGAGAACCCATGACGCGCCTCCCCGTCGTCAAAGGCACCCTCGACCTCCTCGTCCTGCGCGCCCTCAGCTGGACGCCGATGCACGGCTTCGAGATCGTCAGCTGGCTCGAACGCGCCGGGGGCGGATCGCTCGAGCTCGAGGATTCGGCCCTGTACCAGGCCGTCTACCGGCTCGAGGAGCGCGGGCTGCTGCAAGCCGAATGGGGCGTGACCGAGAACAACCGACGCGCGCGCTACTACAAGATCACCACCGCCGGACGCGCGCATCTGCGCGCCGAAACGAAGAACTGGGTCGAGTATGCCGACACAGTCACGACGATACTCACCGCCAAGAGCATTCCGTGATTCGCCGCGGCATCCGGCGTTGGTTTCATCTCGCGCTGCGTCGGCGCGACCAGTGGGAGCGTGAGGTCGAAGATGAGATCAAGCTGCACCTGACGCTCCGCGCCGAGCAGTTGACCGCGCAAGGCGCGAGTCCGAACGAGGCATTCGACGAGGCGGTTCGTCGCTTCGGCACGCTTGCCGAATCCCGCGCGCGGCTCATCGACGCCGCGCGTCACCGAGAGGCCCACATGCAACGCACCGAGTACCTGAGCGATCTGCGGCAGGACCTGTCCTTCGCGATCCGTACGCTCCGTCGCGACAAGGGATGGACCACCGTCACGATCCTGACGCTCACGCTCGGCATCGGCGCGGCAACCGCGGTGTTCAGCGCCGTGAGCAGCGTACTGCTTCACCCGGTCGCCTACCCCGACGCCGACCGCGTGGTGCTCGTGTATCAACAGCCCGCGAAAGGCAACAACACGGGAATCAACGTCACCATCAGCCCGTCGGCGCCGATCATTCGAGCGTGGAAGACGGACGCGCATTTGTTCGAGGCTGTCGAAGCGTTCGGGCAGAGCGACATGCAGATGCGCACGACGAGCGACTGGGTCGACGTGCACGCCACGCGCATTGGGCCGGACTTCGCATCATTCGCCGGCGTTCGCCCGATCGTCGGACGTATTTTCACGGCGGCCGAGCTCGCGACGGACAAACGTGGTGTGCTCCTCGGCGAGGGATTATGGCGCACGCGCCTCGGTGCGGACCCCGGTGTCGTCGGCCGTAGCATTACCCTCGACGACTCGACGTATAGGATCCTCGGTGTTTTACCGGCGACACTACGCTTGCCGCGCGTCGGGGCATCGACGACGGACGTATGGCTGCCGCTCGATCTGCGCAACGATCATATCGGAGCCTCGGTCGTGGCGCGGCTGCGCCCGGGCATCGACGCGACTCACGCGACGGCCGAGTTGGATAGCGTGTACGCGCGAGTCACCGCCGCCCTCGGAGAGAAGGCGACCCTGCACGCGTTCGTGGCGCCCCCGGGACGCCAGGTGAGCTTTCGCGACTCCCTGATGCTGCTCGGGTATGCGGTCGCCCTCGTGCTCCTCGTCGCGTGCGCGAATGTCGCCCATTTGATGTTGGCACGGGCGAGCACCCGCAGGCGGGAGCTCGCCATTCGCACGGCGCTTGGGGCCGGCCGGTCCCGCGTCTTTCGACAGCTGCTCACCGAAAGTGTCTTGCTCGCGTTCGCGGGTGGCGCGCTCGGCGTGTTCGCCGGTTGGCTGGGGTTGCGCGCGATTCTCGCGGCGAGCCCGACCAGCCTTCCCGCGCTCACGCTCGCGCACGTCGATTACACGACGCTCGGCGCCGCGCTCGCGATCACGATCGTGACGAGCGTGGTGTTCGGCGTCCTCGGCGCGATGCAAGCCGGGCGCGAATCGACCAACGAGGCCCTGAAGAGCGGCACGCAGCGTTCGGCGACCGGCCGCGGACGGGTGCGACAAGTTCTCGTCGTTACGGAGATGGCGCTTTCGGCCACGCTCGTCGTCGGCGCCTCGATGCTCGTACGCAGCGTGGTCAACCTGCAGCGCGCCAATCTGGGGTTCGAGCCGAGTGGGCTGTATACGATTCGTCCAAGCGTGCCCCGCGGCCATTTCGGCAACAGGGCGGCGCGCGGCCTGTTCCTCCGCACGCTCGAAACACGGATCGCGTCGATTCCCGGAGTTACGTCCGTCACGATGGCGTCGGCACCGCCGGGTTGGTGGACCTTCAGCATTGGCCGGTTGGAGATCGAAGGCCGTCCGGCGCCGCCGGCCACGCTCACCGAGTTCATTCGCGTCAACAACATTCAGCGCGGCTACTTCGGCGTCATGCGGCAGGGTCTCGTCGCGGGCGGCGAGTTCACTGACACGACTGGCGCCGCGCATCAGGTGATCGTCAACGCTGGATTCGCCAGGAAGCAATGGCGCGACGAGTCGCCGATTGGCAAGCACATTCGCATCGCCCACGAAGGAACGGAGCCGTGGCTCACGGTGGTCGGCGTGGCGGCGGACGCGGCGACCGGCGGCCCGGTCACCGGAGACGCGACGTCGCCACTACTCTATACCGCCGCGGCGGATTCGTTCGCGGCGGCGCTCCTCGTTCGCACGTCGGGAAAAGGCGACCTGCTTCAACCCGTGCAAGCGTTGGCTCATGCGATCGACAAAGATGCCACAGTGAAGCTTCTCAGCGTCGAGACCGGCGTCGCGGACGCGATCGCCGAACCACGCTTCGTCATGTTGCTGCTGACGCTATTCACGGCGCTGGCACTATCGCTTGCGGCGATTGGCCTGTACGGGGTGGTTGGGTACGCCGTCTCGCAGCGCACGCGCGAGATCGGCATTCGTGTCGCGCTCGGCGCGCCACGGTCGCGAATCGCGCGAAGCGTGATTGGCGCCGGTGTCGCATTGGCGATCAGCGGGACCGCCATCGGCCTGGCGATCGCGCACTGGGGCACGAAGGTGATCGAGACGCAGTTGTACGGCGTGGCACGCTCGGACGGCGCGTCGTTCGCCGCGGCGGCGATCGTGCTCGTCGTCGCGGCGCTCATCGCCTGCATCGTACCCGCGCGCCGCGCGCTCGCCGTCGACCCAATGACGGCGATCCGGGCTGACTAGCGATCCACGAAACGCCGCTACGCGTGCGCCGCTAAGACGAGGGTCCGGGACCGATTTTCTTCGACGACGCGGTCAACGAAGGAGCCGAGCGGAATCGCATTCGGCTTCTGCTCCTTCCCGGCGCCGCGCACGTTCACGGCAACCGTCCCCTGCTCCGCCTCGCGCTTTCCGACGACGAGCATGTACGGCACCTTCATGCGCGCGCCCTCGGCGACGCGATACTTGAGCGTCTCCGAACGCGCGTCGAGGTGGACGCGAACGCCGGCGTCGTGCAGGCGTTTCGTCACCTGCTCGGCGTACGCGGCGTAGTCGTCCGTGATGGGCAGCACGCGCACCTGCTCCGGCGCGAGCCAAACCGGAAACGCTCCCGCGAAGTGCTCGATGAGAATGGCGATGAAACGCTCGAGCGAGCCGCTCACCGCGCGGTGGATCACCACCGGCGTGTGGGCGGCGTTGTCCTCGCCCACGTATTCGAGCTTGAATCGCTCGGGCGCGTTGTAGTCGAGCTGAATCGTGCCGAGCTGCCACGGGCGTCCGATCGAATCCGTAACGTCGAAGTCGACCTTCGGGCCGTAGAACGCGCCGTCGCCGGGCTTGAGCTCGTACTCGTGACCCGTGGCCTCGAGCGCTGCCCGCAACCCCGATTCGGCGCGATCCCATAGCTCGTCCGAGCCGAGGCGTACCTCCGGCCGCGTCGAGAACTTGACCTTCGCCGTGAGGCCGAACGTCTCGTAATAGCTGAGAATGAACTTCAGCAGAAAGGCGACTTCGCTCGCGATCTGGTCCTCGCGAATGAAGACGTGACAGTCGTCCTGCTGGAACTGCCGCACGCGCACGAGACCGGACAGGGCGCCGGTCACCTCGTTGCGATGCAGCACGTCGAAGGTGACGTAGCGCAGCGGCAGCTCGCGGTACGAGTGCTTGTGCGATTGATACACCAAGTAGTGCGACGGACAGTTCATCGGCTTGAGCGACACGTCGTGCTCGTTCGTCTCGGTGTCGAGGACGAGGAACATGTTCTCGCGGTACTTGCCCCAATGGCCGGAGGTTTCCCACAGCCCCTTGTTGTAGAGCAGCGGAGTCTTGAGTTCCTTGAAGTCGTCTCGCTGGCGCTCTCGAATGAAATCAATGAGCGCGTTGAAGAGCACCGTGCCGCGTTCCGTCCAGAAGACGGCACCCGGTGAGTACGGATGCATCATGAACAGCTCGAGCTGCTTGCCAAGGACGCGATGGTCTCGCTTCTTCGCTTCCTCGATGCGCAGGAGGTGCGCGTCCAGCTCGTCCTTCTTGAAGAAGGCCGTGCCGTAAATGCGCTGCAGCATCTGCCGCTTCGAATCGCCACGCCAATAGGCGCCCGCCGTGTGCGTGAGCTTGAAATGCTTCACGCGCGACGTGTCGGGCACGTGCGGGCCGCGGCACAGATCGATGAACGGGCCATCCGTGTACGTCGAGATGATCTCGTCGTCGCGCAGCTCGGAAAGGCGCTCGAGTTTGAGCGGATCATCCACGAAACGCTTCTGCGCTTCGGCGCGATTCACTTCTTCGCGAACGAACGGATACTTCTCCGCCGAAACCTTGCGCATCTCGTTCTCGAACGCGGCAAGGTCTTCCGGCGTGAACGGCTCGGCGACCTCGAAGTCGTAGTAGAACCCGTCGTCGATCGACGGGCCGAACCCGATCTTGGCGTCGGGGCGCAGTCGTCGGACCGCCGTCGCGAGGATATGCGCGGCGGAGTGGCGCAAGACGTCGAGCGAAACAGCGTCACGCTCGGTCAGCACACGAAACGCGCCGCCCTTCCGCAGCGGCGTCGCGAGGTCCTGAATGGCGCCGTCGACCTGCACTGCGACCGCGGCCTGCAACAGCCTCTCGCCGATGGACTTCACGACTTCGCCCGGAAGCGTCCCGGCTGGAACCTCCCGGTGAGAGCCGTCGGGAAGCGTGAGCGTGAGCGAGTTCGCCGCCGAATTTGCGGCGTCGGAAGGGCGGTCGATCATGTTGGTAGGTGGCCGGCTTTTTGCACGCGAGCGAAAGACGCCTCTCGCGCTTTCTGTAAGCGTAACTTATCCTTCTGCAACAACCTCCGCCACAGGGGTTCACTCTCAATGTCACGGTTTCGCCATCGGGACGACGACTCGTCGTCAACCGCGATCGTCGTGGGCGCTCTTGTCGGTGCCGTGGCAGGTTTCGCCGCCGGAATGCTCGTCGCGCAACGCGTCGGCGGCTTCAGTGGGCTGAAGTCAAAGCTTCGTCGACGCGGTGGATCGGCTGACGAAGCGCGCCTCGGAGCGCACGGCGTGGCCGAGGAGGAAGACGAGTTCGATGACGTCGAGGAGGACGAAGTCGAAGGCGCGGGCTACGACGAGACGTTGGAGGAACGCGTCCTCGAAGCCTTCCGTAACGATCCTATTCTCTGCGAGCGCGCCATCGACATCGGTTCGCTCAACGACGGCGTGATCGAGCTGGCCGGCTGGGTCGAAGACGACGGCGAGTCCCGTCATGCCGTGACCGTAGCGCGCGGCGTTCCCGGCGTCGATACGGTCGTGAATCGCATTGCGATCGGCGACGAAGAGCGCCGATTCGAGGAGGCCGCCCGCCGCGTTCGAGAAGGCGACCCGTCGCTGACCGAAACACGTTGGGAAGGTCGCCAGGTCGGAACGGGGCGCCGTCGCCAGGGTACGTCGGCGGAGATGGATCGCCACTCCGATCCGAAGCCCGGGCTCGAGGATCGCTGGCAAGACACGGACGACGCGATTCGCAATGCGGCGGATGACACCTCCGCGCTGGCCGAGCGTCGGACTCGCGCCAAGCGCGCGGTTCGCGGCGATCGGGCCGGCGGCTCGCCCGTCGCTCCGGGCGGTGTCCCCAAGGCGGACCACGTCGCCAACCCGCTCGAGGCAGATCGTCCCGTAGCACGCGTTGAACCAACAGATGAAACAGGCGGCAGAAAGGCCGACAGCGGCGATCGGTATTAGAGGTCGCGCAACTGTCGAACTTCACGGGCCGCTAAGATGCGGCCCGTTTTCATTTTGGATGCTTAACTTTTACTTCCATGTCACTTCCCGATCGTTACGACTTCGCCACAACCGAGCCTGAGATCTACCGCGCGTGGATCGAGGCGGGCGTCTTCGAGGCACGGTCCGGACGCTCGGAGCGCGTCGGCGGCGAGCACGAGCCGTATACGATCGTCATGCCGCCACCGAACGTGACCGCGGTGCTGCACGTCGGACACGGTCTCAACAACACCGTGCAGGACGTGATCATCCGCTGGGCGCGAATGGCCGGCGCGGAGGCCCTGTGGCTCCCAGGCACCGACCACGCCGGCATCGCGACGCAGAACGTCGTCGAGAAAATGATCGCCGGCGAAGGCATGACGCGCTTCGATCTCGGACGCGAAGCCTTTGTGCGGCGCACGGAGGCGTTCGTCACCGAGACGGGCGGCGCCATCCTGCAGCAACTGCGGGCGATCGGCGCGTCGGCGGACTGGCGGCGAACGGCGTACACGCTGTCGCCGGAGCTGTCGCGTGCCGTGCGAGAAGCGTTCGTCCGACTGTTCGAGCGCGGCCTGGTCTACCGCGGCCATCGGGTGATTCACTGGTGCCCGCGCTGCCTTACGTCGCTCAGCGACGAGGAGGCGGAGTTCCAGGAGGAGACCGGCGCGCTGTATCACATCGCCTATCCGGTCGAGGGCCAACCGGGACGCGCGCTCGTCGTCGCCACGACGCGGCCCGAGACGATGCTCGGCGACGTGGCCGTGGCGGTGAATCCCGACGACGAGCGCTATCGCGATCTCGTCGGGAAATCGGTGCGCCTCCCCGTCGTGAACCGCGACATCCCCGTGATCGCCGACTCGTACGCGGACCCCGCCTTCGGGACGGGCGTCGTGAAGATCACGCCGGCGCACGACGCCAACGACTTCGAGGTCGGCCGGCGCCATTCGCTCTCCATGCCCGTGATCATCGACGAACACGGCGTGGTGCGAGAAGTCGTCGACGCGGACGGCCGCGTCCCCAAGGAGTTGGCGGACCTCGATCGCTTCGCGGCGCGGGAGCGCATCGTCGAGATGCTGCGTGCCGGTGGTGCGCTGCAAAAGGTGGAAACGCACCGCCACTCGGTGCGCCATTGCTATCGCTGCGACACCGTGGTCGAACCGCGTCTGTCCGATCAGTGGTTCGTGAAGATGGAGCCGCTCGCCCGGCCCGCGCTCCAGGCGGTGCGCGACGGCGGCATTCGCATTCTTCCCGAGCGCTGGGAAGCCGTGTACGTGAATTGGCTCACCAACATCCGCGACTGGAACATCTCGCGGCAGCTCTGGTGGGGTCATCGCATTCCGGTGTGGTACTGCGACGAGTGCGATCCGCCGAACAACGTCATCGCCAGCCGGGAAGACATCACCACGTGTCCCCACTGCGGCTGCCCGGCGCGTCAGGACGAAGACGTGCTCGACACGTGGTTTTCGTCTTGGCTCTGGCCCATCTCGACGCTCGGCTGGCCCGACGAGAAATCGCCGGAGCTGGCCGCCTTCTATCCGACCGACACGCTCGTCACCGCCCCGGAGATTCTCTTCTTCTGGGTGGCGCGCATGATCATGGCCGGCTACGAATTCATGGGTCGAGCTCCATTTCACTCCGTGTACCTGCACGGCACGGCGCGCGACACGCAGCATCGCAAGATGTCGAAGTCGCTCGGCAACGGGATCGACCCGCTCGACGTCATCGGTCTCTATGGCGCGGACGCACTGCGCTGGACGCTCATCGCCGGCATGGGCATGGGCACGGATGTCATCCTCGATCCGAACGACATCGACAAATCGTTCGCGACGGGACGCAACTTCGCGACGAAGCTGTGGAACATCGGTCGATTCTTGCTCGATCGCGTCGGTTCAGAACCGATTCGTCCAGTGTCGTCGATCGATGCGGCGTCGCTCACGGCGGCGGACGAGTGGATTCTCGCGCGTCTCGATGAAGCGATCGCCGATTGCGATCGCGCGCTCGGCCCCCTGCGTCCGACGCAGCCGCACGATTCGCCTGACGGTCGCGTGTGGCGCGACAACGAACGGCATGCCGGACTGCGACTCAACGAGTACGCCGAATCGGCGCGCCGGTTCGTGTGGAACGAGCTGGCCGACTGGTATCTCGAATCGTTGAAGGCTCGACTGGATGCGCCGGGCGACGACCGTGAGGTCGCACGCGCCGTGCTCGTGTACGCGTTCGACAGCGCGCTCCGGTTGCTGCATCCGATCGTACCGTTCGTGACCGAGTCGTTGTGGCAACGGCTGCCGGGACGGAACGGCGGAGAGTTTGTCGCGCGCGCCCCTTGGCCCGTGCGTCGCAGCGACACGCCGTCGCGCGGCGCAGCCGACTTCGAGTTGGTGCGCGAAGCAGTGCTGGCGGTGCGCCAGATTCGAGCGGACAACAACGTGCCGCCCGGCAAGGCGGTGGACGTGCACATTCGCCCGGCGCGTGAGGCGGCCGTCGTCTTCGAACGAGAAGGCGGCACGCTCGGTCGCCTGGCGCGCGCGACGGTGAGCATCATCAACGGCGCGCCGGTGACCGCGGCCGCGCACGCGGTGATTGCCGGGGGCACGGAGATCATCGTTCCGCTCGCCGGGTTGATCGACGTCGAAGCAGAATGCGCCAAGCTCCGCACCGAGGCCGCCGAGCTGGAAAAGCAGATCACGGCGCGGCGCGGCCGGCTCGAGAATCCGAAGTATGTCGAGCGTGCGCCGGCTCAGGTGGTCGCCAACGACCGCGCGATTCTCGAGGAGATGGTCCAGAAGAGAGAGCAATTAGTCGAAAAGGTGCGAGCGCTGTGCGGCGGTTGATCCTCCCGCTCGCCGCCGCCGCGGTCGCGGCATGCGCGTCGGCTGGCCCGCCACCGGGAGGTCCCGAGGATCATTCGCCACCGCAGATCATTTCGTTGAGGCCCGACTCGGGACAGCTCAACGCGAAGGTCAAGGAGGTACAGTTTCAGTTCGATGAAGTCGTGAGCGACCGTCCGACGGGCGCCGCCTCACTCGATCGCATGTTCCTGATCTCGCCGCGTAACGGCGAACCGCGCGTCAGCTGGCATCGCTCGCGCATCAGCGTTCGCCCGGAGCGCGGCTTCCGCGACAGCACCGCCTATCGCATCACCATGTTGCCCGGTATCGCCGACCTGCGCGGGAACGTGCGGAAGGACGGCGCGACGCTCGTCTTCTCCACCGGGCCCACGTTTCCGACGCTCGGCATCGTCGGGACAGTGTTCGATTGGGCCGGACAGGCGATAGCCAAGGGCGCGTACGTCGAAGCGGTCGCGAAGCGGGACACGACCGTCGTGTATCTGACCGCGAGCGATTCGAGCGGCCAGTTCGATTTGGGACCACTTCCCGCGGGCGACTACACGGTTCGCGCGCTGATCGATCAGAACTCGAATCGTGTGTTCGACCGGAACGAGAAGTGGGACTCCGCTTCGGTGAGTGTCGCGGCCACGCGCCCTTCGGTCGAGCTCGACCTCATCGAGCGTGATTCGGTGCCTCCCGCATTCGCCAACGTGACCGTCGACGACAGCGTGACAATCACGATCGCGTTCGACAAGCCGCTCGATCCAACGATCCCCCTCCAGCCCGCGCTCGTCGCGCTCAAGCGCGCGGATTCCTCGGACGTCACGGTGACGCGCGTCGAGTGGGCGATGGCGCACGCACGCGCCCGAGCCGCTGCCGATTCCGCGCGACGCGCCGATTCGCTGCGCGCCGCCGGAAACCCGCCGCCGGCGGCAGCGCCCCCCCCGACACCGGCCGGAGTGCGGGCGCCGCCGCCACCGCGAAAACCAAAATCCCCCGCGCCAGAGCGGGCCATCGTCGCCACAGTGTCGCCGTCAACGCCGATGCTCCCGGGGCAAACAATCCGCGTCACGACGCGCGCGCTCCGCAACCTGCTTGGGAAGTCGAGCGAGTTGACGCGCACCGTGACCGTCCCACGCCCGGCGCCGCGCGACACGTCGCAAAAAGCCCGTCCGGACTCGGCCAAAGCGCCGCGCCGGCCGCCTCCAAGATTACGGCCGTGAGCGAGAACGCGAACGACGCGCGCCGGCGGCTGCCGAGTGTGACATCGCTGCTCGAGAGCGGCGACGTGCGGGCGCTGCTCGAGCAAACACCGCGAGCCGTCGTCGTCGACGCCATACGCCGAACGATCGACGCGGCGCGACTCGAGCCCGCGTCGGCGCCGTCGACGGAAGAAGACTGGGCTCGCGCGGTGTCGAATGCCGTGGCGCAATCGGTCACGCCGTCGCTCCGACGAGTGATCAATGCCACGGGTGTCGTGCTGCACACGAATCTCGGACGAGCACCGCTCGCCCCGGCCGCCGTGGACGCGATCGCGCGCGTCGCACAGGGCTTCTCCAATCTCGAATATGACCTCGAGAAGGGTGTTCGCGGATCGCGCTACGTGCACTGCAGCGATCTGCTGCGCGAGCTGACGGGCGCCGAAGACGCGCTCGTGGTGAACAACGGCGCGGCGGCACTGGTGCTCGTGCTCAACACCGTCGCCGACGGCCGCGACGCGATCGTGTCGCGCGGGGAGCTGGTGGAGATCGGCGGCAGTTTCCGCATCCCCGACATGATGCGAAAGAGCGGCGCCCGTCTCGTCGAGGTGGGATCGACCAATCGCACGCACGCCGACGATTACGAGCACGCGATCGGTTCTGAGACGGGCGCCATTCTCAAGGTCCACCGCAGTAACTTCGCGCTGTCGGGGTTCGTCGCCGAAGCATCCATCGCCGCACTCGCCGCCCTGGGAAGCCCACGCGGAGTCCCCGTGATTCACGACCTGGGCAGCGGACTTCTGCTGTCCCTCGCGGAATTCGGCTTGGCCGGTGAGCCGACGGCGCGCGAAGCGCTCCGCGCGGGAGCGTCGATCGTCACGATGAGCGGCGACAAGCTGCTCGGCGGCCCGCAGGCGGGAATCATCCTCGGCTCCCGCGCCGTGCTCGAACGAGTTCGAAAGAATCCGCTCACGCGGTCGTATCGCGTGGACAAGCTCACGTTGGCCGCGCTCGAGGCAACGCTGGCGCTGTATCGCGACCCCGCGCGGGCGATTCGTGAAATACCCGTCCTGACTCAACTCACTGAACCCGTCCGGACGCTACGCGATCGCGCCGAGAGCCTGCGCGCGGCGATCGGCGACGCGCGCGTCGAGGTCGTCGAGACGAAAGCGAGCGTTGGAGGCGGCGCGTTCCCCACCGCCGAAATTCCCTCGGCGGGAATTGCGATCGGCGGTCGCGCTGACGCCGTCGAGCGCCGGCTTCGCGGCAACGATCCGCCAATCATCGGTCGCATCGCCGACGGCCGCGTCATCCTCGACCTGCGCACCGTCGCACCGCCCGAGGACGCCGACCTGGCGGCGGCCGTCAAGGCGTCCCTCGAGTGACGGCGAAGGGGGGCGGCCGGCCGGCGGCGTTTCTCGATCGCGACGGGACGATCATCCGCGATACGGTCTACATCCGCGATCCCAAGGACGTCGAGCTACTCCCGGGTGCCGCCGACGCGATCAAGCGATTGAACGAGCGGTCGGTCGTCGTCATCGTCGTAACGAATCAGTCGGGAATCGGCCGCGGACTGTTGAGTCCGGAGGAGTACGAGGGCGTGCGTGCCCGGATCGACGCCGAGTTGGCCGAGCAGGGCGCGCGAATCGACGCGACCTACATGTGTCCGCACCATCCCGAGGCGGCGGGCGGCTGCGATTGTCGTAAGCCGGGACTGGGGATGTATCGGCGGGCGATCGGCGATTACGGGCTCGATCCGCGGCGCTCGTTGTTTGTCGGAGATCGCTGGCGAGACGTCGCGCCGTCGGTCACGCTCGGCGGGTTCGCGACGCTGCTCGATTCGCCGTCTACGCCGGACGAGGAATTCGAGCGGGCGTCGAGCGGCGGCGTCGGAATAGCGGCTTCACTCGCCGACGCGGTGGATCGCTACCTCGACGCGCTTCCCGGCCTGGGTGGTCGGCAATAGAATCCGCGACGATGAAATCGCGCATCGCTGTGCTGGCGTCGGGTGGCGGATCGAATCTCCAGGCCATCGTCGATCATCTGGAACAGCTCGGCGCGCGCCGCGGCGGCGAAGTCGTGCTGGTGGCGAGTGACCGCTCACGATCGGGAGCGCTCGAGCGTGCCGCTCGGCGCGATATTCCGGTCGCGGTGCTGGCGTCGACAAAGGAACCCGGGGAGGGGGGCGCGGAGCTCGACGGGCTGCTGGTCGAGCATCAGGTGGACCTCGTCGTCTTGGCGGGCTACCTCAGACTCGTCCCGAGTGAGGTCGTCGCGAAGTATCATGGCAGAATCATGAACGTGCATCCCGCCTTGCTGCCGGCTTTCGGTGGACCGGGCATGTACGGGCAGCGCGTTCACCACGCCGTGATCGAGTCGGGGGCGCGTGTCACTGGTGTCACAGCGCATTTCGTCGACGAGCAGTACGATCGGGGACGGATCATCGCGCAGTGGCCTGTCCCGGTGTTCGGCAGTGACGACGCCGGAACGCTGGCGGCGCGAGTGCTGCGCGTCGAGCATCTTTTCTACCCGCGCGTCGTGGACGCCGTGGCGGCGGGACGAATGACGCTCGAGAGCTGCGGCACGATCGGATCCGCGTTCGTCGACACCCGGCCCTCTTTCACACTGTTGTCGCATGAGGAATCACGCCTTGCTGAAAACATCGAGCTCGCGCTGGGTTGTTAGGCTGTTCGCGCCGCTCGTTCTCGTTTTGGACACCGGGCCGGCTCTGGCCCAGGATACAACGGCGATGCCGCCGTTCTCGCGCGCCGTCGCCACCTGGATCTCGTTGATCGCGGCGCCGGGATACGAGCGGATCGCCACCGATCGGATCATGGCGACGCAGCTCGGTTGGTCACGCGACTCGATGGGAAATCTCATCAAGCGCGCCGGCGAGCCTGGCGCGCGACCGCGGCGCGTCGTCGCGTGCGGACTGGATGAAACGGGATACGTCGTCAGCCAGATCGGCGACGACGGCTACCTGCGTGTACACGCCATCGGCAGCGGCCGTCACCCGGCGCTGTGGGATCAATACCATGAAGGCCAGCGCGTCATCGTGACCGCGGTCGACCGCGCCGTGCCGGGACGCACGAAGTACGTCCCCGGCGTATTCGCGGTTCGCAGCAACCATTTGTGGCGACGCCGCCAGAACGACGAGACTCCGACGACGATCGAGAATCTGTGGATCGACGTCGGCGCGCGTTCGCGAGCGGAAGTCGAGCGCATGGGAATCGACGTCCTCAACCCGGTCGTGCGCGATTGGCCGGAGTGGGTGTTCAGCGACTACGTCGCGGGACCGGCCGCGGTGAACCGAGCCGGGTGCGCGGCGCTTGCGTCGGCGGCCAACATGAGCCGCCTCGTGCTCGACGGTGAGACGGTGTTCATCATCGCGGTGCAGAAGTCGTTCAACTGGGCTGGGCTCACCGGCGCGCTCGCGCGACTGGGGCGCGTCGACTCGCTGGTCATCGCCGACGCCGATCTCGGCGCGAGCGATCCGTCACCGCACGGCATTCGGCCGCCCTGGCCGGCCCTCAGTGGACTCGACATCGGCGCGACGCTCGCGATCGGACTGCCGCGGCACAACGCTGGAACGCTGGCGGAAGTCATCCACGAGTCGGACATCCGGACGATGCACGCCTCGATGGCCAAGGCGGCCGGCCTCGGTTCGCCGACGATGCGGCCATTCATGTTGCCGCACGCATGGACGGCGGCGCCGCCACTCGTCACGCGCGACTCAATGTCGCGCTACGCCGACGTGCTCGGAAAGCTCACCGACATCTACGCGTTGTCGGGACACGAGCAGCCAATGCGCGACGCCGTTCGTGGCATGCTGCCCGCCTGGGCGCGCGACGCGGCGCAAGTCGATTCGGCCGGAAATCTGATCGTCTCGATGGGCCCGAACCGCGACACGACCGTGTTCGTCGCGCACATGGACGAAATCGGATTCACCGTGTCGTCGATCGCCAAGGATGGCACGGTGTCGCTCCGACCGCGCGGGACGTTCTTCCCCTTCCTGTGGGAGGGACAGCCGGCGCTGCTCCACCGCGACAACGACAGGATCCCCGGTCGTGACGGACGCCTCGGCTGCGGCGCCATGCGCGACGGCCCGCTGCGTGGCGTGTTCGTGCCGCGCGACAGCTCGGCACAGCGCGAGCCCGCGACTCTCACCGCGTGGTTTGGCCGCGACTCCGCGGAGCTCGCGGCGAGCGGCGTCGGCGTTGGATCGGGACTCACCGGCTTCAAGTGCTCGGCGCGTTTGGGCGACATGCGGATCGCGGCTCGTTCGATCGACGATCGCGCGGGCGTCACCGCGCTGCTCCTCGCCCTCGAGGAGATCGATCCGACGCGCCTCGATCACAAGGTCATCTTCATGTGGTCCGTGCGCGAGGAAGGCGGTCTCGAGGGCGCGAAGGCCGCGGCGGCGACATTTGGAAAGTCGGTGCACCGCGTCCACGCGATCGATACTTTCGTGTCGTCCGACTCGCCGGTGGAGAGTCAGCGATTCGCGGACGCACCGATCGGCACGGGCGCGGTGGTCCGCGCGCTCGACAACTCGAGCGTCACGCCGCCGGACGAGATCGATCAGGTGGTGAAGCTCGCGAAAGCGAACGGCATCCCGCTGCAGGTCGGCGTCACGAACGGCGGCAACGACGGCTCGGAGTTCGCGCGCATGGGGGCGGTGAACGTCGCGATCGCCTGGCCGCTGCGTTACAGTCATTCCCCCGCGGAGGTCATGGACCTTCGCGATCTGAGATCTCTCACGCGTATCGTCGCGGCGCTCGCGAAGGCTCCGATTCGCGCAATCCGACCATAAACGACCTTCGCTCGACATGCCTCGCGCACTTCTCTCGGTTTCCGACAAGACAGGTTTGATCGATTTCGCCCGCCGGTTGGCGGAACTCGGCTGGGAGCTGGTGTCCACCGGCGGGACCGCCAAGGCGCTGCGCGACGCCGGCCTGGCGCCCCGCGACGTGAGCGACGTGACGGGATTCCCCGAGATGATGCACGGCCGTGTGAAGACCCTGCACCCGGCCGTACACGGCGCCCTGCTGGCTCGGCGCGACGTGCCGGAACACATGCAAGCCTTGGCCACGCACGATATCACACCCATAGATTTGGTCGCCGTCAATCTGTATCCCTTCCGCGAGACTGTCGCGCGAAAGGGTGTCACGCCGGAAGACGCGATCGAGAACATCGACATCGGCGGGCCGAGCATGCTGCGCTCGGCGGCAAAGAACTTCGAGTCGGTGTGGGTGATCGTTGACCCGGACGACTACGGCCGCGTGCTCGCGTCGCTCGAGGCGAACGACCCCGACGAGGATCTCCGGCGACTACTGGCGGGCAAAGTCTACGCGCACACGGCGTCGTACGACTCGGCGATCGCCGCATGGTTCGCCAAGGAACGCGGCGACAAGTTCCCCGAGACGATCGTCGTGTCTTTCGAGCGCGCCCAGAAGCTGCGTTACGGTGAAAATCCCGGCCAGGATGCCGCTTTCTATATGGAGCGACCAGGTGCGGGGCTGTCCGGGCTGGTGCAGCGCGGCGGAAAGGAGCTTTCCTTCAACAATCTCTTCGACCTGGAAGGCGCGCTGCTCGCGATCGATCCGTATCGCGGCCAGACGGCCTGCGCGATCGTCAAGCACACCAGTCCGTGCGGGCTCGCGATCGGCAACAGCGCTCTCGAGGCATACCGGAAAGCGCTGGCCTGCGACCCCGTCTCGGCGTTCGGTTCGGTGATCGCGTTCAACGTGACCGTGGACGACGCCACGGCCGACGTCGTGTCAGGTCTGTTCGTGGAATGCATCGTTGCGCCCGAGTTCAGCCCTGGCGCCGTAGAGATCCTTGGCCGGAAAAAGAACTTGCGGGTGCTCGAGGGACAGGCGCCGCTCGGGAACGACATCAATCTCGATTACAAGCGTGTACGCGGCGGCGTTCTCGTTCAGGAACGCGCGGCGTCGATCATCAGCGACGAGGGTTGGACGCCCGTCACGAAGCGACAGCCCACCGCCGAGGAGTATCAGGACCTGTTGTTCGCCTGGCGCGCGGTGGCCTCGGTCAAGTCGAACGCCATCGTGCTCGTCCGCAATGGCGCGACGATCGGCATCGGCGCGGGCCAGATGTCACGCGTCGATGCCGCATTCATCGCCGTGCACAAGGCCAACCAGGCGAATCACATCACCGACGGTTCCGTCCTCGGATCGGACGCATTCTTTCCGTTCCGCGACGGGATCGATCAGGCGGCCGAGGCGGGCGTGCGCGCGATCGTCCAGCCGGGTGGTTCCGTTCGCGACGCCGAAGTGATCGCCGCCGCCGACGAGCGCGGCATGGCGATGATCTTCACCGGCAAGCGTCAGTTCCGACATTAGCCGAGCACGGGCGATGAGCCGGCGACGCGTCGGCGTGATCGGCTCCTTCGTGTGGGACGTGATCCATGGTCGCGACCCACGCTCGGCGCCGGTCGAGGAATGGGGCGGCATCGCCTACGGGATCAGCGGTCTCGATGCCGCCTTGTCCGACGACTGGGAAATCGTGCCGATCGTCAAGGTTGGCGACGACCTGTCGTCTCGCGCGGCGACGTTCCTGTCGTCACTCGAGCATATCGCCCCCGACGCGCGTCCCATCGAGGTTCCCTATCCCAACAACCGGGTCGAGCTGCGCTATTACACCGACGAGCGACGGAGCGAGATCCTGACGGGCGGCGTTCCCGCCTGGAATTGGCTCGGGCTCAAGCCCGCACTGGACGCAGCCCGGCTCGATGCGCTCTACATCAACTTCCTGAGCGGCTGGGAGCTGGATCTCGAGACGACTCAGCTCATTCGCGCACACTTCAAGGGGCCGATCTACTGCGACCTCCACATGCTCGCCTGGGCCGTACAACCGTCGGGCTTGCGGACGCTGCGCCCCATGACCGACGTGCGCGAATGGTGTGGGTGCTTCGACTTCCTGCAAATGAACGAGGACGAGCTCACGACGATGGCGCCCGATCCCATGACGCTCGCCGCAACGGCGCTGCACGCGGGCGTGCGCTGTCTGGCGATAACGCTGGGACGTCGCGGCGCCGTGTATTTCGCCGCGCCCGACTTCGAGAGAATCGACGACGTGAACCGCCCGCGCGCGCTCGGAAGCTCCGTCGGCCCGGTACGGACGGCGCTGGTTCCGACCGAACGGCTGGTCGAGGGCGGCGATCCGACCGGCTGCGGCGACGTCTGGGGCTCGACCTATTTCTCCAGACTGCTCGCCGGTGATAACTTGAGCGTCGCCATCCTCGCCGCGAATCGCGCGGCCGCCCGCAACGTCGAGCACCGCGGCGCATCCGGGCTCTCCAACCATCTCAGGGGAAGAATCAGCCTCACGTGACGAACGTCATCACTGTTCCGCCCTCGCTCGACGATCACTCCTTCGAACAAGTGCTGGAGCAGGTGGCGCCTCTCCCCGACGACGCGAAGCTCGTGGTTGACGCCCGCCATGTGCGGTGGGCGTCGCCCTACGGGCTCACGGCGCTCCTGACTTTCGCCCAAACCCGGAAAGTCATGCCCACCCTCGCCGTGCCCGAGCTCGACGACACGGCGTCGTACTGGGCGCGCGCCGCTTTCTTTCAGCACGCCGAAGAGCTTTACGAGCTGCGCGGCACCTACCCCAAGCGTCGCGACGCCGGCGAGTCGAGCGTGCTCCTCGAGATCACCCCGATCGCGCGGAGCGACGACGTCCACGACGTCGTCGGGCGGGTCCAGGAGCGGGCCCAGCGCATCATCAAGTCGGAGCTCAAGCTCGAGTCCAAGGCGATCATCGGCTTCGCGATGACGCTCTCGGAGGTCTGCCAAAACATCATCGAGCACGCCGGACAGGGCGGTTGGGTCGCGGTACAGAGCTATAACTGGGCGCGCCGGCTCGGTCGACGCGTGGTCGTGATCGCGGTGTGCGACGCGGGCCTCGGTTTCCGGAAGTCACTCGAATCCACACCTGGCCATGTCCCGACAGATCGCTGGGACGACGCGGCGGCGCTCGAGGCGGCGGTCATCCGCGGCGTCAGCCGGTTCCGCGATCGCGGTCGCGGACAAGGTTTGGCCGGCACACGGAGTTATGTTGGACGGTGGAAGGGAAAGCTGTCGGTTCGGAGCGGCACGGCGCGCATCTCGATCGTGCCGAGCTGGGACGACGATGTTCCACTCGCCGAGGGACTGGCGGCATTCCCTGGAGCGCAGGTGCAAGTCATCATTCCGGAAGCCGTGTCCGAGACGGAGGGTCGCTGAGTGATGATGCAACAACACATCGACATCAGTAGCGTGCTTCGACAGACGCTCGCCTGCGATCTCTACTCCAACCTCGTCACGAGAAAGACGGGCGCCGCCGTTCGGGGCCAGATCGAGCGACTATTGGACGTCGGGCCGACCACCGGACACGCCCTCACGGTGATCGATTTTTCGCAGGTTTCGATGATCGATTTCTCCTGCGCCGACGAAGTTGTCGCAAAGCTGCTGCTCCGGTACGCGGACGAAGAGGCGAATGAGGTCTACTTCCTCTTCCGCGGCGTCACCGACGACCACTGGGATGCGATCGAAGCCGTGCTCGATCGGCACGGGCTCGCCCTCGCGCTCGAGAGCGGCGACGACGTTCGCGTCGTCGGCGCGCTCACCGACGGTGAGCGCAGCGCCTGGGACGTCACGTATCGTCTCGGCGACGTCGGTGCCGACGACGTCGCCGCGGAAACGGGAACCGACCGCGCGAACGCGCTCGATGCGCTCGAGGCCCTCTGGCGGCGCCGGCTCGTCATGCGCGTGAATGGACGCTACGTCGCCGTCGGCGGCATGCGACACCATGGATAGCGATTCGCTCAACCGACCGCTGCGCGTCGCCGACTTCATCGCGACGCGTTCGGGCGACGAGGACCGTGGCCCCATGGTCGTGATGAACCCCGACGACGCGCGCACGCGCTTGTTGACCGAAGGCGAGCTGGCCTGGGTGTACGGTCCCCGCCGCCACGAGCTGGCGACGGTTCGCGTCGACCCCGGCATGCGCCTCGGTGACGTCGGTGTGCGCGACATCTCCGGCGTCGCGCCGTCGGAAATCGTTCGCGTCGTCAAACCCGATCTCGATTCGCGTGGCCGGCGTCCTCCCACCGCCTACGCCTAATTGGGGTCAGACCCTATTTCGAATTCTCTAAATAGGGTCTGACCCTATTTCGGAGCCCACGTGCCTGTGAAAGATTCGGACGAGCCCAAACCTCTGTCGCTCGCGACCATCGCTCTCCATGGCGGCACGCCGGCGCGCGACACGGACGATCCGGTCGTCCGCCCGATCTTCCAGTCCGTGAACTTCATCCAGGAAGTCGGATCCGGTGACGGGCTGCGCTATCCGCGCTACGGGAATTCACCGAATGCGCAGGTCGTGCAGGAGCGGATGGCGGCGCTCGAGGGGGCTGAGAGCGCGGTGCTGCTGTCGAGCGGCATGGGGGCGATCGCCTGTGCGCTGATCGCGCTCCTCCGGCCGGGCGATCACCTCATCAGCAGCAGCACCGTCTACGGCGGCGTGACGCAGCTCCTCGCCAAGGAATTCGATTCTCTCGGGATCGACGTCACCTTCATCGATCCGTTCGAGGCGCGCGTCTGGCGCAAGCGGCTGCGCAAGACGACACGCGCCATCTTCATCGAGACGCCGGTGAACCCGACGTGTCGCGTGCTCGATCTGCGGCCGGTCGTTCACCTCACGAAAGAGCTCGGGATCGCACTCGTCGTCGACTCGACGTTCGCCAGCCCGATCAATTTCCGGCCGATAGACCATGGGGCTGACGTTGTTGTCCACTCGGCCACCAAGTACCTCAACGGACACCATGATGTGCTCGGCGGCGTCGTGTGCGGGACGGCGTCGTACGTCGAGGAAGTTCGGCAGAAGATGATGCTCTGGGGCCAGGCGCCGGACCCGTTCGCGGCGTGGCTGCTCGAACGCGGCCTCAAGACGCTGGACGTCCGCATCGCGCGGCACAACGAAAACGCCATGGCCGTCGCCAAGTGGTGCGCCGGTCAGGACGGCATCAAGCGGGTACTCTACCCCGGCCTGCCGGGCCATCCCGACCACGCGATCGCCTCGTCACAGATGAGCGGTTTCGGCGGCATGATGGCGATCGAGCTCGCCGGCGGCGGAGCGGCGGCAGAACGGTTCGTGTCCAAGCTGCGCATCTTCCGCCACGCACCCAGCCTGGGGGGCGTCGATTCACTGGTTTCCGAGCCGCGGTTCACGTCACACGCCCACCTGACCAAGGACGCCCGAGCCAAAGCCGGCATTCCGGATGGATTTCTACGGCTGAGCATCGGCATTGAAAGTGCTAATGACCTGATCGGAGACATCGAACAGGCTCTGCACTAGATGGCCGAACCGATCCAAGTTGGCGGACCCGACCGGCGTCGACTCGAGCGCCGGATCACGCCGACGCTTGCCGAGCTGACGCTACCCGAGCTGCGGCGCATGATGGTCACGACAGTTCTTTTCGTGATCATTCTCGTGCTGTTCCTCTGGATGGTGCGCACCGTCATCATCGCGACGATCCTCGGGATCATCGTGGCGATGTACATGCGCCCTGTGTACCTGTGGCTCAGACGGTACATCCCGAACAGCATCGCGGCGTCGACGCTCACGCTGACCCTGCTGATCGGGCCCGTGCTCGCGCTGACCATCTACAGCTACGAGGAGATCGCCGACGTCGCGCAATATGCCAGCGCGCATCGCGAGGAGATCGCGGCAAAGGTCGATTCATCCGTCCACCGGCTGCCGTTCATGCAGGAGGCGAACACGGGCGAGGCCGTGCGCCGCTACGTGATCGCGGCGTCGAACTACGGCACGGACATTTTGAGCAGCCTTCGCCAGACGATGGCGAGCATCGCGGTGGCGGCGACGATCTTTCTGTTCACGGCGTACTACGTGATGGTGGACGCCGAAGAGATCATGGAGTACATCCGCACGCGGATACCGCCAAGGTACGGCGAGCTCGCCACCTCGCTCGAGGCAAACATGCGGGGGGTGCTCTACGGCGCGATCTATTCGACCTTCCTCACGCAAACGGTCAAGTCGGTCATCATCCTCGCGATGAACCTCGCATTCCACGTCCCCCTGCCGGGCGTGCTGGCGATCGTTTCGTTCATCATCGGATTCTTCCCGATCGTTGGATCGTGGAGCGTTTATCTGCCGGTGGCCGCCTGGCTCGCGGTGTTCCGCGATGCGCCCGGGCAGGGCCTGGCGATGGTGATCATCGGTTTCACCGTAAATACGATCTACATCTCGACCTTCTTGCGGCCGAAAATCGCCGCCGAACGGTCGAAGGTCCTCAATTTCTACTGGATGCTGGTCGCCCTCATCACGGGCGTCTACACCTTCGGCTTAGTGGGCATTCTCCTCGGACCGATGCTCATCGGGCTGCTCAAAGCCATCCTCGACACGATCACGTCGCAGCCAGGATGGCACTGGACGGATTATGGCGGTGACGCCGGGAGGGTCAGTGCGTCTGAACTTTAGCCATGATACGCTTCGACCGGGTCACCAAGATCTATCCGCGCTCCGGCGGCGCCGCCGCACTGCGCGACGTTACCCTGAACATCGCCAAGGGTGAATTCGCCTTTCTGACCGGCCCAAGCGGCGCCGGGAAGAGTACGATCCTCAAGCTGCTCTATATGGAAGAGCAGCCGACGAGCGGCGAAGTCCGTGTCAGCGGCTACAACTCCAAGGACATCTCGTCTCGGGACGTCTCCAAGCTTCGGCGGCGCCTCGGCATCGTCTTTCAGGATTTCCGGCTGCTCGAGGACCGGACCGCCGAAGGGAACGTCGCCTTCGCCCTCGAGGTGACCGGCGTCCCCCGCCCTCTCATCCCGAATAAGGTTGCGCGCGCGCTAACCGCCGTCGGACTGGCCTCCAAGGCGACGGCGTACCCGCGTGAGCTCTCCGGCGGCGAGCAGCAGCGCGTCGCCTTCGCGCGCGCGCTCGTCAACGACCCATTCGTTCTCATCGCCGACGAGCCGACCGGCAACCTCGACGAACGCGCCACGCGCGGCATCTTCCAGCTCCTGCGCGACATCAACGCCTCCGGCACGGCCGTGCTCATGGCAACGCACAACCTCGAGCTCGTCCGCTCCAGCGAGTACCGCTGCATCGAGATGAACCACGGCGAGGTCGTCTACGACTCCGCCGACGTGAAGCAAAAGGCCGGCTGATGCTGTCGCTGCGTTCCGCTTTCCGGTCGTTCAGCCGCGCGCCGTTGCTCAGCCTTCTCAGCATCACGACGATCGCCTTCTCGCTCTTCGCCTTCGGGCTGTTCGGGCTCGTCGCGCTCAACCTCCGCAATGCCCTCCGCACGGTCGAGGAGCGCGTCGAAATACGCGCCTTCGTCGCTGACAAGACGCCGGTCGAGCGCCTCATCGCCGTGGCGGACGACATCTCGAAGTATCCCGAGATCGAACACGTCGATGTGGTGACGCAGGAGCAGGCGCTGGCCCGCGCCAAACGCGAGCTCGGTGAATTCAAGGACGTCTTCGAGTCCGAGTTCCTCCCGGCATCGCTCGACATCAAGCTCAAGCCGGGCTTCCGCGATCCGGCGACCGTCCGCCGCACTGCCGATCGCTTGCGCGAGCTCGAGTTCGTGGACGACGTCCGCTACGGCGACGAATGGATCACGCAGCTCTATCGTCTGCGGAACATCGCCGGCGTGGCCGGCGCGGTGCTCGGTCTCGCCTTCGCCGCGGTCGCGATCATCATCATCGGCGCGACGATCCGCATGGCCGTGTTGGCCCGGGCCAAAGAGATCGCGATCATGCGATTCGTCGGCGCCACGGACTGGTTCATTCGCCGTCCCTTCCTCATCGAAGGCTCGATCAAAGGCATCCTCGGCGGTACGCTGGCGCTGATCCTCTCGTACGTCGCGATGCGCGCGCTTCAGCAGTATCTGCACCTCGAGACGGCGTTCTTCGACCAGCGCATGGCGATGCTCGGCGTGGCCTCGGGCGCGCTGATGGGGCTCGCCGGCAGCGCCGTATCCGTCGGCCGGCATCTCCGGAAGGTGTGATCGCGGTGCGGCGCCTTTTCGTCGCGGCGAGCCTTGTCCTGCTCGGCGCATCACCCGCTTTCGCGCAGGACCAGAGCGCGCGCCTGCGCGCCCAGCAGGATACGCTGCTCCGTCTCCGTCGCGAGCGCGAGCAGCTCGAACGGCGCGCGGCGGACCTGCAGAACACGATGCACGACCTGAGCGCGGAGATGTCGAATCTCAACAGCCGCGCCGAAGCGACGTCGCGGATCGTGAAGGCGCTCGACTCGCAGCTCGAGACGATCAACGGCGAAGTCGTCTCGGCGACGCGCGACGTCTCGATCACCTCGCGCGATCTCAGTCAGAAGAAAGCCGCGCTTCACGAACGTCTCGTGGACATCTACAAGCGCGGCCCATTGTTCACGACGCAGGTCATGTTGTCCGCGCGCTCGTTCGGCGAGCTCGTCGCGCGATACAAGTATCTGCACCTGCTGGCGCTTCACGACCGGGCGCTCGTCCAGCGCGTCGAACAGCTCCATAAGCAAGTCAGAAAGGATCAGGATCGTCTCGTCTCGCTACAGAGCGCGGTCGAGCAAAATCGGGACGACAAGGCGCGCGAAGAAGCGCAGCTCCGCGAGCTGGAGCAGGACCGCGGCGCGAACCTCGCCCGGACGCAGCGCGAGGTGCAACTCACCGAGGCTCGCCTCGCCAAGATCCGCGCGACCGAGAGCCAGCTCACGAACGCAATTACCGTCTTCGACACCGAGCGTCGCCGCGCCGAAGCGGCCCGGCCGACCGTCGCGCGCTCGGCCAGCAGCATCAAGACGAGCGACTACGGCCGCCTCGATTGGCCGGTCGACGGTCCCCTCGTCTACACCTTCGGCAAAGCGCAGACAGCCAGCAACACCACGATCCGTTGGAACGGCGTCGGCATCAAAGCCAACGTCGGCACGGCCGTTACAGCTGTTGCCGCCGGCAGAGTGGTGAGCGTCGGCCAGCTCGGGACGTATGGCCTTACGGTGATCATCGATCACGGTGGTGGCGACTACTCGATCTACGGATCACTTTCCCGCGCCGACGTGCGACAACAGCAACAGGTGGTGAAAGGCCAGCAAATCGGCGGCGTCGGCATCTCCGACCCCGAGTACCCACCCCATCTCCACTTCGAGATCCGCCACGGCGGCTCCGACGGCCGCCCCGCCTCCGTCGATCCCGCGACCTGGCTCCGAGATCAGCGGTAGGCGTCGTGGCGCTGGGACGCCGGCGTATGGTGCGTAGCTCGGCTTGACTCCTCCTGGCTGGGACGATTCGTACGATTGGATACGGGACAAAACAACGGGATTGAACGGACCACCTGTCCCGTATCCAATTGTACCAACCGTCCACGGTCCTCAGGCGCCAGCGTGGTCGCGATCCAAACCACCACATAAGTTTGATCCATGCTCGAGCGCGTGACGAAACGCTGCGGCGTTTGCGGACGATTCCGCTCCTACGATCCCGACGATCAGTTCTGTATCACTTGCGGCAGCGACGCTCTAGAGGCCGAGTGCTCGTGTGGCCGCGTGTTCGACTATGCGCCAGACGAATCCGGACCGGTTCACTGTCCGCGTTGCGGGCGGGCATTCCATGGCAAGTCGGAAGAGTTCGAAGCGTAAGCGCCCGCGCAAAGCGGCCGCGAGACCGAAGAAAAAGGCAGCGCCGAAAAAGAAGGTGGCGGCAAAAAAGAAGCTGCTGTCCTCGCCCGCCAGCCGCCGCCGGTCGCCCGGGGCCAAGGCAGTCACACTCCTGCCCGCGGCCAAGAAACAGATCAGCAAGAAGCCCGCGTTCAATCCGCGAAACGACAGCGCGAACGATCCCGACTGGGTCGCGCCCGTCTGGAATGACGAAATCCTGCTCGGCGCACACGTGTCGATCGCCGGCGGCACACACGAGGCGCCTCGTCGCGCCAAGGCGATCGGTGCGACCGCCATGCAGATTTTCACGAAGATGGCCAACCGGTGGGCCGAGCGTCTCTGCATCGACGACGAGTGCCGGCACTTTCGCGCCGCGCTCGACACGACGCTGGTACAGGCCACCGTCGCGCATGACTCGTATTTGATCAATCTCGCCAGCCCTGACCCGACGCTCCGCCGCAAGTCGATCGAATCGTTCGTCGCCGAGCTGCAACGATGCGAGGCGCTGGGACTGGGTTTCCTCGTCTCGCATCCCGGCAACTACATCGACGACCGCGCGAGCGGTATCGCGCGCAACGCCGACGGTATCGCCGAAGCGTTGTCACGCGTTCCCGGTCAAACGGTGTTGTGCATGGAGATCACCTGCGGAAGCGGCACGGCCATCGGCTCGACGTTCGAGGAGTTGGCGGCGCTGATCGATGGCGTCCCCGATCAATTGCGCCCGCGACTCGGCGTCTGTGTCGATACCTGCCATGCATATTCCGCCGGCTACGATCTCGTGAAGACGTACGACGATGTGTGGCGCCAGTTCGACGATGTGCTCGGACTCAACCGACTGCGCGTCATGCATCTCAACGACTCGAAGACGCCCTTCGCGTCGAAGCGCGACCGACACGAGCTGATCGGCGAAGGCTCGCTCGGCCACGACGCGTTTCGTCGAATCATGAATGACGACCGGCTGTCGCGCGTGCCAAAACTCATCGAGACTCCCAAAGGCACCGATCCGACCGCGACCGACGCGCGCATGCTGACTCGGCTTCGCGATTACGTCGATCGCTGATCGAGTGCGATACTCGCGCGCGACGATCTATTCCGCGCGCAACGCGCCCGCCGGGTCGACACGCGCCGCACGTCGCGCCGGGAGATAGCTGGCCGCGACCGCGACACCGAGCAGCACCAACGCGACCGTGGCGAACGACAGCGGGTCTCGCGGCCCCACGCCGAACAGCAACTTCGACAACACCCGCGTCAGGTAGAGCGCCAGACCCAGTCCGACGATGAGACCGAGTGCTGCGGGCGTAGTCCCTTGCCTGACCACGAGCGCGACGACGCTTGCCGGCCGCGCGCCGAGGGCCATGCGCAGGCCGATCTCTTGAACGCGCTGTGAGACGGCATATGCGGCGACGCCGTAGATCCCGACGCAGGTCAGCGCGAGCGCCAGGCCGGCGAAGCACGCCATGAGCACCATGCTGAATCGTCGCCACGACAGCGACGCCGACACGATGTCGCTCATCGCCATGATGTCGGGAGGCGTCATCCGCGGATCCGCCTCGGCGATTGCTCGGCGCAGCGCCGAGGATGCCACACCGGGATCGCTCGCCCGCACCACAAAGGCCGGCACGCGCGACATGTCGCCGCCCGCTTGCACCCACGACACCCAGATCGTTCGACGCGGCCGCGCTTGCTCGAGCGATGCGTCGCGCAGGTCGCGAACCACGCCGACGACCTCCATCGGAGTCGGATGGCGGTCGGGACAACCCTTGTAGCAGCCGACGAGAACGCGCTGGCCGATCGGGCTCGCACCGGGGAAGAACCGCTTCGCGTACGCCTCGCTCACCAGCACGACCGGCGGATTCGCGGCGACGTCGGTCTCTGCCAGGTCTCGTCCGGCGAGAATGGGAATGTCCATCATGCCGAGATAGCCGGGGCTCACGGCGCGAAACTCGGTCGCGCCTTCGCTCAGGTCGTTATGGCCCTGAACCGTCGTCGGAAGATTCCACCCGCGGCGCAGTGGCAACGTTGCCGTCGCCCCGGCGCTGATCACACCGGGCGTAGCACGCAGCCGTTCGAGGACGCGCTGCTCGAAGCGCCGCGACACCTCGGCATTCGAGTAGTCCCGCGGCGGACGTGACAAGCTTGCGGTATAGATACCCTCGCGACGGAAACCGCCGTCAACGCGCAGCACATTGAGAAAACTCGAAATAAGGAGCCCGGCACCAGCCAGCAGCACCATCGCCAGCGCCGACTCGAGCCCCACGAGAACACCGCGCGCGCCGCGATGGGCGCTGGATCCGCCGAGCCCACTCGTCCGCGCGCTGCCGACGAGCGAACGCGTGTAGCCGGCCCGCGTCGCGGCCAATCCCACAACAAGCCCAATGACCAGGCTCGCCGCCACCGCGACGATCGTCGTCACCACAACCACCCGAGGGTCGAGCCGCAGCTGGCTCTCTCGCAGCAGCGCGCCGCGCGCCAATGCGACGAGTCCACGCACCGACGCCAGGCTCGCCGCCGTGGCGGCAATTGTCGACGCGACACCGAGCAGCAGCATCTCCATGAGAACCTGGCGAACGATGCGCGAGCGGCCGGCGCCGAGCGCCGCCCGTACCGCGAACTCTCGTCGGCGGGTCAGCGCCCGGGCGTAGACGATATTCGCTACGTTCGCGCAGGCGAGCAAAAAGACGAATAGCGTGGCGCCGAGCATGATCCAGAGCTGCGACACGAGGTCGGCCGCGAAGATCTGCTCGTACGTCATCACGGCGACGCCGTCGTCCTTCTCCACGCGCTCGGGGAACTGCCGTCGATACGCGCCGAACATCGACGCAACATCCTCGCCGACTTGCGCGTCCGTCACGCCGCGACGCAGACGACCGATCGCCGTGTAGTTGGCGCCGCGATCTTCGAGGTCGCTCGAAGAGAGGACCAACGGCAGCACGACCGCGAGCGGTGATTGAACTTCGACGACCTCGAACGATGCCGGCAGAACGCCGGCGACCGAATACAGACGCCCGTCGAGACGAATCGCGCGCCCGACGATGCCCGAGTCGGCGCCGAACCGCGTCGCCCACAGCGCGTGTCCGAGTACGGCGACGGGCGGCGCACCTGGCTCGTAGTCTCTCGAAACGAGTCCGCGCCCGAGTAACGGCTTCGCGCCGAGCACCTTCAGGAGGTCCTCGCTGACGCGAGCGCCCTCGACGGGAGTTCCGGAGTCGTCGTCGCCAAGCTGTGCGTTGAACGTCCGAAGCGTCGCCAGCGCCTCGAAAACCCGGTTGTTGTCGTGAAAGAACTGAAAGCGGCCCGGTGGCACTGCTCCGATAGGTCTCTCCTTCCCCCACCGGGTGCCGAGGTAAACGATGCGCTCCGCGTCCGGATACGGGAGCGGGTGTAGAACGACACGGTCGAGGGCGTGGAATATCGCGGCAGCCGCGCCGACGCCAAGCGTCAGCGTCACGATCACCACCGCCGCGAACACCGGTTGCCGCGCGAGCGACCGTGACGCGTAGCGCACGTCCGCCATGACACCGTCGACTCGATCGCGCATCGTACGCCGGCGTTCCGACTCGAGCGTCATTCGTTCGACCTCCAATTCAATGCGCGCGTAGTCTCCGAACCGTCGCCGCGCCTCCCGTTCCGCCTCTTCGCGAGTCCAGCCGTCACGCATCAGCTCCTCGACGCGGCCCTCGAGATGAAACGCCAGCTCTGCTTCGACATCGTCGTGCAAGCGCCGGCGCGTCGACGGCAGCCGGAACACGCGGCGGAGGTTCCATCTCGCTGGGCTCATGTCGATCCACCGCGCGCCTCGAGAATGAGCGCCGCGGCCTCGGCGTACTGGTTCCACCGCGCGAGCTCCGCGGTGAGCTGTCGTCTGCCGACCGGCGAGAGACGGTAGAACTTCGCGCGGCGCCCCGCGTCGGTGTGGCCCCACTCCGCCTCCAGCCAGCCCTTCTCTTCCATCCGGTGGAGCGCCGGGTACAGCGCACCTTCTTCGATTTGGAGGCGTTGCTTCGTCACGCGCTCGATCCATTGCAGGATCGCGAGCCCGTGCATCGGCCCCCACGAGAGTGTTTTCAGGACGAAGAGATCCAGCGTTCCCCGCAGCAATCCGACGTCCGAGCTCTGCTGGGTTGACTCCGAAGCACTACGAGGCATTCGGCTCTCCAAACCTAAGGTTCTTAGGCTAGAATATGCGCGCGCGCGCCGGCCGTCAAGCCGAATGGCTGAGAATTCTTTACGCGCATGGAGGTGCGCGAAGCCCCGCCCTAGCTTGCGCCACATGATCGCGAATCGCCGCTCATCATGTCGAGCGATTCATCTGCTGGTCGGGCTCACTGCCCTTTCCGCCGCGGCGCCGGCGCGAGCCCAGCGTATGACCGACTACTTCGGGTGCGGCAGTCCACCCATCCACAACCTCCCCTACGACGGCCGCTTTACCTTCGCGCGCCTGATGTACGCGGGCAGCGCGGGCAACTGCTACTATCGCGGCGAGCCCTCCTGGGCGCACGGCTACGGTTACACGTCGAACGGAACGGCCGAGTCGAACCTGATGAAGATCGCGTTCGACGTGAGTCTTCTTCGCCCGCACCGAGACGACACCAACGTCATCGCCCTCGACGACCCGGAGCTCTTCCGTTATCCCGTCGCATTCCTCGTCGAAGCCGGCTACCTCACTCTGACCCCGAAAGAATCCGCGGCGCTGCGTAAGTATTTACTCAAGGGCGGGTTCCTCATCATCGACGATTCGCGCGAAGATCTTGGCCGTGGCAAGAGTGGTTGGTCGAATCTCGAGACCATGCTCCAGCTCGTGCTGCCCGGCCTCCATCCGATCGACATGGACCCGGCGCACCCGATTTTTCACTCGTTCTTCGACATCGACTCGTTCGACGTGGTCCACAACTACTACGACCGCGGCCCGCCCATCTTCCGCGGCGTCTTCAAGGACAACGATCCCAAGCAGCGCCTGATGGTGATGATCAACTTCAACACCGACATCTCGAACTACTGGGAATACTCGGCGCTGGGGTTTACGCCGATCGCCGAGTCGAATGAGGCGTACAAGCTCGGGGTCAACTATTTGATTTACGCGTTGACCCACTGAGACACGGACCGCCTTCCAATCGTCAGAATAGGGACCCCAACGCCCTCGGAACATCTGGATGGCAGCCGAGGTAGCGGTTGAGAGGCCTCATCCGTACCATTGAGTGATGCTCGTTCCCACCCCGTTCCGGCGGTTCCAACGCGTCTTCTTCGCCTTCTTCGCCTCTCTGGCGATGGTGGCGCAGTTTGTCGTTGCGTTGGCCCCGCTCGATGAGGGCAAAGAACAGCGCTGGGGTGCGCACGTCGAGGCCGACGGCCCGGTGCACCACATCACTCACAGTGAAGCGACGTGCGCCTCGTGCCAGGCTCGGTCCATCCTCGGCACCGCCGCCAATCCGAGCGTTCCGGTCTTTCGCGACCTGAACATTTCCGTCGCGCCGCGGTACCGCGGTCTCGACGTCGTTTACTCGGAAATCCTCTCCAAGGACAATCCCCGCGCGCCTCCCGCGTGATCTGACATCGCCGCTGTAATCGATTCAGATCCTTCGAGGAGAACATGCGCCTTTCCCTTGGAATGTGCGCGCTTGCCGCATACGGCAGCGCCACATCGGCGCAGCTGCCACAAACTCCGGCAGTTGCGTCCAGTACTCAAATACCGTCGGGCCGGCAGCAAACAGACTCGGTCCGGCTCACTCGTCGCCAAGCGATCGCCGAAGCGCTCGTCCGCAACGCGCAGCTGGAGATCGCGCGCGAACAGACGGCGCAGGCTCGCGCACGTCGGCAGACCGCCATCGCGGTCCCCGATCCCGTCATCCAGGCCGGCTTTGACCAGGAGACCGCCCCGTTTCGGACGGGTGGCGCGAAGCCGGTGGCGATCGGGATGTCGGTACCTTTCCCCGACAAGTTCCGGCTCAATAACCGGATCGGCCTCGCCGACATCGGTGCGTTCGAGTCGAATTATCGGCTGCAGCGGCAGACCGTTTCCCTGCAGGCTTCGGCCTCATACGACTCGCTGCTCGTCGCGCTGAAGCACCAGGAGAATCTTCGCGAAGCGCGCGGACTCGCCAGTGATTTCCTGAAGCGAACCCAGGCACGATACGAGGGTGGAACGGCGGCGAAGCTCGACGTGATCCAGGCGCAGGTGGCGCTGGCACAGGCCGAGACCGACCTGATCGCGAATGAACGGGATGTCGCAGCGGCGCAGGCGTCGCTGAACCGGACGTTGGGACGACAGGTTACCGCGCCGATCGCTCCCGCCGACTCGCTCGACATCCCGCCTGCGCTTCCCGATTCGTCGACGATCGAGCAGACCGCACTCACCAGTCGTCCGGAGATTCAGTCGCTGCAGCAGCAGCAGCTTGGTGCGCGGGCCACGACCAGCCTCGCGCGCGAGTTCTGGCTCCCCGACATCACGTTCGCCGTCGCTCGCGACTATGCGCAGCCGGGGGCCCCGTTGTTCACCACCGGCATCTCTCTTCCCCTCCCCGCCTTTTACTGGCAGCACGCGAAAGGCGACATCGCGCAGGCGAGCCACTTCGAGAAAGAGCTCGACGCCACCTATCGCGATACGCGGGTGCAAGTGGTCCAGGACGTCCGCACCGCCTACGCAAATGCCAGCACCGCAATGCGGCAGGCCACCTTCATTCGAGACGAGCTCGTTCCCGCCGCGCGTGAAGCGTATCGCGTCGCCTCCACGAGCTACAGCCTCGGCGGCTCGTCGGCGCTCGAGGTACTGACCGCACGCAGCGCGCTTCTTCAGGCGCTGAGCCAGCTCGCCGACGCGCTTGCCGCCGCCAACACCGCCCGCGCCGATCTCGATCGCGCGCTCGGCCTCTCCGTTTCCACCACCGGAATTCCCATCCGATGACGACGCAACTCACTCGCTGCGCCGCCGGCGCCGCGCTGTTCGTAGTCGGTGCGGCGTGCTCCTCGAAGGAAGCAGGCACGGTCGCCGACACCGTCGCCTCACAACCGCAGG
>Ga0207674_10000592_pt1 | contig 47685 bp, 31 predicted proteins | sample KBSCornC72_FD_184303 | JGI IMG/M metagenome (GOLD analysis project Ga0207674, IMG submission 184303) | Corn rhizosphere microbial communities from Kellogg Biological Station, Michigan, USA - KBS Corn C7-2 (SPAdes) (version 2) | ecosystem: Host-associated > Plants > Roots > Rhizosphere > Soil ... | reverse complement strand
AATGAGGAATCTTAGCGCGACGGTTTTTCTAACGTTACCAGTGCTCATCATTTTCACTGCGCAGCTAGTTCAAGCGCAACCCTCCCGTTCGCGATGGCACTTTCCACGAATGTATCGGATTACAGTCGCTGTCGATCCAGGCTCCTCAGCACGAATGAATACTCCAGTTGGCGTCGCGGTTAATTTCAAAGAGATCTTCAGGAGCAACAATCTAACAGGGCGCTTAGACCCCAATTCGATACAAGTCGCTCGCATCAATGCGCCGGGGTCAGCGATGCAGCGGAAAACGAGATCCGGAGACCTCTCAATTCCCTTCCAAATGACCGGCGATTTCGTGAATGAAGATGCGGGGATGATCTGGTGGCGCATAAGGAATAATACCGACACCCAGTTTTATATTTATTTTGATCCGGTTGGAGATCAAAGAGAAATTCATGCTCGAACAATCGGTCTAATCGGCATCGGCGACACTTTTCATTATAACGACGGCAATCCCGGGTTTGCTGGCAACGTAGCTCTTCATTCGCAATTTTGGCACATCGATTGGGATGGTGACGGTCGTCGCGATTTAATCGGGTTTGGTTACCGGATTTATGAATACGGTATGCCCCTGGAAAAGGAACTCGGGAACTGGGTCTATTTCTACAAGAACATCGGATCGTCTCAAAAGCCGCTCTTCGCCCCACGACAAAGGATCAAAGCAGACGATGGCAACTACCTGACAATGGATCGGTTGTCTCAGAACATGTTTCCGATTGATTGGGACCATGACGGAGACGTCGACTTTCACGGTTTGAGTGGTGACAAGTGGTTGCTCTTTGAGAATACGGGGAAGCGGGACCGAAACAATTTGTGGATCCTGAAACAACCCAGAGTTATTACAGAGATCAAGGAGCGTTCAGACTTTCAGAAGACGATACCCATCCCGCCAGACGTTCCAAAAAGAGAAGGGTTCTTTCCACGGGGAGAAAGAATGGTCGACTGGGAGGGCGATGGGGATCTGGATTTGCTGATTGCCTATCGGAGTATCAATGTCATCGGCGTGGAGGATCCGAAAAGAGGGGTCATTCCTTACGGCACCGGTTGGACCAGTTTCTCCCTCCTGAGAAATATTGGAACCGATGCGAGAGGTAATCCTCGTTTTGCTCCGCCGGAAACTATTATGGAGGAGCGGGGCCTACCGATCACTGCAGCAGGATCGGCGTCCGGCGGAGCTGAGTACGTTGACTATGATGGAGACGGCGACTGCGATCTTCTTTACACTGCTGAGACGAACGGTCCGCTTGAGCGCAGCCGTTTGATGTTGGCAGAGAACGTCGGCACGCGTGAGAAGCCGCTGTTTATCATGCCCCTTCCGATCCTTGGCGTCAGTGACTCGCCTTATATCGTGGACTGGAATAATGACGGGCGGTTCGACCTGATCGCTGGTGGTGAATTTTTTGAAAACGTGAACCCCTTGAGCGGAACTTCGGCCACCGCCAAAAACACTACACCTTTAGGTACCTACAAACCGCGACATCACAACCTACCAAAATTTATTTCACGCGGGCTGGCCCAAGGGATAGACCCCGAGATTCTGACTTACTTTACCGCCTGCGTTGATTTTGATGGTGACGGCAATCTCGATCTGGTCAGCGGTTATCACTCCAACATTCTTTTCTATCGCAACAAAGCGACAACGCTTAATCCAGTGTTTGATCGTGGTGTACGGGTGGAGGCAGGTGGTGACCCGATTTTCATGCCCAATTGGCTCGATCCGCAATCCGACGAACCCTCTCACTGGGGTCCTCAAGGTCTCGGCGAAGCGCTCTTCGGATGGCTAGTTCCGACCCTGCGTGACTGGGATGGTGATGGGGATCTCGATCTATTTGTTACGGGACAGCGATGGCAACTTCAATATTTCGAAAATATCGGTACGCGTCGGAATCCCATCCTGGCCAAGGGCCGCGAAGTCCGCTGCGATGGCGACCCATTTGAATTCTCCTGGAGGTCAAAGGTGTCGGTGGGCGATCTCGATGGGGACGGCAAGGCCGACTTTGTGGTCACGTCCAATCGCGACAACACCTTCTACATGTACAAGCCGAAACAGGATGTGAGCAATCCACAGTTCCTGGAGGTCACTCGGAGCGAGGCCTTAAAGCTCGAGGACGGAACATTTCTTAAAGGTTGGTACGGGGGTCAAAACAACAACGGCGATAACCACAGCCAGCTCGTTGATTGGGATTCCGATGGCGACCTTGATCTATTGAATGGCAGTCTCTGGGCAGTTTTCTATTACGAAAATGTAGGTACTCGGCAGAAACCTCTTTTCAGAGCCCACGGTAAGTTCAAAGCCGGTGGTGAAGTAATTCATACCTTTAATCACGCCGGCTCGTTCGATGCAGCAGATTGGAACGGCGACGGTCGGCTGGATCTGGTGATGGGTACAGAATGTCCATCGGACCAGCCGCGCGGAGGTGTCCTCCATTTGTTTGACCGTGCATTCATAGATGATGACCTACCCACTGCACGCGCAGAAGCAGTTGAAAGAAAGCAACGAGCTTCACCGCAAAAATAGAGTGCATTCTCAGACATCAGATCTGAGCGAAGTATTTTGCGCTAACAAGCCACAGCTATTCAGACACGCTTTGATTCATAAGAGGAGCTATTTACACATGACTGAAAAATTTGAAGCTGGCCGGAGGAAGTTCTTAAAGGCCACCGCGCTTGCCGGTGCGGGACTGACCATAGACATTGCACTGCCGGCAAAAGCGGCTCAAAAGAAGCCAATAACTCCCGCCGAATTTAAACGTCGAGTTCGCGGTCCCATTCTCTCCTCACCAACGCCCTATACGGCTGACTTTAAGATTGACCATCAGGCTCTTAGAAATATGATTAAGGGAGCACTCGACGCTGGAGTTCGTGTTTTCACGCTGACCGCCGGCAACAGTCAGTATTACGCCCTCTCTGACGAAGAGATTAAGCAGCTGACACGAACTACGGTCGAGGCCGTGGGCGGGCGCGGTATCACGATCGCGGCCACGGGACCCTGGTGGACGGGCAGGGCGGTTGAGCATGCCCGCTTTGCCCAATCGGTAGGAGCCGACGCAATACAGGTAATGCCCGGAGTGAACGGGGATGACGACGCGCAATTCGAGCATTTTAAAGCGGTGGCGGCGAGCACCGATCTAGGGATTGTGATCCACGGCAGCCCTTCGCTCAACCTAATCGAGCGTTTGATCACAATCGATTCCGTAGTTGCGATGAAAGAGGAATTCACTTACGACTTCACGCTCCAGGTCTATCGCAAGTTCGGTGACCGGCTAAACATTTACGCGGGAGGAACCAAAGCTCGCTTTATGGTATATCAGCCGTACGGCATGCAAGCGTATTACAGCGTTTTTGCCAGCTTCGCGCCGCAAATCGCGATGCGATTTTGGGGTGCTGTTGAAAAAAATGATCTTAACGAGGCGAGGAAAATCATCCTTCAATACGATCTCCCATTCTTTGAACGATTCAGTCATCCATTCTGGCGCGCAACACTGGAATACTTTGGGGTCGCTAAGCGCTATATGAGACCACCCGAACGGAGCTTCACCGATCAGCAAATACAAGAGCTAAAGGGTTTCTACGACTCAATGGGACTCTCTCCGAAGAGACGCTAACCGAAGTTGGAGCATTAGCGGGGACAGCTCACGGGATTCAGCCTTGGGTATAACCCGCCCCGCAGTTTCCCTGGGTAACCCCCTGCTTTTCCCACCATATTTGCTGCTGCGCTGAAGACCTATTAGGCTCGAATCGTATATGTCGAGACCAGGGCGTCTTCCGGTTTCTTGAACAGCCAGCTACAGGCCCAGCCAACGACGATGGTCCCAAGAAATCCAATCACTATCCACCATAACCACGAGATCGTCGTGTAGTTTGCCACCCACAGGGTCAGCGATAAACCAACCAAACCCCCGATAATAATTCCAGGAGAGTTGGCCCGCCTGCTGATAACTCCTAGAGTGAACGTGGCGCAGATTGGTCCCATAAAAAAGCCGCCGAGCTTACCAACAATCTCCACCACTGGGCCAAGTTTGTTAATGTAAAAAGCAGTCAAGGTGAGCAAGACGCCGCAGGCGAAAGTCACCCAACGGGCATGGCCGAGTTCCTGATCCTCGCGTTGACTGATCTTAAAGCGGACAAAGAAATCCTTAATCAGAACTGCCGCTAATGAATTCAGGCCCGCAGATAAAGTCGACATAGTGGCCGCGAAAATTCCAGCAATAACCAATCCCTTTAGGCCGATCGGTAGAACATTAACTGCAAAATGAGGAAGAATCCGATCCGCGCGAGGAAGCGTCGCCGCGAGTGCCGGACTGGCTTTGTAGTAGGCCGCCAGGACAACTCCCATCAGCAGTAGCAAACCAACTACGGGCAAGCTGATCCATGCACTAGTCATCATCGCTTTACGCGTCTCTGCCTCAGAGCCGGTAGTAAAATAGCGTTGAGCGATCGCCTGATCCGTAGCATAGGTAGTCAAGTAATAAAGGATCAGATATGGAATCAATGCCCAAAAGCTTATTTCATCCCTGAGACCAAACTGGAACATCCGAGTATGTGGAGCGGCACTCTGCCACATTTGCGGTAGATCCCAGTTGAGTGCGCTTAGGGCAAACAACACCATTACTATCCCGCCGCCAATAAGCACAAAGAACTGCATGAAGTCGGTCCAGATTACTGCCCGCATTCCGCCTTTCAAGGTGTAGAGAGTGACGACTGTGCCGATAATTGCGATCGAGGGAATTAAGGGAATACCAGCCATTTCCTGCAGTGCGAGACTGGGAACGTAGATGGCTGTAGCCAGATGCCCGCCACGTAGCAAGACAAACAGAAAAGCAGTGAAAGCTCGTACGAACAAGTTGTAGCGTTTTTCCAGGTACTCATAAACGCTCAACAGTTTCATCTTTCGATAGATCGGGATAAACGCTCTGACAATAAAGTAAACGATCAGCGGTAGCATCACCACGGGCATAAAATAGGCCAAGTCCTTTTCATAAACCCAGCCCGGAACTCCCATATAACTGACCGCGCTTAAGTCAGCACAAATAATCGAAATGGCGACCGGAAACCATGGCTGCTTTCTGCCTCCCAGAAAATAATCTTCTGCGTTCTTCTGCTTTTTAGAAGTGCGGAGTCCAATGATAACGGACAAGACAATGTATACAGCGACCACACTGTAATCGATCCAACTGAAATGACCGCCCATAACCCTCCCTTATCAGCGAGGCGCTGACTTCTTGAACAGGATTGGCGAAACCGCACCTCTCCTGGCTTAGCTTATTTAGAAAACGAGCTCAAATTGTCCGACGGACCGAGGAATGCTGCTTCTGTTGCACTGCTCGATGGCGGCATCGATATGCTTCTGGCCATTTTTTATTGTGAATAGCATGTGCCCGGGATAAAGACCTTCCACTCTCAGGCTTCCGAGTTTCTTGAGGTCCTTGCGATAGCCATCCATGTTCGAGCCAGGAAAGTTGATCAGACCAAGTACACCGCCATAGAACAGAACGTCGCCCACAAAGAGGTGGCGAATATCGTTAATGGTTGTTAAGAAACAGATCGAGTCAGGACTGTGGCCTTCAACCGAGACTGCCTCAAAGTGGTTGCCCCCAAGCTCAAGTTTGTCTCCGTCCTTTAAGCCATAGTCTACCGGGCAATTTCGATAGATAAATTCCGGCGGGTAGATCCCCAGTTCCTTGGCTAGTGGCAAACCTGCGTCTTCGGCAGTGCCCTTCTCCAACATCTCCTTACTCTCAGATGAGATGAAGACTCTACATCCGGTTAGTTGCTTAATCTCAAAGGCTCCGCAGCAGTGATCGAAATGGTTGTGAGTTATTAAAATTACCTGTAGTTGCTCAGGCCTGAGGCCATCTTTCTCCATGTTCTCTACGATCAGTTTTCCAGATCCGCCGCCGCCGGCATCAATCATGACGAGACCGTCGGGCCCTTTCACAACGTAGGTGTGGCAATCCCACGGACCCGAGATGCCGAGTTGCAAGCTGCCCACTAGATAAATATTTTCCGTGATCTTCACGATTAGTAGATGAGAAACCCGCCATCCACCAGAAGCGTAGCGCCCTGTATATATGACGACTCGTCTGAGGCCAGAAAAACCGCCGCCGACGCAATCTCTTCCGGAGTGCCTCGGCGTCCCAGTGGGATTTCCCTGAAGTATTTTCCAGAGACTCCTGCTGCCTTCATCTCATCGCTGATAACCTCATTCGTCTCGATTCTGATATCTCCCGGAGCAATACAGTTGACGCGGATATTATGACTTGATAGCTCAAGGGCCATGGATTTTGTGAGTCCCTCCAGACCAGCCTTGGTAGCGCAGTAAACAGTTGCCCCTTCCTGAGCGGCATAGGCAGCCACCGATGAAATATGAATGATGGCGCCACCACCAGACTTAACCATCTCTTTCGCAACTTCCTGTGAACAGATGATGGTCCCCTTTAGATTAACGTCGATAATGGTGTTGAGATGTTCGTCAGAACAGTCGAGAAATCGAGATGTCGCCGGAAGGCCTGTGATACCAGCATTGTTAACGAGAACATCGATGCGATGGAATTGTTCAATCGTCTTTCTCACTAACTCTCGAACCAGTGTACGGTTGCTAATGTCTACCGAGATCGCCACGACTTCCGCTCCTCGCGACCTTAGGCCGGCAGCGACCTCTTCTGCCTTCTCCTGATTGCGTTGAGCAATAACGACTTTTGCACCCTCAACCGAAAACCTTCCAGCGATACCTTTGCCGATTCCGGACCCTCCACCAGTGACAATGACTATCTTGTCCTTCAGTCTCATTGATTTTGCTCGCTCGCTGAATTTGATCGGAGGTTATCTCAATCATTCTTTAACGACGTCAGTGCGTCATTCGCTGCGCCCAGCGCCAGATCAATGTCCGCAGTGGTGTGAGCCGCAGATAGGTACCAGAGTCCACGACCGATCAACCGTACTCCTCGGTCCAGCATGTTTTTCACAAATTGACCGTAATTGGCGGAATCACAATCAAGACAGTCACGATAGTCTTTGATCTCTGGAATAGAGGTGAACGCCATGTGAAACATTGGACCAGGTCCACTCAATAAAATGTTGTGGGCATGATTACGAGCAATATCGCGCAGGCTATCTCTGAGCTGACATCCCAATGTAAAAATGCGCTCACGAAGCTCGTCTCCACCGTCTTCCAATACTTCGAGAGTGGCCATTGCAGCCGCGACACAAGCGTTATTACTGTTATAGGTACCGGCGTGAGTAACCTCGCCTTTGGCGATCAGGTTCATCAATTCTTTCTTCCCGGCGAAGAGACTAATAGCAAATCCCGAAGCCATCGCTTTGCCGAAAATGGCGAGATCCGGCGTAACCCCATATAGTGCTTGTGCCCCTCCCAGCCCTAATCTAAAACCCGTGATCGTCTCGTCAAAGATCAGTACCACTCCATAGCGATCGCATAAGGCACGCAAGCCCTGCAGAAATCCTTCCTTCGGCTCGATGCACCCGTTGTTACACATGATTGGCTCGGTAATGATTGCGGCAATCTCATCTCCGTGTTGCTGCAACGCGTTCTCGACAATGTCGAGATCGTTCCAGGGTAGAACCACTACATCGTCTTGCACGCTTTTAACCTGACCCTTTGTTTCCAGCACTGCATTTGGAGCAGTTCGAGGACCGGCCGTATCCAAAGACGGTTGTAAACTCACAAGTACGTTATCGAACCAACCGTGGTAATGACCTTCAAACTTTATGTACTTGCTTCTACTGGTAAACGCTCGGGCGATTCTGAGCGTTGCTTGTACAGACTCCGAACCACTGTTCGTAAACCTCACCAGCTCAGCACAAGGAATATGTTGTTGCAGTTTCTCGGCAAGATTTAGCTCCAGCTGGTGCTGTCCAGCATAGAGTTGGCCCTTTTTGATTTCCTCTATGACTCTCTGCTGCACGTGAGGGTGGCAGTGACCGAGAAATAGGGGTCCCTGGCTGAGAGTAAAATCGAGATACTCATTTCCATCTACGTCATAGATCCGCGATCCCTCACCTCTCACAAAAAAGAGTGGGTGAGGGTGTTTCGACATGCGGTAGTTGCTACTAACTCCTCCCGCCAATGACAACTGGGCGCGTTCGTATAGCTCTAATGATTTAGAGTAGCTTTTCATAAATCTCCCTGATCGCTGAGGTCTCATTTATCAGAGGTCATCAAGAGGAAAAATGGGCCGCCTAATATGTTTGTAAGTGAACTGACTCAAATCTATAGAAGAGAGTCCCGGAGAATTCACCTCAATGATCTCCTGCGCTATCGGTTCATATGCCGCGCGAAAAGCTACGGCAGATTTCAAAGCAATTATCTTCTCCCTCTCCGGCGCAATGCCCACCGAACGCAATTGCTCTAGATTCCACGGAGGCATCTTGGTTTCCGTCATCACAACCTTGATTCCCTGTGACTCAAGCACTACTGTCCTTCCCATATTCTCAGTAATGCCATCCCGCATATGCCCGAGATTTACGAATACACCATCCGAGGCCAACCGCACTCGGCCTGTTAACCTAACCGGCTTTCCGTGATACTCATCGCTCTTCCCCCCGACATCGAGAGTGACCTCTTGCCCTAAACCCGCTTCCAGCGCAAGTGCGACCGCTTCGTGATCGGCAACGATGACGACGGCGCTGGGCGCTTTCTGATTGATAAGTTCCTGTAGAATGGCCGTACCATCTCCCGGTGTCCCGGCGCCGATATTGTCTCCGACATCAGCCAGGATCACCGGCCACTTATCGCTTTGGATGGCCTGAGATACAGCGTCTTGTACCGTAGGTAATCTGGGAAGGAAGTCCTCCCTGATCTCCCATGCTCGCTCCGCAATCGCTTGGGCTCGCTGACGACCAAGCTCCGGCTGATCATCGGTGATTACCAGAACGCTAACTCCTATCTCAGGCACATCGGAATAAGCAAAACCACCCGAGACTGTCACCGATAGAACTTCCCGCTCGTATTCGTGGGCCAAGTTCACCAACTCATTCATGGGATAGACAGCTGTGAATTGTTTTTGTGGAACCAGGATCATTGGTGGTTTTTCGAGCGCCATCACAGGTTTGATTTCGCCATTGAGTGTGCGAGCAAGTAGCTCTGCCGCCTCAATCCCTCTTTCCACCTGATCGATATGCGGGTAAGTGTCGTAACCGACAATGATGGTCGCGTTTTCTACCATGCGTGGCGAAATATTCGCGTGCAGGTCCACGGTCACCGCGATCGGAATCGATTTCCCTACCATTCCACGCAACGACGCGAGAATTTCACCATCGCCGTCAAGCTCTGTCTCTCCCACAAGTGCACCGTGAAGGGCAAACAGTATTCCGGCAATGCCTTCCTGGCTAGCAAGTCTTCGACTCACCAGGTCGAGAAAATAATCCAGTGTGGTTTGCCTGACTGGACCGGTAGACACTCCCCAAGCCCAAATAGTCGGCACCAGATCAAAACTAAATTGCTCACCGCCTCTGATAAACCCACCCATCTCACTGGTCGTTCCTCGTAGCTTCTCTAATACTTCGTCACCCTCTAAAAACAATGTCTGTTTGAAAAGTTCAAGGTCAGTCGGCAAATGAGAGAAGGAGTGGGATTCGTGATAAATGCCTCCGACCAATATCTTCTTCGAATTGTTTGCCATCTTCCTTAGCACTCAAAAAGACCCGGATCCAGTTGACTAAGATCAATAGCGTCAACCTCAGATTTCGAAGCGATTAGATTGGCGGAAGCAGGATCCTTGAATCCATGCCCGGACAGAATACAAACCACTCTTTCATGCGGCTTCACTTGATTTTGTGCCACGGCCTCCAGGAAACCTGCAACCGACACGGCCCCGGCTGGTTCGACATAAAGCCCTTCCCGCACGCTCAACTCTTCCTGCGCCGCCAGACTAGCTTTGTCTGACACCAGCACGCCCAAACCTTTGGATTCCCTGACAGCGCACAACGCCCTGGTAGCATCAATATCAATCTGGACAGCCAGGCCGCTCACGGCTGTCGTCGTATTAACCACCTGGGCCCTCGCTGAGCCGTTGAAGAATGGAGTTACCAGCGTGTCATTCAAACGAGGTTGCACCGCGATAATACGCGGCATAGTAGAAATAACGTTCTGCGCTTTGAGATCAAGGAACCCTCGCCAGATGGCTGTAAGTAGGCCACCGCCACCTACGGGAACAAAAACCAGATCGGGTACACCCTTGAGCTGTTCAAACAGTTCATAGGCGATAGTCTTTACACCCTCCATACCTGCCGAAGAATATTCGTACGCGGAGACCACCAATCTAGTCTCAGCCTCCCTCGCCAGATCGTGCAGGCGTTGAAAGATGAAACGGGATTTCTCTTCCGAGACCCCGAATCCCTCGACGCGAAAGAGTTTGGCCCCGTAAACCAGCATTTGTGTGAGTTTGTTTATGGGCGTTATCTCGTTGAGGAAGATGTAGCACTTGATATTGCGTCGCGCTGAGTAAGCGGCGAGCGCCGATCCTGTGTTGCCGGATGAAGTGGCAATGCACGTCTTGATTCCAGCCTCTCGCATGAGGGCAACTTCGACCGCGGCGAACCTGTCTTTGAACGAGCCAGTAGGGTTCATATGCTCTGACTTGAAAAAGAGGTGCGGAATACCAACCTCTTTGCCAATGGACGAACTTTCCACGAGAGGTGTGTGACCTTCGCCCAAACTATCGGTGCTGGATATACTTTCAAGAGGCAGATAGTCGAGATATTTTTCCAGTAGAATCATAAGCTAACCTCACCGGAGATAAAGTGAACCGTCGTCTTTCACAGGCAACAAAACTTCGGACCGACAGACGGCATGACCACAGGTGACTGAACTAACGCTTTTGCAGTATTGGCCCTTCAGCAACGCACGATCCATGCTCCAAGAAAGATCTTTCCAACCAGCAGGTGTAGCCATAGGCCGTGCTGACTACCAGATCAACATCCCCATCATTATTCCAATCGACGACCGTAACTGTTGGTCCATACGGAAATGCGGGTAGGCGCAGCGATTCCCCTTCGCTAAATCCCCAGCTGCCCTTGTTGTTTTTTCCGTAAAACACGTTCACATTCCCATCGGCCGCGGCTCCAATCACATCAAGCAAGCCGTCTCGGTTCCAATCGGCGGCGACCGGAACCATTCGGGTATTCATCTTCCCGATAAGTTGCGGTTGGCCCATAATCAAATTCCCAGGGCTACTCTCGTTTCGATAGAAGCGAACGGCACCGTAAGTATCACCTACAACCAGATCTACTTTTCCATCCCGGTCGAAATCAGCTACTGCTAGTGTCGTACGAGCGCCTTGCAGGACGTCAAAGTCCATGGATTGTCCGGCTGATGGGCCAACCTTGATGGGCTGTCCGCCCACAACCGTTACCTTAACGCCTTGCGTTTCGTATTTTTTCTGACCGAGTTTCTTGTGAAACCACACGTTTCCTCCATGGTCCCCAAACAGCAGGTCTTTTTGTCCGTCCCCATCAAGATCTCCTAACTGAACGAAGGTCCATTCATCGCCCATAGTGGCAGGATGTTCTATAGTTTCTCCATCCGTCAAAATCGATTCGGGTGAGCTGAAAATTCCTGGACTGCCTTTTCCTGAATTGATACTTACGGAGAAGCCGGACAGGATGTCGAACACCCCATCATTGTTCCAATCCACGTATTGAGCACCCCAACTGGGAACGGATTGACTCCCCCACGAAGACGAGAGGGGCTTTTCATGTGCTTCGAAGACGGGCGCGTGCCGTGTGCCAATATTTCTGTAAACATAGATGTTTGTGTGCGCGCTCACCACGAGATCGAGCAATCCATCACCATCGAGATCGGCAACGCGCGGTGTGCCGAGTGAACTCTTCGGAAAAGATCCCTTTCGTGGAAAAGGCTTTCTATGGAACTCCGGCGCTGTACGCGTTCCGGTGTTTTCAAAGTATGCTAAGAAATTCTCCGAACTTGAAGAATCGCCCCCGCCAGCGGTCATAGGCATCGAACCACTGACTAGATCCAAGTCTCCGTCACTATCAAAATCTGCAACCGCAGGAGCGGCCGCCCAGCCCACATCAATAGGTACGCCATCGGCTTGAATCGGTCCGCGAGCAGCTAACCGGGGCGTACCTGAAGACTCTCTTCCAATATTTTCAAACAGGTAGATTAGCCCGGTGACATATCCGCCGGCGAGAAGATCGAGGTCTCCATCTCCGTCCCAATCAGCAACCTCGGGAACCGGATAATAGTCGCGCTTATAGATCCCGCGTCCTTCTGGATTGGGTTCATGGGGCAGAGCTAGAGGCTGGCCGTCCATCATTACGAGTCCCTTGTTTACAAGTTTGCGGTCGGCGTTGGTGCCAACATTTTTCATGAAGACGAATCTGTTCCACTCAGCCCCAAGCAGAACGTCCTTGACGCCGTCTCCGTCCCAGTCGACGACGACCGGGACCGACGACCATCCGATATCAAGTGGCTTGCCGTCAGCAGTGAAGAGCAGTTGAGAATAACGATATTCAGGTCGCTGTCTGCTCCCGGTGTTGGGAAAAAGAACCACGGCCCCACGCGCGCATCCGACAATCAGATCAACCAGTCCATCATTATTCCAGTCATCCAGAGCCACGCGGCTGTGGATCAAGCCCGTAGTGGAACTACTCACTTTCTCAACTCGGTTCATTCCATCCCCGAGAAAACCTCTGGGCGGAACCTGCGACGGGCTACTACCAGTTGGAAGCAAGTCGAAATAGATCGCATAGCATGAACTGTCCCCCTGTTCCTGAGTATGAACCCAGGCTAGCTTGCCGCTTTTCCAGTCGCCAATCACATTGTAGAAGTAACCCCATTTCGGGTGGTTGGTCCATTTCAGCTCGCCCCCCGTCACATCAATATTCGCTTCATTTTCCGGATAGTTCTCCGCTATCGAATTGTCGTACCACCTGAAGGGTCGATCATATGGCGTAGTGGCGTAAGCATAAGACTGATAGCGAAGCGGCCTTCCTGTTTGAGGGTCATACTTGATTACTTGTATTGAGGCGATGTCGGGCAATCGATTGACGATCCGCAGCTGGTTCGCCAGTTCTTGCACAAAATCTATTTTCACTTCTGCGGGCATCTCATCCACTTTGCGTTCGCCAATATTTTGAGGCTGGATCTTGACGAGGAGCCGGTAATCGCCACGCCCAGCCCAGTAGACCTTTGCTGCTTGGCTCGCCTGAATTACGAGTGATCCTGCTCCGACCGCGATTAGACATCCGGCAGCGATCAGCATCTCCCCCATTGTCCCACAACTTATGGATAATATTTTCATATTATATTAATCAGCGGAATAAAATTTTTATTTCTTTCAGAACCGGGTAGTTAGAGCCGTCGGCTGAAACGAACGTCGCGCGATATTGCCAGACCTTGGCCGAGGCGCCGTCGTCCCAGCGAGTACTCCAGGGCTGCCTCTCCAGCGCTTCTCTTGAGTCTGCCCCGCGCAATTCAAGTTTCAGTTTCGCTCCTAATGGTTCGTCCGCTTTCCATGTAACGTCTCTGATCACGCGCTTCTCTCCGGCATCATAGATTGAACTTACGTATCCGAGTTCGAAACGACGATTGTAGATATTACCGGCGTCCATAAACGTTGTTTCGTGAGCACCGTCTGTCGGAAGCTCAATCTTGTTGAAGTCCTGAAAGCCCTGCGAGCCGCCCCAAAAAAGATAGGAATAAGTGCTGTGATCTCCGTTGGCCTGCTTGTGGCAAGCCATCACCAAGTCGAGCCACCCGTCTTTGTTAAAGTCGAGTGCCAGGTTGCCTGAACCTGCGTTCGTGTAGAGGTCGGACCTGTGCGCCGGCTTGAATCCTTCCGGACCGTTCCAGTAAACGTAAGAAAACCAGGTGCGATCGTGGGCACCGGTGGCGTAGTTACCAATCGCGAGATCCACGTATCCGTCCTTGTTAAAGTCTGCCGCAGTTGACTGATCGCCACCCACTGTCGGCAACAGAGTACGCCGCGTAGGATCAAAACCTTTCGCACTCCCCCAATAAAGAAAGGAGTTTGTGTTTTCAATGCGCTTCTTTCCTTCGTAGAAATTACAAACGAATAAGTCCAACCACCCGTCGTTGTTGAAGTCCGCTGCATTGGCAGCAACCGAGCCGCCGTTTGGCACACCTGTCTTCCGCGAATCGGAATACCCCTCAGGTCCGCCCCAGAAAATCGGGATTTCGGGTGAATCGAGATCCGCGATGACGATGTCCAACCATTCATCTTTATTAAAGTCGGCAAGGGTCACGCCGCGAGGATTTGGCATGTGAAGAACGCTGCGTTTGTCGTCCTTGAATCCATCTTTGCCGCCCCAGAAAATGAGTTGCCGATGTTCAGGCTCAGCGTACTGAGGAATAACCAGATCGAGATAGCCATCGTGATTGAGATCAGCACTGACGATACCGCTGGCCGTCAGCGTCTTCAAAACTGTGCGACGCTTCTCGGCCCAGGTGCCAGATGAGTCGCCCCAATATACAAAGCTTCCCTGATCTACGTCTTTGCCCTGCAATGAATACTCATAAGAATTGGGAACGGCGATGTCGAGATGACCGTCATTGTTAAAGTCCGCCGCAACTGCCGAGAAGCTATCGTACGAGGGAATCTCTGTTTTTCTCTCGGCGGAGAACGCGCCTGTTCCACTATTCCAATAGATGCGGAGGCCGCGCTCACCATTAAATCCGGCGCCCCCGTTGAAAAAAACAAGATCGTTTAGTTTGTCTCCATTGACGTCTGCGATCATCAGATCAGTTGCTCCACGTGTAGGCAAACTCTGTCGGCGCGCGGGGTTGAGGCCATCCTTGCTGCCCCAATAAACAAATGACTCCGTATCCATGCTAGCCAGCGATGTTCGATTCGCGAATACCAAATCTGCATAGCCGTCATGATTGATGTCGCCAATACCAGCTTGACTCGCCCATTCAGTGGGCAGCTCCTGCTTACTCTGCGGGTTGAACCCGGCTTTGCTCCCCCAATACACCACGCTGTTGATTTTGCCGGCACGCCCATCTGCAAGCGATGCGTTTGCAAAAACAACGTCCTGGTTACCATCGCCGTTCAGATCTCCAGCGGCGCAACCACTAGCTCGCATCGTAGGGAGTTGAGTCTGCTTCGGACTGCTGAAGTTCTTTCCGTCATTCCAGAAGATCCATGAAGGTGCAGACGGTCGGCTATTGGCCACCGCAAGATCTATCTTGCCATCCGCGTTCAAGTCCGCTGCAAGTGCTCTCGAAGCGCCCGGAGCGGACAGGCGCGCCAAGGGCGACAGATCGAAAGTGCGACCATCGCCACGGTAGATATTCACTCCTTCAGCCGTAACGGTCACCAAATCCTTGAGGCCGTCGCCGTTCAAATCGCCCGATGTAAAATACGTTCCTCGAATCGGAAGTTCAGCTTTCTTGCCTGGATCAAAAATGCCTTTGCTGTTCCAGTAGACTACCGCATCGCGATCGCTCTGCGGAAAAACAAGGTCCTCCCATCCGTCTCGATTAAGGTCAACATTCACCACTGACGCGGGGTAGAACGTGGGCAGACGCACGGACTCAGTTGGGAAAAAGCCCTTGTCGCTCCCGAAATACACTATGGAATCCAGCGGCGCTCGGGTAGCCATTCCGTTGGAGGTTCCGCAGACAACCACATCGGGGAAGCCGTCATGATTTAAGTCCGATACGAGCCCCGATTTCGCACCCTCGTTAAGCAACGCCCATCGAAATCGGTGGTCCAACCCTTGTCCATTATTCAGGTAGAGGTAAGTCGGAGGAGCATCATTGACGTTGTGCCCGTCGACAAACATGATGTCATTAGCGCCATCCCGGTTATAGTCGAACGTGTAAATGGAACGGATTTCCCCCGATGCTGTGACATAAAGGTTAGCTCCCCCATCTTCAAACGTCCCGCCGCGAAAGTCGCTAAAGCTATTCTGAACCCAGCTGTCAGCGCCATGAATTGGAGTAATACTGATAGCCGCCAACAGGATGAAACTGAGGGCACTTCTCATCGTCATATCCTTTCAGGCAGTCGAACCTATATCGTATGAACTTGAGATCGCCTTCCAGAGAGGAGATCTTGCTCGGTCAGGTTACGTCGCTGTCCACCCTCCGTCCACCAGGAGGTTCTGTCCGGTAACATATGCTGAAGCGTCGGATGCAAGATAGATGGCGGCACCCTTTATATCGTCATCAGTTGCCATTCGACCCAGAAGGGTCTTCTTCGAATAGCGCCGAACAAACTCTTCAGGCTGATCTCCGGTCGAGAAACCTCCTGGACTGATGACATTTACACGAATTCCAAACTGCGCGTAATAACTCGCGAGGTAGCGAGTGAAGTTGATCATTCCGCCTTTAGCAAATGCGTAGTTGGCCGGATTTGTGATTGACGTCCCCTCATAAATATTGAAGTCTGGACCAACGACACCGTAAATCGATGCGATATTGACGATCACTCCCGATCGCTGCTTGACCATCTGCTCGCCAAAGATCTTGCAAGCTAGAAAAAGGCCAGTCGAATTGATCTTCATCGCGGCTTCCCACTCTTCCTCGGTGACCGTACCTAAATCGCCACCGGAGCGCGCAACCGCATTGTTGAAGAGAATGTCCAGACTTCCCAGACGAGAAACAATCCACTCTCTTAATGAAAATATTGAATCCTGGGAAGCGAGATCCAGAGATGCGGCCACAACCGATAAACCGTCCTCTCGCAAAGTCCGAGCAAACTCTTCCGCGCGTGTAACATCCCTCGAAGCGATTACGACCTTCGCTCCCGCCTCAGCGAGAGCTCGAGTGATGTGAGCGCCATAGATTCCCGCACCGCCGCTAACTAGAGCGACACGATTATCTAGTCTAAATAGATCCAAGACACTCATCTGGTCAGATTTGATCGGTTGATCCGGAACATTCCGTTTTTGATAAAGGATAGAATATTCAGCTCCCCGCGCAATAAGCCAGCTAAACTACACGAAAGACATTCTCTACCAGGGAACCCTCAAGCGCATCTTCAAGCCGTCCATTTTCCATAGCGTTTTGGATGAATTGCAACGCTTTTTCATAGGCTTCGAGCGTCTGTTGGATGTCAGCGTCACTATGCGAAAACGAGAGATTGTGATAACCCGCGAATAAGACTCCGCGCTTGATTACTTCCTGTTGGAAGACGGTCTTCAGCAACAATGAAGTGATGTTGTCTATTTCAAACTGAACTACCGAGCGGACCGGATAGCCTACGCAACGAATGTTGTCACCAAGCCCGCAATCCCGAGACAGTTGGTTCAGACCCGCTTGCAGCCGCTTACCTTGCCGCCAAATATATTCGATGACATTCTTCTCGCGCAGTTCATTGATGGTGGCGACAGCGGAAGCCAGCGACAGGCATTCACCGCCAAACGTCAGCGAGAAGAAAACATCTGCCGAAATGGACATCACTTCACGGCTACCAACGACGGCCGATAAAGGCATTCCATTTGCGATGCTCTTTCCAAAACAAGCGAGATCCGGCACCACCTGAAAGTATTCCTGCGCGCCTCCTAATGACCATCTGAACCCTGTAATTACTTCATCGAAAATCAATAACGCACCATAGCGTTTGCAGAGCTTTTTAACCTCCGCCAGGAAATTGTCTTCCGGAGCGATGATTCCCACTGGCTCCATTATGACTGCCGCGATGTCCTCGGGGTGTTGTTGGAATATCTCTTCCAGGCTCTCAATCTTGTTATAGGTGAACGGATGGACCAGTTCCGCCAATTGTTTAGGAATACCCTGATTCCGACTGGTAGTTACCGCATACCAGTCATGCCACCCATGATAGCCCCACTGGGCCAGATGCTCGCGCCCCGTGTAGGCGCGCGCGATACGAACAGCGGCGCTCGTGACGTCAGAACCATTCTTTCCGAACCGAACCATCTCGGCACAGGGAATAACTTCGGTGAGAAGTTCAGCGACCTCAACCTCCAAAGGATGCATCAAGGAGAAGGTACTTCCGTCCTCAAGTTGACGTCTAATCGCTTCATTGGTCCGGGCATAGTTGTAACCCAGGCAGATTGGGCCCAGCGCAGACATGAAGTCTATATATTCGTTGCCATCTACGTCCCAAACATGGCTGCCTTCGGCGCGCTGGAGATAGACTGGTGCGACGCCCTGGACAAATTGCGTTGGACCTTTGCTCAAACACTGGGTTTGGCATGGAATCGTTGCCTTAGCACGTTCCAGCAAAGCCTGCGATCGCTTGATACTTCTCTCCATCGAATACTCTTCCACTCCTACTGAAAGCTCATCTGCATCCGCGTGCCCGTCAACGAACTCTCTTCAGCAGCCAGCATGGTTTGCAAAATGCGTTTCTCGTCTTCCAGCGTATGAAGTAGTTGTTTTTCACCTCGAACTACTCCGAGAAAATGGTCAATTTCAGCCACATACATATCGTCGAAGTCCGCATTCTCGGGCTGCACTGTCTTTTCCCAGGCACCATTTTCAGTGGTGAACACCTCTAGTTTCTGCCAATCCCAGACAATAGCTCCCTGCTCACCCATAATCTTTCGATAGAGCCCCCAAGGCCGCTGAACCACATCGTTATGAATCACGACCGAAGCGCCGTCCTCGCTGTCGATTAGTAAATCGTAAATATCGAAACCCTTAATTTCAGCGCTGCTTCTCTTCCTCGCGTTGCACGTGACCGTACTCACTTCTCCAACCAGCCAGCGGGCGAGGTGCAGTTCATGGACCAGCACGTCGATACAGGCACCGCCCTTGTCTCGGTCAGACGCATAGAACTGGCGGTAGTCTTCGTAAGGATGCCAGTCAGCGACGTGCAACCCGCTATGAATGACTAACGCGATGGGCTTGCCAATGACCTCCGAATCAACCAACTCCTTGACCTTTACATGATGAGGGTGGCAGAAATAAGTGAAGCTTGGCGCCACAACTCTATCGCTGTTTGCCGCCAGCCCAATCACCTCATCCAACTCCTTTTCCAACAGAGCCGTGGGAGCCTCAACGAACAGGTGCTTATTGCTCCTCAGGCCTTCACGCATATACTGAACATGCAGATGCGGAGGAACACAAACCATCAGCACGTCCGGCTCAGCAATAAGTGCACCTTCAAGGTTATCAAACGTCTGGACACCAGACTTGGCACGTATTTCATCGAGCCGGTCAGAGCGCATATCAAAAGCCAGGATGTCATTAAACCCGAGCCTCTTCAGTACCCGCGCCCTTCGCTTGCCCATCGAACCACAACCAATGATCAAGAATCTCACTTTATCTCCCTCAAAACGTCCAGCTAAAAGACCTGGCGCCCTCATTCCTTCAGAACCGTTACAAAGAGGCTTTCAGGATCTCTTCCACCTTGTTCCGCACCGATTCACTGATCGGTGTGTCAAATGGGCCAGCCCCTACCTTTTCACAGATACCGATGAAGTTGAGCGCCACCTCAAAGCCACCCCAGATGCCGGCCCCACAGGTAAAGATGTTGAAAAGGTCGATCAGCTTTTGCTGAAATACGTCTGCTGCTTCGACATCACCAGCCTGCATTAGACGATAGAGCTCAACCGCAGGTTGGGGGGCGATGTTATGCAGACCTGACACGACTCCATCCGCTCCCAGTGAGAAGGCCACTCTGATCAATGACTCGGTGCCAATGAGAATGCTGAAGTCCGCATCACTTCTGAAAAGATGGGTGAGATGCTGCCAGCGCTCGACGTCCTGATCAGACTCCTTCAGACCAACAATATGTGGAACCTCTGACAATTTTAGGATTGAATCAATCGGTATCCGATAGTGAACAGTGTAGGGGTTGTCGTAAACGACAATTGGGCTGGGGATGGCGTCCGCAATATCGAGATAAAATTTGGTAAGCGATTCGGTCGTAAGCGAGAAATAGTAAGGAGGAAGGATCGAAATGTAGTCCGCTCCCAGGCTGACCATGCGTTTAGCCTTCTCAATTACCCTTTTGGTACTCGTGTCGGCCGCGCCAGCCATCACCGGCACTCGCCCGTGCACTTCATCGATTACGATCTCAACTGCCCTCGCCTGTTCATGATCGCTCAATAGAGCAAACGCCCCCATGCCCCCGTTGGCAAAAATCGCATTTACGCCGTGCTTCAGGAGGTGATCAACCAACCGCCGCATTCCGGCTTCGTCAACCCGCTCGTCTTCCGTTAGTGGGGTCCCGATTGGTGGAACAATGCCGCTTAATTTTTTACCGTTCACTAGTATCCCTTTCCACTTCGGAGAGCCTCTTTACCCAGCTTGACCCGCGTTCTCATCCCAGTGCAACGACAAAGTGGTAGCCTAGAAGCTACTTTTGATATCAGGCAATTCGCCCAGCAACTGAGCAACCTCCGGCGGCAGCCGGTTCAAGAATCTAGAATATAGCATTAATATAGTTTACATATACTATTTTAAACATTGCGATTCAAGCGAAAATGTCGATTCTGCCATCCCTGTCAGAACTTTGCACTCGCAGAGGGACTACTAACAAATTTCATCTGGAGAAAAATCCTGAGAGACAGCCAGTTCGTGAGAAATGTTTGCGGCTGTCTCTTTTACATCTTTGGCGAGAGAGTAAAACGTTTCGTTGTAGATTTGCTCCTTGTTTCCCGCGACGCTCACTGCTGAAACGATCCGGCCTGCTTGGTTAGTTATTGGTGCGCCTATGCAGCGAGAGCCGATTGTCTCCTCTTCGTCATCAACCGAAAATCCCTGCTTGCGAACCTGAGCCAGTTCCAGCTTCAACTTCCTCGGAGAAATGATTGTGTTCTCGTTATAACGAGGGAGTCCGCAATGGACTAACCGGTCGATGTCCTCTTCTAACCAATCGCTGATAAGTGCCTTTCCAGCAGCTGTGCAATGAATGCCCATTCGCTTCCCCACCCAGGTTCCTACGACCGGAGCATAAGGTGATTCGATCTTCTCGATAATGACGGCTTCATTCTGCTCCTGAATTGTCATGTGGACTGTCAGCCTGGTTTTCTCCATTAACTTTCTGATGAACGGCGCACCCTGTTTTCTAAGACTCAGGCCGTTCATCGCCATGTTGGCCAACGTGAAAAGCTTCATGCCGAACATGTAACGGCCGGTGACCTCATTTCGATGCAAATAGCCAAGCCTATCTAGAGTTATCAGAATGCAATAGGTGGAGGATCTGGGCAGCGAAAGGTCGCGCAACAACTCTGATAAGCTCAACCCGTTCTTCGAGCGGGCCAGCCTCTCAAGAATTACCATTCCCTTCTCTAAGGCCGGAACGGATTCGGTCTTCAACTGAGAGTTTAGCGCACTACTCATGTACTTCTTAGATCCCTTTGCTTATGGCGCTCTATGATTTCGTACGTCGTGGTTTCGAGAATTGGTTAAGCTGACTGCTGCCGATTCGTCATTGAAGAGCGCTTATCGTCTCACGGAGTACGATTCAATAGCCCTCCGCCTTGTTCACCACGCCAATAAGCGGCAGTCCTCGCTGATAGAACTGGAGATTCTCACAGAACAAACCGAGAACCCGGTCAGTCTCTTCTCTCGAGACGATCCGGTGCAAACAGATAACCAGATTCTCGTAGTTCCAAAGGTTAGAATCGGATGGGGGCAGGGGAAGCTGGAGGCTCGCTCCCGCGATCAGTTTGCGATCGAGGGCCTCCGTGATGGCGTCGAGATCATACAAGGCCGGGCGGCCGGACACATCTATAAAGTAAGCCGACTGCTTCATCAGACTTAACTCCCTGGCCCCGATCATTCCGCGGGTGCTGGGAGTATTCGGCACAGCCAGGATTACGAAATCAGAGAGCGACAACAAACTCGAAAGCCCCTCTGGTTTGAACCACTCGTCAACGTACTCAAGCTCATGCTGCGTCTGTCTCGTGAGTGCGAGGACCTTCATTCCGAAACAGCGGGCCCTCTTGGCAATTTCTTTTCCAATTACTCCGAGACCGATAATGCCAAAAGTTTTACCGTTCAATTCAAAGGGCCATTCCCCGCCTACTCGAAGAGCGCCCGGAACCTGCCACTCCCAGGAATTACCCGGGCGGTGACGCAAATCCGTGTGCAGCTGGCGGCTAAATAGTAGAGCTACCGACATCGCATGCTCGGCGGCAGTCGTGCCGAAGCAGGTTTTCACGCACGTCATGGTTACATCGCTCAAAACGATCTCGGGAAACAGGGCGTTTTCTACACCCCCAGCCGCCACGTGAACCCAGCGTAATCTTTTGGCCCTCTTAAATAGGGCCGCATCAAATCCGGCTACGTATGCGACCTCCGCGTCCTCCATCAAATCCAGCATTTCTTCCCGGTTTACTGTGTCGTGGACTTCTATCCCCTCAAGGCAATTCTTGATCTGCTCGAGATTATCTGGGCGCCACGTAACCAATACCTTTAATCGATCCGATGCTGACATGACTATCGTTCTTCCGCGGCGTAAGCCTCCAAAGCAGAGACTGCTTCATCCACATAGTTTCCCAGTCCAAGGCCTGGACGATTCGGCAGAGTGATGTAGCCGTCACGCAGCTGGAGGGGATGCTCAACGATATCGTGATGAGCCATCCAGGTGATCTTGTGGTAGGGAGCGTCCGACTCTTGATCATGCGCCGGAAACTCGATCATGGGACAACCCGCAGTCGTTGCGAGTAACTGCAGGTGCGCGGCGACGACCGTGGCGGACCAGGGGCTATGCGGGACGCACAAAATACCTGCTTGTTCTGCCGCCCTCATCACATCTAAGAAAGTAGTCACTCCAATCTGCGCGGCGTCAGGCTGGATGATGTCGACGGCCCTCGAATCAATGAACCGATGGAACTCGGAGATTGTGCTTAGACTTTCGCCGCTCGCCACGTTGATTTCCAATGCTTGAGTAACCGAGGCGTGGCCGTACACGTCTTGAGGCGGCATTGGCTCCTCAAAAAAATAAACTCCGAACCTCTCAAGCAAGTGACCCGCTCTGATCGCGGCAGTTGTGTTCCATCCTGGGCTCCAATAAGCGGGGCACCCGAAGTCGATCATTAGTTTGATCTCGTTCCCTACCGCATCCCTAATAGCCGAAAGCCGCTCTTCGTCCGCTAGGGTAAAGTGGTTTCCCCAACCAAACTTGATCGCCTTGAAGCCTTGACCGATGTACCGCTTGCACTCTATTGAGAGTTCTTCAGCAGTTTTGAAATCCAGCCACTCCTGGTTCTTCTCTCTGGCAACTTTGAAAGCTGTAGCACTAGCGTAGGCCATCACCTCTTGTTGAACGGCACCACCGAGCAACTTATGAATCGGTAAATTCTGAACTTTTCCAGTCAGATCCCACAACGCCATGTCGACTGCCGCCATCGCGTTAACGGCCAACCCACCTTCACTTCCGCGACCCCGGTGCGCTTGCCAACCCTTGAACATTTTGTGCCAAAGAGTTCTGGTGTCACACGGGTCATGCCCGAGAAGCATTGCCTCAATACTCTGGGATCCCGTTTTAAGGATGGGCTTAATAACGTGGGACGGAGATCCTGTCACCCCCATCCCTTTAAGCCCTTCGTCGGTCTCAACCTCAACAAAGGTGAGGGCTATCAGATCCCCACCGCGGACTTTGATACTTGTAATCTTCATCAGCTCTTCCTCCGGATTACAAGTGACTCGGGGGCCCAAGCGAGAATCTGATCAGATTGAAAGCGAGGCAAAATATCCTCGGCAGCGCGAACATTGATTCGGAAGGTATCTATTGCGTAACCCGGTTGCTAGATGACCCACAGACAAAACCGATTGGACGACTGGGGGAAACACCCGCGCATAGATCTATATTCGTTGTCAGGCCGAACCGTCGTTACGTTTGTCCAATCAAAGCTTCCCGCTGTCGTTCGACCGATTCCTTATAGAGACGTTGTAGTTCCGGATCGACCTGTGCGCGCTTAGCGTAGTAGACCGAACTTACCGCACGCCTTTGCCGGTCGCTACTGGCATTAGCTTCTGCCGAGTGAATCATCAATGAGTGATGTACCAGACAGTCTCCTCGTTTTACCCGGCACACTACCTCACGGCCAAACTCGGACGGATGGTCGGAGGCCACTCCCTGGGAAAAACCAAGAACATAAGAAGCTTCGTGAGATAAAACACCCTTTTTGTGCGATCCGGCCACGTAAGTGATCGCTCCGTTTCGTTCATCCATATCGTCGAGCGGTAGCCATACTGTGGCGGCCTCGTTAGGCGTAAGGCAGAAGTAGTACCCGTCCTGGTGGGGCGGGGTTGCTTTACTTAAGCCAGGTGGTTTACTGAAGTAGTGCACTCCTTTTGGCACGATGTCGTCGTGCAGAAGAGCTTTCGCCAGACCAGTTATCTTGCTAGACGTGGTTAGGCTGGAGAAATATTGATCGTACTTGTCCAAACACTCGATCTGTTTCAGCGATGTTGGATTCGCAAAGTCAACATACATCGCAATGGACTTCGGCAATGATGGGGCAACGTCTCGGATGAAGCAGTTCACCCTCTCTTCCATCTCATCAATCTCATCAGACGTCATGAACCCTTTGATATGGACAAAGCCATCTCGGTCAAAGTCTTCTTGAAGTACCTCTAATTCGTTGGAATTCAACATAGGTTCCTCCGGTCCGACGATCTCGTGGCGAATTATCTCTTAATATCCGGCGATTCACCTTTGGCCCCGTTGAAGCGGCACAGATTAATTCCGAGATATAGAGTGCGGGTGAATCAAACATTGTCTGACGGCGCCTTTGTCAAAATCCTTGTCACCCTCATATGCTTGGTCCAGTGTAATCACTTCGGCGTTGACGGCCTTTGCTATCGTGATTTTTTCGTAAAGAATCTCAATGAATTGCCGTGACTGTGCGTAACCAGGTCTTTAGTGGAGATGTCGAGCTCTTCAAGTGAAAAGCTTTCTTGATCGAGATATCAATACTGCCGATCCTGCGCCCATCCACCCGTAGGTGAGAAACACCACCTCCGAACTTCAGACGAATCTCAGCTTGTCAGATACCTGGCGACACAAACTCAGCAACAGCTCAACGATCTCTTTACTGTTTCCCTGAACTCTATCTGCAGGGCCCGAGACGCTAATTGCCGCAACCGGCACAATGCGACGATCAAATATTGGAGCGGCGATGCAGAAACCCTCAGGGTCGTTCTCACGATCATCAAAGGCGTAATTCCGACGTCGTACTTTCTGCAGCTCTTTGGACAATTTCTCCGCGTCGGTGATCGTGCGCTCGGTGAGTTTCGTGTACGCAATACTCGATAGCACAGCCTTCAAATCGGCGTCCGGCAGATATGCGACGATAGCCTTACCCAGAGCTGTCGAATGCACTGGCGAACGATTACCGATAACCTCTGCCATCCGGATCGGGCGTGAACTCTCAAGTGTTCCGATATAGACGATCTGCTGACCCTCAAGAATTCCCAAATTCACGGTCTCATTAAATTGTTCATGAATCGTCCTCATGTACGGTAATGCAAGCTGCCGCAGGTCCATTCGTACACAAGCAGCTCGTTCCAGTAGTTTGAGACCTAATTGATAACGAGTCCCATCCCAATTTTTTTCGACATAGCCATGCTCCACTAGTGTGTGAAGCAAGCGAAATACACGACTCTTGTTGAGGCCCACCCGCACGCTGATCTCAGCCAGACTCAGCTCCTCAGAACTGCGGAATGCCTCCAGCACCTCGAGAGCTTTGGAGACGACGTCAATGGCGTATCGAGTACTAACTTTCGCTAACGGAGCGGACATTTCGTTACCTGAAATAGTGTTTCGAGTAGAAAAACGAATCGCCGGCAAACCTACCAAATCGACGATTTTGTGTCAATACAGCTGTCTGAGGCCGACTGGCGTCGTTTTCAGTCGCGTGGATCAGAAAGTGTTCAGCATACTGGACGATGTTCCTGCCTGACAGTTGAAACTTATTGACAGCGCATCGGCCACCATGGAATCTGTGAATCTAACAACTTAATCACTAGAACGATCGAGGACAACAGTCCAGCGATTGCTACGGAAGTCATATTCTTGAAGTACCCAACGATTTCCCAAGACTAGACCGACTTCTTAGCTCCGTTTGCTGGTTCGTACGAATCGAGGCATCAAAACACGCGCAGGGATGACCGGTTAAAACGACATTGAATCCCATCATAATCGAGTTGAATGAAGTGGGGGCCGGCGATGTGGCCTTGGTCGGAGGCAAAGGCGCCAGCCTGGGAGAATTGCTGCGCGCTCTAGCGCCGCGCGGCGTTCGCGCAGTCGAAGGTTTTGCCATCACGTGTGAAGCGTATAGTCAGTTATTGGCGACGGACGATCTGGGCCAACGACTACGGGATCTGCTGGCCGGCCTTGATCCCGATGACATTAAGGTTCTAAGCACGGTAGGCCGAGAAGCCCGTGCTCTGATGCTCAACACACCGCTGCCTCCGCTCCTCAACGAATCGATACTCGCCGCCTATGACCGACTCTGCCAGCGCTACGGACGCTCTTGCGAAGTCGCGGTCCGCTCTTCTGCGACCGCCGAGGACTTACCGGAAGCATCGTTCGCTGGGCAGCAGGACACCTTTCTCAACGTGCGCAGTCATAAGCAATTGATCGATGCGTGCCAACGTTGCTTCGCCTCTCTTTGGACAGACCGCGCTATTTCATACCGGGAAACTCAAGGTTTCGACCATTTCGAGGTGGCGCTTTCCATCTGCGTGCAACCCATGGTCAGAAGCGATCTGGCCTGCTCGGGCGTGATGTTTACGCTAGATACCGAATCGGGCTTTCGCGACGCCGTGGTAATCAACGCAGCCTGGGGATTGGGTGAAGCCATTGTCCAAGGCATCACGACGCCCGACGAGTGGGTTGTTTTCAAACAGACGCTTCGTCAGGGGGCGCGCTCCATCATCAGCCGGCGACTGGGTAGCAAAGAGGTCAAGATGGTTTACGGGCAAGACGATCGCGGAACGCGCGTGCGTGAGGTGGTCGACGCCCAGCGCCACCGTTTTGTGCTCGACGATTATGAGGTTCTGAAGCTAGCCGAGTGGGGATGTTTAATAGAAGAACATTATTCTGAGCGTGCCGGTCACCACCAGCCTATGGATATCGAGTGGGCAAAAGATGGCCGGACCGGAGAACTCTACATACTGCAAGCCCGCCCTGAGACGGTCCATACGACAAGTCGCGAGAACTACATCGAGACGTACCGGCTGCTAAATGAGGGCTCGCGCAGGACTCTCGTGACCGGGCAGGCAGTTGGGGAAAAGATCGGACACGGTCGGGTGCATCTGCTCACCGATCCCGATCTTCTTGCTGACTTCGCTCCGGGCGACGTGTTGGTCACATCGATGACTGACCCGGCATGGGAACCCATCATGAAGCGGGCTGCAGCAATTATCACAGATCGAGGAGGCCGCACCTGTCATAGCGCGATCATCAGTCGTGAACTCGGCCTGCCGTGCATTGTTGGAACTGGAAATGCGACCGCCAGTCTTGAGACTGGCATGGAAGTAACTGTCTCATGCGCTGAAGGGGCGTTGGGCAGTGTTTATGAAGGACGCATTGAGTTCGCCGTTGAACGGAGAACGATAAGCCAGGAGCAGAGGCCGGACACGCAGGTGATGATGAATGTGGGGGATCCGGACCAAGCATTCTCGCTCTCGTTTCTACCCAACGATGGAGTGGGACTGGCACGCCTGGAGTTCATTATCAACAACCATATCGGTATCCACCCGATGGCGCTGGTCCGTTACCCGGGTCTGGCGCGCTCAGAGGATGTTCGTGAGATCGAGCGTCGGATTGGCGAGGAGGATCCGCGGGAGTTCTTTATTCGCTGTTTAGCCGAGGGAATCGGAAGGATCGCTGCCGCTTTCTATCCGAAGCCGGTGACCGTGCGAATGTCGGACTTCAAGTCGAACGAATATGCGCGATTGATCGGAGGCCGTGAGTTTGAACCTGATGAAGAAAACCCAATGCTTGGTTTTCGCGGGGCCTCTCGCTATTACGACGACCGTTACCGCGAAGGGTTTGAACTCGAGTGTAAAGCGCTTGAGCGTGTACGTGAGGAAATGGGACTCACCAATGTCAAGGCCATGATCCCATTCTGTCGTACGGTTGATGAGGCCACCCGGGTCATTCAATTGATGACCGAAAACGGGTTGCGTCAGGGCGAGCAGGGTTTAGAAATTTATGCGATGTGTGAACTACCCGCGAACGTCATCTATGCCGATGAATTCTTAAGTGTATTCGACGGGTACTCAATCGGCTCCAATGACCTGACCCAGCTTGCATTGGGAATTGACCGCGACTCGGAAATGGTGGCGCATCTGTTTGACGAGCGTAACGGTGCGGTGGAACGCATGGTGGAGATGGCGATTGAAGCCGCCCATCGCGCTGGTAAAAAGATCGGCATTTGTGGACAGGCACCGTCAGACTATCCGGAGTTCGCCCGATTTCTGGTTGAGCGAGGGATTACTTCGATCTCACTCAACCCGGACACGGTTATCAAAACCACGCAAATCATTGCCGATGCCGAGGTCCAACTCAACAAGCGTCAAGTCATCAGCACGAGAAATATTACCCGACCGACAATAACCGCGACCGACACTCCGAGTTGACGTTGCGATGAACCCGAGAGCTGTGCGGAGCCTCCCTTCAGAACAGCGCGATGTCTTCTCCTAAAGTTTCGAGGATGAGGTGGGACGAGACTTGTTCACAGTCTTACTTGCTGAAGATGTCGTGACTTTGAGTCAACTCTCACAACTATTCGATCGTTCTGTCGATGAAGTCCTTGAGTTAATGCAACGAATGCCAATGGATACCGCCGCGATCACAGAGGTGCTCAAAATCTCTCGAGAAACTGTTGATAAAAAGCGATTTCGAGCTCTCCAAGAATTGAGACATCAATTCTGGGATCGGCAACTAAAAATAAAGACTGATTCACCGGAAGTTCTGCGAAAGCCTCGCGTCTCAATCTAGTTGGAGCGTGGAGTTTCGGATTTTTCGGATGGACCAGCACCTGCCAGCATTCCAAATTGGCCGCTCTCTACTAAGACTCTGCCGAGATGCCAGTATCCCTCCCTCGGTCTAGTGTTTCCAATTCCTCGCTATGTAATAAACAAGCAGATTTTCGACAACCAGAAATTGATCTCTGACTGCTTAGTGTGTTAGGTCGTGAGTCTTTTACTTATTTTCTTACTATGGTTTGTCAGTATCTTTCTCAGGCGCAAATATCCATTCGATTCATCATCTCCGTTCATGAACTCAAAGTGCTCGTGAACATCGAGTCTTGAAAGCGCTCGCCCGGCCGGAGAGGGAAGGTCCAGCGCTTACTCAATATCATCCTTGGTAAATATGCGTGTCTGCGCAGTTAGTGTTACCTGACTTACCAGTAGCAGAAGGATCACCACTTCTATTCGAATTCTCATTGGTGACCTCCGGCTCTACAGCTGTTCGACTCAATTGATCGTCGTAAATAACTACTTCAGTTCCTACCGGCAAGAAGCTACTAAGTTGTTTGGCAGCGAACATTGGAACTCGAATGCAGCCATGACTCGCAGGGTGAACAGGAACCGACAAACTTCCATGAATTGCTATTCCGTTTACTATGTAACTCGGGTAGTACAGCAGTCCGAGCGAACTTGAACGCCATCCATCGATTTTTCTAAATACTTTAAAAGTGCCGGTGGGTGTTCGTGCACGATGTACTGCTCCCTTGTCCCGATATAGCTGTCCGTTGCCCGTTGAAACTGGCAAAATTCGAAAGACCGTTCCGCTCTCGCCAATGAGAAAAAGAACCTGGCGCTCCAAATCGATTTCTGCGTGAGGGTTTCTCGGATAACGGGCCACTGGCCGAGTGGCATTTCGGAGTGCCGTCAACTCGTCCAAATTGAGGTTGCCAGTGCGCGCGCGTCCTTCTACTTTCTGAAAGGCCACTAATGCATGGCGAGATGCCGAATCAAACTTGCCATCAGCCGTTCCGCCCCAATATCCGAGATCCCAGAGACGTTGTTCTGCCTCAAGTCGCTCCTGAATACTCAACTGGGGCTGGTGCGGCTTGGTGGTTTTGCGAGCCAGTGCCACCGAGCAACTCAAGGCGCCGATCAAGAGTATTAAGACAACAGCAATAATTAAGCGAACTGCAATGGCTAGGACGTCTCTCGACGTCGCGGGCCAATGCCATAGAGTCTCGACATGTTCACGTGGTGACAACATTGTGTTACCTCAGCAAAAGCGCCAACTGGTTAGGCGGTAATGCAATGGACCGATCCGCACCATTAATCGCTCTCTTTGTGGAAATCTCTCATTTGCATTACTCGTCTGCTTTGGTTCGATTCAGTGGCTTGGCACTTTGCTCGATAAGTTTGTTCTCAGTTAACGATTCGGTTTCCACTTTCGCCTCTACACCTGTTAGCGCATGGACCGTAGGGGTTGAGCCATATGCTTGTTGAGTCGGAAGTCAGAGCTTGACCTCGTCAACCCCCTAAGGAACTGAGTAGCAATGAATGTGCCTCGTGTCGAACCGCAAAAATGACAAAAAACATGAACAAAGCTGAGCGGCAGCTAGAGTAGTTGACAGCATGGATCAGTGATTTTGCGCGGTTTCCCGCAATGCCTGAGTAGGTTTGCGCTGAGACTAAACGGTGGACCTCCTGGCACATTCGCTCGACTCGAACCAGGAAGGGAGGACGCCCTTGTAGGACCGCAAAAACAGGCGAAGAGAGCGATCTGAAGAATATATGACTACCTCATTCCGGCAGCGGCGAGGGTCAATTGAGCTTACTTTGATTCGAAGCATCAAGAATCGATGCTCGAATTTCATGAACAACAAAAGGATTAAGGTCCAATTCAGTAACTCTTAATCGTAACGGCCGAAGCATTGACAACGTCGCCGTCTCGATGCGTTTCAAGACTGTGAGTCCTGTCATGTACAGTTGGAGGGATGTCGAATTCACGCTCGATTCGCTGGTTCGTTCTGTGATGATTCTACTATCGTCAGTCAAAGGGGACGACTTACAGAAAATCGTATCTATCTTTCTAAAACTTCAACCCTCGGACGGACGTTAATCTCGCCTGAACAAGGACGCTCAGCCGTTGACCTCCTCAGCCCGCGATCGCATCGACCATCTCGGGCAGAACAGCGGAACGGAACTGCAGGAGAGTTGTGTTGCCATCTCCTGACTTGATCGCCAGAGCGATATCAGCACCTTCATCTGTTTGCTCCAAACTGACTGTCGTGGGATGGCTGATGTTATGTGTGATGTGATTGTCTGGCTTGGCTCCGACCATGATTAAGATCTCGTTGCCTTGATTGTTAACCAATTCATCCACAATGCCTTCAAAAACCAACTGGCGACCTTCAACTTGCGCTCCGATTTCAGAGCCTAAAATCTGTAGGGTCACGAGCCAACCTTCATGTTGCCGGCTGAAGCTATCGAAAAATTCTCGCCATTCGTCTCTTGGAATCTCTTTTGTTTTCATGATGACTTCCCTTCCTTTAAAAACCTGTTGGAAATGTTTCTGGCACTTCGCCCGTTTCCCATTCGGCAGTGCGTTCAAGTGGCTCGACCGCGCGCGTTTCATCGAAATGAAGCACAGCATCGAACTGTCTCGAGAGTCGCGCATGAAAGTAGTGACTCGCGCGCTCAGTTTCGGGTCGATAGATCACACCGATAGCCCGTTCAAGCAACGGCTCGCGAAGCGCCACTGCAGCATGGTCCGTACTGCGAAACGTCAGCAAGAAACGCGGAACGTTTACCTTATGAAAGAGTGCCTCGTAGCTACCTTCAAGCGCGGGCCGCACTCGTTTGCGTTCGGCTGGTCCATTCCAGTTTGAGGCTGCGGTTACCGTGCCTTCATAGGTAGTAAAACCGACGAGAATCGAATCGTCGCCGTGTCTCTCGCGGATGAGTTGCCCTACGTTCCATTCTCCTTCCTGGCCCATCCGGGTGGCCCGCGCGTCTCCCAAATGTGAGTTGTGCTCCCACACAACTATCTTTGGCCTGGAATCTTGACCGCTCAGAAATGTCTGCAAGAACTTAAGGGTCTCAGCCATGTGAGCGTCACGCAGATTCCACGAGGAAACGCGACCCCGAAACATAGAGCGATAATATCGCTCAGCGTTCATAACAAGCCGTGCGTTTTGCGCAGCGTAAAAATGTTCGTCAGGACTGAACCGACCGTCGCGCCAGGCATATTCTGCCGAGTTTTGGTGTAGCTCAAGGAGTTGACTGATGACCTCGTCTTCACAGGATTTGGACAAGCCTAAACCTGTTGCGTATCCATAAGCTTGCTCATCCTTTCCGAAGTGATCGAAGCACGCGTAGCGATTACGCGCTCGTTGGGCCGCCTCTGGATCAATTCTTTCGAGATAATCGAGTACGGCCCCGATTGAAGTGTGCAGACTATAAAGATCCAACCCATAAAAACCGACCTTCTTCGCAGTCTCCGGTAAATCATCGTTATGAGTTCGCAACCAGCCAATAAAATCCAGCACATCAGCGTTTCGCCACATCCATCCTGGAAATCGTTTAAAACCAGCGAGTGCCTCAGTTGCGTCTGTGTCAGTTCCTCGTCCCTGAACATATCGATTGACACGATAAGCGTCAGGCCAATCGGCTTCGACCGCCACAGCAGCAAAACCCTTCTCCTTTATTAGCCTCTTTGTGATTTGGGCCCGCTCGCGATAGAACTCGTGCGTTCCGTGCGAAGCTTCACCGATTAGAACCAGCGAAGCGTCGCCGATGAGATCCATCAGTGGGTTATAGTCGTCGCTCCCGCCGGTAAGGTGATGAGCGGCCTCGCGTACGACGTCAGTTAAGAGTACGTTCGTTTCGGTTAGCATGGCCGATCCTCCAACTCTCCTTCGCCTGCACCTAGGCAACACGCTTTCGTAGAGGCTGTTTAGCCAGCTTCAGCAGATTGCTGACCTCAGCATCGGAAGTTTGTGAAAAATTCTGGTACCAACGACCAACCCCATCGAAGGGCTCGGGTGTAGTCACACACACACAAGTTGAGTGAACCAAAGCGTTAAAGAAATCGCAGGTGTCACGCGCCGCTACCGGAGCCGCAACGATAATCTGAGCGGGTTTCATCCGCTTTATGGCATCGACAGCGGCTGCCATGGTAGATCCAGTGGCGAGGCCATCATCCACAACGATCACGATGCGTCCGGTTAAATCCAGCGGCTTTTCCGTGCCTCGATAAAGGCGCTCTCGTCTCTCCAACTCGCGCTGCTCTCTTGCAGCCACTTGATCAATTAGTCGATCGGATATGTCCAAAGAGTCCACAACGTATTTGTTCAGCACTCGAACGCCGCCGCTGGCAATCGCACCCATTGCCAACTCCTCGTAGCCCGGGACCCCAAGTTTACGAACCAAAAAAATGTCCAGTGGAGCATTCAAGGAGTGGGCCACCTCATAGGCGATTGGCACACCGCCCCGTGGTAGAGCTAGCACGATAACATCCTTACGGTTGGCGTACGCCTCGAGTTTCTTCGCCAGTAACTGACCGGCTTCACTTCTGTCTCGAAATTGCATGGTCCACCTCCTTTCTTAATACAGCCTGGTTAATGCAGGTACTTAAAAAACCAGGCCGACGCCAGACGAGCTACCTCTTCTAATGTTCCAGGCTCCTCAAAGAGGTGCGTGGCTCCAGGGACGATTTTCAACTCCGTCACGCAGCGAAGATGTTCGTAAGCATACTGATTTAACTTGATAACCGGTTCATCCCACCCGCCAACGATTAACAACGTCGGCGCCGTGACACGATGAAGGGCCTTTCCAGCCAGGTCGGGTCGACCACCTCGAGAAACGACGGCACCAATCTTTGAACCAAGTGCGGCAGCAGCAATCAATGCTCCACCACCCCCTGTGCTCGATCCGAAATACCCAGGTCGCAATTGTCTAGTCTCAGTCCCTTCGGTTAGCCACTTTGTTGCGCCGATTAGGCGGTGCGCGAGCAGTTTGACGTCAAACCTAAATTCTCGTGTGTAATTGTCAATTGCTTCTTCTTGAGATGTGAGCAAGTCAAAGAGCAAAGTCCCCACACCATGTTCGCGAATTACACGCGCCACATACTGATTCCGAGGGCTATATCTGCTGCTGCCGCTACCATGTGCGAATAAGACAATTCCCGTTGCGCCGACTGGTACGTTAAGCGTCCCATCAAGGAGAACCGAGTCCACCTTGATCTGAACCTCCTTATCGCCGTCGGCTGATTCGCTTTTCGCCAGTGCTGCTCGCAAGACTTCACCTCACTGCTTTCAGAATTCTGATTCACTCTCGTCGCCAGTTCACTCGGGCCAGTTTGTTCTCGTGCGAGAAATCGTAGTGTATGCTGCCGCCAAACGTTTTTCGAAGGGCATCACCCAAACGTTGGGCCAGATGTTCAGTCGTGGTAGTTACAGTGAGTTTGTGACGATCTCCACGCTTCATTTCCATAATGCGCGCAAGTGGATTGTCCTCCATTGCTCTTTTGACTTCGTTACGCAGCAGTTTTTCGACCTCTTTATAATGGTCAAGAAGAAAGGCGCCATCTAGATAAACGAATCCACGAGGTTCGCCGGTGCGTTGTTGTAAGCAGGCGGGACAAACCGTCTTGCGAGGAGGCCGCGGGTATTTATTCAGCTGATTTTCTGAGTCCGAACTCGCGACGGTCCAACGCCGCCTGGAGTATATTGCTCCGCAGTCTTCACAAACTGCGGGCTCACTTAAAGCGCGCGAGGGACGATGTCGACCCGCTTCGTGGTCAACTCTCTTGGTAAATGTTGTGTTTGTATAGGGTTTCTTGCTACGCATTTTTCACCTGCCAGGGTCCAGAATTATTAACGGGGATGAACTGCTGAAACTACAGTCGCGGTTTTGATCTAGCAGAGTTAAAAGAGGCGCCAACGCTATTTGCGACTTCTCAAGAAAACGTCCAAGCTGTAAGTCAGATCCCCCGGCGCACTGCCGCTGGCTTCGGTCGCACCTTTTTTTCATCAATCTAATGCTAAGCAATGTATGTGCCTGCAAATTGATTTTCTAGTTACACAAAAGGAGTAAAATTCCGAGCAAATCTGCCTGCCAATTCTTACGGTTGGTTCTATGGCTCGACGCTAGTCAGAAACCGCGAGCTTTCACACAGTAGTTGGGTAAGATTTCTCAATGAGAATGGTGTTCGACCGTCAACAGCACTAATATGGACGAAGATACTGTGCGATTTGGGGAATGCCTTTTGCGAGTTGCGAGTTTACTGGCAGAAAGGTTAATGGGAGTTAGTCGTGTTTATACATGAGATGAATGAGTCGGAATGTCGCCAGGCTTTAGAAGAGGCTCGCATGGGTAGGCTGGCATGTGCACGTGACAATCAGCCTTATCTGGTACCGATTTATTTCGCCCTTGATCGGGACGATATCTATGCCTTTACCACACTCGGACAAAAGATTGAGTGGATGCGAACCAATCCGCTAGTTTGTCTCGAAGTCGACGAGCGGATCGCGCACGAACGGTGGCACAGCGTTATCGTGTTTGGACACTATGAGGAATTACCTGATCTGCCTGAGTATCAAGCTGCAAGGGTAAAAGCTCTTGAGGTACTGCAGAAACATGCCATGTGGTGGCAGCCGGCTTACATAGGTGCCAGCCATCGTCAAACGCCTCACTCCGACACACCTATTTTCTACCGAATAAAGATCCACCACATGACAGGTCATCGCGCCACGCCTGACACAGGTGACGAATCAACGTCAGACAAGGAACACACCGAGGTGAAAAATAGTGGCTGGTTACGAATCCTGCGAAACCTTGGCTTGCACGATTAGTTTTGTCGGGCCTGCATTTGGAACGCTGTTCCGAGTTTCTCGGTACCGTTCCTTTTGTTTCCGAGAACGATATGAATCTCATGCGGGGAGTCATCAGACTTAAGTTGTATCTCATTTTGCGGGAGCAACACTCCGTCCAACTCAACACTCAGAACGCCCCTACTAACGTTCTCAGGGTTTTCAACCCGGATGTGATACTGCGTCGTCCCTCTCCCATAAGTGATTTCATAACCGGGCCAATTTCGGGGAATTCGTGGATCCACCGATAGCCGATCTCCACACAGCTTAAATCCAAGTAGCGTTTCTAGCCCGGCTCGATACATCCAACCTGCCGCGCCCGTATACCACGTCCAGCCGCCGCGTCCAGTAAGACCGGCCGCGGCATAAGTGTCGGCGGCGACAACGTACGGCTCAACTTTGTATCGTTGCAACGCCGCACGCGTGGAAGCATGATTGATGGGATTCAAAAGTGCGAACAAGGACCCTGCGCGGTCACCATCGCCAAGCATCGCAACAGCTATAAGCGTCCAAATCGCGGCGTGAGTATACTGCCCTCCATTTTCACGCACGCCTGGCGGATACGCTTTTATGTAGCCTGGCTCAACCTCACTCTTGTCAAATGGAGGACCTAGTAGGAGCGCCAATCCTTCCTCACGAAGAATGAGATGTTCGTCAACGGCCGCCATTGCACGCTCTGCACATTGCGCGTCTGCAGCGCCTGAGATGACTCCCCACGATTGTGCGATCGAGTCGATACGGCACTCATCGTTGCTCGCGGATCCTATCGGAGTGCCGTCGTCAAAAAACGCCCGAATGTACCAACTGCCGTCCCACCCCTCGCGCTCCAATGCGCTTTTCAACGTAATCATATGTTGGCGGTAGTGCCGAGCCCTCTCGCTCTCATCCCGCATTTCACAAAACTCGACGAACTCCTGAAGCGTCTTAAACAAAAACCAGCCCAGCCACACGCTTTCACCCTTCCCCCTACATCCGATGCGATTCATGGCATCATTCCAATCACCATCGCCAATCAGAGGAAGGCCGTGACTGCCTACGGTCAGGCTTCGATCAAGCGCTAACGCACAATGCTCAAATAATGTCGCCGATCTGGTTGAGAGAGAAGGCTGACTGTACCTTTCCTTTTCATCTCGTGCGAGCATAGGCGCCTCAATGAACGGAATTTCCTCGCCTAGTACGGTGCGATCACCAGTGACTCTAACGTAGAAACTTGTAACGTACGGTAGCCAGAGGGCGTCGTCAGAAAAACGTGTACGAACACCACGTCCCGTGGGTGGATGCCACCAGTGTTGCACGTCGCCTTCCGGGAACTGGCGACCCGCCGCTCGAAGAATATGTTCACGAGTTATCTCCGGCTTTGCATATACCAGCGCCATCACATCCTGCAATTGATCGCGGAAACCATAAGCACCACCGGCCTGGTAAAAGGCTGAACGTGCCCGGATGCGACAGGACAATACCTGGTACAGCAACCACCGGTTCATCATGATGTCCATCGCCGCGTCAGGTGTGCGCACTTCAACTGCCCCCAATATCTCGGTCCAGTAATGTTTAACTTTCTCGAATGCTTCTGTGACAGCGGCAATTTGTCGGAATCGACTAACGACGAGTCGAGCCTCAGCCACATTGTCAGCTTGACCAAGCAGCACCACGATTTCTCGTTGTTCCCCGGGGCCGAGTTCCAATTTGGTCTGCAATGCAATGCAAGGGTCGAACCCCGGACCAATGGCACCTGAAAGTCCGGAGCGACGAAGAGCGGCAGGTCGTGCTGGTGATCCATTACGGCCAAGAAACTCCTTACGGTCGCAAGTGAACGAGTAATCAGATTCATTCAGCGCAACAAATGTTACACGGTGAGCAAATTCATCGTTGTAAGGATTGGTTGCTAAGATCGCGCCCGTCGCTTGGTCCAACTCGGTAATAATAAACGGGGCCGAAAGACTTCGCTGAGTACCCAATACCAGTTCGTTGTAACTTGTTATTGATAAATGCCGATTTTGATCGGTTTTGTTGTGCAAGGTTAGTCGCGCAATCTTTACAGGTGCGTCTACTGGCGCGAACATCAAAAGCTCTTGCTCAATTCCCTGGCTCGTGTGCTCGAACGAGGTGTATCCCTGCCCGTGTCGAATGAGGTAAGGATTCGCCTCGCGGATTGGCAAAGGTGTGGGTGTCCAAATAGAGCCGGTATCTTCGTCGCGGAGGTAGATTACCTCCCCAGGAACGTCAGAAACTGCGTCATTGGACCATGGTGTCAACCGATTTTCATGACTATTAATCGACCAGGTGCAACCGGAACCTGTTTCAGAGATTTGAAATCCAAAATCTACTGGACTTGCAATAACGTTCAGCCATGGGGCGGGCGTCCATTCCCCTTCACTGAGAATCGTCACGTACTCGCAGCCGTCTTTAGTAAAGCCCCCCAAGCCGTTGAAGAAGGTTAGATCCTCGGCAGGTGTACCTTCTTCTAATTCAAAATAAGACGGTCGCGTTGGTATAAAAGGTGCGGGCAGTTCAGTATCACTCATCTGTCGGGATAACTGCTCTTCTAAGGAGCCTCTCTCAGTTACAATGCAGAGTCGAGCCACCGTTTGGAGGAGAATTCGATCAGCGTCAGGCATGATGTCACTGCGTCGAAGAAACACACCACCCCGCTTATCAATCCAATTTTGCTCACCGCTCTTTCTTACAAGGTCGAGCAGTGCATCGTGCAAAGTTTGGAAATAGCTCGTGGGATGATCGTTGAGTATTACCAGATCTATTGAAAGTCCCTTCGAACGAAGATACGCATGCCCTCGTAAGACTTTGTTTACTACGCTGAGACCACGCTCATCACCAATGCGTAGGAGGATAAGGGGCAAGTCACCGCTTATCCCATACGGCCACAAATCCGCTTTTGTCTTGCTATTGAGAGCCAACAAGTCTGAACGCGGTCGCAGGCTCGGATCCAGGTAAAATATAAACCCTGCAAGTCGCTGGAAAAGCTCGGCTTCTTCCAAATCGACCTCGAGGTGACGCATTTCAACTCGCGTTCGCATCCATGCCAGCCTCGCTTCCCGCTCGAAAGTTCCGGCATCGTGATATTTGTCAGCCAGCTCCAGCGCCTCCTCGCGCGAATGCGCCACAGCAGTAGCGAAATACAGGTGCGCGGTTTCATTTGGGTTTATTCGCACGCGTCGACGTAAGCTAAAGATGGGATCCAGTACGGGACCGGAAGAACAGGACAGTGAGTGGTCCATCTTGAGTGCCGAAGGTTCTGCAACGCTGTGCCCACGACCCACGAAACGGCTCCGATCAGTCTCATACTGAAGACCTGCAATCACGTCTCCTTCGGTAACCACAGTATGAACGGCCCAAAGGTCTTTCTCGTCATCAGACCGGTGTCGCCGGTGCGCCATGATGGCGTTGGCTACGCGAATGAACTCAGTCTCGACAAACAAGTTGCTGAAGGCCGGATGTCCCGAGTCAGTATGAAGTGGGGCGAGGACCACCTCCGCATAACTCGTTACTTCTATCTCACGAATCCGTGAGGACTGATTTGTGATGGAAACACCACGCAGCTCAGCGTTATCTTCACCCGAAATGAAAATCTCGGTATGGGTCAGTATTCCGACATCGGCCCGCTGAATATCAACTTTGTGTTCAGAGAACGAAACGTCGTAAAACTGCGGCTCCCTGACGGTTGGCTGATAACCAGCCGACCAGACTGCACCACTGCCTATATCGCGCAAGTACAAGAAGCTTCCCCAGTTGTCACGAGTCGCATCTTCACGCCAACGAGTCACGGCGAATGGGCCATACCAGGAATAACCTGCGCCGGCCGAAGTGACCATTACGGAAAACGTGCCATTGGAGAGTAACTGAACGCGTGGAGATGGTTGGTCCGCCGTACTGTACCGGCGCGTCGTAACTACCGGAATCTCATGGACCGGCTTACTTGATAGCGCCTCTTCTGAGCGGGGATGGACCAGAGGCACTCCACGAGGAACCCGCTCCTGAAGTAACAATTCATTAGCCTGGACCAGCGCGTCTGAGTGAAAACGGTTCTGCATAACAGAGTCGTTAATCAAATTGTCCAGCGCCACTAGACTCATTCCCTGATGATGGGTCATGAAAGTTCGAATCATCACCACGTTTTTGTTTGGCGGCAACCGCTCAGGTGTGTAGTCGAGCGCTTCGTAAAAACCAAAGCCTGCAAGTGCGCCTTCCTGCGCGAGCCGAACCACATTCTGAACGCCTTCTTGTGGTTCGAGCATCGCGGCCAACAGCGTAGCGTAAGGCGCCACTACAAGGTTCTCGCTGAGGCCGCGCTTGAATCCCAAGCCCGGTACTCCGAAAGGGGCGTACTGATACGTAAGAGCCAGGTCACGTGAGTTGTAGGCGCACTCCGAAACTCCCCAGGGAACAGAGTGTTCGTCGCCGTAGGCAATCTGACGGGCAATTACAGCCCGATAAGTTTCACTCAGGAGTGTCTTGCGGTAATTGCGCATGACCAAAAGCGGCATCAAGTACTCAAACATCGTTCCGGACCAGGAAATAAGAGCCTGTCTTCCGTCAACGGAAGTGAGTTTGCGTCCAAGACGAAACCAATGTTCCTGAGGAACATCACCGGTGACGATAGCCATGAAGCTCGCCAACCGAGCCTCTGAAGCTAATAGGTCATAGAATGACTCGTCACGACGGTTCTCACTCACGTTATAACCCACCGTGAGAACTTTGAGTTGGTCATCGAAGAGGAAACCGAAATCAACTTCATCAACAAGACGCTCACACAGGTGAGAAAGACTGCTTGCCCGCGCACGTAAACTGTTGTTGGCCTCGACTGCTCTTTTGAGCGCAGTAGTGAGCGCATCCACATACTCGACCAATTGCCTATGATCGAATTGGGGTGAACTATCTTTCTCAAGTGCGTTGCGCAGAGCCGCAAGCTGCACCAGGATCTGATCGGAGCGTCCGGAGATATCGGAAGGTACTGGCAAGAGATTCAGTTCAGCACAGATCTTTTGCCAGCGGCTCGAAAAATCATCTGGAGAATGGTCCAGCAGGGTTGGAGCAACTGTGGCCAACATATTCACCCAGGGAGTGACGGTGTGCAGGTCGCGGGTAAGGGCTTCGATCTGGTGTTTAAAGGCGCCAATCCAAAAACACAATTCGGCGAAATTTTCCGCGCCGTATACCTGAACCAACGCATTGATACTGTTCTGAATCGTTGCCGTGCGGTTTGTAAGTTCAGTGAGAAACTTCGACCAACCAATGAGGTCTTCTGGGGACTCATGCGTTACGAGCTCAACACATTCACTGACTTCCTGTCGGAGCGGGTTGATTGTGATCCGGGTATGACGTTCACTAGTCACAAGACGATCCAGTTCCTGCGAAATCAGAGTCATAGTGTCAGAAAGGCCCGCAGTGACCCGCGCGTCAAACAGCGGACGTTGCAGTAACTGCAAGCAAGCTTGTTTAATCGAAATGAGGTGTCCTGTCAGATTCCCGCTATCAACAGTGGAAACATATTTCGGTGTCAATGGCTCGAGCGTGTGAGTGTCGTACCAATTGAAAAAATGCCCGCGATATCTCGGTAGCTTTTCCAAAGTGGTAAAAGTCAGTTCCAGCCGCTCTATTAGTTCGAGCGAACCCGTATATCCAAAGTCATGCGCCGCAATCGTCGATAGCAGAAGGAGGCCAATATTTGTAGGCGACGTACGATGCGCGACAACCGGGTGTGGGTCTTCCTGGTAATTGTCGGGCGGCAGCCAATGATCTTCCTCGCTAATAACCGTCTCAAAGAATCGCCACGTGCGTCGAGCAACACTCCGCGCGATCTTGCTATCCCCGATTTTCAGGGGCTTCGGTTCAATTGAAACCGGTTGACTTATGCGATAGGCGATGAAGGGAGAAAGGGTCCAGGCGATCAGAAACGGAGTTGCGAGATAGATAGAATCAATGTTTGCAAGAGCAATTAGCGTTGCTATCAGTGGTGCAATAACCAAAACGGGCCACATCAGGCGGAGAAACATCTTCCGATCAGCAGTGCAGGCGCACTGATGAGCTGTAACCCACTCCAGTAAACGCTTTTTCGAGATCAGTTTTCGATGCAAGGTTCGAACAATGGCATCACACATTAGGTAAGCATGGTGGGCAGTAAAGGTGATGTTCAACAGGACCTGCAAAGTGTTGGTTCGTACGTCACCCCACATGCTGCGCAGGTGGCTGGTCCATGAAGCACCGCCCCGATTGATCAGTAGTTCTCTCGTTACATGTGCGTAGACCGGAAAGGAAAGAACCAGCAGTATAAAAAGTGTATAGAAGAGCGGAGAGCCTGGGAATATCGTCCAAGCTGCTATTAGCCAGAGCATTACACCGGGCGCAACCAGGCTTCGTCGCAAATTGTCCACTATCTTCCAGCGTGAGATCAGCGGGAGCGAATTTACAAGACACCGGTCACCCGCAGCGGGTACAGAGTGCATGACCCACGGTGCGACCTGCCAATCTCCACGGGTCCAGCGATGTTGCCTGCGGGCATACGTATCATAGCGCTCGGGATAGTCGTCGAAGAGTTCGATCTCTGTCGTTAGCGCAGCGCGAGCGTATAACCCTTCAAAGAGATCGTGGCTCAGCAAGGCGTTATCAGGGACGCGTCCATGAAGTGCGGCTTCGAATGCGTCCACATCATAGATCCCTTTTCCCGTGTAACTCCCTTCTCCGAAAAGGTCCTGATAGACATCCGAAACCGCGGTTGTATAGGGATCGACGCCGGTATTTCCAGAGAATAATTTTGAGAAAAGTGATCGAGATGAACTGACGAGGGATACACTTATTCGCGGTTGAAGAATTCCGTAACCTCGAGTGACGCGACCGGCCTCATCATCGTAATAAGGACGGTTCAGAGGATGCGAGATGGTACCGATCAAGCGTCTCGCAGTACCGTGAGGGAGTTGGGTATCACAGTCGAGCGTGATGACGTAATGTATCCGAGATAACAAATGTGTGTCCGCGGTAACAACAATAAAACTTGTATTGCTTGCGCCGCGCATGAGCTGATTAAACTCGCGAAGTTTGCCCCGCTTTCTCTCCCATGCGATCCAGCGTCCCTCGGCCTGATTCCACTGACGCCCACGATGAAATAGGTGAAAGCGAGTTGATTGGCCCTTTATCGGATAGCGAGCGTTAAGGTCAGCTATTCCGGAACGGACTGCCTCCAACAGTGGTCCATCTTCAGGCATATTTTCGCGCGGCGCATCGACGAAATCTGTGAGCAGCGCAAAAAAGATGTGTTCGTCCTGATTAGCTAGATAGTGGACCTCCAACTTGCCAAGCAGTTCACTGACACACTCTCCATCATTTAGCATCGCGGGAATAACCACGAACGTCTGATCGTGCTCGGAAATTCCTGAAAAGGTATCAAGCTTGGGCAGCGGCCGCGGTCTCACGCATATAGTCACCACCCAATTGATAAAGCTTGTCGCTAATTCGCTGGCCGGCAACAGCGACAAAAGAACCAGGCTGGTTACTATCCATACATTGGCACCAGCTAACGCAGCATTCGATGCAAGCACTGCGACGATTAATAAGATCACAAAGGCGATTGATCCCAAGTAGCTCATCGTCGCGTGACGTTTAAGTAGACGTTCGACTTGTTCGATACTGGTTGTTCGGAAGGCAAGCTTCTCTTCCAGTTGTGTCACACCCTTGTCGATCAGGTAATATCCAACGTGTGACTCGGCTTCCCTTCTCTTGTTTGGTTGATTTGCACCCCAGGCCAATTCCAGTGCGCGTCGCCCGACCTCTGATTCAGAAACCCGAGTGCGCTTGCCGAGCCGCTCGACGACATGCCTGTATTGGTCGCGAGTTGTGAAGTCCATTCGGTGGTAGGCTTGTGCAGGATCTGTTTCCAGAAGCGAATCAATTAAGCTCGTACTTTCAAAAAACTCTCGCCAGTCGAGGGTTGAGAGCAGTCGCATGCTGGTGATGATGTTTGCAACAGTTACCTGACTAGAAGCCTGTCTTCGAAACTCAGATTGGACCATCTGTTCCGGGCCTTGTCCTTTGAGTTTAAGCTGAGAGTTCAGCCAGGTGAGGACTGCCGATACAGACTGGTCCTGGTCGTGCAGGCGTTGCGAGAACTGCACAACAAAAGCAGGATCAAATGCATGTCCAGATCGTTTCTTTACCAACGAGATCAGTTGGTCCGGTGGCAGGCGACTATGTTTAAGCAATTCATCGGAGAGCGCGTTCGCTTCCGCACGACGCTGTCGAGCCACAACCATGCGTGCCGCGAGCCGCCGCAGGTTTTCAACCAATGCGAGCCGAAGGGTAATAGCAACAGCCCACAACTCGCCTATCGAAAGTGGGGTTTCAACCTGATACGCACGAATGAAATGCTTCAGTACGTCAACTTCCAACCTACAGTCCGTGTGAGAGACTATTTCGAGCGCAACGGCATATATTCGCGGGTAGCCCTTCAGTTCGCCATCACTCAGCTTGGGAAGCTCAGCGTAGTAACTTACAGGTAAATCCTCCCTGATTTCTCTTAATTGTTCTTCAACTATATGGAAGTTGTCGACCAGCCACTCTGCCGCAGGCGAAACAGTGCGCTCGCGCCGAATAGTTTCGGATAGTCTCTTGTAGGCATCAATGAGAACTCTCTCATTGTCCCTCAACCGCAGCAACAGATTGCGGCCGTGGGACAAACTAGAACACTCTTTATGTGTCGCTGCCAGCACCTGCGCATAGTGTTCCAGATGTTCAAGGCTATAGAGTTCACCGGCGACCGGCGCCTCATCAAAGGCCGTCTCCAAATCTCTTCTGTTGCTAATGAGTTGTGCCAAGCGATCGAACATGAACATTTGTCGCCGCCGAAAAAATATTGCCCATTCAAAATCAACCGCGCGCTGATGCGTGGTTCAAACATTGGCCCCCATACATGCGCGCACGATCTCCACTGAACAATGGGCGCGCGAGACCACCGCAGTAGCGACACTGCCAAGGAGGAATTTTTCAAAGGAAGTACCTGCACAGGAAGCGCCCATAAAAATACACTCCGCTCCCCACTCTTCCGCGTTCGCTATGATTAGACCTTTAGGATCACCCTCTTCGATTTTTGACGACACGATTAATCCTGCCCCGTGCAACGTCTTCGCCGCTGCGTCTACGAATTTCTGCACCCACTTATGGTGAGCCGCGCTCCCGGTATCGTTTCTTGGCAACATTAACGGACCCACAATTCGCGCACTCGGTCGATCGATGATCGTGGTGAGCCGTACCTCAGTTTCAAAAGGCCACATACGCATCCGCACCGCCGCGATAGCGGCTTCTGATCCTGGTGAGCCGTCTAATGCAATGAGAATTCTTACTGGCGCACCTTCTTTCCATGCGGTTCCACGAGCTACTCGCACAGAACATTTCGCCTCATTTGCAACCTTCTGCGAGACGCTGCCGAGGAGAAATCGGCCAAGTCCCGAGCGGCCTTGAGATCCAACAGCAATGACATCTGGAAGCCATTCACTCGCCTTCTTGAGAATCTCTGTCGCAGGTGAACCGGTTGCTTCTTCGGCTTTAATCTGCCAAGCGGGAAAGTGCGCTTGCAATCTCCTCGTCGCCTCGACGGCAAGTGCGCGGGTCTCTGTGACTGGCTCAGCACCAGTGGCACCGAACCCAGGAACCGGAGAGGAGGCACTAACAGAATTGCCAGGAGATAACTGAGCAGTGTTATTGGTTACGACGTGGGGCAACCACTGCTCGAAGACGCTAAGAACGATTGCTTGAGCCTCGCGCGGCAAACCCGCACGCCGCAGATCGTCAAGCGCAGCATCGGCGCAGGGCGAACCGTCATAACCAATCAAAAGCTTCATATGTTCTTTCATGATCTCTTTCCAGTCTTCGGAACCATCTGATTACGATGGTACAGTGATTTCGCGCAACCTCTTATGGCGGGCATAGGGTGGATAGCGAATACCGACGTCTAACCGGGTGCTGTGGTTCAGAACACCTCGAGCGTTTGTAAAAGCACGAAATCCCCACTCTCCGTGATACTTGCCCATGCCCGACTCGCCGACGCCCCCGAATGGCAACTCATGGACCAGCGGTTGCACAGCGCAGTCGTTAACCGCTGCATCACCCGACGTCGTTAAGTCGAGTATCTGCTCCGTCACGATTGGATCCTCAGCGAAGATATATAGACCAAGCGGACTGGGCCGGGCGTTTACAAAATCGATGACCTCTTCGACGCTATTCACCTCCAGCACCGGCAGGATCGGGCCGAAGATTTCTTCCTGCATCACCGGCGAGCCAGGTAACACGTTTACCAACACTGTCGGCGCGATAAATCGATCAAATCGATCGTGTTGACCACCGTGGTAGATCGTTTCACCTGAAAGCAGGTTTACCAGTCGATTAAAATGATGAACGTTGACTATTCGACCATAGTCCGGACTCTCTTGAGGATCCTCACCGTAAAACTCGATTAGCGTCTTCTTAACGTGTTCCAGAAAAGGCCTGACCACATCCTTGAAAACGAGTAAATAGTCTGGCGCGGTACACGTTTGACCAGCGTTTCCAAAACGACCTTGAGTGATCCGACGAGAAGCGACTCGCAAGTCTGCGGAGGAATGAACGATGGCCGGATTCTTCCCACCAAGCTCCAGCATCACTGGTGTTAATCTCTTCGCGGCGGCGGTCATCACAATCTTGGCGGTTGATGCCCCGCCTGTGAAAAATATGTGGTCCCAGTGTTCTTCAAGCAGAGCTGAAGTTTCAGCCTCCGCACCTAAGACGACGGAAAACGCGTCGGGGTCCAGGTATGCTGGAAGAAGTTGTGCAATGAGTTTGGCCGTCATCGGGACTACTTCCGACGGTTTGATCACAGCAACGTTTCCACCCGAAATAGCGCCGATGAGCGGCGACAATGTCAGCATCACCGGATAGTTCCATGTGCCAATGATAAGACTGACTCCCAGAGGGTCAAACCGCACGTAACTGTGTGCTGGTGTCAACACGAGTGGCGTGGTTATCGTCGACGCGCACATCCACTGACGCAAATTGGACAGCACGTGATCAACCTCACTCGTGATGTATTTAACATCGGTCCAATCCGCGTCGGCGCGGTTGCGACGAAGGTCATCCCATAACGCGGCGTAGAAGTCCTCTGCATGGTCCTTCATCATCGTCCGCAATGCAGTTAACTGGCTTTGGCGCCATTCGATCGAGCGGGTGATGCCAGTTTGAAAGTATTTGCGATGACGACCTACGAGGACACCGAAATCGAGGGTACTCATGACGGGTTGCTCCATCTATTCAAAAGTGATGATGCAGAATGAGTCTCTGCTATTTGTCAGGCTTCTGCGTTTCTGGCGTCCTCACGATTTCGACGGAACATTTCGCATGGTGGACCACGGCACTGGAAACCGAACCAAGCAGTAGACGGCTCCACGCGCCTAGCCCACGTGAACCCATGACGACCAGATCGGCGCCCCAGCTTTCTGCCATTTCTACAATCGACTGTCGTGCTGGTCCTTGAATGATTTCGCTGCTGATCTTCAACTCTTCACCTGCGAATTTTTTTAGTTTATCGACAACGCTATCAACGATGTCCTGTGATGCTTTACGAACTGTTTTTTCCAGCTCCTCAAAGTAATCAGGCGAGACCGCCCACGGTTCCATCCCAATCGGAATGGGAATTTCAGCTGCAGTAATGACCTTGACCTCACTTGCAGGTGGCCACGGGCGTTTTGCGACTTCCTCCACTGCAGAATCGCTGCAAGCTGAGCCATCGACTGCTAATAGAATCTTCATCTTCACTCCTTTATTATTCTGCTGTCAGGGTCGACCCGGCTTTGCACAAAAACTCTAATCTTGGTGAGTGTCGAGCGATCAGTACAGTACCGCGAGCGAAGCGCGGCGGTGGCACACTCAACGAACCAACCATCAGAATTT
>Ga0207674_10000590_pt1 | contig 47749 bp, 50 predicted proteins | sample KBSCornC72_FD_184303 | JGI IMG/M metagenome (GOLD analysis project Ga0207674, IMG submission 184303) | Corn rhizosphere microbial communities from Kellogg Biological Station, Michigan, USA - KBS Corn C7-2 (SPAdes) (version 2) | ecosystem: Host-associated > Plants > Roots > Rhizosphere > Soil ... | reverse complement strand
TGCCTCAGCAAAATTACCCGACATTTTTTCAAGGGCAGTTAAAAACAAATTGCCGAAAGCGTGCCCCTTCAAGCTTCCTTCTTCAAACCGGTAATTAAACAAATCGCGCACCTGGGGTGCCGCGCTAAGTGCCACTAAACATTGGCGAACATCTCCAGGCGGTAGCGCACCGAGCTCATCACGTAGTTGGCCTGTCGAGCCACCATCATCTGCCATACTCACAAGTGCTGTAATGTTACTAGTGTAATTCTTAAGTCCCTGTAAAATTGTAAAGCTCCCTGTTCCACCGCCAATCACTACAATGTTTGCACCCTGCTTATTCACCGGTGTCATTGTAGTTTCTTTAGCGTCTTAGCGAGCCATAGCGCACTTGGCCTTGGTGCACGCTCCATAGTCTTAGGGTTCACGGCGAATAGCCCGAATTGTGGCCATCTGCCCTTCTCCCACTCAAATCCATCAGTAAGGTTGCTATACAAATACCCCATGACGGGCACGCCTTTTTTAATTGCCGTCTGTAATGCCAATATACTCTGCGTCAACCACCATATTCGGTCTTTATCAGCGCCATCTGCAAGGCCGTTTTCAGTAATCAAAATTGGTTTACCGTATTTTTCATGGAGCTCTTCAAGTACGCGCGCCAGGTATTGCGGCTGCATATCCCAACCGACGTCATTGACTCGTAGATCAGGATTATGTACACGATAGCCATATACACGTTCACTAAGATAATAATTAATGCCAATAAAATCACAAGTCTTAATGACTTTGTTGAGGAATATTTCATTATGCTGGCGGTGCTTATAGCTTGCCGCACGTACCGTCAGCCAAGCATCATCACCTGGGTAAATATAACTATAATTTTTAGCAATCGAAACTTTATAGCGACGGCTCGCAGTATGCAGTTTATCAGCAATTTGATTATGTGCTTTTGCGAGATTAGCAAGCACCATTTTGCCAAGGCGCTTATTCATCAGCTGTGGTGGCCATAAGCCTTCTATGTATCCGTGGCGCATATATATTTCTGGCTCGTTCAGGGTAATTACGTATTTCACGCTCATACCAAACTCTTCCAAAATACGCATCGAATAATCTATGAAAAGCCGTAGGTTTGCCGCTTTTTCAAACCCACCCATCTCAACAAACCAAACAGGCAATGTAAAGTGAAAGAGGGTCACAATCGGCTCTATTCCCCGTTCCTTACAAGCCGTAAGAACAGATTTATAGTGTTCAACTGCCGCAACATCCCATGCATCTTTTTGTGGCTGAATACGAGACCACTCAATACTTAGCCGATATGTGTTCATATTCATCTTGCGAACAAGTTCAAGGTCCCGCTCATACAGCTCATAATGATTTGCCGCCTTGTCTGAAACGTAATTTGGCGCCTGTGCAGCGAGCGCCGCGTAGTCTTCCCAGTTATCGAGATCGTTATAATGATACGGCGCCTGAGCTGCAAGTGCCTTAGCGTTTTCAAGCTCCCACACAGTCCATTGATTAGACTGTCCACCTTCTACTTGGTGAGCACTTGAGCTTACGCCCCATAAAAATTTCTTTGGAAATCCTGTTTCCTGTCGATTCGGCATATATACTAGTATACCACCCGGCTGCTCGCAACCCATTTCTTACACTAGCTTACTCTTATAAATGTAAAGAGCCGCAGCAATGCGACCCTTTACAAGACGTTGTTGTATAAACTACATTTCAGCCGGAGCGTCAGCAGCGCTCTCTGCCGGGCGAAGCTCCTTCTTGCCCTTAAGTTCATACTTTATACCAGTCATATCACTAGTTACATAATCATCGTTGAGTAAGTTCACAAACTTAGCTGCATCTTTGGCATCCATAATGATAATCTCGCCCGTATTTTCATCGGTCAAAAGCTCCAAGTCCATCTCATCAGCATAGTCAACTACCTGATCTTGCGTCACCATAGCAGGGTCAACTTTCTGCAGCTTCGATACCAGGCTTGGCGTATCACGAACAAGCGAATCAAACGTCATACCTTCGGGGAATTTCAGCTTGAAATGCTCTTCGATTTCTTTGATCTTCTCTTCGGCTACAGCAAACTTCTTTGCGTCATAGCCAAACATACGGATAAATTTCGTTTCACTAAAGGCGAATACATCGCCACCTGCAACAAGTGCTTGGTTATCAGGTGTAATACGAAGGCCAGCATCAGCACTAAATGGTTGGAATGAATCACCATTATACATCCATGCAGTAGCGCCCTTAAGCACCTGACTTTGTGGAAGCAATTTAGCAATAAAAAATGGCTCAACGTTCGGCCGTGAAAAGCGTGCAATAATACCCTTCACTTTTTTAAATTCATGGTCACCTTCGCGGAATACTTCGAGGCTTTCTTCGCCATACATAATTTGTTCAATTACTTCTTGCGCGTGTTCAACCTTATCAAGTGTAGTACGTTCTAACACATTATCCTCAGCTGCTGCTGCCTCAAAATCACGGACCATCATACCTGTTGCAGCACCGGTTTGCACTTGGCTAATCATGTCATAAAGAAACAATACTTTCAGCTGCGCCTTCAATTCTTTTGCGTAATTTGTGGCGTAGACAGTATAGCCTTTTGTAAACATAAAGAGATCAACTTCCAGTGTATCTTTATGCGCGTCCGCCTGGTTTGCCCACAAAAAGATGTCAGTTGGTTCTCGTGTTTCACTAGAGTTGTCGGTAGGTTCTGTCGTCATTCCTCTAGTTTACTACAATTGTACGACGTCCTCACCAAAATGCTTCTGTAATCGCATCGTGATGCTTCCCTCATGGCGGCCAAGCTTATTACTGAGGGCTTTCACAGACGCACCGTTCTGGAATTCCATCTTTAATACCGAGTCGTCCTCATCCGTCCATGGGCGATAGGCGTTCGGATATGTCTCACGCATTTTCGCGATTTTCTCCGCCCAACCGCTATTGGTTTTCTTCTCTTTTTGCGGATTCGCCTTGCGCTCTTTCGCCTTTTCAGCTAAATGCGCAAATCGCTGTTTATCTGACTGCGCTCGGCCACGCAACATCTCATCAATCAAATGCGCGTCTTCACTCATCTGCAAGGCCATGCGATTAATGCCTGATAAATACAGGCAATCTAAACTTTTTACTCGGCTAAGAGCTACGTATCCCATGCCAGGAACAAACGCTTTGCGCAGATCAATCCGTGCTGCATCAAGTGTCATTCCCTGACTTTTGTGCACTGTAATCGCCCACGCAAGGCGCAGCGGAATCTGGTGAATGCTCGCTCGCTTTTTATCACCATCACGGAGCTCCCATGTATCAGGCATAATTGTTACAACCTTGCCATTCAAAAACTCAACAACCGGATACTCCGTACCGGGCTCAAAATTTACTACTTTGCCGATACTTCCATTTGCAAACCGGCGCGATGGGTCGTTCTTCACTGTCATCACAAGGGCCCCTTGTTTGAGCGTGAGCACTGCCGGCGCAAGCACACTTCGTTGCAAGTTTTCAACATAGTTCGCACTGCCCGTAGTATGCTGCTGATATATTAATTCATCCCCTTCAAGACGCGCCAAATGCCCCTCATTCACCCGATCAACATCGATATTTGTTGTGTGAAGCTCAGTCAATTCCACTCCATCAGGCAGTGATTCATCAACGCGGTTCAGCAATGCTTCTGCATGGTGACGACGGATGTCGTTTTCACGCATGCTCGTTAAAATCTCTAGTAGCTTGTCGCCTTCGTTCTGGCGATATTGATTAGTAAGATACAAAATAACCGGATCCATCTCTTTCCAGACACGACTATTCACCACAAATCCACCGCCGCGACTATCGCCCCGATTCACAGGTGGCAACTGATAAAAATCACCACTCATCACTATCTGGATACCGCCAAACGGCTCATCTTTGCGTCGCACTAACCGACAGATTTCGTCCACCATATCTAAACGAAAATCATGAAGCATGCTGATCTCATCAATGATCAGTACATCTGTCTTTTCAATAATCTCACGGCGACTTTTCGATATATGGTCTGCAAACCCATCAGGAACATCATCGCGCACCCCCATCCCGGACCACGCATGAATTGTCGTTCCCCCCAAGTGCGTCGCCGCAAGGCCGGTCGTCGCCGTAATGCTTACATGTTTGCCTTCGTATTTCGCTAGGGCAATAAATTGGTTCAACACAAACGTCTTGCCGGTTCCCGCAGGGCCCGTCAGTAAGGCGCTCTCCCCCGAGAGCAAAATCTCTATTGCTAACCCCTGATCCATTTATTCTAGTATAGCATTGATTCAAAGTCATTCGGCCAACGAGATAAGCAAGGTAAGGCTGCACGACCGCTCGCCTCCTTTTATGACAGATACTAAAAGCGAAGTGCAACCCTTTGGATTTTAATGTTAAAAATCCAAAGGCGTGTAACGGTATCTGCCATAAAACGGTGGCGAAAAGGAAGCGCAGCCTGGTGAATTCGCGCCAATTACCTATTTATCCCAAGCAAACCCATTCCCAAAATGCCCATACCGTGCCGTCTGCTCAAATTGCGGCTCGGTTAAATTAAGTGCAGTGATAATCCCGCGCGGACTCAAATCGTAACCCTGAACAAGCTCTTCCTTGCCATCAATAACCACAATTGCCTCAAGCGGCTGGGCGTAACCAATCGCATATGCCAAATAGCAATATACCTCTCTGGCATCGCGCTTCTGTAAATAGTCGACTGCAATACGCCGCGCAATGTACGCCGCCGATCGATCAACCTTCGTGCCATCCTTCCCACTAAAACACCCACCACCAATAGGAATACGCGGTCCGTAGTTATCAACCACAAGCTTGCGACCCGTCAGCCCCGCATCCGCGTCAAACCCACCTTGGCGCCAATCACCTGCAGGGTTAATGTGCAATCGCACATCATCCGCTTGCAACACGTTATAATGTTCGTGAATATCCCGCAGCCACTCACTCACCGCAGCCTCCAACTTGTCGTGTGGCGCATTTTGAAAACTCGCCACCACAGATTCAATCACACTATCGCGCAGCGTCACCTGGGTCTTACCATCATAAGGCCACAGTTTATACAAATACTGATTCAATTCTCGCGACAGGACTACTTCAAGCGGCAGTAATTGCGATGTTTCATTGCACGCATAGCCCACCATAATTCCTTGATCGCCAGCGCCACCTGTATCTACGCCTGCCGCAATTTCCTGGCTTTGCTTGGCAATATGTTCGATCACCTTCACATCCCCAGCAATGCGTTTAGCAATTGCAATTGCATCCACTTCAGCACGTGAGGTCACCTCACCCGTTAAAAATACCGTACCATGGCCACCACACGCCTCGACAGCAACGCGCGCGCCAGGGTCCTGCACTAAATAGGCGTCTAAAATAGCATCACTAATTTGATCACACATTTTGTCAGGATGGCCTGGACTGACACTCTCCGCAGTTCGGTAATGATGGGCTGACATAAAAACTCCTTTCATCCCATACGGAGCGAAAGGAGTTTCCTTATAAGAAAATAGCATCTCGCCCAGGTAATGGGCTGGATTTAGCACCTTATGAAACCACAGGTTGCTGGTAGGTCAACGGGCCAGTCCCTCGCTACACTCTTGATACTTGATTGTTAATAACTCTACTATACCACAGTATCGTAGTAAATCATACTCGCGCACCTTCACGTGCTTTGTTTGCCCACTCGTCCGCGAGCTCGTTACCTTCATGCCCCACGTGGCCGCGCACCCAGCTGAGTGTCGCATGCGAAGTGTTATATAACTCATATGCTTCCTGTACCAATTCAAGATTCTTGATCGGTCCACCGCTTTTGCGCCAACCCTTAGCCGCCCATCCTGGCGCCCATTTTGTAATGACATTAATCCAAAATTCACTATCAGTATGAATAATACAAGGCTCACCATCTGCAAGTTTAAGCGCTGCAATAATTGCGTGTCCTTCCATTCGAATATTAGTGGTATCGCCTGATTCGCTCCCGAGCGCCACGGGCCCCTTGCCTTCAACTACAGCAAAACCACCCGGACCTGGATTGGGGCTGGCACTCCCATCGGTATAAAACACACGCGTCATAGCTACTACAATATACATGGGTGCTTCCGAAAATGCAAAGCCAACACTACAGGCAACTAAATACCGCGAACTGGCCGGAGCAACTTCAGCTCTTGTGGGATGTAATACTGCACGCCGTTATTATCTTCAAGATGATAGTCTATCTGATGCTCAGATTCAAAATAGTCGCCGTTACCGACGGTCTTATAATCAACCTGGGCTACATGCTGCGAGTTATTAGTTGGTACCGATCCCTTATACACACAGCAGTCGTGGCTCTCGCCCGGCTTCAAAAAGCGATTCAGCCCTTGTGATTGCTCGAAGATTCGCATTTCCGTCACTTCAATTTCAAATGGTGAGGTGTTCTTGAGTCGTACCCATAGTTCCATATGTGACATGTCAGCCGAGCAATGTGCATTAACAGTAGCTACTATCACTTCAGGAATCACTTTTGCTTCGGATGCTTGCTGAGATGCATTGGCTACTTCAACTGGTGCCTTGTTTGTATTATCACCCTCCGTGTCATCGCTCTTTCCAAATACCGCATCAGTAAACCATCCCATAGGTCGCCTCCTTTGCTTTATTTTTCTTTGCTCTGTGCTAAATGGTCGTTCATTAGCTCATCGTAACCCTTAGTCATACGCTCTGTATATTCAATTCCCAGCACGTCGAGGGCGGCAAATAACTCTTTCTCAACGGCAGAGCCATCCGCATCATCACGGCATAACTTTTCAAGCTCAATGAACCCACCAAGCGGTGGAACTTCATCGACACACACCTCAATCGATTCGTTATAATGGCCTGTCTGACGAATTTTGGTTAGCTCGCTAAACACTACGTACCCCATATACTCGAGAATCTTCGTAAGCTCATCGCCTTTTTCTACAATCGTCTCATGCTCAATACTATCGAGGCTGCCAGATACGGATCGCTTTAGCGTAAAGTAGACTATATTATCGTTTTCGGTGCGTACGCGAAGCCAGTTTACAGAGGTATCGCCACCGACACTTTGCAAGCTCTCAGGTAAACAATACACGATATCATGCTGCTTTTTGGGCTCGCTAATCACAACCCCTGCCGCTACAAGCTTTCGTTTTGCCTCATCAAGATTTGCAGGTTTTACCTTTATCTCAATTTCTCGCATTGCGCTACCCCTCTTTCATTACTCTTATTTTATCATAGAACACCTTAGGAAACTCGTTCTACCCTCTATACGCCACATATAGCGTGCCCACATATAGCGTTTCTGCTTACGTGGAAAATTGTGGGTACAATACAATCCCACACCAGACTAGTGTTAATTACAAAAAAAGCGCCCGCTTCACATGCGGGTACCTAATATTCTTTGTATGTTTTGGTACTAGCGGCTACGCAGTCGATCTTGCAACCGACTATGAAAACGTAACGCATAGCGAGCCTGCAAGTCATCATACTGCGCAAGATCTGCTGGGTCGATGAACCTCATATCCTCGCCATCGCTGCCCACACCAAAGCTAAAACCTTTTGGCTTTACATGGCATACAACATAAATTTGCCATACCTCAATGTTCTTAAGCCACATTGGATCGGCAGTATCAATTACCTCAAAGTCAAATTTCCCTTCATAGCCCACTTCTTCTTTGAGTTCGCGCGCAAGTGCGTCGCGAAATGTTTCGCCAAAATCCATGCCGCCGCCTGGCAAGCCCCAATTAAGGCCATGCTCTTTCACGACCAGTAAATCACCATTTTCATTGTAGATGAGTGCTTTTATCGAAATACGAAATAGATAATCAGTACGCTCTGAACCGTCATCCTGAATAGTAACTAGTTTGCCGCGTTTCATCAACTATGTATTGTACCACAGAGAGGATTGCCTCAATGTTAACCATTACACTAAAGCTCGACGTATGCAGCCATATCAATGGTGCGGCCCGGTGGCAGCCTAAAGTACGCCGGCGACGGCGCCGAGACTCTATGGAGCCCGCTAAAAAGTTGTGTCCGCAGATATCCCATCGAGGAATGGGCGTGTTCATTAAATACAACGTCACTCTCCGAGATAAAGTACGTTGCCTCAGTCATATCCAACTTCAACTCAGGAGCCAGCCCTTCAACATGTTCAAGCGCCAACGGCACATTAAGTACTTCATCAAATCCGAAATGGAGCACAATCTCAATCACGCCATCGGTATCATCACTAAGATCATTAATCTCAGCCCGTCGCATTAATGGCACCCGTGGTATATTTTCTACTTCCACGATAGCAATCACGACCAACTTATTAAGTTCATGCAACCTATCCGCCGCGACCCGTAATGCAAGCGGCGTATAACCCTGGTGATGTGCGAGATACACCGCGACACCAGGTATACGCACCACGTCATGGCGCTTCTGTAAATTCTGCAGAAAATCTTTCAACGAGCCTTCACGTCGGCGCCTACGTGAAGCAACAAGCTCACTTCCTTGAGCCCAGGTTGTTAGAACAACAAGCACACAACCAGCAATAACAAGTGGCACCCATGCACCATGTAATAACTTTGCGAGGGATGCCAAGATAAATCCAAACTCAACTATCAAAAACATGGCACCAAGCACTCGCACCAAAGGCCAACTGCGCTTCCATACATAGGGCGCCACCACCATCAGCAAAGTACTGCTTGCAAACAGCGTACCACTCTCTGCCATGCCATACGCGTCAGAAAGCTTCGCGCTTGAACCAAACGCAATAACAAGCGCCACCACCACGGCATACATTAACCAGTTGAGGCCAGCTAGATATATCTGCCCAACTTCATCAGTTGGGTGCATAATGCGAAGCCGCGGCAAATACCCAAGTTGCACAGCCTGCCGAGTTAAACTGAATGCCCCAGCAATGACCGCTTGTGAGGCAATACAGGTAGCAAGGGTGGCAAGCACTACAGCAAATGGCACCGCCCAGCTGGGGAATAAGTGAAAATATGTGGTAACCACACCATTCCCCTGCTCATGTAAAAGCAATGCCCCCTGTCCAAGATAGTTCAGGACCAACGCCGGATACACAACCCCGAACCAGCTCCCAGCGATCGCCTTACGTCCAAAATGTCCCATATCTGCATATAGCGCCTCGGCTCCTGTTACTGAAAGTACTACCGCACCCGTTGCAAGAAGTGCGCTGAAAGGATGATCGACGATGAATGAAAGTGCCGTTAGTGGCGAAAGTGCAATCAATGCTTCCGGTGCACGCAAAATCCACACAAATCCAACCAATCCAGAAACCGCAAACCATACCACCATCAATGGTCCAAACCACTCGCCCAGGCGCCCCGTTCCTTTCGCTTGCGCGGCAAAGAGTAAGGTAAGTACTGCAACAGCAATCGATGCTATCCACATAGCAAAATCTGGCAATATGAGCTGCGTACCCTCAACTGCAGAAAGCACTGAGATCGCTGGCGTAATGACACTGTCGCCGTAAAATAAGGCCACACCCACCACGCCAATAAATGCCCAGTTACGTGCCGCGCGCTTACTACGCTTGCCGAGAGTCATCCGCAGCAACGCAACCAGCGCCATCACTCCGCCCTCTCCATCATTATCGACACGCATCACAATACCGACATACTTAAGGGCCACAATCAGCGTCACTGCCCATAGAATCATCGAGATAACGCCGAGTATTGAGCCTCGATCGGGTGATAAATTTCCAATGAAAAATGCGGCCGACACAGCATAAAGCGGACTCGTACCAATATCGCCAAAAACAACCCCAAGGGCACCAAGCGCACGCGAAGGTTCTACAGATTGTTTCCTAGCCATTATCCACCCCAAGAAGCTGCTTCATCTACCTCTAATATACCAGAAACAGCTTATGGTTGGCGAGAGCTTGTCAACTTATCGCATGATAAGTTCGTCGATAGCAATGCGACTCTGCTCGGTGGTATCACGCTCACGCACCGTCACAGTATTATCTTCAAGCGTCTGGAAGTCGATAACCACACAGTGGGGCGTACCAATTTCATCCTGGCGGCGATAACGCTTACCAATGTTGCCATTGTCATCCCACATCACGGCACCATGCTTTGTCTTAAGCACCTGGTATACCTCACGCGCTTTTGCAACAAGCTCCGGTTTGTTCTTGAGGAGCGGACTCACTGCAAATTTAATTGGCGCAAGATGTTCTGGGAATGCTAAATACGTACGCGTATCACCATTTTGCTCATCCTCACGATATGCGCTTGCAAGCACAGCCATAAGCGCACGCTCAACACCAAAGCTTGGTTCAATCACGTGCGGCACAAACCGATTATTCGTGCCTTTTACGGTGTATTCCATACTTTTGCCACTCACTCGCTGAATATTATCAAGATCAAAACTAGTACGGTATGCGAGCCCCATCAATTCTTCACGTCCAATCGGGAAATCAAATTCAAAGTCGATAGTACGCTGGCTATAATGTGCACGATCATCTTCAGGAACTTCTAGCTCATGAACCTTCTCCGCAGGCAAACCAAGTGCATCAAACCATTCTTTACACTGAGCAACCCAATGTTCAAAGGCTTCCTGCCAATGCTCAGGATCAACAAAGTATTCAATCTCCATCTGTTCAAATTCACGGCTGCGGAAGATGAAATCGCGTGGGCTGATTTCATTACGAAACGCCTTACCCTGTTGGGCAATACCGAATGGTAAATCTGGGTAGAAGCTATCAACCACGTTTTTGTAGTTAGTAAAGATACCCTGCGCCGTCTCTGGGCGAAGATAACTGATCGAGCTCTCATCGGCAACAGGGCCAACATTTGTCTTAAACATCATGTTAAATTGCTTTGGTTCGCCCCATTTTTTGCTACCACAATGAGGACATGGGACTTTCTTATTGAGCATCTCTACAACATCAAGTCGTGCGTTCGGCCCAACATACTCATTAATAACATCTGAAGGGTCATCTGACTGAAGCGAAAAAAGGCTTCCACTCAACACATCATCAAGCTCACCAACCTCTTTTCGATATTCCCATGCTTTCTGTAGGTTGTCGCCGACAATATGATCTGTTCTAAATCGCGACTGACAATTACGACAATCTATAAGCGGATCGGTAAACGTATCGACATGCCCACTAGCCTGCCATACCTTTTGGTTCATCAAAATCGCAGCATCAACACCATACATATCATCGCGGCCATCAACGAACATCTTCCACCAAAGCTGCATAATATTACGCTTCAATGCCACGCCAAGTGGCCCGTAATCCCATGTTCCGCTCAAACCACCGTAGACATCGCTTCCCTGATAAATAAACCCTCGACGCTTTGCAAGGCTAACGATATCATCCAATTTGACATCTGACATAGAATTTTACTCAACTTCCTACATGTTGGTAACATGTTTTAGGATTAACTTACGGCAATTGTACCACACTACCTCCGTGTTCGGGAAACATCAAGCTTCACTAAGGTCCATATAATAACCTAGCAAAGAAAAGCAGACTCAAGGTAAAAGTAATTCAAAAAACTAGCCGTGGTGTAGCGGCCAGCCCATTAGCCAGCCACTACACACATATCGCTCCTAGATACCCATCTCCCTGAACATGAACATGGATACCATGGTCCGCTCACGAGGGGTCATCGCTTGTAGCGTCACCTTGCTGAACGCCTTCTTGAGTTTGCGCGGCATTGCCGCCTCGGTGTTAGGCGGACGCTCGACCGTGATTGTCGCCGGGACACCATCTCTTGCGAGAAGGGCGCTCCACTCAGCTACCGTTATGAAGCGCACGCTCCACGGTTCACCAGTGACGCCATGGTAGGCCGCAGCAGCTCTGTCGAACCTACGCCTGTAGCGCAGCAGTAGCAGCCCTTTCCGCGTGATGTAGGTTTCGGTCTGCAGTTGGCTGCGACCTCCCTGGCATAGCTCGGGCGAGCCAACGATGATGCTCCTTCCCAATTGATGTGCGCCGTCCAGCGCACGTTGGGCGACTTCTTGAGATGACAGTGACATGTCGCACCTCTCATATAGAAAACGTCTTACGGAGTATAGCAAAGCCATTGACATTGGTCAATCGCATGTCCTAACAATAACCCGCCAATCGTAGCCTAGAACACATCCCAAAGCCTTGCCATTCAGTAATGTGATGTCATCACTCTAAACCGCCGCGTGCTGTCGTGCAATCAGCCAACAATCAGATAACACATCTCCAACGCCGCCCACTTGCGCTACCGCTGTAATCGGTTTTGCACCAATAAGACGCAGCAATTTAATGTGCCCAGCGTGAATATCACCCTGCTCAGCCGGCCTCAGGCCCTTTTCGTTCACATCATACATATACGTACGCTCAGCATCAAGTTGCGCGCCCGTCACATCACGCTCTAAATTAAGCCCATAGCCCGTTAATTCAGCATAGTGCAGGTAGAACCATACCTGCGTCAACTGTAGCGGAATCGTGAATGCATCCAACCCTGCATATACTTCAGCCAGCACATCATACCATTCGGGCTCATCGATGCTTTCACTGGCCTTCGTAACCAAATTAATTGCCTCATACGCAAACTGCAATCGGTCATAATCCTCCAGAATATGGCGATGAAACACCTGCATCCGCGCACTCGTTAAAATACCAAGGTCACCCCTACCTCTTGTAATGACAATATCGCTAATAGCAAAGAGTTCAATTGCACCCGCAAGTTTACTCTTCTCTTTACGCACGCCCCGCGCAATAACATTGCGCTGTCCAAGTGGAGTTAATAAGCGTAAAATACGATCCGCTTCACCGTAATTTGTACGCCTCAGTACAATTGCCGTTGTACGCTCTGAGCTCATATCGCTCTCCTCACCGCAGCCGCAATATCTTCAGGATGCATTGTGGTTTTATCAAGAATCGACACCACACCGTAAGCGCTTATTGCATCCCTTGGAATATCACTCGCGTTATTCGTGCAAAGCACCACAGGAACTTCTGCCGTATCTCCATATGACTGTAGCTCGTGCAGCAGCACAAGCGCATTTGGCCCTGGCATAAAAAAGTCGAGAATAATCACATCGGGCACTCCTTTATTTATCTCGGCCATCCCCTCTATGATATTGCCTGCGGTCGCAACAATAAATTCATTGCGTTCCAATGTCTTTTTTACCAGCGACAAAAACCATTGGTCATCTTCAATAACAAGTACGTGCCCTGCTGACATTACAGTAACCTCAACTGGCTTGACGTACCAATATCGACGTAAAATGTTGCGCCATCATGATGGCTCGTCGCACCAATTGTCGCCTGCATTGCATTGGCAAATTGACGTGCGATATAAATGCCCAGACCACTACTTTCTGGCCGACTATGCATGCCTACCGATTTCTGTCCGACATTTTTACGCATTGTTGATGGCAACGCTGGCCCATAATCACGCACACTAAGCCGTATATACGATCCACCGTCACGTAATGATGCCGTAATTGTTACCGGGCCTTCATCGCTATAATGCAATGCGTTATCGACAAAATTAAGCAAGATTCTTCTCAGTAAATCACGGTTCGCGAGGGCCAGCAACGACCGCGCCCGCGATGTCAGCACAATCGTACGGCCATGTGCCGCATAGAGCGGCCTCATTTCATCCACCACCTCTTGACACAGCACAATTGGATTAAGTGGTTCCAGGCTAAATAAACTATCTTCAAGTCGCGATGACTTCGTAATATCTGTCGTAAGCCGTAGTGCTCGTTCGCTCGTGAGTGTAATACGATGGGCAACTTCTTGTAATTCACTACTGCTCACTTCACCAGATTCAAGATGCAGCGCCAGTTGTCGCACCAGCGCAAGCGGAGATTTCAATTCGTGGGCGGCAGCAACAAACGAAGGCGCTGTCGGTACTACGCCTTCCAAACGATTCGTTTGCTGCCTTAACCCCTCCATATCTACATCTAGTGTAGCACGGTGACAGGTTGGCTACTACTGGTTAAAGCTTACCGTCTTAAGAAGGGCTGCAAAGTCATCGTTAAACACATCACCATCAGTGCGAAGTGTCAGTGTACGGTCACGCATCTTAAGCAAGACTGCTGTGCCATAGATATCTTTATTGAAATTACCAACAATCTTCGTGCCAGTCATCTTGCCATCAGAGTATACGCTGGATTTCAAGTCACCTTTAGTAATCAATTTCTGGTACGCTGCGACCGACTGGTCATAGGTCTTCTGTTCAATCGTGATACGCAGCGCAAATTTAGTACTATCACTTACTGGTGGCACGAGAATAGGGTTCAGGTAGGCTTGATAGGTCACGCCGCCGCCTTTGCTCACATCAGTTGCCTGATACGCGCTCCAGGTTTTCGGGTAATCAAACTTCAACGCACCATAGTCCGATGGACCAACAAAACTACGTACCGGCTCTTTTTCACGAGCCGCAAATGCCGCCTCGTCTTTAGCCCCCTTATCAAGTATCGCCTTTGCCTCGGCATTAGTGATCTTTGAATCCACATCTTTCTTTTGATCTATATAGTTCATATAAGCCCAAATGCTAAACGAGCCAAAAACGAGCACGAGCAAAACAAGTGCGACAATTGCAAAGATGCTCGCATTTACTGCTCCTATTTCACGAGTGTGGTTCTTCATGCTTATGATTATACGTGGCCACTAGCTTTCTTGTAAAGGCTTAACCTTGTACAAGAAGTACGATTTATCCGATGCATCGGGCGCAATTCCAGGAATAGTAAAAGCGTAACTAATAAACGTTAGTGGCCGCCCAATTCGTGTCGCCTCGTGCCGTACATACGCATACATTTTCGCAATATCTCGTGCCTCACCGAAGGTATATACGACAGTCGTTTCATCAGGCAACGACGCGCGCCAAAAGTTTGCTAGTTGAACGCGGACCTTGTCATCCCCACGAGATAGCATGCGTGAAATTAACACAAGAATCGGGTGAATTTCATACCCAACCCCTCGAGCACCAAGTTTACTCACGGTGCGTAGCACTACCCCGTCGCCTGAACCAATATCAACAACAACATCCTCTGGGGTAAGTGGATACAGTTCCGTAAATACACGCGTAACATCCGCTCGACGCGAAGGTACGTACGGTGCACCAGTAAACGCGACAAAGCCAACGAAAAATACAATGCCAGCGGCAATCAATAGCCACATTAAGTATCAAATTTCTCCTTTAGAACAGTAATTTCGTTCTTAAGATTCACTAAGTCATGCTCAATTTCAGTAGCAAGTTGTTCGGCCTTGCCGTAGGTATCAAGTGCTTGTTCGAGCTCAAAATCATCACCCTCAAACCACGCAACAAGTTTACTGAGCTCGTTCATTTTCTCTGATACACTTTTTTGTTCAGATTGTTTCGACATCTTTCACCTCCGCCGTAATAATTCGTTCCTGTTGTTCAATTGTGATCATACCACCAGTAGTAGCCTCCCCGCGGACAATTGCGTACCCCCGCGAAAGCACCGCTTTCGGGTTATACGCTGCCATCACCTGGCGCGATGTCACAAGCTGGCTTTGCAACAGATCAACCCGAACATCAAGCATCGTCCAACCCTGGCGAAGCATTGCCTGCGTGTCCTTAAGATAATCGTCAACCATCCCGTCGATGCGTACTAAAATACGACGCACTAATTGCCCTAGCGTGTTGGTAAGTTCTTTTCGATCGGGTACCACCAGCTGCGCCGCATTACTGGGTGTCGCTGCACGGACATCCGCTACCATATCTGCGAGACTCACATCAATTTCATGCCCTACACCAACAATTGTCGGAATGCGGCTCGCGGCAATCGCTCGCACAAGTGGCTCATCATTAAATGCCGCCAGGTCATCCGCACTACCACCGCCACGAATAATCACCAGCACTTCAGGTAACGTTTCTCGGCTGTTGAAATAGGCGATTGCACGCATTATTTGCTCGGGTGCGCTCTCACCCTGTACTTGTACATGTGCAACATCTACTATAAGTCCACTCCAACGATCATTCAGAATCTTTATGAAGTCGGCATATCCAGCAGCAGACGTACTGCTAATTACCGCAATATGCGCCGGAATTTCCGGCAGTGGCCGCTTGCGTTCTGGCGAAAACAATCCTTCTTTATCAAGTTTAGCTTTTAGCAATTCAAAGCTCTTCTTCAAGCTTCCTTCACCACTCGGACGAATCGATTGGATAGTCAAACTAAACTTGCCCCAGGCAGTAATCTTTGGTACTGCCCTCACCACAACTTTCATACCATCTTCCACGGGCACACGCAGCTGAAAGAGTGACATAAAGCAATTGACGCTACCTGTAGCGTCCTTAATGTCAAAAAACACCCATTTGCCTTGGTTTACTCTAAAGCTCGCGACTTCACCTTCAATCTCAACCGTTCCAAAGCTATATTCAAGGGATTGGTTGAGGACGGCGATAAAATCGCTAACACTAAATTTCGGTATCTGGTCGCTTGCCATGCTTCATCACTACCTGCTGATACAAAATCCAACCAACCACAATCGTCACAAGCAAAATAATCACACGGGCCAAAAGAATCCCTGCAATTGCTTCACTCTTTTGCATCCCCGCAATTGTAAGTACCGCCACCATGATCGCCTCATATGCGCCCGCCCCTCCGGGAGTAACCACAATGAATCCCGCTAAACTTGCTAGGCCGTACGCAATCAAAATTGGCGCAGGATTCACAACTGTGCTAAGACCCCAAAATACAATCCAGAAAATCGCGATTTCTGTCGCTGTAAAGAACAGGCCCCACAAATATGGTTTCACGAGCAGACCCTTCTCACGCATAAGTGCTACATAGTCATCATGCATATCATCAAGAAACACCGTCGCAGCTCTAGCAGAGATGAGCTCAGCAACTCGCCCCAACGTCACCCATTTCACGATGCTATTACAAAACCGCGTGATTTTCTTCGCAATATTGTGCATACGCGTTACGCTACTAAACAAAAATCCACTACTAATGATTGTTACAATCATTAGGGTTACTAACATCGAGCTCATCAGAATAATCCAGCGGTTCACCGTGCCGTCAATCGTTACCCAAAACACAGCCACAATCAAAAGTGTCACCATTGCTGCAAAGCCTGAGATATATCGCACACCCTGTGCCATTGTTGCCTTACCTGTTGATACGCCATATCTACCAAGGCGCCAGTTCATATATGACACGCCGCTCACTCCGCCACTTGGCAGAATATGATTCACGAAATTCAGCTCTAACGAAATACGCATCTGACTCCAGATACTAATCTTTGTAATAAGACCCTTCTGACGTAAATACGAGAACGTCATCTCCCCTGCAGCCAAGTATCCAATCATGATCACCGGCACAAGGGCAAGCAATATCCACCAGTCAACGTGGCCAACAAGGCCCCATGCATGATGCAGCTCGCGTCGTGAAAAGAACAAAATAACAACGATCAGCACAAATGTCGCGATACTAATTCCCGTCCTCAAAGAAACTTTCATACCTCTATAGTATATACTAATACCAGCATAGTATACTAGTGACATGTATATTGCCCTCCTCGGTCGCCAACCAGCACTCAGTGTTGCAGAACTTGAAGTTTTGTATGGTTCATCAAATGTGCAGTGGTTTTCTGGAATTTCAGCAACCATCTCGACAAATGATTTCGACTTCAACCGTCTTGGCGGCACGCAAAAGGCCGGTCGTGTGGTTGCAGAACTCCGCGGCAACTGGCGCCAAGTTGGTTCGCAAATTGCTAAAAACTACGAAGCCGAATGGGCTAAGCGTGAAGGTAAGATCACTCTTGGCCTTAGTGCGTATGGATTCCCTGAGTCAGCGCGTGATATTCAAAAAACAGGACTTATCCTCAAAAAGAAGCTTCAGGGGCATGGTGTGAGCCTGCGTCTTATTCCAAATAGCGAGCCTGCGCTTAATACGGCCGCATCACACCATAATAAACTTGGGCTCAACAGTAACCACATAGAACTTTTAATTGTTCGCGCCGGTGATGGCCGCGTAATTGTCGCCGAAAGTGTGGGTGCACAAAATATCACCGCCTTCGCAGCCCGCGACCAAGCCCGTCCAAAAACCGATGCGTTCGTAGGCATGCTCCCCCCTAAATTAGCCCGCATGATGGTAAACATGTCTGGCGTGCAAAAAGGCCGCGTGCTTGATCCATTTTGTGGCACTGGAGTCATCCTTCAAGAAGCCGCGCTGCTCGGATTTGATATTTATGGTACCGACCTATCGGATAAAATGATCGATTATTCTAGCATTAACCTCAAATGGCTCAACCAAACGCACCACCTAAGCGCTGAACCAACCCTTAACCAAGCTGACGCAATGACTGCCGTATGGGACGGCCCTATTGATGCCGTTACATGTGAAACATATCTTGGCCAGCCCTTCAGCGCTCCACCCTCACCTGCTAAATTAACAGAGGTACGCGGCAACTGTAACCACATTATTAGCTCATTTCTCGCCAATCTTTTTGATCAAATCCCGAGCGGTACGCCGCTATGTATCGCTGTTCCCGCTTGGAAATCCAAAGGAGGCTCATTTACCCACCTGCCATTCATAGCCAGCCTTGATAAACTCGGCTATCGCCGCCGTGAGCTTACCTTAGTAAATCCCGATCAACTCCTCTATTACCGCGAAAACCAAATTGTCGCCCGAGAACTTCTTCTCCTTGAAAAGGCTTGACGAAATCCCGGTAACAGAGTAGAATAGGATAGATTGATTTATTATGTAATCTTATCCCTAGAGATAAGGGTGCGTAGTAGTAATATATTAGTGTTTAAGGAGCTATATGTCACACGTTAAAGCAGGTGGTTCAAGCAAGAACGTCCACAACAACGCCGGCGCTCGCCTTGGCGTGAAGCGCTTTGGTGGCCAAAAAGTCAACGCGGGTGAAGTACTCGTTCGTCAGACCGGTAGTACTAAGATCGCTGGTCCTGGTACTTACATTAGCCGCAACTTCACTATCCACGCAGCAAAAGCTGGTGTAGTGAGCTTCAAAAAGGTTAAAAAGAGCACTTTCACTGGTCGCACTCAGCCTCGCACACAAGTCTGTGTTGATGAGTAAATAAGCTTAGACCTAGAGAAATACATGCATATACTAAAAAGACACGTGATTGCGTGCCTTTTTAGTATATAATCCAGCGTTCTTATTCTATGAATCAGTATTATTCAGTCCGCGCAGTTGCAATCTCAACAAGTCCAGGGAATGCATCAAACAGCTGCCTATTGCCTTTGATAGTTTCCCGCAGCATCTCAATCTGCCTCGCCAAAGAAGATCCATCTCCCTCAGCGCCACGCCCATTGTTAACAAGCAACTGATCAATCGTACCAAGAACGCTATCTACAAGCCGTTTAGCTTCTTCGGTTCCCTGAGCAAGCATCTGCCGATTGCCCTGCATGTCATGAACAGCAGCCTCGATGCGCTGAATCTTAAGGCTTAACAAATCTCGGTGGGCATCATCAAGATTTGGGTTCTGGTAGCGCCGGTCGCCAACCTCATCAGCGAGTCTTTTAACCGCGGTATAGCCTTCACTCTGTATGTCACAATCAGCCATTTCTATACTAACAAGCGCTTGCATTTCCTCGACCTTCTCATCACGGACAAGTTGATCTATCTCGCTTTTCTGGACAACTTCGCGCTTCATGAGTCGATCGGCCAACGTCTTCAACTGACCGAGTGCCTCATCCACGATCTCGCGCTTAGATTTTCGCCTCTCGTCCCCTTCTTCGGCCTTCACCCTAGCAGCTTTAATGTCCTCTCGAATGTCCCCTAGGATTACTCCGACCATCCGCTGCTGCTCTTCTTCCTCTTTATTACTAATATCCTCACCTATATTCTCTAGTTGCGCTTCCTGAATATAGGTGCCAAAATCTTCATAATCAATTCGTATTGGACGAAGATGGTGCTTACCGTCAGAATCGACGAAATCAACCACAACAGCCTGATGTTGTACATCCTCGAATTTTAGACCCATCCGGCTAAGCGCATCATAAATCATACTCTGGCCTTTTTCAGCAGAGACACCTTGCCGATATATCTCATCTTCAATACGTCTTAGCTCCTGAGCCGTAAGCGTTGGCACACGGGCAAGATCATAAGTGAAGGTAAGTGGTTCTTTGGGCCCACCCTCAACTGGATTTATCAGGTCTTCGTCGCGAAGCTCGTTAATAGGTTCTGTGTAACGATCGTGCATGTCTTTATCCCTATACTATGTTTGTTTTATACAGTATCTCTATTATGGCAAAAAGTTGCCAAAAAGTCAATATACTTATGGCAACTCTTGCATTGATAGTTACTGTTAGCTATTCGCTGGCACAGTCGGTATGTGGCCTGTACCAAGACCTAGATGGTACTTAACACGCTCCACCACATCACCAATTACTACTTCAGATTTCACAAGATAATCATCAACGCCAAGCTGCTCGGCGCGTTCTTTGTCTTTTGGCTGGCTAAGTGCCGTTAACATAATTACACGAATGTTAGTCGTCTCCGGTGTATTCCGCAAGATATCAAGCACATCAAAGCCACTAATCTTTGGCATCATTGCATCAAGCAGAATCAGATCGGGCTTGAATGAGATAGCAGCCGACAAAGCGTCTTCGCCGTTATGTACTTCGCTAATCTCAAAACCTTCAAACTCAAGGCGTGATCGATAGACGGCAGCAAGCGCGGTATCGTCTTCGACTAGGAGAATCTTCTTTTTTACTGTGTCCATATCCTTTAATCCTTACTTTCTACAGTATACCATAAGTGCTATAAGAGCAATCCTATTGCCGCGTCCAGCTGTGGGTCACGGCCTGCATTACTATCAGCAGCGCTAATTGATATTTTATGGTTTGGCTCAATACCCTGCGCGGTAATATTCTTGCCTTTGGGCGTATACCAGCGCGCAACTGTCACCTTAAGAATACGGCCGTCTGGAAGGCTAATCACCTTCTGTACCGTACCCTTACCAAATGTCTTTTCACCAACAAGTGTCGCGACACCATAATCCTGTAGCGCTCCAGAGAGGATCTCACTTGCACTTGCACTACCACCATTCACGAGTACAACCGTCTTGAGACCAGCAAGGATTGGGTTGCTTCCAGACATAATGCTATCTACCACTTGTCCATTCGTCTTCTCAGTCACAACAAGCTTATGGTCAAGCCACAGTCCAGCAACCGCTTGAGCAGCATCAAGATAACCACCACCGTTATCACGAAGGTCCACAACAACACCCCTCACACTCTTAGATTTAAACTCTTGTGCAGCTTTCGTCGCAAGGTTACCAGTCTGAGTATCAAAACGAGAAATCGTCATAATGCCAATTCCATTTTGCTCACTCCATCGTACACTTGGATCATCTACCTGGGCGCGTGTAATGGTGTAGTCAGTTGTTGTACCACCGCGCTGCATTGCAAGCTTCACCGAAGTACCAGCGTTTCCACGCACGGCCTGAGCAACCGTTGCCGAATCCTTGCCCACCACTGAGGTACCGTTCACTGATACAAATACATCACCCGTCTGTAGTCCCGCTTGTTCTGCAGGAGAATTAGATATAACGCGCAACACCGTTGGCTGGTCATTACGAACACCAATCTCACAACCGATACCTGACACCTGGCCATCAAGGCTCTTATTAAAGTCTTCAGCCTCTTTTTTGTCCATAAATACCGTATACTGATCGCCTGCCGCCGCTACCATACCTCGTGCCGCACCATCTTCAAGCTTTTTAGTATCAAGCTTACCGTCAAAATTAGCTTTGAGATTCTGATAGGTTTGCTGCAAAACTGACGTATCAAGTGAGCCAGTCGCCACCCTAATACCAAACATCGGGCCAACAGCAGCATAGATTTGATCGCTACGTGAACCGGCTACAAATGCAACAAGTGCCATAAGAGCAAGTGATGCAAAAAATGTTGCAGGACTAATTTGTTTCATCTTCGGACGCCGAGCATGCTCGGTACTGGGCGACGACTGCTCTTCAGCCGGCTGGTCAATAGAATTATTGTTAGACATTGCTATCATTATAGCACTAGCAGTTCCAGCTAACTACACTCCCGTAGCCAGATAAAGATTTGCTTAACTATTTACTGGGAAAGCGAAGGAAGATGACACCAGACTTCTGAATGTCCATCGTGCTGTACTCGCCAGTACCATAAAAGTTGTACTGGCTCACGTGCACCCAACTACCACTTACAGATTCAACAACCATCAAGTGTCCTACAGGAGCAAATCCAGAAATTGGCATTAATACAACGGCATCGCCTGGCTGTGGATCGCTCACTCGCACAGCACCTGTTGCGTAGCCTTCACCCCACTGATATGCCATACCATTTCCATTAAATGGTTGGACCTTACGGTGATATACCTGGTCAATACGCCATGCAGCGTAACTCACGCACTCACGATCAAGAAGATCCCACGGATCAGCATAGGTATCCTGTTCTCCACAGTAAGGATAACCTCCACCTCCGCAACCCAGATTACCGCTCCAGTTGTCATATACAAAACTACCAATAGTACCCGAATCAAAGCTTGCACCAGACGATCGTAAAGCAGCGTAATATGCACGTTGCTGCGATGCTGCACTATCCATCTGCGCTTGTGCATTCGCAGCAAGTTGCTGGTATGCAGCTTCGTTACCCTCTGTTTTATTGACAAGATCTTGTTGCTCAGCTTCCTTAGCAGCGAGCTGTGCTTTTTGGCCATTTTGTTGGTCAAGTACAACCTTAACGTCCTTTTGGCTCTTTTCTAGCTTAGCTTTGAGCTGATTAATCTGATCAATCGTCTTGCTAAGGTTATCTTGAATTGAAGACTGGTACGCCTGCTGGTCGGCATAGTCGCCAATATTTTTGCTACTTGCAAGCATTTCGAGCGGTGTAACCGATCCATCGACATACATATCAGCAATAATTTGGCCAAGCGCATCTTTATTATCACTAATCTTCTGCTTCGTATCGTCAATCTGCTTCTGCAGTTGATCGTATTCTTTTTGGCTAATATCAATTTGCGCCAAAATAGCATTCTTTTGCGCTGTAATCTGATCGAGAGCCGCCTGATAGGTTTTCGCCTGAGCATCAAGCGCGTTGGCCTGTGACTGGTACTGGCTCATCTGCGAACGCAGCGCAGAAATCTGATCGTCAAACTGATCTGCATGTGCTTGAGAGATAATCGAGAAAGGAGAGCTAACAGCAGTTAAAACAGCAGCGGCCACGATAATCGATTTCGTAACTAACCCTTTTGAAACTGGTGTGGTGGACCGTTGCTTCATTAACTTAGATTTTAGCATAAGCATAAACCGTATGTCAAATTGTTTGCGTGCCATAAAACTCCTGCCCTATCACCCCGTTAAGAGGCAAGCAATTAAATTTTCAGATAGCGCCTGGTTGCAAGCAATGATGAAATTGTACCAATAAGCGCTCCGACCACGATAGCACCAAGCAACACAAGCCCAATGTACGTAGTATAGAGCTCCATTGTAGGCTGGATCGACACTCCCCACGCAGCAACCTTATCATGAATACTCAGCATAATCATGAAGGTTAATACGGTTGCGATAACCGCTGCGATAAAGCCATATACCATAGCCTCAACCACGAACGGGCCGCGAATAAAGCCTTTATCTGCGCCAATTAACTTCATCATCTCAATTTCATCACGACGGTTAAAGATAGCCATACGAATCGTATTAAAGATGATTAGCATCGACATTGCAGTAAAGAGGATACTTGCACCAATACCTACCTGCTGTGCAGTATGTGTCCATGCTGCAATCGTATCAGTTGCCGACTTGCGATTCCCCATAAAGCTTGGCGGTGTCGAATCATCAATATACTGCTTGAGGGGCTTGTTGGTCTTCACAAAATTCACGAGCTGACTTGTATCATTCACGTTTTTAAGATTAACGCGAATCGTCGCTGGAATTTTATCCGTAGCCTGGGTAAGCGCACTCAAGGTTTTGAGGTCACTCTTATTCTTCTGAGCAAAATCCGCCTTCCCCTGCTCGGTACTAATAAAATTCACCGACTCGACATTTGAAAGCTTCTTAAGATCATCAATAATCGAACCTGCCTGCTTTTCGGTCGTTCCTGTTTTGAGATAGATAGAGCGATCAATATTACGTGCAATATGCGTTGCCGTATCAGTAAGAATATTCTGCGCAGCCACCGTAACAAGCACCGTTACCAAGGTTAGGGTCATCACGGCAGTTGCTGCGATCGTCAGCCAAGTGTTACGAGTAAAGTTATTTACCCCATAACGACACATACGAAGGAATGTAATCCACTGGCGACGATGCTGTTTTGCCTGCGCAAAGGCCTTAGTGTTCTTCTCCTTACTCATTGTCGGTAACTCCCTTGGGCTTGGTCGGATGTGATTTTACCGTGTTCAATCGTAATCACGCGGCGCTTCAGCTTGTTAACAATCTCGACATTATGGGTAGTTAAAAGGACAGTAGTACCGTATTTATTAATCTTTTCTAGCAACCTGACAATATCCCAACTGTGCTTTGGGTCAAGATTGCCCGTTGGCTCATCAGCAATCAAAATCTTTGGCTGACGTACGACTGCGCGCGCAATTGCTACCCGTTGGCGCTCACCACCAGACAGCTGGTGCGGAAATTGCTTCTCTTTGCCGGTAAGCCCGACAAGCTCAATCACTTTTGGCACCGTGTTCTTAATCTCACGATTAGTCATACCAGCAATCTCAAGTGCAAATGCCACATTCTCAAATACCGTACGCTGCGGCAATAATTTGAAATCCTGAAAAACCACGCCAATTTTACGACGAAGTAGAGGAATGTGCTTATCTTTTAGTGTGTCGTAATCAATACCGCCGACGACAATTTTACCACTGGTTGGCTTCTCTTCACGGGTCAACAATTTAAGGAGCGTGCTCTTACCTGCTCCGGATGTACCGACAATAATCACAAATTCATTCGGCTCGACATGCAAAGACACTCGGTTTAGTGCCGGCTTGCCATCTTTCCCGTACGACTTGGTTACCCTATCTAACAGAATCATTACTTAGCCTAGTATAGCATAAGAATAACCACCGAACCACCGTGCTTAGAGTGCATTATTACTCGATTGTCTGAGCGCTAAGGTATGCATCAATAAACCCATCAATGTTACCATCGAGCACCGATTTTGCATCCTTAACTTCGTATTTTGTACGCGTATCTTTAACAAGTGTGTAAGGGTGCAGCACATAGTTGCGAATCTGCGCGCCCCAACTTGCCGATTCCCCTGCACGCAGATCAGCAAGTGTATCAGCGTGCTGTTCGGCAAGCATCTGTGCAAGTTTGCTACGAAGGATTTTAAGCGCCGTTTCCTTATTTTGTATCTGACTGCGCTCATTCTGAATGGCCACAACAATCCCTGTTGGAATATGCGTGACACGTACTGCGCTGTCAGTAGTATTTACACTCTGCCCGCCATGGCCACCGCTCCGGTATACATCAATCTTGAGATCTTTATCGTCCAATTTCACTTCATCAGGCGCATCAATTTCTGGCATAATCTCAACAAGGGCAAAGCTTGTCTGACGGAGATTATCAGAGTTGAACGGGCTCAGGCGAACCAGGCGATGTACTCCGTGCTCGCTACGCAGCCGACCATACGCGTAAGGTCCGGTTACGATATAGGTGGCATTTTTGATACCTGCCTCTTCACCGGTAGAACGCTCGACAAGCTCAACCTGCATATCGTTTGCCTCTGCCCAGCGCAAATACATACGCTCGAGCATCTCCGTCCAATCCTGCGCATCAGTACCGCCAGCGCCCGCACTTAGCTTTAACACAGCCGCATGCGAATCATATTCACCGCTCAGAAGTAGCTCCTTATGGCGCCGAGCATATTCTAGCTCAAATACGTCAAGCTGACTGCTAAATTCCGCTGCCATGCCGTCGTCGCCAAGCTCCATCAATTCAACAATATCGCTCACCTGCGAATGCAAAATATTCCACGGCTCAACCTGCCCTTTAAGTGCGGCTGATCGACGCGATAAATTCTGCGCACGCTCTAAATTAGCCCAGACATTTGCATCAGCAAGTTGCGCATCGATCGCCTCTAATTCCTCGGACTTTGCGTCGATGTGAAGTGAGTCGCGGTCGGCAGTGATATGGGCGAGTAATTCATTTGCCCGTTTCTTCAGTGGTTGCATGTGCTTATATTGTACCATCACCTCTAGTATTAGTGATACACTGAGCATATGAAGATTGGCGTATTTGATTCTGGCCGCGGCGGTGAATTCATCGCAGAAGGCTTGCAAAAACTCTTACCGGAACAAACGTTTATAGTAGTAAACGATCGCAAACATGTGCCCTATGGATCACGTAAAGATAGTGAGATTATTGAGCTGACAACAAAAGCCATCCAGCCCCTGCTAGATATTCATTGCTCTATTATCGTCATTGCTTGTAATACCGCCACGATGGCCGCAATTACCACCTTGCGCGAACAATTTCCAGAGACAAAATTTGTTGGCATTGAGCCAATGATTAAGCCGGCAGCGACATTATCTCGAACGCATCACGCAACCGTGCTTGCCACTCCCCTTACCCTCAAAAGCGATCGATATCAACATTTGCTTCGTGAATACGGCAACAAACTAATTATCGACCAGCCAGACGCAGCCGGCTGGGCTGCGACTATTGAACACGGCAAGGCAGACTCAATTTCGTTTGACGAAGTTGCGGCGAGCATAGCAAGCGGCAGTGATACGCTCATTCTTGCCTGCACGCATTACATTATACTTAAGTCTCACCTACAAGCTCGCTTTCCTAACGTGAATATCCTAGAGCCCACAGAGGCAATCGCCCGCCAGGTTAGGCGACTAGCTCATGAGATGGTGATGTAACAGACTCGACGATATGTTTTCGTTCGTCAATTCTACTAATACGACGCACTAAAAACGGATGGCTACTGAACGTCTGGGCAAAATGGTTCATCGGTCGTTCAGCGGTATATTGAAGCCACTGGCGAGCAATATCATTCATGCTGCTCGCAACATCAGGGCCAACATGCACTTTAATGAGAGCTTGTTTCACGAGTTCCGCATCCTGCATATACATAAGAGCAAGCCGATCAGCCGTAAACTCGGTGCGGCGCTGCCAAAAACCAGCAAGCCAGGTAAAAATAGCACCGAGCACAGGCACGGCCATAAATGGCTGTAAGTATACCGCGGCATTTACATGGCCATATTTAATGTGTGCCATTTCGTGTACTAACACCACCTTGAGCTCCTCTTTACTTAAGTAGCGAATCGTACCCGATTGCAATACGATAGCGTACGGACGCGCGAATCCAAATGAATAGGCATTAATCACCGGATCCTGTGTCACAAATATCTCCACTCGTGGCATTTCCAAATCCGCCGATACTTCATTAGCCCAATCACGAAGCCACGCATACGCGCTGTATTCAACCTGGAGTGAATTACCCAGCATTACTTGGCGCTGCAATCGAACCATAAACATACCTACTACAAGCGCCACACCAAAAAGTACACCCGCACCAATGATAGTGCCGATAATCCCCACAATAATCGCATCCACCGTATCGCCATCAGACATATCATTCGTAAAGTAGTTAACAATAAAGTACGTACTTGAGGCTAAAAAGAAAACAAAGAACGTAATAGCAAGTACAACAATATCGCTCATCGAAAAAGCTCGCTGAACCGCCAACCGCCCTTTTGTTATGTCTTTAGCCATCTTATAATGCCTCTACCGCAGCCACAAACTGGTCGCCGCGATGGCTATAACTATCATACTGATCAAAACTTGCGCTCGCAGGGCTCAATATAACAACACTCCCCTCGGGTGCAACGTCGTGTACTTTTTCAACTACTTCGTTCATACGCCCGGTTACGCGGTAGCACGATACATCCTGCTCAGCACAGAGCCGTGCGATTGTTTCACCAGTCTGGCCAATAGCAATCACCACAGCGTTTGCTGCCCTACATTCGGCGACAATCTCATCATACTCCACACCCTTGCTCGAGCCACCTAAAATAATAAACCGAGGTGCCGTAAAAGATCGTAATGCCGCAATAGCGCTCCCGGGCGTAGTAGCAATGCTATCATCATAATACGATACGCCGTCTACTGTGCGCACAAACTTTAATCGATGATCAAGACCATGGAATGATTGCAGTCCAGCCTCAACCGCAGACCGCTCTGCCCCAGCTGCAAGCGCCGCACTAATAGCGGCACATGCATTCTCCTGGTTAAACTCGCCCACCAACTGTAGCGCATCAACCGAACAGATACGTGTATCTTCAATGTAGAATGCATCACTATCTACATATACTTGCCCATCATCAGGGATACCATACCGAACAGGTTGCGACGGCCCAGAATGCGCAATCTCACTAGACCACTGATTCGTCGGATGATACAGCGCAATATCATCGCTACTCTGGTGACGAACAATCTGCGACTTCGCTTCAATATATTCTTCAAAGCTCGTATGTACATCGAGATGATCCGGCTCAAGCATTAATATAACCGCAATGTGTGGACTCGCATGAGCGTCCCACAGCTGGAAACTCGACATTTCGTAAACAACAATGTCATCTTTCTTAATGCTCGCAAGCTCCTGCAGCGCCGGTACGCCAATATTGCCCACCAAATGAACCACACAACCTGATTCTTCCAAAATAGCCGCCGTTAAACTTGAAGTTGTACCCTTTCCTTTAGTGCCAGTCACCCCAATAATTGGGGCCGGGCACTCTTTCAAAAATTCATTAGTGGCCGACCAAACTTTATCACCGTAAGGTAACTTTGCGGGATTGATGCTTGGCGAACGAATAATCAAATCAAAATCACCAAGCTCGGCAAACGCATCAGCGCCCAAAATTGCGCCCGCCGCCTCAGCTGGCACACTCAAACTATCACGTTCGTCTGCAATCGTTACCTCGGCGCCTTTCGCACACCAGTAGTCAAAGCTTGCCTTTCCCTCAACTCCATAGCCAGCGATTACAATTTTCATATTCATATTGTACCAGTTTTATGGTTCAGGATTAGAGAAAACCTTGCCCAGCTTGTCGCTCAGCGCTACGATATCCTCTTTATCACCGCTACTTACACCAGCAAGCACCCATGTATTGTGTGCAATAAACTCACGAGCCGTCGCAAGCATACGTTCAAGACTGATGTTGCGAATGGCGTCAGGAACTTTATCATAATCCTTCACGAATCCATCGCCAAAGTAACGACCAGAGTAGAAATTACTAATCTGCGACACAGTCTGTGCACCCATCTGGTGACGCCCAAGCGCGTATGATTTTGCGGCTGCAAGCTCTTCTTCAGTAATCTTACCATCAGTTACAGCTTTAACTTCTCGAACAATAATATCAAATAGTCCGCCCGCTGTATCAAGATTCACTTGTCCACCAAAATCCCAACTACTATCATGGAATCCAACCGACGTTTCGCTGAACATGCCATATGCCAAACCTTTTTTACGAGCAGCACCATAAATACGTGAATGAAGCGTACCGGTAAGAATCTGGTCAAGACATGCCATAGCCTCGGCCTCTTCATCATTCAATTCTCTTGGTAGTGTCATACTCCACCCAAATGTGAGATTACTCGCCTCTTTACGACGAATCTGCGTTGGATTACCGCTGGTCAGCTCATCCTTCGGCACGTCAAAGCGCTCACCGCGCGGCAATTCCCAAGATTCAAGCGCACGCTTAATCTGTGCCTTACGGCCATCCAGCTTCCCAGCAATCACGAAACGCATATTGTCACTCGTATGAGTACGGGCATGGTGCTCGCGAATATCGCGAATCGTCACATTGCTAATCGTCTGGATACGCTGCCAGTAGCTATACACGTCCTCGCCAAGCAGTTGCTGAATTTTCGGCCAAAGCACACGGTTATGGTTGTTGAGGTAGCCCGTAAGCTCGCTCTTCACATTACCCTTTTCCGCCTCAAGCTCTTCACTGCGGAATTTAGGCTGACAAATGGCGACTTGTTGCAATTGCAAGATACGTTCCCATTCAAAGTCAGCACAATCAGCGATATATACCATCGACAAATCGCTCGTCCATGCGTTATGGTAAGCGCCGTTTTTAGTAAACTCAGCCTCATACGCATGTTCGCTTTTAAATTCAGCGTTCGCGCCGAATGCCATGTGCTCCATAATATGAGCAGTCTCGTAAATATCTTTGTTCTTGACGTAGCGATTACCGGCGCGGAACTGAAACTGAAAGCTCATTACCGTTGCGCCAGGGACATCAATCAGCAACCCGCGTGCACCATTTTTCAACCGTACTTCAGTGGTGGTGTGCTTCATGCCTAACGACTCTTCTTACGGTTCTGGCGCTGAGCCTTTTTCTTTTTACGAGCAACATTACGCTGGTGGTTAACCTCAGTTGTTGTCTTCGCCTTCTTGATTGAGTCGCTAAAGTCATTGTCACGGTTTTCCTCACCGCCAGTGATTTCGTTTACGCCGTGTTCAACCGACTTTTCAGCAAGCTTTGTAAGCTCAGTGTCGTGCTCTTCTTCCTGCGCAGTACGACTAATCGCATCAGTTTTGCGCACATGATAAATTGCACGCAGTACTTCTTCGCGAAGTGTCACCTGTAAGCTCTCAAAGAGCTTCTGTGATTCCGAGCGGTACTCAACAAGTGGGTCGCGCTGGCCAACGCTGCGCCAGTGAATACCCTCGCGAAGATGTTGCATATTCTCGAGATGCTGCATCCAAAGTGTATCAAGAACCTGTAGGTACACTTCGCGCTCAACTTGGCGAATTAAATCACTACCGAGTTCTTTTTCTTTGGCAGCATAACGCTTTTCAGCCACCTTCAATGCAAGCTCGCGACGAGCGCGGTCCTTTTTCTCGAGACCGATCTCTTCAATTTCCTTCTCAGAAGCTGGGATGACTGATTCAAACTGCTCGGCAAATTTAGGATTATTCTTGCCAGGGACAAGCGTAAGGTCAGTTACAAGCTCACCAAGCAAACGCTGAATCTCAGGCTTAATATTATCACCTTCAAGAATCTTACGGCGCATAGTGTAGACCACTTTGCGGTGACGGTTTATCACATTATCATACTGAACAACATTTTTACGAGTATCGAAATTGTAACCTTCTACACGCTTCTGTGCAGATTCAAGTGTCTTGCTCACTGCACGGTTCTGGATCGCCGTCTCCTCGTCAACGCCAAGTCGGTCCATTAAGCTTGCAATACGCTCACCCTGGAAAATGCGCATAAGGTCATCTTCAGTCGATACATAAAATTGCGTATCACCGGGGTCACCTTGACGACCACCGCGACCGCGAAGCTGGTTGTCGATACGACGAGATTCATGACGCTCAGAGCCGATTACAACCAGACCGCCGAGCTCTTTAACGCCCTCGCCAAGCTTGATGTCAGTACCACGACCAGCAATATTTGTCGCAAGAGTAATTGCGCCCTTTTCACCAGCACGCTCAATGATAGCCGCTTCGTGCTCGTTATTCTTAGCGTTCAAGATTTCGTACTTAATACCCTCTTTATCGAGGAATGCAGCAATCATTTCGTTCTTAGCAATTGAACCAGAACCAACAAGCACAGGTCGCCCTGCATCGTGATATTCCTTAATCGCCTGCGCGACTGCCTTCAACTTGCCCTTTTCAGTCTTATAAATAAGATCTTCGTGGTCTTTCCGCGCAATAGCTCGGTTTGGTGGGATCACAACAACATCAAGCTCGTAAATCTGCTGGAATTCCTCGGCCTCAGTCAATGCTGTACCAGTCATCCCTGAAAGTTTATCGTACAAGCGGAAATAATTCTGGAATGAAATGGTCGCGAGTGTCATACTCTCCTGGAGTACCGGAACACCTTCTTTCGCTTCAATAGCCTGGTGAAGACCTTCATTGTAGCGGTTACCCTGCTTCAAACGGCCGGTGTGTTCGTCAACAATAATGACTTCACCGCCATTCGTAACAACGTAATCCTTATCGCGGTGGAAAAGCGTCTGTGCACGAAGCGCTTGATCCATGTGGTACACGCTACGAACATATTCAGGCGTGTAAAGATTCTTAATACCAAGCATCTTCTGAACCTTCTCGACACCTTCATCTGTTAGCGCAACGCTACGACGCTTTTCATCGAGTACATAGTCTTCAGGCATGAGCTTAGCGGCAATTTTTGCAAACTGATAGTACGAGTCCGGGTTATCGGCAGCGGGCGCGCTAATAATCAGCGGTGTGCGTGCTTCGTCAATCAGAATTGAGTCCACCTCGTCCACAATCGCAAAGTGCAAACTACGCTGACGCACTAGATCAATCTCATTCACCATGTTGTCACGAAGGTAATCAAATCCAAATTCGTTATTAGTACCGTAAGTAATATCCGCTTCATACGCCTCTTTACGCGTACACGGACGGAGCTTTTTCATACGTGCATCCGTATGGCTTTCGTTATCGTATTTGCCATCCCAAAGGAACGAGGCATCATTAATAATAACTCCCACACTCATGCCAAGCGCCGCGTAGAGTTCACCCATCCAGCCCGCATCACGCTGTGCAAGGTAATCATTGACTGTCACTACATGAACACCCTTGCCTTCAAGTGCATTCAAATATACTGGCAAAGTTGCAACGAGGGTCTTACCCTCACCAGTCTTCATTTCTGCCACATTCCCCTCGTGCAGTGCGATACCGCCGATAAGCTGCACGTCAAACGGACGCATCCCAAGCACGCGATTACTCATTTCACGGGTTAGCGCAAATGCCTCCGGCAAAAGTGCGTCGAGGGTTGTGCCTTTCTTAGCAAGCCGCTTCTTCAACACTTCAGTTTGGGCCGCAAGGTCCTTTTTGGACATTTTTTTATAGGTATCTTCGAGCTTATTAATCTCGTTAACCTTTTTTTGCATTCGGCGCAAAATCCGCTTCTGCGGATCACCGAATACCTTAGTTAGCGCCTGTTGTTGACTTACCATACGATAAAAACCCTCTCTGCTCTCATGTAGACTATCAGAAAAACTACCCATCATTATACCCGTTTGCAAGCACGATTAAAAGAGGTAGAACAAGAAAGACAGCCCGTTAGAGGCTGTCTTTTCATTTTATTGCTACATTTCGCGCGCGTAACTACGTTTAAAGCGATCGAGCAGCTTGCGTTGCCCTACATGCGGAATACTGTCTTCTTTATACTTTCGAAGCTGATTTGTCAATTTTGCCTCGACAATATCAGTAGCTGCAAGGATGTTCATTGTTGAATCATGCGCCGTAATGAGTTTGTTAGGAACATGCAGAACAACCTCTACTTCGTATTTGTTCCCTTTATCACGATTCACCTGCGCCAGCTTTGCCTCAGCCCACGCGCTTTTGCGTGCGTGTTTTGGCAATTTTCTATCCAGCATGCCGATTTTGCGGCGCACATATTTCTTTGTAAGTTCATCGGGCGAGTAGCTCCCGACTCCGGTTATTTCGACGTTTGCGATCATGGTGACCTCCTTCGCTTAACCGTTATTGGTACCTACAGTATAGCATACGCGACTTAAATCTGCTCGCGGCCGCCCATGTAGGGACGAAGTACTTCAGGCACAATAACCTTACCTTCAGCGGTTTGAAAATTCTCAAGGATAGCAACAAGAGGGCGCTCAGAAAATACCGTTGCGTCATTTGTATGTACGTACTCAACCTCACCATCGTCACGCCTTACACGAGTTTTCATTGGTCGTGCCTGATAATCAGTTATATAGTCAGCAGTGTGAGTCTCACGGTATTCATGTTGCCCGGGCAACCACGTATTAATATCAATACCCTTTGCATTTGGCCGACCAATGTCAGCTGTACATTTCTCAAGTGTTTGAAATGGCAAACCAAGTTGTGTCATGAGATACTCTTGAATCGCCACCATAAACAGGTGTTCATTCAATGATGTTTCTGCAGTTGAGAAACTCTCCATTTCAAGCTTATTAAACTGATGAAGTCGGAAAATTCCCTCAGCATCCTTGCCATAAGTTCCAGCTTCGCGCCGAAATGCCGTCGTATATCCAACCATACGAAGTGGCAACTCTGCCTGCGGCAAAATCTCGTTCATATACATCGGTGCCATTGTATGTTCGGCACTTGCATTAAGCCACAAATCTTCATCCTCAATCTTGTAGGTTTGCTCTTCTTTATTTAAGCGACCCGTTGCCTGAAAAACTTCCGTACGCGCGACTGCCGGTGGAATAATGGGAACAAACGGCTTGTTACTGACGCCAGTTAGCTGATTATCGTCAATAATCTGTTGGAGCACCTCTTCGGAGCCCAGTACGTCCATCCCATATTGCCATAGCGCCATCTCAAGCCTAACAAGATCACCTCGTAAGTATGCAAATCGCGCACCGGCAATTTTTGCTGCACGCTCTTTATCAATCCAGCCTCGTGCTTCGGCGATTTCCCAGTGGCTCTTAGGGGTAAAGTCAAACTCCGGCTTCTCACCCACTGTTTTAATAACGACATTCTCATCCTCGCTCGTACCAATAGGTACGCTATCGAGAGGCATATTAGGCACTCCCTTGAGTAATTGAATGTACGTTTCTTCCATTACACGGAGATGATCTTCGACTTCGCTAAGCTCAGTCTTAATCACCCTTCCCTGCTCAACAAGCTCTAGGCTTGGCTTACCGCCCTTCATTTGTGCAGAAATCTCATTACGCTTCGTGCGCAGTTCATCTGCCTTTGCTTGAAGTTCACGTCGCGATTCATCAGCACTCAAAAGCTCGGCAATGTTTACCGTATAACCTTTTTGTGCAGCCGCCTCCTGGACGCGGTCGGGGTTCTCCCTAATGAATCGGATATCTAACATACTGTAAATTATACACTAGTCGCCACCGAACGATAAGAGGTGGCCATTGCCACCTCTAGAGTACTACTCAACGCGAAGCGCTTCAATCGGATCAAGCCGTGACGCTTTGCGACTTGGGAAGTACCCAGCAAGCACAGCCACAAGAACAAGCGCAAGGATGAGAATCACACTCGTCAGCGGCTGAAACACAAGTAGCTCCGTGCCTTTATCAAGATTGAGTGCCTTAGCAATCATTGGGTTAAAGAGCCCGACAAGCAATGCACCCACCGTACCGATAAGACCACCGAGAAATCCAACCCAAGCTGCTTCGTAGCGGAATAGCTTACCGATGTCCTTGCGGCGAGCGCCAAGCGCCTTCATCAGGCCAATCTGCTGTGTTCGCTCTAACACGCTTATATACTGTGTATTGATGATACCGAAGATCGAAGCTAAGATTGCCAATGCGCCAAAGCCCGCAGCGCCGCCCATAACAACATTTACAAATGTAAAGAGTACTTGCTGAACATCTTGCAATGAAAATACCTGGTAATCACCTTTCTTTTCAATAGCTGTCTTCACCGCTTTTGCATCGGTACTATTTGCCACACGAACATTCACACCGTAATATTGGTTTGCCGCCTGTGGGGGGGTCTGGTAATCATAAATAGCCTTGCCGTCAGCCGAACTAAGCAATACCTCGGCTTGGTAATGCAACACCGTATCAGACTTTTTGCTTACCGCCGCGATCGTAAAGCTCATATCCTTGCCTTCTGTTGGCAAGCCTGGAATCGTTGTCTTATCAACGTGCAACGTAATCGTCTTACCGATGGCCGCCCCATCCGACCCATAGCCAAGCGGCGTAACATACTCTTCCGGGATAACCACCGAGCCAGTTGCGGGCTGATTGTGTGTAAGCGCACCCGCACCGAGGGTGACACCCGTTTGATCAACCTTGATTGAAACTGAGGTATCATACTTCGTGCCATTCGGCCCAACCATATATGTCGCACCTACATTGTACATCGGCGTAACACTTTCAACTCCAGCCACACTTTGGATCTTTTTAACATCCGCATCCCCCAAAAGGCCCTGCGAGACATGCGATTCATCCGCACCGTACTTCTTCGGGCCCGACGAATCTTGTGAGGAATTCTTTGCAAACACAGTGAGGCTGCTTGCATCACCATTATTCTTAATGAGATTATCAGTATATAATTTACCACCCGTACCAGCCGCGAGCGCGAGTGTAATAGTAAACGCCCCCACGCTAATTGCGAGTGCAGTGAGCAGTGTACGAACCTTGGCTTGTCGTAGATTTCGTCCTGCTCTGGTCAGGATATCTGCACGTCTCATGCCTTACCTCCTTCCATTTTTTCTAATATGCCATCTTTCACGTAGATTCGACGGTCACAGCGTGCCGCCAAATCTGGGTCGTGCGTCACAATAATAAGATTGGCTTTATTCTTTCGTGCGTAGTCAAATAATAACTTTTCAACATGATCACCCGTTGTCGAATCAAGATTACCTGTCGGCTCATCAGCGAACAAAATTTTTGGTTGATTCACAATTGCACGTGCAATCGCAAGGCGCTGTTTTTGCCCACCCGATAGATCCTTAGCTTTTGACTTCATCTTTTCGCTCATTTCTACAGCCTCAAGCGCCGATTCGATCATCGCTTTCCGGTCCTTACGCGGTACATTCGCAATCTCCAGCGGCAAGCTGACATTGTCATAGCATGTTTCGTTACCTTGCACGAAAAAGCTCTGGAAAATAAAACTCATTTGGTGCGCACGAAAAGCATCGATATGCTTCTGCTTCATCCGACTAAGGTTCTCGCCGTTCACAAGCACCGCACCCTCAGTCGCGTGATCCAATCCACTCATCACATGCATAAGCGTGCTTTTACCCGAACCAGATTTTCCAACAATCGCCGTCACCTCGCCGTCTGGCACAACGAAGCTCACGTTACTCAGCGCGGTAAAAGTATTCTTCTTTTTACCATACACTTTCGTAATATCTTTTACTTCTATCAACTTGTTTCCTCCAATGCTCTTATGCTTAGTATAGCAAACTACCAGTGGTTAATCAGTATACAAGGTGCAGCTGCATCATAATCATGACCTGATACATTTGCCGCTTGGTCGTTAATCGTAAACCGTGACACGCCTTCAGTAGAAAGTTGGCCATGTCTGCCTGCCGCACACGCAGTCGGCGCGGTAAGCGCAAGCTCATTCACCGTTCCGAAGTCAGCACTCGCAGATGTAGTCATTGTAAGTGCCGCTCGTTGAATTGCAGCGTCTGACGCCGAAAGGGTTGCTGAATCCTCAACGTTTGCAATCAATGAGGCGATAGAATCATGAAGTGTGAGATGGGTAGCCTTACCAACATTCACAGTAAGCTCAGTAACTTTCACCGCTTGGTAATCTAGCCCGCCATAACTCAGCGAGAGTTCCTTGAGGGCTGGACCATAAATTGTTACACTCGAACGGCCATTACATTCATAGGGGCTATATTCACAAGTACCTTCATCTTTAATAGTAATCACTGCCGTATCGCCCGTTTTAACAATACCTACTGTTGCCATATTCTGCCCGCGCAGATGCGTAACAGTTGCATAAGGAGCTCCTTCAGTCACAACATATTTCACGGCAACACTACTATCATCTTCAACGGTAGCACTCGTAACGCCACCGAGTTCACTCAGTTTACTCGTATCACTCACCTTCAGTTGATCCATTTTTTGATGAATTTGATTCACACCATACACACCAAAACCAACAGCTATACCAAAGCTTACTAATCCAAGCACCGTAATGATACTACCGAGTACAACAAGACGCTTCGTAAGACGCCATGCAAAACTCGCATATACACCAAGCCCCATCAAAAGTACGAATAGTACAGTAGCAACAATCACGCAAACATACGCCGCACCAATAGACGTGAGCATTCCACCACTCGAAAGGTCATGAAGAGAATACCCAAATAGCGGCCTACGCACAACTATAACAGCAACAAGCATCGCAATTGCCATAAGCCCCATACCAACAAACCCGAAACCAAGCAAAATGCGTATAAAAATTACGAACGGTTTTGATCGTTCTGGCATTTCCGCCACTTCTTCTTTAGACTCAGACTTTAAAGCTGCGAGCGTCACAGGCTTACCACGCATTTGTAATTTCTCAGCAGCCGTACGCGCTGGCGGAATTACTATCCACATCACAATATATACAAAGACTGCTGTTCCACTTGTAATAAGCGCTAACAGCACCGCAATAAGCCGCGGCCACATAACATCGACCCCATAGTAGCTTGCTATTCCAGCGCACACACCGCCCAAAACACCTCGTGAAGTATCACGCATTAACCGCCGCTCACGTATGGTTTGCTCAATCGACACTTCATGTGCATCTTCATCCGCAAAGTCACTTGGCGCACCAAGCTGAGCTTCTACCGCCTCAATATCCTTATGGGTAATCACCCCTTCACTCGCGATTCCTCTAGCTGCCAAAATCTCAACAATTCGGGCCTCAATCTCACGCATCGCATCATCATCAGCACTTAACGACTTTTTAATTGCCACCAGGTACTCCTCAAGCGCTTTTTTTGCATCGATTTCGGCGCTGTATGGTGTCCGCGCTATATGAATTCTTGTAATCTCTTTCATAATCCTTCCTCTATAATTTCTTTAGCGTCCGATTGAGCTCGGTAATTTTCTTGGTTAATTCATCTACTACTTCTTCGCCAAACTGGGTAATCTTGTAATACTTGCGCGGCGGCCCCTGCTCGCTTTCCTGCCATTCGTGCTGTAATAGCCCATCGCGATGAAGCCGCGCGAGTAATGGATAGATTGTCCCTTCCACCACTACAAGGTGGGCTTCACGAAGCCGCGTAATGATATCACTCGTATACTTTGGCTCGTGTAAACAAACCTTCAGTACGCAATACACCAAAAAGCCTTTGCGCAGCTGCGTCGCCATTTGTTCAGCATATCGTTCACTTTCTTGCATACTACTATGTTATACAAGGTACTTGGTATTGTCAACATGTAATGCCACCCCTTGCTACCCCATAGAGTTTATGGTAGGATGGACTTACAGAGTAAGCGGAATAAACATATGCTCGAAACAATGCCAAAACCAGCAGGACCTAACACATCTGCAAACAGTGAAACGCGCGAAGGAACTCTACCGCCAACCGATGTACACACTCCCCAACTAAGAGGATCATACGACCCTTACATAGATCCAGGTTTAAACAACCTCCCATCGTCCACCGGAGATCACCCTTCCCCGCCATCGCCTGATATAGATGACCGCGATCCGTTTGCATCACCAGACCATAATGCCTCCTCAGACGATGCAAATATATATACAGACCTAGAAATTCTTGGAAGACGTTACCCAGTCCAGCGAATGACACGCTGGATTAGGAGCCAGTCGGAACACATTCCCGCGGCCTTGGGAATGCGTGCAAATAACGGGCTCGAGCGTTTCACCACTCGGGTCGCGCTACGTGCCCGGCGCGCATGGGCAAGGAGCAGATCAAGACATTATAACAAGAAGCTTGACGCTGTTAATAAGCTGGGTGACGGTAGTATACTAAAGCAGCACCGCACCACCCAACAAGAGAGAGCGAAGGGTCGCGCCGCTGCTGCGGAAAAGGCTTTCGATGACAATATGCATGATCGCAGAATGCGTATCGACCATGTTGCGGCCAACCACATCAATGAAATAAAGAAAAACCAGACAGACTTACGCGCACGACGAGAGCAAGCACTTGGCCGAAAAGCGCTACGTAGTAATCTGCGAGAACAAGGCGCCTCACGCCGAGAAGTCCGCGAGATACTCGAACACACCCCACTCGATAGAATTGGCAGAATTGCTGCAACCGCCTACCTCAGCGAGCGACGAGCTGCAGGAACACAGCAAGACCTACGGAGGGCGCAGTCTCGAGAACGCACTACACAGGCCGACATCACTGACAATCGCGAACACGCAAGAAATGCCAGTATTGCACAAGCGCGCGCAGAGCGCCGAGCCGCCGAATATCGCACAAGTATTGAAAAGGCAACAAATGAGACACTTCCCGACCTACAACGTCAGCTAGAAGCAAGCACAGACGACTCTGATGAATATAGACTGCTGGCGTTGCAAATTCAGGACACTGAGGATGATATTCGCAGATACGTGCGCGAGGCAGAATACTGGGAGCGAGAGACCGAGTCAATGCGAAGACGCATTAAAAAGCTCGAGGATAAACATACATCATTATTGAAGCAAAATGAGATACGCAAAGAAGCAACAAGCGCAGCCACGACAGCAACAGAGCGACATCGGGCAACCGCCGAGCAGCACATTGAGGAGCGCAATGCGACAGCCGAAAGTATAACAGGCGGCCTAGCCAAATAATTTCAGGAAGGAATATCATGGCAATATTAACCCCTACCGTACTCACTAACCTTGGCATTCACCTTAGCCAGGAACACTATCAAGCCCTCGAAGAGCACTTTGAAACTACTCTCAACGAGCGCGTTATTAACGAGATTATTCTTGAACTCTCACCAGAGCAAGCAACTCAACTCGCCAACTTGCAACAAGCGAGCGACGATGAGGTTCTCGCCTGGCTTAAGGCCAATGTAGCAAATATTACCGAAATCGTATCTGACGAAGTAGATATCTTGCTTGGCGAAATCGCCGAGAACAGCGAAGCTCTCAACGAGAATTAATTGCTCAACTAAAGGTGGGCGTCAGGATAGAGCACTTTAGTTGTTTCGTCGATTTCGTGACGTAACTGTGGGAACGGTACACCTTCGCGTGCTGTTACCCCTTCAAACATCCAGAATACACGCTCACTACTGCCCCACCCGCATGCTGGCGGCATCCCGTACTCAAGCATCTCGATGTAATCAATATCGAGCATCATCGCCTCATCATCACCTTGGTCACGCATCTGTTGCTGCTCAACGAACCGATTATACTGATCAACCGGGTCATTTAGCTCGCTAAAGCCGTTGCCAAGCTCACTGCCAAGGATTACTGGCTGGAATCGCTGCACAACATTCGGATTCTCAGTGCTTGATTTCGCAAGTGGCGAAATAAACTTTGGCGTATTCACGAGCCACACGGGGCCAACAACATCCTTACGGATATTCTTCCATAATTTATCAATACCGCGTGGAATACTATCAGTCTTTTCAACCTCAAGTTTATGCTCTTTTAGTTTCGCACTTACTGCTTCAATTGTTGTATTATAAACATCAATATCGTAATGGTCCCGAATTACCGCCGCGTAGTCCCACACTTCCCACGTTTTATCCATATCAACTTCAAAACCACGTACGTTAAACTGCAATGTACCAAACGTCTCCTTGAGTACGTATTTGTACATTTCCTCCATAAACTTCATGCCATCTTGCCAATCAGCATACGCCCAGTACCATTCCATCGCAATGTGTTCTGGTAAATGCTCGTCGCTGTAGTTTTCGTTACGAAAGCGCGGCCCAACATCATAAACTTTTTCAAATCCCGCACCAAGCAAACGCTTCAGCGGTAACTCATGACTAATGCGAAGGTAAAAGTCTTGGTCGAGTGCATCCATATGCGTCACAAATGGGTTTGCATCAGCACCTCCCGTCGTGTGTTCAAGCACAGGGATATTAATTTCATGAAAACCTCGGTCATCAAGGAACTTACGGGTTGCCTGCCAGAATTTACTACGGCGCACAAAACGCTCGCGTACCTCGAGATTAACATTCATATCGACGTAACGACGGCGCAAGCGTTCTTCCTTATTGGTAAAGCCTTCTTGCTCAGTTGGCATGCCACGGAGGCTCTTCGTCAGCAATCTCAACTCACGCACATCAACGCTAATCTCGCCTGTCTTTGTCCGAATCATTGGGCCGGTTGCTTCAATAAAATCACCTGGGTCGAGCAAATTAAGCTCACTCATACCAATCTGAGATTTAGCCCCGTCAAGCAGCGCCACCGTATCAGACTTCAAAAACAACTGAATCTGACCGCTCATATCACGAAGCACAAGAAATGCGAGCTTACCAAACTTACGCGTAGCCTGCACGCGCCCTACTACTGTTACTGTTTGGCCTTCCAAAGTCCCAAACTGAGTGATAACATCACCAATATTGTGAGTGCGGTGCGCCTCCGCAGGGTATGGATCTACCCCAAGTGCCTTCAGATCTTCTAACTTACGTAGGCGCTCGTCGCGCAGTTCTTTCAATGTAGCCATAACTACCTACCATTGTACCATAGTCACTACTGTTAATGTTCGTCAAAAGCAATACTCCGCTCTGTATGAGCGGAGTATGTACTATATAAAACAAGCTTAGTTTACTGATACAATTGTGTACGTTATGTCGCCCTTAGGTGTCGTCAGCATAACCGTGTCACCAACCTCTTTGTCCATCAGGGCTGTGCCAAGCGGTGATTCATTGCTGATCTTGCCGTTCATTGGGTCTGCTTCAACCGGTCCAACAATCGTGTATGTGACCGTCTTATTGCCAGTCTTGATTTCAACAGTACTTCCAACATGAACCTTACTTGATTTCTTCACCTTGATAATCTCAGCATTCACCAAGATATCCTCAATTTCAGCAATACGAGTTTCAACAAGACCCTGCTCTTCGCGTGCGCTATCATATTCTGCATTCTCACTAAGGTCACCGTAATCGCGAGCTTCTGCGATCTTGTCAGCGATTTCGCCGCGTCGACCCTTAAGCTCCTCAAGTTCTGTCTCGAGCTCTTTGCGTCCATCTTCAGTGATTTGGTATGTCTTCTTCATAATATTTTTACCTCTTCCAAACCGAATGGCGGGACCTAATCATTTCGATTAGTGTTGTTATTCCCCTCCATAGGCTCTGAATCTAGCCTAGTTTAGCAAGTAACGCTTCATGCGTCAAGAGCTCTGTCACCCCTGTTGACCTCAAGGTAAGCTCGAACTTCTCATCGCTAAGTAAACGGTCGCTTACGGTTACACGATACGGAATACCCATTAGCTCACTATCGGCAAATTTGGCCCCTGGACGCTCGTCACGATCGTCGTAAATCACCTCAATACCTTTGCCCGTAAGCTCATCATATAGCGCATCTGCAGCCTCTTTTGATTTCTGACCAATCTGCACCAAATAAACCTTTGCTGGCGCAATATTCTCTGGCCACACTAAGCCCTTATCATCAGCAAAATGCTCTGCTAAAAGCCCGACGAGTCGGCTAACACCGATACCATAGCAACCCATAATAATAGATTGCTCGTTGCCGTCTTCATCTGTATATGTAACATCCAACGCATCCGTATATTTCGATTCTAATGGGAAAATATTTCCCACTTCCACACCGCGTTTTTCAACAAGTTCAGATTTGTTGAGACCAAGTTTTGCAAGATTTTCATCAGTATAAACTTCCTTATTGACCGCAACCTTCTTTCCCTCATGAACATAAATTATGTCCTCACCAATTGGACTAAGGGTCTGGAATTCATCGCTGAACTTCTCAGTAAAAATACCACCATCCGCATACGTTCGATAAGTTTCAGCGCCAACACCAAGACGATCGTAAACTCGTGCGTATGCAAGCGCAACTTTCTCATAGATCTCAGCATGCTCTTCTTGACTGCGTGCAAATGAGTACATATCTTTCATGACAAATTCTCGGCCACGGAGCAAACCACTCTTAGCGCGAAGCTCATTGCGAAACTTATTCTGAATCTGGTAGACCATGATCGGTAAATCTTTGTACGAGTTGATAAACTCACCGACTGCATCAACGATCGGCTCTTCATGCGTAAGGCCCATGCCAAGTTCAGCGCCACTAACAAGTTTAGTCTTAAACCAGTTGTCTACCTTAGCATCATCCCAGCGATCCGTGCGCTCAAAAAGCTCACGCGGCTGCAGGACTGTCATCTGCACTTCTTCGCCACCGATGGCGTTCATTTCTTCGCGAACGATCTGCGCGATGTTATCAAGAACCCGCTTACCTAGCGGCAAAAAAGCGTACACTCCAGCCATTTCTTTGTGTACAAATCCCGCGCGAATTAATAGCTGCGCATTCCTAGCCTGCTCGTCGGCAGGCGCTTCCTTGCGTGTCTTGGTAAAGTTTTGTGATAATCGCATAATGTTTTCTATTGTACCGTTTCTAGCCTCTCTTGACCAGAGAAGATTTGCGCCCCAAATACCTACAAGTTTTGGATAAACACAAACGTTACCAAAAATGCCAAGAAATTCTTTATCATATGGAGCAATACGCCCGCCCAAATGCTATCGGTCATTTCACGCAATATACACGCCACCATACTCAAGAAAAACACATCAACGCCCACATTCCACTGCATATGCGCAAGACCGAATAAAATGCTCACAACAAGCGAAGAAACCCACCAAGGAAGCTGTAAGTTGCGTAAACGACCATACAAAAATCCGCGGAAGATTACTTCCTCAAATAATGGAGTCAGTACGACAAGTACAAAAAATCCTAAGATGACATCATTGCCAAATAAGTGCCCGAGGCCGAGATTCTGCGTCTGGTCCGGGCTAAAGCCTGGAATAGTAGATGCTAGCGTTAGTGCGATGGTTGATGCAAGCATATAGACAATTGCACCAGCTAAGCTTAATCCGATATCGCCCCACTCTGGTAGTCGCTGAAGTCCAATCTGTTCAAAACTAAGTTTCCTATAACGATACCAAGCAACTCCACTCATAATCAACACCATCACGACATATACATATACACGGAAACTAAGCGTATTCACCGTGGAGGTCTCGCTCCATGGCATTCCAAGATGCATGAGCCCAATAATGACAAAGCTCACGATATACTGTGCGCTAATATATGCAGCAACAAGCAATGCAGTCCAACCCGCAAGACCACCCAGCATTGTGCTAAATCGCGATCTCTTGCCCGCACCAACAGATGTCGGCTTTGCTATATCCATTACGAATGTAGCTTTCCAATGTCAGCAATACTAATCACGATCACAAGGAGCATGAGTACAATAAATCCTGTCCCATGAATGCGCTCTTCAACATCTTTTGTGAGCGGCCTTTTAAGCACCTTATACAGTGCCGTCACGAACCAGCGGCCGCCATCAAGTGCGGGGATCGGTAGCACGTTCATCACGGCAAGCGTCAGTGAGATCACCGCAGCAATCATAATCACATAGGCCGGACCCATTTTATCCGCAGCCGGGAAAATAATCCCAAATATTGCGAGTGGCCCCGCAACACTGCCCCCTGCCGCCGCCAAGTTTGCGTTTGCCTGTTTTTGCGTTGAATGATCCGGGCTGAGTTTCATGACAAGACCAGATACAGTATTACCTATTAACTGCCCGAGGCCTTGTAGCGTTAACCATGTAAACTGCGCAGTAGTACACACACCCACAATCGGTGCCGACCACGTTGCACGCACAACTTCACGCTGGGCAGGTTCAACTCCTAAAAAGCCTTTTTTATCATCATTGCTACTACGAATTGCCACGTTAACACTATGAGCAACGCCTCCACGCTTATATTCAATTGCAACCGTCTTACCCTTATTATCCGCTGTAAGCTTCGCAAGATCATCTGACGATGTTACTGGCCTATCAGCAACCGTAAGAATCTGATCACCATCCTTCAAACCTGCCGCTGCAGCTGGCAAGTCTTTCGTCACACCAACCAGCTCAACTGGCTGACGTATCTCATGAGTATCAGAAGAAACGGAAAACTGATTTGGCATAATCTTTGGAATTCCTACAAGCGCCAAAATCGTGATAAGCACTACTGCGAGCAACCAGTTTACCACCACACCCGCTAGTAATACCTGTGTCTTTTGCCAAAATGTCATCGCGCCATAATCACCCTTGCCCGTATCATCATCGTGCTCGCCCTGCATTTTCACGAATCCACCAAGCGGTAACCAGTTGACGCTAAACAATACATCCTTACCCAGGATGCTCTTCTTTACCTTTTTGCCCCAGGCTCTCGGCGGAAAACCAACACCAAATTCTTCAACCACCGTACCGTACCGTCGTGCAACAAGTGCATGCCCTAATTCGTGAGCGACCACAAGAACTGTCAGAACAATAATTCCTACGATTATTCCCAGTAATATATTCATCTACCCTCCAAATCGACGCGAACGCCGTGCATATTCTTCTAGTATACTGGTTACGTCTTCTTTTGTCATCTCAGGCCAGTATTTACCTAAAAAGATAAACTCACTGTATGCTGCACGCCACAGCATAAAATCGCTCAGCCGTTGCTCTCCACTTGTTCGTACAATTAAATCACAGGGCGGAACCTCCGGGTGATCAAGTGCGCTCGCCACAGATTCCATCGTTACATCCTCAACGCTGACACCCCGTCGAACCAAACGACGCGCAGCCCGTACAATCTCTTCCTGACCACCATAGTTAAAACAGATGGCAACAGTCGATCGCGCGCCTTCTTGACTAGACTCCTCCGCTTCCTCAATCAACGTCACAATATCATCAGGCACTCCCACGCGAGAACCAAGCACAATCACTCGGTGTCCATCTTTAATCAAGCGTTTAAGCATGCCTCTAAACATGCGGCGAATTATCTTCAAGATACCATTCACCTCTTCCTCAGCTCGCGACCAATTCTGAGCCGAGAATGTATAGAGAGATATAAATTTAACGCCAGCATCACTTGTCGCTTTAATGACGTCATATAGTGCATTATATCCCGCAAGGTGTCCTTCGTAAGTTGGTAATCCGTGCGTCTTCGCCCAACGACGATTGCCATCAAGAATATACCCTACATGAGTCGGCACCTCTGGCATTAGATTGTAAGAATATCCTTCTCTTTGGCCTTGAACACTTGCTCAATCTTCACTTGCTGTTCACCCATGAGGCGGTCAAATTCTTTTTCAATCATCTTAAGATCGTCTTCAGAAATTTCCTTAGCGTCTTTCTTAGCTTTCGCGTCCTTCAAGCCATCTTGACGAATATTACGGAGTACAATACGCACCTCTTCTACCTTTTCACCTGCTTGCTTTACAAGTTGGCGACGCCGTTCTTCGGTAAGCGCAGGTACTGGCACGCGAACTACTCGGCCATCGTCGCTTGGGTTAAAACCGAGTGATTGGTCGTTACGGATTGCAGCAGCAATTAACTGGATATTTGACGGATCAAAGGGGGTAATTTGCAGCAATTGTGCCTCAGGTGCAGTGATATTCGCAACCTGGTTAAGTGGCATCAACGTACCATATGCCTCCACCTTAATGCCATCAAGCATACCGGGGTGTGCCCGACCGGTGCGGATTTTACTCAACTCTGCTTCAAAGTGCTCTAAAGCACTCACCATTTTTAATTCATAGTCATCAGTACTAAACATATGTCCTTATTTTACCACGGTTTAGATGGCGGCCCCTTTCCTATAAAAATGAGCTGCCGTTTGCAGCCCATTTCTTATTCTCTGGCAACTGAATATTATTCAGTAACACCAAGCTCAATACGACGGAACTGACTTACGCGGATGTTCTCGCCCGAAAGTGCAATTTGCTCCTTGATGCGCTCACCAACAGTCTTGGTGTCATCAAGCACAAATGCTTGCTCAGATAAAACCTGCTCAGCAAAATGCTTCTTGAGCTGACCTTCAACGATCTGGTCGCGCATTTCAGCTGGTTTAGACTTCAGGCTTTCACTCTCGAGAAGTTCAGTCTTCTTTGCTTCCAGTACTTCAGCTGGAATGTCTTCCATGGTGCTGTAGCTGGGGTTCATTGCAGCAATCTGCATAGCAATCTGGTGTGCAAATTCCTTAAATTCAGGGAGACGTGCAACAAAGTCAGTTTCACAGTTTACTTCCACAACAACACCAATACGGTTTGAGTGTACGTAGCTTTCGATGAGACCCTCACGAGTTTCGCGGTCGCCCTTCTTCTCAGCCTTGGTAAGACCTTTTTTGCGCATAGCTTCAAGCGCCTTGTCAAAGTCACCATTCGCTTCGGTAAGCGCGGCCTTAGCATCAGTCAAGCCAATACCAGTAAGCTCTTTGAGCTTCTTAATATCTTCGATTGATACGCCCGCGATTATTTCTCCTCTTTCTTAGTCTGA
>Ga0207674_10000589_pt1 | contig 47768 bp, 43 predicted proteins | sample KBSCornC72_FD_184303 | JGI IMG/M metagenome (GOLD analysis project Ga0207674, IMG submission 184303) | Corn rhizosphere microbial communities from Kellogg Biological Station, Michigan, USA - KBS Corn C7-2 (SPAdes) (version 2) | ecosystem: Host-associated > Plants > Roots > Rhizosphere > Soil ... | reverse complement strand
GGTAGAGGAACGAGTCCATCACGTAGCTGAACGGGAGGAACACGAGCAGGAGGAACACCGTGCGGAAAACGGACGCGGCGATCGGCTCGCCCCGCTCGAGGAGCCTGATCGTGATGAACATCAGCGGCGCGAAGATGAGCCCGCGCTTCGCGACGCGATTCCACGACGGCGGGTTGACCTGGCGGCCGCCCCGCGTTCGGACCGGCGCCGTTCCGTTCTTGCTCTTCGACGGCGCCTTGCCGGGCTCGTCGACCTCGACCTCGCGGCCTTCCTCGTCGACGTAGACGTACTCGTAGTCGTGGCGGCGCTCCTTGGCGCGTCGCCGGCGCTGTTTGCGGGTTGGCACGAGATCTAGCCTAGCGCTGCCACTCGAGCCGACCCGACCGTACGACGGCGCCCACGACCTCTCCTCCAAGGTGGTACGCGAGGTGGCGCCAGTCGGTGGCGGCGAGCAGGACGAGGTCGGCGTCGTACCCTGGCGCGAGCCGTCCGATCCGGTTTGCGCGGCCGAGCACGTGCGCTGCGTTGACGGTCATTGCTCCGAGCGCCTCGCCCGGAGAGAGGCCGAGCTGCGTGCACGCGAGGGAGCTGACGATGGGCAGGCTCTCGCAGAAGGCGCTGCCCGGGTTGAAGTCGGTCGCAAGCGCGACTGCCGCGCCGGCCTCGACGAGCGCGCGGGCGGGCGGCATCGGTCGCCCGAGCACGAGCGCGGCGACGGGCAGGAGCACGCCGACGACATCGCTCTCGGCCAGTGCTCGGACGCCGTCGTGGCCGGTCGCCTCGAGGTGGTCGACGGAGCGCGCGCCGAGGTCGACCGCGAGCGGGATCGCGCCCTGCTCGGAGAACTGGTCGCCGTGCAGCCGCAGCGCGAGGCCTGCGCTTCGGCACGCCTCGAGGTACCGGCGCGCCTGGTCGCGATCGAACGCGCCGCGCTCGAGAAAGACGTCCGCCGCCTCGGCGAGCCCGGCCGCCTCCGGGAGAACCTCGGCGAGTGCGAAGTCGAGGTACTCGTCGGCACCGTCGTATTCGGGCGGCACCGCGTGCGCGCCGAGCCAGGTCGGAAAGCCGCCCTCGTCCTTGATCGCCCGCAGGGACGCGAGCTCGGTCTCGCGGTCCAGCCCGTAGCCCGACTTGGCCTCGAAGGTCGTCGTGCCCGCGTGAAGCATCCACTCGCGATGCCGGCGCACCGCTTCGCGGAGGCGATCTTCTCCGGCGGCGCGCGTGGCCTCGACGGTCGAGAGGATGCCGCCGCCCGCAGCGTGAAGCTCCTCGTAGCCCGCGCCGCGCGCGCGCAGCTCGAACTCGGCGGCCCGGTCCCCTGCGAAGCATGCGTGCGTGTGGCAGTCGACGAGGCCGGGAAGCGCGCACAACCCGCGTCCGTCGATCTCCTCGACGTCGCCGCCGAGCGAGCCGAGTTCGGCCATCCGTCCCACCTCGACGATTCGGCCGCCCTCGCAGAGCACGCACGCGTCCTCGACGACGTCGACTCGCCCGAGATCGGCGCCACGCAGCGGCGCATCGGGGCTGGCCGCAGTCACCGCCTGGGCGAGATCGCGCACGAGCAGCCGCGACGAAGCGTCGGGTGAGGTCACGCGTCGCGCGCTGGAGGCATCGGCGTCTCGAGACCCTGCTCGGCGGCCGCTTCCGCCGCTTCCTCGTAGCCAGCGTCGAGGTGCCGCAGGACGCCCATCGCAGGGTCGGTCGTGAGCACGCGCTCGAGGCGCGCGGCCATCTCGTCGGTGCCGTCGGCGACGACGACCATGCCGGCATGGATCGCGTTCCCGATTCCGACGCCTCCGCCGTGATGCACGCTCACCCACGTCGCACCGGCGGCAACGTTCACGAGCGCGTTCAGGATCGGCCAGTCGGCGATGGCGTCGGAGCCGTCCTTCATCGCCTCGGTCTCCCGATACGGCGAGGCGACAGAGCCTGCGTCGAGGTGGTCGCGGCCGATGACGACAGGCGCCTTGACCTTGCCCGTCCGCACGAGCTCGTTGATCGCGAGCCCGGCACGTGCACGGTCGCCGAGCCCGAGCCAGCAGATCCGAGCGGGCAGGCCCTGGAAGTGAACTCGCTCCGGTGCGAGCTCGAGCCAGCGCTGGAGGAGGTCGTCGTCGGGGAACAGCTCCTTCAGCCGAGCGTCGATGGTCGCAATGTCCTCCGCGTCACCGGACAGCACGGCCCAGCGGAACGGGCCAATGCCGCGACAGAAGAGCGGCCGGATATAGGCCGGGACGAAGCCCGGGTATGAGAAGGCCTCCGTCACACCGGCTTCATAGGCCTCCCCTCGGAGATTGTTGCCATAATCGAAAACATAGCTCCCGATTCGGACGTACTCGAGCAGCCCCTCCACGTGCCGAGCAATCGACTCGCGGGCACGGCGCAGGTACTCGTCGGGGTCGCTCGAGCGCAGCGACGCAGCCTCGTCGACGGATAGCCCCGTGGGCACATAGCCCTCGAGTGGATCATGGGCAGCCGTCTGATCGGTGACGAGGTCGAAGTGCTCGCCGCGATCAGCGAGCGCCGGCACGACCTCGGCCGCATTGCCGAGCAGGCCGACCGAGAGCGCCCGCCTCTCGCGGGCCGCCTCGCGTACGAGCGCCACGGCTTCGTCGAGCGAGTCGGTCGAACGATCGAGGTACCCCGTCTCGAGCCGGCGCTCGATCCGAGACGGGTCGACCTCGACGCAGAGAATCGCTCCCCCGGCCAGGGTCGCCGCGAGCGGCTGAGCGCCGCCCATCCCGCCGAGGCCCGCGGTCAGGATCGTTCGGCCGCTCAGATCCGACGACCCGAAATGTTGTTCACCGGCGGCCGCGAACGTCTGGTACGTGCCCTGCAGGATCCCCTGGGTGCCGATGTAGATCCAACTCCCGGCGGTCATCTGGCCGAACATCGTCAGACCCTCGGCCTCGAGCCGACGGAACTCGTCCCACGTCGCCCACTTCGGCACGAGGAGCGCGTTCGCGATCAGGACGCGAGGGGCCCCCGAATGTGTCCGCAGCACGCCGACGGGTTTTCCGCTCTGCACGAGCAGCGTCTCGTCGTCGCCGAGCGTCAGAAGGGAGCGCACGATCGCGCGCAGGGCGTCGTGGTTCCGCGCGGCCTTGCCCGAGCCTCCGTAGACGACGAGATCCTGCGGCCGCTCGGCAACCTCCGGGTCGAGGTTGTTCAAGAGCATCCGGAGCGGCGCCTCTGTCGACCACGACCTCGCGTTCAGCTCGGTGCCGCGCGGGGCGTGAATGTCGCCGAGGTCGCCGCACAGCAACTCGACGGTCCGATCGAGCGTCTCGATCGCCGTCACGGCGCCTCTTGCTCCTCCTCGAACCGGATCCGCTGCCTGAACTTCCACCAGGCATATCCGGTCGCGACCAGGAAGCAGGCGAGCGCGACGGGGATCGCGAGCTCGAGGCTCCCGCCACTGATCGCGACCACGACGACGAAAACGACGGCGACCCCCGCGTAGAAGAGCGCACTGTCGCGGAAGGGCCGCTTCGGGATCGGCGTCCTCGGCAGCGTCATTGCAGCTCACCCGTCTCGGCCTCGACGGCGGCGACCGCCGAACCGTCCCGAATCGCCGCGGCGATCGCCTCGATGTCGTCCGACAGCGAACGATCGTCTCCCAGCCGCGGCGACACCGACCGCACGAGCTCGTGCGCTGCGCGCGGCCCGATTCCAGGCTCGAGCGGCGCGTGGAACTCCACCGCCTGCGCCCCCGCGAGGAGTTCGATGGCGACGACCCGCTCCGCGTTGGCGAGCACCTGCCACGCCTTCAGCCCGGCTGCGTTGCCCATCGACACATGATCCTCCTGGCCGGCGCTCGTCGGGATCGTGTCGACGCTTGCAGGATGGCTGAGCACCTTGTTCTCGCTCACGAGCGACGCGGCCACGTACTGCGGGATCATGAAGCCGGAGTTGAGGCCGCCGTTCGACGCGAGGAACGCCGGCAGCCCGTCGGAGAGCGCCGGATTGACCAGTCGCTCCGTCCGCCGTTCCGAGATGCTCGCCAGCTCGCTGACCGCGAGCGCCAGGACGTCGAGCGCAAACGCGACCGGCTGCCCGTGGAAGTTCCCGTTCGAGAGGACGACGCCGTCCTCGGGGAAGACGAGCGGGTTGTCGGTCGCCGCGTTGAGCTCGACCGCCGCCGTGCTCGCAACGTGGTCGATGAGGTCGCGCGCGGCGCCGTGCACCTGGGCCGCGCAGCGCAGCGAGTACGCGTCCTGAACCTGGTCGCACCACCGATGTGCCTCGATGATCGCCGAGCCGTCGAGCAGGGCGAGGATGTTCGCCGCAGCAGCCGCCTGGCCTGGGAGCGGCCGAAGCTCGTGGATGCGCGGCAGGAAGCTGTCGCGCGAGGCCTGGAGCGCGTCGACCGAGAGCGCGCAGGCGATGTCCGCCGCCTTCGCGAGCCGCCGCGCCCTCACGACTCCGAGCGCGGCGAACGCACCCATGAATTGCGTGCCGTTCACGAGCGAGAGGCCCTCCTTCGCTTCGAGCCGGAGCGGCTCGAGCCCCGCCCGCGCAAGCGCATCGCCGCCCGCAAGCAGCTCGCCCTCGAACCAGGCTCTCCCCTCGCCGATGAGCGGGAGCGCGAGATGCGCCAACGGAGCGAGATCGCCGCTCGCACCCACCGATCCGCGGCTCGGCACCTCCGGCACGACGTCACGGCCGAGGCAGTCGACCAGCAGCTCCGCGACCTCGACGCGCGTCCCCGAGTAGCCCTTTGCAAGCGTGTTCGCGCGCATGAGCATCGCCGCTCGCACGATCTCGCGCGGATACGGCTCGCCGACGCCACAGGCGTGGCTGCGGAGAAGCCGCACCTGGAGCTCCTCGGCCAGCTCCTCGGGAATGCGAGTCGAAACGAACCGACCGAAGCCGGTCGTCACGCCGTAGGTCGGCTCGTCCTTGCGGAGCGCAGCGTCGACGACCGCGCGCGCCGCCCTGAGCTTCTCACGTGCCGAATCGTCGAGCTCGGCGGCTCCGTTCTCGACCGCGACGTGCCAGACGTCGTCCGGGGTGAGGTCCTCCCCAGTCAGGCGGACCGCAGTCGTCCGAGCCATGGCGACAGCCAGTCTAGTCCGCGCCCGCGGGGTACAACACGCGCGTGAGCGAGCCCGCGAGCGCGACCCCGGAAGAGCTGTTCCCGCACCAGGCCGAACGACCGGAGCGGGCGACGGCGCTCCTCCGGCGCGGCGACTTTCGCAGGACCTACGCGGCGATCGCGATCAGCGAGCTCGGCGATGCGTTCCAGTACATCGCGCTCATGTGGTTCGCGCTCGTCGCGGCCGGGCCGCTCGGGGTGATCGCGGTTCGCCTCGCCGACAGCGTGCCCGCGCTCCTCTTCGGGCTGCACGGCGGGGTCGTCGCCGATCGCTGGGATCGCAGGCGCGTGATGATCTCGGCCGACCTCGTTCGCGGCGTCGTGCTCATCCCGGTTGCGATCGCCGGGTTGACCGGTCACCTGCCACTCGCGGTCCTCGTCGTGGCCGCGTTCGTGCTCACGGCCGCGACGAGCTACTTCGACCCCGCGTACGGCGGGTTGCTGCCCGAGCTCGTCGACCGTCGAAACGTCCAGCAGGCGAACGGGCTCGTTCGGGCGACGGCAGATGCGCTCTCGGTGGGAGGCTGGGCGCTCGCCGGGCTGCTGCTCGTCGTCATGCCGATCAGCGCGTTCTTCGCTCTCAACGCCGCGTCGTTCTTCCTCTCGGCCGTCTTCCTCGTCGGCGTCCGGACGAAGGGGCGGGTCGGCGGGCCCGACGCCGAGCGTCCCCGGATCACGGAGGGGTTCGCCGCGCTCAAGCCGCTGCCCGTGCTGGCATCGGCGGTGGTGGTCCTCGGGCTCGCGGTCACGCTCTCGTCCGGGACGTGGATCGTCGGCGTTCCGGAGCTCGTGCGCTCGACGCTCGGTCTCGGCGCGGGCAGCTTCTCGCTCGTCGCCGCGTCGTATGCGTTCGGATCGATCTGCGCCGGTGCCGCGCTCGCCCGCTTTCCCGTGCGTCGCAAGGCGCGCGCGAGCATGCTGGCGTGGGCGCTCTATCTGCCCGCGTACGCGCTGTTCGCCTTCGCGGGCTCACTGCCCGTCGCGCTGACCGCAGGGCTCGTGTGCGGAGTCGGCCAGGGCTCGTCGTGGGTACTGATCAACTCGGCAGCGCAGGAGGAGGTGCCCGACCGGTTCCTCGGGCGCGTCATGGGGCTGATCTCACTCGTCCACCGAGGCGCACACGCGACCGGCTTGTTGCTCGTCTCGCCGCTGTTCGCGTTCGTGGCGACGCAGGACGTCTTCGCGGCGGCGGCAATTGCTATTCCGCTGATGGGCCTCGCCGGGCTCGCGTTCAGCGCTCGAGCAACCGAAGCTCGAGCACCCGCGACGAGTCGAACCCCTCGATCCTGAGCATCGCGCCGGCCGCGGCTACCGCTGCGCCGGCGGGCATGAGGCCAACGAGCTCCGAACCGATGACCGTCGCTCCGCGGGACGACGCTTCCCGCTCGACACGCGCGACGATGTCGTGCAGCGCCGCCGCCTCCCAGTCCTCGACGTTCATGCTCACCTGGACGAGGCCGGCACTCGGGAGGTCGAGGCCGAGCGCGCGCACACCCGGGAAGCCGCCGTCCTTCTCCCGAACGACGGCAGCCACCTCGCGCGCCGCCTCGAGCTCGCCGCGCAGGTTGACGTTGAAGGCGATCAGCGGCCGGCGCGCGCCGACGAGCACCGCGCCCGCGGACTCGTGGAGCTGCGAGGGCCCAAAGTCCGGCCTCACCTCGCCCGCGTCGATCCTCCGCTGAAGCTCGGCCGGCCCGCCGCGTCGGAAGAACGCGGGCCCCCGGCCGGGCGCGAGTTCGCCGTACAGGAACACGGGAAGGCCGAGCTCGTCGCCGATGCGGCCCGCCACCTCGGTTCCCGCCGCCCGTGCGCGCGGCATGTCGTCCGGGGAGATCGGCACCAGCGGGACGACGTCCGCCGCTCCGATCCGTGGATGAGCGCCCTCGTGCTCCCGGAGATCGATCCGTTCCCGTGCGCATGCGATGCCGGCCAGAAGCGCGTTGACGAGGCCCGCCTCGTCGCCGACGAGCGTGAAGACCGACCGGTTGTGATCGGCGTCGGAGTGGACGTCGAGCAGCGTCGCCGACCCGTCTAGAGCCTCGGCCAGCGCGTCCAGCGTGGCTCGGTCGCGTCCCTCCGAGAAATTCGGCACCGATTCGAGCGGCCGCGCCACGCGCGTACTCTAGGAACATGAAGGCCTACTACGAGGCTCGCGCGCGCGAGTACGACGACTGGGTCTACGGGACCGGGCTGTTCGTGGAGCGAGATCGTCCCGGCTGGCACGAGGAGCGCGAGCGGATGGAGCAGGCGGTTGCTGCGATGCCGGCAGCGCGCACACTCGACATCGCCTGCGGAACCGGCTGGCTGACGCAGCATCTGCGCGGTGACATCGTCGGGTTGGATGCGAGCTCTTCGATGCTCGAGGTGGCGGCGGAGCGGATTCCCGGGGCGGAGTTCGTCGTCGGCGACGCGCTCGAGCTTCCGTTCGAGGACGGCTCGTTCGAGCGGATCGCGACCGGGCACTTCTACGGACACCTCGATGAGGCCGATCGCGTGCGGTTTCTCGCCGAGGCGCGGCGCGTCGCGGCCGAGCTGGTCGTCATCGACTCGGCTCTGCACGAGGGCGTGGAGCCCGTCGAGTGGCAGGAGCGCGTGCTGAACGACGGCTCGCGGTGGCAGGTCTACAAGCGCTACTTCGTCGCGTCCGAGCTCGCCGGGGAGCTCGACGGCGAGGTCCTCTTCGACGGGAACTGGTTCGTCGTCGTGCGCTCGCGCGGGTGACGCGGCGGCGTTCGTCGTACCGGTCGCTCGCGTCGCTGCAGCGTGACAACCGTTCGTGCCGCGCGTGCGTCGAGGCCGGGTTTCCGCTCGAGTCGCTCCCCGTCGTCGAAGGGCACCTGGGTCAGAAGGCGTACATCCTCGGCCAGGCGCCGGGAGTGGTCGAGGGTGAGCAGCGGCGACCGTGGCGCGGGCGGGCCGGCCAGACGCTGCGCCGCTGGCTCGGGCTCGACGAGGACGCGTTCTACGCGACGTTCTACTGCGCCGCCGTCACGCGGTGCTATCCGGGGCGGGCCGTGGCCGGTGGGGGCGATCGGACGCCTTCGGCGGGCGAGCAGGAGCTCTGTTCGTTCTGGCGCGAGTGGGAGCTTCGGCTGGTCGCTCCGCGGCTGATCGTGCCGGTCGGCGGGCTCGCCATTCGCCGCTTGCTCGGCTCGACGAGCCTCGACACGAGCGTCGGCGAGCGCTTCGACCTCGGCCAGGCGGTTGCCGTTCCGCTTCCCCACCCCTCCGGCGTGAGCCGCTGGATGAACGAGGCCCGGAATCAGAAGCGCGTCGACCTGGCCGTCGCGCTCATCCGAGCCGAGCTCGAGTCGCTGAACGCCGCTTAGGACCGGTACCCCCGACCTCCTCCCCACCGCGATCGTAGCGAGGAAACCGTCATACGTGGGTGACGGGACCGTGGCGAAATCGTGACTCTTACTTCCGGCCGACGACGGTCATCCGACGGCCTTCGTGCTCCGGAGTCAACGGCTCGCCATCGTCTCCGTACGCAACCGCGCCGGCGAAACCGGCGAGGAAAAGCCAGTCTCGCAGCTCGGCGGGCGCGAACATCCGCACCGAGAACGTGAACGTGCGCTCCTTGCCCCCGCGGACGATCGTGCGCTCGTCGAGTGAGCGGCTCGTCTGGACGTCGAACCGGTGTCGGTCGATCATGCGGTCGGCTCCCCGCTCGGTGACGACCTCGTCGGCGTAGACCTGCAACAGGCGAAGCATGTTGTTCAGCTCGACCGCCAGTAGGCCTCCCGGCTTCAGCGCGCGGTACGCCTCGTCCAGCACGCGCCGGTTCTCCTCGTCGCTGAAGTAGCCAAACGACGTGAACCAGCTCAGGACGCGGTCGAATCGCCCGGTCCAGGACGGCGGGAGCGACCGCATGTCGCCCTCGACGTACTCGACGTCCGCGCCCCGCTCGGCCGCCTCTCGTCGCGCCAGGTCCAGGAACAACGGCGTCGCGTCGAGCCCCGTCACCCGCACGCCGCGCTCCGCGAGCGGGTTCGCGATCCGCCCGTGCCCGCACGCCAGGTCGAGCAGCGCGAGCCCCGGCTCCAGCTCGAGCAGCTGCCAGACGAGCTCCACCTCGGCCGCGGTCCGCTCGGGGGTCAGCAGCCCCTCGTAGAAGTACAGGTAGTCCTCGTCGAAGGCGTCCTCGCGTGGGAACTCGGAGGCCATGGCTCAGTTTCGCCAGGGCCGTCAACGCCTCGCAAGTACCGAAAGCTAGATTTTCAGGTCGTGGCTGCGCCCGTGCCGTATCGCGACACGTTCTTTCGCCTGCTCGGCTTTCTCAGGCCGTACCGCGTGTCCCTCGTCGCTTCGATCGTGCTCGCCGTCGGCTCGCAGGCGGCCGCGATCGTCATCGCGTGGCTGACCGGAACCGGCCTCGCCAACGCGATCACGGCGAACAGCTACAACGAGCTGTTCGTCATCGCCGGGGCCGTCGTGCTGACCGGCGCCTTCCGCGCCGTCTTCATGTCGGGCCGCCGCCTGATCTCGGGCAGGCAGGCGCTCGGAGTCGAGTACGACATGCGGAACGCGCTCTACGCGAAGCTGCTCAGGCTCTCGTTCGGCTTCTACGACCGCCACCAGACCGGCCAGTTGCTCTCGCGCGCGACCGTCGACCTCCAGACCGTCCGGTTCTTCCTCGGCTACGGCCTCATCTTCTTCTTCCAGAACGTCCTGACGATCGTCGGCGCGACCGCGATCATGTTCTTCGTCAACTGGAGGCTCGCGCTCGTCGCCACCGCGGTCACGCCGCTCATCGTCGTCTTCGCGTACCGCTACTCGCGCGTGGCGCACCCGGTGCTCCGCGACGTGCAGCAGAAGATGGCCGATGTCGCGACCGTCGCCGAGGAGAACATCGTCGGCGTCCACGTCGTCAAGTCGTTCGCCCAGGAGCAGAACGAGCTGAACAAGTTCGCGGACCGCTCCGAGCGCGTCTTCCAGCGGAGCGTCGACGCGAACAAGCAGCGCGCGCTCTACGTGCCGCTGCTCTCGTTCCTGCCGCTGATCATGCAGGCCGGCGTGCTGCTAGCCGGCGGCCGGATGGTCGCGGACGGGACGCTCGACATCCAGACGTTCTTCTTCTTCAACGTCCTCGTCGTGATGCTCGTGATGCCGTTGCGGATGCTCGGCATGTGGGTCGGCCAGTCACAGCGCGCGACGGCGTCCGGCGAGCGGATCTTCGAGATCATGGACGAGCCCGAGGAGATCGCCGACAAGCCGGACGCGACGGAGATGCCGCCCGGCGAGGGCCGCGTCCGCTACGAGGGCGTCACGTTCGAGTACGCGCCCGGGCGGCCGGTGCTGCACGACGTCGACCTCGAGCTCGAGCCGGGCCGCACCGTCGCCGTGATCGGGCATACGGGCTCCGGGAAAACGACGTTCGCGGCGCTCGTCCCGCGCTTCTACGACGTCACCGAAGGGCGAATCACGATCGATGGAGTCGACATCCGGGACGTCAAGCTCCAGTCGCTGCGCCGGGAGATCGGAATCGTCGCCCAGGATCCGTTCCTCTTCTCCGCGACCGTCCGCGAGAACATCTCCTTCGGCCGCGCCGATGCGACCGACGACGATGTCGAGCGCGCGGCGACCCTCGCTCAGGCGCACGACTTCATCGCCGCGCTCCCGGAGGGCTACGACACGATCATCGGCGAGCGCGGGATCACGCTCTCGGGTGGACAGCGCCAGCGGCTCGCGATCGCCCGCGCGCTGATCATGGAGCCGCGCATCCTGATCCTCGACGACGCCACGGCATCCGTCGACGCGACAACCGAGGCGCGCATCCGGCTCGGCCTGCGCGAGGCGATGAAGGGCCGGACGACGATCATCATCGCGCACCGCCTGTCGACCATCTCGCTCGCCGACGAGCTCGTCGTCCTCGACAACGGGCGGATCGTCGGGCGCGGCACGGACGAGGAGCTGCTGCGGACGAACGCCGTGTATCGAGACATCCACGAGCACGGCCTGCTCGAGGCCGAGTTCGCGCACCGCGTCGAAGCGACCGCGGAGGCAAGCGGCGCATGAGGGTCTGGCAGCCCGGAGGCCATCTGACGCGGGACCGCGACGCGGTCAAGATCGAAGACTGGTCCTGGCAGCGCACGGTCAAGCGCGTGACGACGCTCGCGCGGCTCGCAGCTCCGTACAAGCGCCAGACGACCCTCGCAGTGATCTCGCTCTTCGCCGCGACCGCCACCGCGCTCGCGCCGCCGTACCTGGCGAAGCTCGCGATCGATGACGGGATCTCCCAGCAAGACCTCCATGCCCTCACGGTGATCGTCGTCCTGTTCCTGATCGCCGGCACGCTCAACCTCGGGACGAGCGCCGCGCAGACGTACTTCACCGGCTGGACGGGCGAACGGATCCTGGCCGATCTGCGGAACACGCTCTTCCGCCACCTGCAGCGGCTCTCGCTCGGCTTCTACGAGCGGAACCGCGCAGGCGTGATCATCAGCCGGCTGACGAACGACGTCGAGGCGCTCGACCAGCTCGTCACCGACGGCGTGACGACGCTCGTCCAGAGCACGCTCTTCCTCTTCGGCACGGCGATCATCCTGTTCTTCCTCGACTGGCGGCTCGCCCTCGCGACGCTGACCGTGCTCCCGCTGATGCTGGTCGCGACGGCCATCTTCCGCGTCCGCTCGGCGCGCGCGTACCGGGCGGTGCGCGAGCGACTCGGCCTCGTCACGGCGACGCTCGCCGAGGACATCAGCGGCATGCGCGTAGTCCAGGCCTTCCGTCGCGAGCGCGCGAACGAGCGGAACTTCCGCAGGGTGAACGCCCATTACCGCGAAGCGAACCAGGAGACGGTCGTGCTGAACGGCCTCTACTTCCCGTTCGTCGACTTCCTGTCCGCGCTTGCGACCGCGATCGTCCTCGGCTACGGCGGCTATCTGGTCTTCAACGGCCAGACGTCACAGGGCACGCTGCTCGCGTTCGTTCTCTACATCTCGAACTTCTTCGACCCCGTCCAGCAGCTCTCGCAGCTCTACAACACGTTCCTGTCCGCTGTCGCCGCGCTCGACAACATCATGAACGTGATGGACGAGGATCCCGAGGTGCGCGATGAGCCGGGTGCGAAGCCCCTCGAGCACATCGAGGGGCTGGTTCGGTTCGAGGACGTGCGCTTCGGCTACGGCACGGGGCCGGAGGTGCTGCACGGGATCGAGCTCGACGTGCCGGCCGGAACGACGGTAGCTCTGGTCGGGCACACGGGCGCCGGCAAGTCGACGATCGCGAAGCTGCTCGCCCGCTTCTACGACCCCGTCGAGGGTCGCATCACGATCGACGGCGTCGACCTGCGCAACGTGACCCAGGAGTCGTTGCGACGGCAGCTAGGAGTCGTCCCGCAGGAGGGGTTCCTGTTCGCGGGCACCGTGCGGGACAACATCGCGTTCGGCTCACCGGACGCGAGCCCGGCCGAGGTCGCAGCCGCGGCGCAGGCGGTCGGCGCGCACGAGTTCATCATGGCGCTCGAGGACGGCTACGAGACGAACCTCCAGGAGCGCGGGACGCGGCTCTCGCTCGGCCAACGGCAGCTCGTCGCGTTCGCGCGGGCGCTCCTCGCCAATCCCCGGATCCTGATCCTCGACGAGGCGACCTCGTCGGTCGACATCGGCACCGAGCGCCGGATCGAGAGCGCGCTGCGAACGCTCCTCGCCGACCGGACGGCGTTCGTGATCGCGCACCGGCTCTCGACGATCCGGGACGCCGACCTGATCGTCGTCCTCGAGCACGGCAAGGTGATCGAGCAGGGCACGCACGATGAGCTGATGGCCCGCCGCGGGCTCTACACGTCGCTGTACGGCGACTGGGCGGACGTCGCCTGAGCGACGTCCTGACGACCGCGCGGCTCGTGCTGCGGCGTCCAACCATGGACGACCTCGACGCGTGGCACGCGATCTACCTCGACGCGGAAGAGGTCTGGTACGGCGCCCCTCGTTCGTCGCTCGACGACAACCGCGCCAAGCTCGAACGGCAGGTCGCGCACCACGAAGAGCACGGTTACGGGATGTGGACGGTCGAGCTCGACGGCGAAACGATCGGCGCGGCCGGGCTGCAACATCTCGAGGGCGGGCCCGAAGTCGAGGTCGGATACCGCTTTCTCAAAGAGCACTGGGGACACGGATACGCAACCGAGTCCGCCCGAGCCTCGATCGTGTACGGCTTCGACGTGGTCGGCCTCGACAAGATCGTCGCCGTCGCGCTGGAGTCCAACATTGCTTCTCGGCGAGTGCTCGAGAAGTGCGGTCTGCAGGAAATCGGCCTCGCGCACGTCTACGGCCTGGAGCACGTGAAGTACGAGCTCCGCCGCTAGAATCCGCACCGTTGCGGGGTCGTCTAATGGTAGGACGCCCGGCTCTGGACCGGGTAGTCTAGGTTCGAATCCTAGCCCCGCAGCTTCGATGAAAGCCCTGCTCGATGCGGGGTTTTTTCTTGGATCGGAGGAGCGGGTCACGGCTTAGAACATGCCTGTCCGAGCGGCCCTCTTCTCCTACTTCGAGCTCGACGACCTGACTCGGTTGATAGACGCCATCTCCGGCTCAGGAATGCCCGCGGGGACGCGCGTCCACATCGGGACCTACGGCGTCAACCGCGAAGCGAGCATCACCGTCCACACGTACGGCCCGGGGAGGTACGCGCCGATGTTCAAGGCCGAGGTCCGGACGATGGCCTGGGAAGAGCGGACGCTGACGGCCGAGGAAGAGCGAAAGGTGAGCCCGCGCTTCTCGGGGCGCGTTCCGGACGAGTCGACGCTCCTCGGGCTCTCGGCGCCGCAGCGCACCGCGTGGGGCATCGAGGTCGGCCGCCGCTACCGGGACACGATCCGCCATTCGCGGGCCGCCGGGATCACAGTCGACTCGTGGCAGCTCGACGAGCTTGGCACGCAGCTCGCCGGGCCGCAGGGGAAGCAGCATCGCGAGTTCGTGCGCGGCGTCCTCCAGGGCCTGACCTTCGGGCGGAAGGAGCTCGACGACTCCGAGGGCAAGGGTTGGGTCTGGACGACTCGGAGCGCGCTCAATCTCGCGCGGCTTCCGGTCACGGCGGAGCTGCGCGCCTTCTGGCAGCAGCTCGACCGCGCGGCCTTCCGCGTCGTGGGCGAGGAGTTCCCCAACTTCACCGGCGATCCGGCTCGAGCCGCGAGGACACAGGCGGACGGCTGGCGCGCACTCGCGGCCGGCGGGCCGGTGCGCCGTCGGCTCGCCGGGCGGTACATCGCAGGCATGACGCCCGGTTACCGCATCGGTCACGGGCTCGGCGGAAACGTCAACGGCCTGTCCCGCGCGGAGGTCAACCGCTGGCGGAATTCCTACGTCGCAGAGCGCAACCGGATCGGCGCCGCCGGCTTCGGCGAATTCCATTTCGTGCTCGAGAACAACCGCACGTTCGTCATGGTCGACGCCTCACGAGCAGTCGCCCGCGGCATGGCGGGGCTCTAACCCGTTCGGGGGGCGGCCCGACCGCCGAGAAAGCCGATATGGAGAGCACGTTTTCCCAACCGGGAACGCCTCTCATGACTGCGATGACTGCGACCACCCTGGGCACCATCATGCTGGTCGTCGGCGTGCTCGTCCTCGCGTGGGGCTTCCCGAACCTCCCGCGCCGCTAGAGACCGCCGGCAGCTGGGCCGCCGCAGCTTGTACGAGGCCGCTGTTCTCGTACAGAGTTGGACACATGGCCAGTCGAACTCGCCTGCGCGTCGCGCTCTTTCTCGCCGTCGGGATGACGACGACCGGCCTGGCCCTGCTCGCCTACGGGAGCCACCTGATCGCACCCGGCTCCGGCTGGGACGTCTTCGGCGGCGCGGAGCTGAGCAGCATCGACCGCCGCTTTGCGATCCGCGGCCAGGAGAAGTCGCCGAAGGACATCGTCGTCGTGAAGATCGACGACACGACGTTCAGCGAGCTCGGCAAACGCTGGCCGTTCACGCGCAGCGTCCACGCGCAGGCGATCAAGAACCTCAAGGCGGCCGGCGCCAAGGTCATCGCCTACGACATCCAGTTCAGCGAGCCGACGGAGGGCCAGGCGGGCATCGTCCAGGACAACACGTTCATGGACGAGAACCGGGCGGCCGGAAACCTCGTCTTCTCGACGACCGAGGTCAACGACAAGGGCGAGGGCAAGTTCCTGGGCGGCCGGCAAGGGCTCGCGTACGCGCGCGCACGCCTCGGCAACGGAAACTTCGACACCGACCCGGGCGGAATCATCCGCCGGACGCCATACCAGCTTCAGGGCCTCAAGAGCTTCTCGGTCGCCACCGCCGAGCGCGCAACCGGAAAGACAGTGCGACCGTTCTCGAACGACACGAAGCTGATCGACTTCGCCGGGCCCGCCGGGACAATCCCGTCGATCTCGTTCTCCGACGTCTACAACGGCCTGTTCCCGCCCGGGTACTTCCGCGACAAGATCGTCGTCGTCGGCGCGTCCGCCCCGTCGCTCCAGGATGTCCACCCCGTCTCGTTCGGACAGGACGAGATGCCGGGGCCCGAGATCCAGGCGAACGCGATCGCGACCGTGCTCGACGGGCTGCCGCTGACGCTCGTGCCGCGCTGGATCAACCTCGTGCTGATCGTCGTGCTCGGGTTCCTGTGTCCGCTCGCGAGCCTGCGCCTGAACCTCTTGTGGACGCTCCTGCTCGCCATTGGCGCCGCCGTCGCGTTCCTCGTCTTCACGCAGCTCGCCTTCAACCACGGGTGGGTCGTCTCGTTCGTCTACCCCCTGGGCGCGCTCCTCGCCTCGTCGGTCGGCGCGATCGCGGCGCACTACCTACTCGCGGCGTTCGAGCGAGAGCGCGTCCGCGACGTCTTCTCGCGGTTCGTCCCGGAGACAGTCGTCGAGCAGGTGCTCTCTCGCACCGACCATGACCTGCGCCTGGGCGGGGTCTCCCTCGAAAGCACGGTCATGTTCACCGACCTGCGCGGTTTCACGACCTTCTCGGAGGCGCTCCCGCCGAAGCGGGTGATCGAGTGCCTGAACGGCTACCTCGAGGAGATGACCGACGCGATCCTCGGCCACGGCGGCACGCTCGTCTCCTACGAGGGCGACGGGATCATGGCCGTCTTCGGAGCGCCGATCGAGCAGTCCGACCACGCCGACCGGGCCGTCGCCGCAGCACGCGAGATGCTGACCGAGCGGCTGCCGAAGTGGAACCGCTGGCTCCGCGACAACGAGCTCAGCGACGGCTTCAAGATGGGCATCGGCCTGAACACGGGCATGGTCGTCTCCGGCAACGTCGGCTCGGAGCGGCGACTCGAGTACACGGCGATCGGCGACACGACGAACACGGCGTCACGCCTCCAGGGCATGACGAAGGGACAGTCGCACCTGCTCTTCTTCTCCGACACGACGCGCCAGCGGCTCGAGCACGACCCCGACGACCTCGTCTTCATCGACGAGTTCGAGGTGCGGGGACGCCAGCAGGCGGTGAAGATCTGGTCGATCGCCGCTGCGAGCGACGAGGCGTTCGAAGAGCGAAAAGCGGCGGGCTACGGAGCCTTGGCCAAATAAGTGCGGCCGGCGCGGACGCTGATCGTCTTGTGCGTCCGGAAGTCCTTGACCTTGACGACGCCGCGTAGGACGCGCGTGAGCGTGCCGTCGCAGCGGTCCTGGACGAGCCAGTGTGTCCCGCGCACCGTCGCCGAGCTGTAGCGGCCCTTCGTCGTGAAGCGGCCCTTGCCGTTCCCCCAGAGACGGCGGACCTGGCGCTTCCGCTTCGCGTCGACGCTGAACACGCTCAGTGCCCGGCCGCGGCAGACGCCGAAGTTCCCGCCCCGCAGGACGAGCGTCATGTACGCGTTCCGGGCGCGGCTCTGCTGGATCTTGAACAGACCGTCGTTGAAGTTCGCGCTGTTCGTCTTGCCGCCGCCGAGGCCCGCGATCAGCTTGATCGTGCCGTGGGTCGTGTCGACGATCGAGCCGACCTTGATCTCGGTCGCGCCCTTGAGCGGGACGAACTTGCCGCCCGGCTGCTTGACCAGCACCTTGCCCGAGACCCTCTGAACGCCGACGATCACGCCCGGCTGAGGCGTCTGGATGACGTCCGTGTCGCAGTTGGCCAAGTCGCCGACGTCCTCGCCGCCGGCGCCAAGAGCGTCGACGTCGATGATGTCGGTCATGTCCTCCGTCCCGGCCGTGTACGAGCCGGTGTACGTCCAGTGCTCGCCCGGGTCGAGGATCTGGTTGTTGTTGGCGTCGCCGCTCGCGTAGGCAGGTGAGAAGTCGTCGCTCTCGTCGAGCGGCGTTCCAGCGTCGGCGCCGATCCCGGTCAGGTTCGGGGCGATCGTGAGCCGGACGTCGCCGGTGTTCGCGACGACCGCCTGGATGTCGACCTGCGCCTTCGGCTTGACGCGTGGCGTACACGTCTGCGTGACGTCGATCGCGGCCGCGAACGCTCGGGCCGGTGCGCTGCGTGCGGTGCCGAGCGCAAACACGCAGGCAGCCGCGACCAGACCCGCCGCGAGAACGGCTGGAAGCCCAAGTCGTCTGACCCGCCTCTTCGTCATCTGTTCACCAACCCCGATCCTCCGCCAGGAAAGAGGAGGATTGGCCAACTTTTACTCCGAATCCCGGGTTTGCGCAATTGCCGCTTGAGCGACGTCCTCGAATCTGTGTAGTCTCCCGCTTCGCCGATGCCTTCCGGATCCGACTTCTTCGGCCCACTCCCGCCCCTCGCGGATCTGTGGCGTCGCTCGTTCGTCGAGCTGATGGGAGCGTTCGCGCTCGTCTTGATGGGAGCCGGGACGATCATGTCGATCGGGCCGCAGGCGGATGCCGGAACGCTGGACGTGGCTCTCGCCACCGGGCTCACGATCGCCGTGATGGTGATCGCGGTCGGGCACATCTCCGGCGGGCACTTCAACCCGGCGATCACGTTCGGCTTCATCGTCACGCGCCGGATGAGCGCGCTGCTCGGCGTCGCCTACATCGTCGCGCAGCTCGCCGGCGGCGTCCTCGCGGCGCTCCTGCTCCGCTGGATCTTCCCGGCCGCCAACCGCAACGCCGCGAACCTCGGCGCGCCGAGCGTGCACACGATCGACATCGGCGCGGCACTCGTCGTCGAAGCCCTGATCACGTTCTTCCTCGTCTGGGTCGTCTTCGCGGTCACGACCGACCTGCGCAACGCGTACACGGTGCTCGCCGGCCTCGCGATCGGTCTCGTGATCGTCTTCGGCATGCTGCTCGCGTACCCGCTGACCGGCGGCTCGTTCAACCCGGCGCGCGCGTTCGGGCCCGAGCTGATCTCGAACACCTGGAGTGACGCGTGGATCTACTACGTCGGACCGCTTGCGGGTGGAGCGATCGCGGCGCTGCTCTACGACGAGGTCTATCTGCGCTCCGCGGCTCCCGTTCCGGTGGGCCCGGCCGAGACCGGCGTCGAGGAGCCCGGTCCGAGCGCCGCCCCGAGCGACAGGTAGCGAGAGCGAAGTCGTCCGATCCGCGGCCTCTGGCTCGACGCCACGGGCGGCTATAAGGGTGGCATGAGCGGCTCCGAAGCGACGATGCGCGAGGAGCGAAAGGCGGTGACGGCGCTCGACGCCGACGTCGTGGGCTCCACGGCGCTCGCGGAGCGGCTCGACGCAGAGGAGGTGCGGCTCGTCGTCGGCGAGGCGGTCGCGCGGATGGTCGCAGCCGTCGAGGCGCTCGGCGGCACCGTCAAGGACCTCGCCGGAGACGGAATCCTCGCGCTCTTCGGTGCGCCGGTTGCGCACGAGGACGACGCCGAGCGAGCCGTTCGCGCCGCGCTGCGGATCGCCGACGAGATGGCCGCGTACGGATCGGAGGTCGCCGCCGGCTGGGGCGTCGACGGCTTCGCGGTCCGGGTCGGGGTCAACACCGGTTCGGTCGTCCTCGGCCCGGTCGGCGGCGGCTCGCGCGTCGAGTACGGGGCGACCGGGGATCCGATCAACACGGCCGCCCGGATCCAGAAGGCAGCGGCGCCCGGCACCGTGCTCGTCGGCGAGCCCACGTACCAGCTCGTTGAGACGCTTTTCGACTGGGACGGGCCGCAGGAGCTGGAGCTCAAGGGCAAGCAGGACGTCGTGACCGCGTACCGGGCGACCGGCGTGCGTGCGGTTCCCGGCCGCGCGCGTGGTGTCCTGGGACTGGAGACGCCGTTCGTGGGCCGCGACGAGCAGCTCGCCACCGCTAGCGGGGCCGCGGAGGCTGTGCTCGGAGGGACCGGCGGCCTCCTCTTCATCACCGGCGAGGCGGGCATCGGCAAGAGCCGGTTCAGCGCCGAGCTCCGCGGGCTCGTCGAGACTGCCGAGTCCCCGCGCGGAGCGCCGCTCTGGCTCGAGGGCCGCTGCGTCTCGTACGGCGAGTCGCTTCCGTACTGGCCGTACCGCGACGTGCTGCGGGAATGGCTCGGCGTCTCGCTCGAAGAGCCGGAACTACGCCTGCGCATCTCGCTGCGCCGCGAGGTCGAACGCCTCTTCGGCGAGCGCGTGCTCGAGATCTACCCGTACCTCGGCACGCTCCTCGGGCTCACGCTCGAGGCGGAGGCGGCCTCGCGCCTGGCCGAGCTCTCTCCGGAGGCGGTCCAGTACCGGACGTTCGAGGTCGTCGGCGAGCTCCTTACCCGCCTGGCCGACGAGCGCCCGGTCGTGCTCGCGATCGACGACCTGCACTGGGCCGACGCGACCTCCCTGCAGCTCACCGAGCAACTGCTCGGAATCACCGACACGGCTGCAGTGCTCATCGTGATCAAGCACCGGAACGAGCCCGACCACCCATCGTGGCGCGTGAAGACCGTCGCAGCCGAGCAGTACCCGCATCGCACGCGCGAGCTCGCACTCGGGGCGCTCTCCGGTGACGCTCACCGCGAGCTCCTCGTCTCGCTGTTCGGCGAAGGCACGATTCCACCGCAGCTCGAGCAGCAGATCCTCGAAGGCGCCGAGGGCAACCCGTTCTACCTCGAGGAGCTCGTCGGGACGCTTGCCGAGACAGGCGTCCTCGTGCGCGACGGCGACGGCTGGAGGTTCGACCACGAGGCCGAGATCGTCATCCCGCCGACCGTCGAGAAGGTGATCCTGGCCCGGATCGACCGGCTCTCCGACCGGGATCGCGGAGTCCTGACGGCCGCGTCCGTCCTCGGCCGCCGCTTCGGTCTGCCGCTCCTCGAGGGGGTGACCGGCGTGGACGGGTATCTCCAGGAGTCTCTAAACGCGCTGCAGCGGGTCGACCTCGTCCGCGAGGCGCGACGTTGGCCCGAGCCCGAGTACCGCTTCAAGCACGCGCTCATCCAGGAGGCCGCGTATCGGACGCTGCTCGCAGCGAGCCGCGAGGAGCTCCACCGCAAGGCCATGCGTTGGCTCGAGGAGCGCTACGCCGAGAACCGCGACGAGGTGCTCGGCCTGCTCGCCCATCACGCGCTGGCCGGGAACGCCGAGGACGAGGCGGTGACGTACCTCTCGCGTGCGGGGGACCGCGCGCGGCTCGAGTGGGCGCTCGACGTCGCGATCGGCCACTACCGGGCCCTCCTCCCGCTGCTCGAGCGCCGCGGCGCCGACCAGGAGATCGCGCTCGTCCTCCTGAAGCTTGCGATCGCGCTCCACACGTCGTTGCGCTTCGCCGAGGCGAACGAGACCTACCAGCGAGCCTTCAGGTACTGGAAACCACCGGAGCCCGCGAGCCCGGTCGCGACGCTGCGCATGAGCGGGAGCTACGTACCGCACGTCCTCGACCCGCGCGACGCCGGGTTCTGGCCCGACATCAACCTCGGCATGCAGCTCTTCGACCGCCTCGTCGAGGCGTGGCCCGACCGGACGATCGTGCCGTCGCTCGCCGAGCGCTGGGAGATCTCGGACGACGGGCTGCGCTACGTCTTCCACCTGCGCGAAGGGCTGCACTGGTCCGACGGCGAGCCGCTGACAGCCGACGACTTCGTGTTCAACATGCGCCGGAACCTGAGCCCGGACCGGCCGAGCGCCTCGGCGCCGCTCTACTTCGTGCTCGAGAACGGCGAGGAGTACCTCCTCGGGCACAACGACGACGCGGAGGCGATCGGCGTCCACGCGCTGGACGATCGGACGGTCGAGTTCCGGCTCGTCGCTCCGGCCCCCTACTTCATGAGCGTCGTGAACCGACCGGACTCGGGGCCGCTTCCGCGGCACGCGATCGAGCGCGACGGCGACGACTGGACGGGTCCGGGCCGCCAGGTCGTGAGCGGCCCGTTCCGTGTGCTCGAACAGAGCGACGGACAAGCCGTTCTCGTGCGCAACGAGTCCTACGCCGGCGCGCACGCGGGCAACGTGGGCCGGGTCGAGATCACACGCGCCACTGCGGACGAAGCAGCCGGCCCGCTCGCCCGCGGCGAGCTCGACCTGGCGCGTGTGATGTACACGCCGCGCACCTCGGACCACGTGCGCAGCCATGATCGCGGGCAGGGACCGTTGACGTGGATCGCGTACCTCGGCTTCCGCCACGCGGACGAGGCGCTCGGCGACCGCGACCTGCGCCTCGCGCTGGCACATGCGGTCGACCGGTCCGCGCTGGAACCCCTCATGCCCGCAAACCTGGAGGTCGCGACCGGCGGAATCGTCCCGCCCGCGCTCCAGGGGCACACGCCCGACATCGTCGTCCCGTTCGACCCGGATCGCGCCCGCCAGCACCTCAGATACGCAGGCGCGCCCGGCCAGCTCCAGCTCGTCGCGCAGGACGTCTGGAGGCCGATCCTCGACGAGATCACACGCTCGTGGCGCGAGATTCTCGACCTCGACGTCACGGTGCAGGAGTGGACGGCCGAAACCGTCGAGGAGGTCGCGCCGCTCGGAAAGCCGCTGGAGCTCGCCCAGATCGCGGTCCTCGGCTGGCTCCCCGGGTACCCCGATCCGGAGTACTGCCTGCGCCTCATCCTGCACTCGCACGCCAAGGCGAACGAAGGGCGCTACGCGTACCCGCCGTTCGACGTGCTGATCGACTCGGCGCGCCACGCGGAGACCGGCGCCAAGCGACTCGAGCTGTTCCGGCAGGCCGACCGGCTCGCGGTCAGCGAGGAGGCGGCGGTGATCCCGCTCGTCTACGGCCGGAGCATGGCGTTCGTGCGCCCGGGCGTGGAGGGCTGGTGGGAGTTCGCGAAGTCGTCCGCGTCGTTCGCCGATCTCAGGATCGACGAGACGTAGGGGCGTCGCCGCGTCAGATCCGCTCGCCGCGCTCGCATGACGATCTGCCCCGGAAGCGTTTGCGTGCGAGACAGCACCCGAGCTTGGCTGCCGTCACGCCGCCAGCCAAGCTCGAAGAGGCGGCTACAATCGTGCGCACGGCGCATTCGTCTAGTGGCCTAGGACACCGCCCTCTCACGGCGGCGGCACGGGTTCGAATCCCGTATGCGCCTTATCGGAAGAGCCCGGACAGCTCTTCGCGCTCCGGCGGCGAGAGCGGTAGCTCCAGGGCCGTCAGGATCGTGTCGAGCTGCTCCGGCCGGCGCGGCCCGACGACGACTGCGGTCACCTGCGGGTTGCTCAGAACCCAGGCGATCGCAAGCGCCGCCGGCTCGACCTCGCGCGCGGCCGCAGCTGTCTCGAACGCCTGGAGAGCACGGAACGTCCGCTCGTTCTGCAGCTGTTCGTAAGGCTCCGGGCGGAGCGTCATCCGTGACCCTGGCGGGTATGCCTCAGCGCTTCGATACTTGCCCGTGAGCCAACCGCCGGCGAGTGGGCTGAACGGCGTGAAACCCAGGCCCTCCCGCTCGCAGACCGAGAGGACGCCGTCTTCGGAGCCGCGCTCGAGCAGGTTGTATTCGTTCTGGACCCACTGGTAGCGGGCGAGCCCGTGGCGGTCGCTCGTCTCGAGTGCTTCGACGAGCTGCGCCGCGTCCACGTTGCTGGCTCCGAAGGCGCGGACCTTTCCGGCCCGGACGAGCTCGTCGAGCGCGCGGAGCGTCTCTTCGATCGGCGTCTCGGGATCCGGCTCGTGCGTCAGGTACAGGTCGAGCCGGTCCGTCCGAAGCCGTTCCAGGCTGCCCTCGATCTCCCGCAGGATTCGCTCTCGCGAAAGCCCGCGATCCTCGGGGTCGCCGGTGGCCGACCAGTAGACCTTGCTGCTCAGGAGGACGGGTGCTCCGCGCTCCTCCCGCCAGCGCCCGACCCAGCTCTCACTGCGCCCTCCGCCGTAGGACGCCGCTGTGTCGAAGAACGTCACGCCTGCGGCGAGCGCCGCGTCCATCAGCGCAAACGCCTCCGCTTCGGTCTCTCCGCGACCGAAGAGCTCGGGAGCTGATCCGATCCCACCGAAGTTCCCGCAACCCAGGCCGATTCGCGAGAGCTCGAGATCCGTCCGCCCGAGCCGAGCAGTCTCCACGGGCAGACGCTACCGCCTCTTCGAGCGGGCGTGCGATGATCGGCCATGTCGCTCCGCGACGACGAGCTGCTGGAGCGCGCCGCCGCCCTGCAAGCGGAGGGACGCGCTTTCCTCGACCGCCACGAGGTCGAGCCGCGACTCGCGCAAGCGGGACGCGTCCAGCTCGTCGGGAGCATCGTCACCGGCCTCATGGTCTGGCGCGACCTCGACGTCTGTGTCGACGCGCGCGACCTCACGCGCCCCGACGCATGGGAGCTCGTGCGCCCGCTCGTCTACACGGCCGACCGCGTTCGCTATGAACACTTCGACGAGCCGGACGACCGGCGCCACTACTTCGTCCTCAGGCTCGACGGCTGGAAGCTCGACCTCTCCCTCTTCACAGAAGGCATTCCGCCGGGCGTCGACGAGTTCCAGCGCGAGCTCATCGCAGGGCTCGACGACGACCGGCGCATCGCGATCCTGAGGCTGAAGGAGCTCTGGCACACCCGTCCCGAGTACCCCTGCGTGGTCGGCGGCTACGAGATCTGCCGCGCGGTCCTCGCCGGCGCACGCACCCCGCAAGAGCTCGAGGTCTATCTCGAGAAAGAGGGCGTGCTCCCGGCTTAGAGCAGCTCCGCGACGTTCAGGATCCCCAGATACGTCTTCCGCACCGTCCCCTCGGGCCGCGCCTCGATCCGCCGGTGGATGCGCGAGAACAGGCGCTCACGAGTCTCGTCGTCGTGGGCTCGATTCACCGAGTACGTGTCCAGCACCGCGATGTACTCGTCGGCCGTATAGGTCACGTTCCATAAGTACCGCCCCGTGCCGACATTGCGAAACAGGCCGCTGTCCGCGATCTCCTCGCTGCGATCCTCGACCTCGTCTGGATGCGGAGGCCCGCCGGCGGCCGCTCTCGTCTTCGGGTCGTCCGGCACGACCGCCTCGTAGTCGGCCTGGACTTCGACGAAGAACGGATCCCCGTCGGGCAGGAGCACGTGCTTCGTCCAGACGACGGCGAGGTTGCCGCGATCGCGGAGCAGCTCGGCCGGCCTCGCGTAGCGGAGCTCGGGCGCAATCCAGTGGAAGGACGTGAACGCCACGACCGCGTCGAACTCGGCGCGCTCGGGCTGCCAGCTCTCGAAGTCCGCGTTGACCACCTCGACCTTCGGGAAGCGCGCGAGGTTGCGTCGCGCGACGCCGGCGAGCTGCTCACCCAACTCGACGCACGTGATCTCGTAGCCGCGCTCCGCTAGCGGCAACGTGGCCTTTCCGGGGCCGCAGCCGATCTCGAGCAGGCGCGCCCGCTCGGGAAGCTGCGCGAGTGCGGCAAGATCGTCGAAGAGCGCAGACGGATAGCTCGGCCGCGCCCGGTCGTAGAGCTCCGGCACCTGCTCGAACATCGTCCTCAGCAGCTCCCTCGGCGCGCTCGACATGCCCTGGATGATGGCGGATACAGTTGTTCCGGCAGCACGGCGATGAGGCTCGCCGTAACCGCGCTCCCGCGCTGATGGCCTCTACCGAACGTCAACGACGTGAAGTGGAGGTCGTCCAGTGGATCCAGTCCAGCTTGCTGCAGTTCTGGCCGGAGTCATCCTCCTGGCGAGCGTCATCTCGGTCGAGCTCGGCGTCACCGTCGCCCTGCTCGAGCTGTCCCTCGGCGTCGTCGCCGGCAATGCGTTCCACCTGCACTCGCAGGAGTGGCTCGACTTCGTCGCGTCCTTCGCGTCGATCGTCCTCACTTTCCTGGCCGGGATGGAGGTCGACGCCGACTACCTGCGCAACCGGGCGAAGTCGACCGTCGGGATCGGTGTCGCGTCGTTCGCGGGCCCCTTCGTCGTCGCGTCGCTCGTCGCCCACTTCGTGCTCGACTGGACGGGCCGCGCCTCGCTGATCGCAGGAACGGCGCTCTCCACGACGTCGCTCGCGGTCGTCTACGCAGTGCTCCTCGAGCGCGGGCTCACCGACACGGCGATCGGAAAGCTGCTCATGAGCGCGACGTTCGTCACCGACCTTTGCACGGCGCTCGCGCTCTCGGCCATCTTCATCACGCCGAACCTGTGGTTCCCGCTCTTCCTCGGCGTCTCGCTCGCTTTGATCCTGCTGCTGCCGAAGATCGCGCCGTGGTTCTTCGGCCGCTACGGCGACCGCGTGATCGAGCCCGAGATCAAGCTCGTCTTCTTCGTCCTGTTCGTGCTGATGGTGCTCGCGGACGCGTCGAACGGCCACGCCGTCCTGCCCGCGTTCGTGCTCGGGCTCGCGATGAGCGGCCACTTCGAGCAGCACCGCGAGGAGCAGACGCGCATCCGGGTCGTCGCGTTCGCGTTCCTGACGCCGTTCTTCTTCGTCAAGGGCGGGCTGAACGTCTCGCTCGGCGCGGTGTTCGCGAACCTCGGCGTCCTCGCCGTGCTCGTCCTCGCCAAGATGGTCCCGAAGCTCGGGGTCATCTGGCCGCTGGCTCGGCGGGCCGCTCCCCGGCACGCGACCTTCACGACGCTGCTGATGAGCACCGGGCTGACGTTCGGGACGATCTCGTCGCTCTACGGCCTCAATGCCGGGATCATCGACCGGACGCAGTTCTCGCTGCTCGTGACGGTCGTCGTCCTGTCAGCGGTCGTGCCGACGGCGATCGCCGAGCGCTGGTTCCTGCCCGACGCCGCGAAGGAGCGGCACCAGGACGTCGGCCACCCCCCGCTGCCGGCCGAGGAGTACGTGTGAGAGGCCCTAGGTCGGAGGGTTGCGAGGCGGGTCGTCCGGCAACGCCTGCTCGGGCGCCTGTTGTGTCGGCTCGGGCGGCGCCGCCGCGGCGAGCTCCTTCGCCGCACTGAGCCTGAAGTAGAGCACGGTCAGGACGAGCGCGAAGAACGGCGCGGTCAGCGTCCCGGAGACGATCGTCGAGACGAAGTTCTTGATCCAGTCGGCGAGCGGGCTCAGGACGAGCGTCAGAACGATCTCGAAGCCGAAATAGATCAGCAACGTGAGCACGATGACGCCGAGCACGCGCCAGAAGTGCCCGCGCGTCAGTTCGTAGCTCCGTCCGAACGACTCGCCCGCGCTCTTTCCCTCGATCACGATCGCGGGGATGAACACGCACCAGAACGTGAGCAGAACGAGCCCCGGGATGATGAACAGGACGAAACCGATGGCGAGCGCGATCGAGGCGATCAGTCCCGCCACGATGACCGCCGCCAGATGTGTCTGCGCCGATCCGAACGTCTGGCTGAGCGAGAGATCGGCGCGGCCGTCCCGCACGTCCTCGACGGCCTTCACGAGCGCGGCCTGAAGGTAGAAGAGCCCGACGAACGAGACGAGCACGGCGAGAATCGCGCCCAGCCACGTGAGAACCGCCACCAGGAGCACGCCGATGATCGCGACCGCCAGGTAGACGACGAACGAGATCGAAAGCAGGTGGCGCCAGTGCGCCTTGTAGAGGTTCCAGGCCTCGGTGATGACGCCGCTGGTCGGTGGCATGCCGGCGGAGCCTAAGCGTTGAAGGTGCGGGAAACAAGCCGCCGGTCTTGACGTGATCGCTCGTCGCAGTGAGGCTGCCGCGCGTGCCGGACGCGGGTTGGTATGCGGATCCACAGGACGCCGAGCGGCTGCGCTTCTGGGACGGCCAACTGTGGACCGAGCACACGTCTCCGGCTCACCTGCCGCCCCCACCGAGCGCGCCACGCATTTCGTTCAACGTCTACGACTCATCGGTCAGCCCGATGCAGGTGCTCGATGCCGAGCAGCGAGAGCGGTACATGCACCACACCCTGACGCGGTTCCCGACCTGGGCCGTCGTCGTCCTCCACATCGTGACGCTCGGGATCTTCACGCTCATCTACCAGGGGCTGAAGCTCTCGAAGCTCCCACTCGTCAGGGACAACGACTTCAAGGCCGGCAAGGGGATCGGGTTCATGTTCATCCCGTTCTTCAACTTCTACTGGCTCTTTCGGTTCGTGCTCGGAGTCACCGATCGACTCAACTTCCAGTTCAGGCTGCGCGGATACCCGCCGCCGATCTCACGGGAGCTCGCGCTGGCGTCCTGCATCGTCCACCTCATTCCGTACGTCAACTTCGTCGGCTTCCTCGTCCTGGAGCCGATCGTGGCCGCGCAGTGGCAGCAGGCGACGAACAAGATCGTGCGCCACTGGCCGGCCGACGTACCGTCGGCCCCGCCGCCCGGCTAGCCGCTCAGGGTGACGACCTGCCGGATGGTCCCGGCGCGCTGATGTCGTGCCTCGATCGCCAGCTCGCCGCCGTTCGGCGACTCGATCACCCACTCGAGCTTGGTCAGGTCGGCCGTCGAGTCGTCCCCGCCCCACCAGAGGACGCTCCGCTTGTGCACGCGGCCTTCGAGCTGGCCCGCCTCGACCTTCCGCTCGCCGACGACCACCTGCGCGCCGTCCGGGAGCGTGAGCTCCACCTCGAGCGGCCGAACCGCCTTCCGCTCGATCGCCTTCTGCGTCACCTGCGTCGGCAGCCAGCCGGTGTTCTGGAGGACGAGCTGCACCTTGTACCTGCCGTCCCCCACGGCGTCGACGTCGAGTGACTTGACCTCGAGCAGGGGCGAGATCAGCAGGTGCCAGAGCGCCCAGTCCGAATGCGGCGCGATCTCGGCCTCGAGGAACTGCGGCGGCACGTTGGCCCAGGCGTACATGACGTCCCAGCCGCCGAGCTCGACCTTGCCCAGCTGCGGGTGGTCGAACTCGTACCAGTCGACGTAGCCCTTCCCGTCGAGCTGCTCGTCGTTCCAGCGCAGGAGCTTCAGGTCGTCTTCGACCGGGTGCTCCTTCATCCACTCGATGTAGCCGTAGTCCTCGATCCCCGCCTGGCGCGGCGGCGCCCAGAACTCGGTCGTCCACGAGTAGACGCCGATGTAGTCGTAGAACCAGTCGGTCGTCGAGCCGGTGATCGACTGCTTCGGCTCGTACTTGAAGTCGTGGAAGATCGAGACCGCCGGATAGCCGGTGCGCTTCGTCGCCTCGGCGCCGATCAGCTTGTACGCGCGGAGGTCCGGAACCGGGAAATGGTCGTCGTCGTACCCGCCGTACGGCCGCAGGTGGACGCCCGAGAACGTGTGGTACGAGATGTAGCCCGTGATGTTCGGTCGCGCGACGATCGCCTCCATGTGGGCGCGCGTCTCGGGCTCGGAGAGCGGGAAGGGGCCGGCGCCGTACTGCTCGCCTTCGGGCTTCCACTCGATCGGGAAGTTCCGGTTCAGGTCGAGGCCCTCGAAGGGCGGAGCGACCTTGATCTGGACGCCGTCGTAGTTTCGGATCGCTCCTTCCCAGAGCACGCGGTAGAACGTTCCGTCGTCCGGGGCCTCGTCCGGATCGCGCGGCGTCATCATGCGCGCGTCCTCCGGGTGCACCTTCCAGGCTCCGTTCGGGTCCTCGAGGCGCATCATCAGGACGCGCCCGTCGCCGTCGATGTCCTCCTCGTGCAGCCCGTCCTGCTCGTCGAGCCGCGGATACGGGCGCAGGCTCGAGCGGACGAAGTGCGGCTTGTCCGCGAGCGCCGCCTCCGAGCCGTCGACGGTCAGCCGCGGGACGACGTAGAAGACGCGCGTGTCGAGGCAGCGCGTCACCTTCGGATCGTTACCGTAACCGCGGAGCAGCTTGTCGATGAGGTGCAGAGCGGCAGTGCAGCCGGTGACCTCGATCGCATGGATGTTCGCCTCGACGAGGAAGCCCGGCTTCTCGAGATCGGGCCCGGTGTCGACGTTCGTGACCGTCGTCAGCCAGATGTCCCGGCCCTCGTACGACTTGCCGATGCTCTCGACGCGGAAGAGCTGCGGATGCTCCTCTGCCCAGCCGTGGAGGATCTCGGTCAGCTCGTCGTACCGGTAGAACCGGTCGAACGCGACGTCAGGCATCGGCGGACTCTACGCCGAAAGCTCGGAGACGAGCGGGTCCGTGTCGAGCGGGTCGTATCCGATGCGAGCCGCGATCTCCTCGCTCGCCGGACGCGTCCCCTCGCTGAACAGCCCGCGGAGGAACTCCCCGGTCTGCTCGGAGCGCCACCAGTCCGGGCCGAACTCGTTCACCAGGTAGTGGCGGAGCTGCGCCGAGCGGATCCACGCGCGGAGGTAGTCGGCCGAGTAGAAGCCTGCATCCATGTCCGCGAGGTAGTTGTCCGGACGGTAGTAGACGCCGGTCGCCTCGCTGATCTTCTCCGAGTAGCCGTCGGGCGTGCCGCCGTCCTCGTTGAAGCGGCCCCAGAAGTCGAGCTCGAACCCGAGCTTGGCCGCGTAGCGCCGGTAGAGCAGCGCCTCGAGGAAGGTCGTCGCCTCGGCGTTTCGCTGCGCCTCCTCGTCCGAGAGCCCGAAGTACGCGGAATGCCAGCCGGCCTCGCGCGAGATCGCCTCGAGGATGAACGAGTAGATCTCGGTCAGCGCGTGGTCGCGCGAGAGGTTCCGGAACGTGTACGAGAGGTTCGGGTCGCAGCCCGCGTAGTGGAGCGCGTGCCCGGCCTCGTGCAGGAACGCCTGATAGTCGTGCAGCCCGCCCTGGGCGCGGGTGATGAGGTGGACGACCTCGGGCGCGTCGGCCGCGATCACACACGCGCGGGGCGACTTCTGCGGGCGATCGTCGAGGTCGAGCCGGATCCGGGAGTCGTTCGCGAGATCGAAGCCGAGCTTCGTCAGCGTGTCCATGCAGACCTCGACGGCGCGGTCCTTCGTGTAGGTCGCCTCGAGCGGCGAGAGTCGCCGCATGTAGGACACGTGGAACGCGGACGGCCGCTGTTCGCGCTCCTCGCCGAGCAGCCGTTCGAACCAGCGGTCGCGAAGGGTCGCGTATGCGTCCGAGCTCTCCTCGCTCGCCCGTCCCAGCCGTTCGGCGAGCGCGCGGAGCGAAATGCCCTTCTCCTCCTCGTTGCGCGCGACTGGATCGGCGATGCCGGAGAGCTCGCCGGCGAGGGCGTTCTCGTCGCGGATCAGGTCGGCGCGACCGTCGTTGAACTCGGCCGAGGCGTCGGCCTGGAGCTCGCCCAGCTCGTCGCGGTCGGCGTAGTCGGGCAGGACGGCCAGCTTCGCCTGGGCCGTCCGGAGCGGAAGGTCCTCGCCCTTGAACGTGACCCTCGCCGCGAGGATCGCGTTCTCGAGCTCGTCCTTGCGCTCCGAGAGCTCCTGGTCGGCGACGCCGGCTTCGCACTCGAGCCGCAGCCGGAAGATCCGCTCGTGCTCGTCGCCCTCCGCGCCCTCCTCGGCGGCGCGGAGAGCTTCGAGCTGTTCACGGTTGAAGAGGTCGGCGTACCGCGCGACGATCTCGGCGCGCTCGGAGATCTCCTTCTCGCCGACGCGGACCGCGCGAACTTCCTCGGCCCGTTCGAAGAGGTACTTCCGCAGGCGCTCCTCGTACTCCGCAGGGGTGCGAACCGTCGCAACGTTCACGGTTGGCAATGTACAGGGCCAACCCTGATATTGTCAACTATATTCTGCTGAGTGCTCGATGAGGCGCTCGACCGTCGCGCGGAAGACGTCGAGGTCGAACGGCTTGCGGATGAAGTCGTCGGCGCCCGCGTCGAGCGGCGGGTCGCTCACCGACGTGCCGCTCAGCAGGCAGATCGATGCATCCGGCTGCTTCGTCCGGATGACCGGCACGAGCTCGCGTCCGTCCCGGCTCCCGACGTGCAGGTCGAGCAGCACGAGGTTGACGTGCTCTTGCGTGAGCAGCTCGTCCGCGAGGTCGACCGTCGCGGCCTCGAGCACCCGGTAGTTCTCGAGCTCGAGGTTCACACGGCACAGCATGCGCAGCGCGGGGTCGTCCTCGACGACGAGAACCGTCGCCACCTCGTCCCCCGCAGGCCGCTGCGAGTTGATCGACATTCCCATACTTGTGTCGACCGCTAGACGGCTCCACGGTACTCCCCCTTGCGCCGGGGTGCAGAAAAAGGCCGCACTTTGCGAACATTTGACCGCCCGAGGCCGTACCTCGAACGAGCGATGCCCCGTTCTTCATCTGGATGGAGAACGAGAGGTCGGCAGAGTGGATCGAGACGTTCTTGCGGGTCTACCTCCGGAGGGCGGTCCCGACCCCTGGGTTCAGGCGCCGCGCGTGGCGCGAGTTCCAGCGCGCGCTCGACCCACTCGCTCCGCCTAAGCCGTTGGAATCGAGCCGGGCGTATCGACCGGTCGGCTCAGACGCGCACACGGATTGAATCCGTGCACGCTTAGGCCTCTCCCGCCCGGGCGCTCCTGAGCCGCTCGACCGTCCGCTCGCGGCCGAGCAACTCGATGCTCTCGAACAGGCCGGGCGAGACCTTCGAGCCGGTGACCGCGACGCGGATCGGCTGGAACGCCTCGCGCGGCTTGAGCTGGAGGCGCTCCGCGAGCCCGCGGAGGGACTGCTCGATCGAGTCGGCGGTGAACGGGTCGAGCTCGGCCAACGCCTGCTCCGCATGCTCGAGCACCGCGCCGTCGAGGAGCGCCCGGTCCGGCTCGACCTCGCGGAACAGAAAGCCGGCAAACCCTGGGAACTCGGCGAGCGTCGCGATCTTCTCCTGGACGAGCGGCGCTGCCTTGCGCACGAGCGTCTCGTCCCAGTCGTAGCCCTGCTCGCGCAGGAACCCGACGATCCGGTCCGCGTACGCGTCGGGTGCGAGCTCGCGCAGGTAGACGCCGTTCAACCAGTCGAGCTTCTGGAAGTCGAAGACCGCCGGGCTCGCGCCGACCCGCTCGAGCGCGAACCGCTCGACGAGCTCGTCGCGTGACATGACGGTCGTCTTGTCGTCGTAGCTCCAGCCGAGGAGCGCCAGGAAGTTGACGAGCGCCTCCGGGATGTAGCCCTGCTCGCGGAACTCCTCGACCGAGGTCGCGCCGTGGCGCTTCGAGAGCTTCTTCCCGTCGGGGCCGAGGATGTTCGCGAGGTGGCCGTACTCGGGAAGGGGCGCGCCGAGCGCCTCGAGGATCTGGATCTGCTTCGGCGTGTTCGAGATGTGGTCTTCGCCGCGGAGGACGTGCGTGATGCCGTCGAGCCAGTCCTCGATCGGCGAGGCGAAGTTGTAGGTCGGCCGCCCGTCGGCGCGCACGAGGACGAGGTCTTCGATCTTCTCGTTCGGCTGCTCGATGCGGCCGCGGATCAGGTCGTCCCAGCCGGTCGACCCTTCGTCCGGCATGCGCATGCGGATCGCGCCCTCGTCCTCGTAGGCCCTGTCTTCGGCGACGAGGCGCTGCGCCTCTTCGCGGCAGCGCTCCATGCGATCGAGCTGGAACGTCAGCTCGCCGTCCCAGTCGAGTCCGAGCCAGCGGAGCGACTCCTGGATCTGCTCGGTCGCGGTGTCGACCTCGCGGCTCGTGTCGGTGTTCTCGATGCGCAGCCGGAACTCGCCGCCTTCGTGCCGCGCGAACAGCCAGTTGAAGAGCGCGGTGTGGACGCCCCCGATGTGGAGGAAGCCGGTGGGGCTGGGCGCGAAGCGAACGACCGGTGGCATGCGCCGTATCGTAGGGGCGTGTTCATCGGCGCTCACGTTTCGTCGGCGGGCGGGATCCACACGGCGATCGAGCGGGCCGTGGAGATGCGCGCCGACTCGGTGCAGGTCTTCACGCAGAGCCCGCGCATGTGGCGGCCGACCAATCACCCGCCGGAGAACCTCGAACGCTTCAAGGAGCTGCGCGCGGAGGCCGGCATCGACGGCGTTCTCTGTCACGCGCTCTACCTGATCAACCTCGCGAATCCGAAGGACGACTTCTACGAGAAATCCGTGGCGGCTCTGTCGAACACGGTCGACGTCGGCTGCGCCATCGATGCGGACGGGGTCGTGTTCCACGTCGGCTCGCACCTGGGCGCCGGGATGGACGCCGGGTTGGAGCGGGTCGTGAAGGCGATGAAGAAGGTGCTCGACCGCTGCTCCGACACGACCTGGCTCCTGATGGAGAACTGCGCCGGCACCGGAGCCACGATCGGGCGCTCGATCGAGGAGCTGGCCGTGATCTTCGATCGGCTCGACGGCCATCCGCGGCTCGGCGTCTGTCTGGACTCGTGCCACCTGTACGCGTCCGGTTACGACGTGACGGACGAGGCGGCGCTCGACGCGGCCCTGGACGAGCTCGACAGCTCGATCGGACTCGACCGGCTCCGCGCGCTGCACGTGAACGACTCCGCTGCGCCACTCGGGTCGAATCGCGACCGGCACGCGAACATCGGCGACGGGCTGATGGGCCGGAAGCTCGGGGTGTTCCTGCGCAATCGCCGACTGCAGGGCCTGCCCGCGGCGCTCGAGGTCCCGGGCGAGAAGGGACACGGGCCGAACGCCGACGAGGTGCGCAAGGCGAAACGGCTGCACGCGGCGAAGCCGCGTGCGACGAGGGCGAAGCCGGGCCGCCGCAGATCGGGCGCCCGCCGAGCCAAGTCCTAAAACGCCAGTACTCCCGCGGGGGCCGGCCGCGGGCCTCCCTCCGTTTTCAGCCTATCCGGGAAAAGCGCGCGTGTCAGTCACGCAACAGTGCCGCCTTTGGCTCAACTGCGCGATAGACACCGCCTCTCTCGCCAGGGAACCTCCCGGTTCCCCCAAACCCCCTCCACTGGTCCGCTTCGCGGACAGAGCGCTTACGCGCTCGGACTGACCTGCGCGAAGATCCGGAAGCTCGGCTCGCCCAATGGGAGCTCGTGAAACTCCGGGTTGACGCACCCGAGGTCTTCCTCCCGGCCCTCGTAGCAGGCCTCCACCTCGACATGGCACATCGGAAGCGGCCGCCTGTTCGCCCGCACCGCGCCGAACTGGCCGCGCTGCTCGGCCTCGAGCATGAGCACGAGGTCGATCTCCACGTCGAACACCTTCTGCAGGCACCCGACGTAGGTCCGCCCCACCTCCTCGAACGAGTAGAGGAACGGACAGTCGCGCGCGACGCACGCCGACGGATAGACCACCTTGTCGCAATGAACACCGCAGCGCCTGCAACCGACCTCGTCCTGGGGATGGAGAGGGAGCCCTTGCGGAACGACCTCCAGGCGCCGCATCGTGCGGACATTTTCGGGGCGGACCCCCCGATCCGCAAGACTTGACAACCGCATTTGAAAATGCTTGGTCAGGCGGAGCCGAGGAGCCGGTCGGCGATGTTCAGGACGTCCATCTGCGTGAACGCCTGGTAGTCGGGCTCGGCCCCATCGGGGTTTTCGTCGGCCCTGAACCAGAGGGCCTGAACTGTCGTCATGCCGAGCTCGCCGGCGCCGCGCACGTCCTCGAACAGCCGGTCGCCGACGAAGAGCGACTCGTCCGCCGACGCGTCGAGCGCCGTCAACGCCCGCTCGAAGATGTCCGGGTGCGGCTTGCGCTTTCCGACCTCGGATGAAAACACCGCAACGTCGATCCTCTCCGCGATGCCCATCTGCTGGAGATCGCGGCGGAGCAGCCAGCCGGGGTCGAACGCGTTCGACACGAGCCCGAGCTTGAGACCGCGCGACCGCAGCGACTCGAGCATCGCGTGCGTCGTCGCGCCGAGCACGCGCGCCGGCTCCCAGGCGGAGTGCTCGGCCTCGAGAAAACGGTCGAGCTCCGGATCCGAGAGCTCGGCTCCGAAATGCTGGAGCGTCTCGCGGATCATCCCCGGATATTCGATCTCCTCGAGCGTCCCGGGCGCCCAGAACAGCGGCTCGAACTGCTCGCGAAAGTGCCTGAGGATGTCGTCTGCGGGAGCGAGGTCGTCCCTGCCGAGCGAGTCGAGCCCGGCCCGGAACGCGTCCGCCATCAGCTCCTCGTCGAACCGGAACTGCATGAGCGTGTCGCCCCAGTCGAAGAGAGCCGCGCGCAGCATCGCGATAACCTAGCCGTGTGGCGCGGAGAATCCTCTGGGGCTCCCTCGCCCTCGCGCCCCTCACGATCGCCGCGGATTTCCTCTTCGATCTCGGCGACGTGGAGCTCTTCGTCCTGGCCGCGCTGGCGCTCGTCCCGCTCGCCTGGCTGATCGGCGAGGCAACGGAGCACGCGGCGCACCACACCGGCCCCGGCATCGGCGGCTTCCTGAACGCGACGTTCGGCAACGCGCCCGAGCTGATCATCTCGCTGCTCGCGATCAACAAGGGGCTGACCGAGGTCGTGCGCGGCTCGCTCACGGGCAGCGTCGTCGGCAACGTCCTGCTCGTCCTCGGCTTCTCGCTGCTCGTGGGAACCGGAGACATGCGACTCGACCGCGAATCGAGCTTCGTGTGGCTCGGCCTGATCCTCGTCGCAACGGCCGGATTCACGATTCCCGCGATCCCGAGCTGGAACGGAAGCCCCACGCGTCACTCGCTCGCGGTGCTCTCGGTCCCGGTCGCGGTCGTTCTGCTCGTGCTCTACATCGGGGTCACGTGGTGGAAGCTCCGACGCCAGCGCGCGCAACACGAGGCTCCCGACGACGACGAGGGAGTCTGGGCCTTGAGGAGCTCGATTCTCGTGCTCGCCGCTGCAACGGTGGTCACCGCACTGATCGCGGAGATTCTCGTCGACACGATCGAGACGTTCGCGGACAAGGCGCACCTGTCGGACTTCTTCGTGGCGACCGTGATCGTGGCGATCGTCGGCAACGCCGCCGAGCACGGCGGTGCGGTCGTCGTCGCGCATCGCGGCAAGGTGCAGCTCGCCTCCGAGATCGCGCTTTCGTCCGGGGCTCAGGTCGCGGTCTTTCTCATCCCGGCGGTCGCGCTCCTCTCGTGGGCGATCAACCCGCTGGCGTTCGCCTTCAGGCCGGTCGAGATCGCCGCGCTCGCAGCGTCGGCGCTCGTCGTCGCGACGTTCTTCGTCGACCGCAAGTCGAGCCGCCGCGACGGCGCCGCGCTGATCCTGCTCTACGTCGTGGTCGCGGTAGCGTTCTTCATCGCCGGCAACCGCTGAGCGCCGAGCGCGCGGGGAATGGCCTCGATCGCCTGGTCGACGTCCTCGTCGCCGATCCCGAGATGCGTCACGGCGCGCAGCACGCCGGGCAGGAGCGTTCCCGACACGAGCACGCCCTCCGCCCTGAGCCGCTCCTTGGCGTCCTCCTCCTCGAGCCCCATCGCACCGACGTCGAGCTGGATGAAGTTCGTCTCCACGCGTTCGAGCTCGATCGCGACGCCCGCCTCGTGGAGCGACTCTGCGAGCCGCCGCGCGCGCGCATGGTCGTCCGCCAGCCGGTCGATGTTGTGATCGAGCGCGTAGACGCACGCCGCCGCGACGATTCCCGCCTGCCGCATGGCCCCGCCGAACTGATGCTTGAAGCGCCGCGCTCGCACCATCCGCTCCGCCGAGCCCGCGACGGTCGCGCCGAGCGGGCACCCGAGACCCTTCGAGAAGCAGATCGTGACCGTGTCCGCATGGCCCGCGATCGCCGACGGCTCCACGCCGCTCGCAACCGCGGCGTTGAAGAGCCGCGCGCCGTCGAGATGCAGGCTGAGGTCGAGCTCGCGACAGGTCTCGGCCATCGCCACGACGTCCCCGACCGGCCAGACGCGACCACCAGAGGCGTTGTGCGTGTTCTCGATCGCGACGATCTTCGTCGTCGGCACGTGGCCGAGGTCCCCTCTGCGCGCGGCGGCTCGCACCTGGTCGGTCGTGAAGCGCCCCGCAACCGAGGTCATCGGCCGCGTCACCAGACCCGCGAACACGGCCGGCCCGCCGAGCTCCGCGATGAGGATGTGCGACAGCTCCTCGGCGATCAGCTCGTCGCCCGGCTCGCCGAGGACGCGCAGCGCGATCTCGTTCGCCATCGTCGCGGTCGGGACGAACACCGCGTCTTCCTGCCCCAGGATCTCGGCCGCCCGCCGCTCGAGCTCGTTGACGGTGGGGTCCTCGCGGATCTGCTCGTCGCCGACGTCGGCGTTCGCGATCGCCTCGCGCATCGCCTGCGTCGGCTTCGTCGCCGTGTCGGAACGGAGGTCGATCATCGTCAGTTGCTCGCGGTGCTCGGGTACCGCTCCGTGACCACGAGCAGGTACGCGTACGTCTGCGTCTGGTAGCGCAGACAGTACAGCCCGAGCTGCTCCATCCCACGCGGCACGCGGCCGATGAAGATCGCCATCAGCCAGTTCAGGAAGCCGATGACCTGCATGACCTGGCCCAGCACCCAGGCGAGCACGAAGGCTGGGATCGCGAGCACGAACCGGAACCCGGTCACGAGCCTGCGCTGGTCGTCCGGCCCTTCGACTTGGAGGTCGACCTTGTAGCTCCGCTGATCCCCGTGGAACGGTGGATACGGATTCGCGAGGACCATGAGATACGAGTAGACGTAGACGTGGTAGCGGAGGAAGCGCACCAGCCAGCGGTGCGTGCGCTGCGGTGGTCGGCCCTTGATCAGCGTCACGATCCAGTTCGCGAACGCGACGTAGATCGCGACGTTCGCGTAGAGGAAGAGCCAGATCAGATGCGGGAGCACGAGGGCCCAGCGAACGAGGACGGTGAGGCGTGAGCGCTTCAGGTCGTCGTGGTCGATCAGCCGGACCGTGTGCGGGCGCGGGGGCTCGAACGGCGGCGGCCCTTCCGGCGGTTCCTCCGGCGGCGGTCTTGGCTCACTGACAACGTCTGTCATCGGTGGCCGATCCTAGCGTTGGCCCCCGCATAGGGGATAGACGGTTCCAGCCGTGTCACCGATCATGAGTCCGACCGCCAACCCAAGTGAGGGTGCATGAAACTTGCCGTCTCTCTGTGGCACCTGTTTCAAAAGGACCGCCTGTTCCGCTGGGCAACGTACGCCTCGATCGTCGTCCTCTGGTTCGCCATCGCCTGGGCGGACGTGCGTTTGCTGCTCGGGCTCGCGTTCGTCGCGATCGCGTACTTCTGGCTCCGCCGCCAGCGTGAAAAGCACGGCTGGCTGAGCGAGCCCGAAGTCGACGTCGACCTGCTCTAGGCGCCCTTCTGAGCCTCGAGCTGTCGGGGGCGGCCGCTGTCGTCCCCGGCCAGGTCGGGGTGATCCTCGAACAGGTAGCGGACGACCGCGCGCTTCGCGGCCTTGACCTCGTCCACGCGGCGGACAGGCCGGTGGTGCGGTGCTTCCTTCAGCACCTCGGGGCGCTCTGATGCGTCGCGGACGATCTCGAGCATGGCCTGGACGAACTCGTCCAGCGTCTCCTTCGCCTCGGTCTCGGTCGGCTCGATCATCAGCGCCTCCGGGACGATGAGCGGGAAGTAGACCGTCGGCGGATGGAAGTCGTAGTCCATGAGCCGCTTCGCGACGTCGAGCGCGGTGATCCCGTGCTGGCGTTTGAGCGTGCGCGCCGAAAGCACGAACTCGTGCATGCAGAGGCGGTCGAACGGTAGCTCGTACGCGTCTTTGAGGAGTGCGAGCAGGTAGTTCGCGTTGAGGACCGCGACCTCCGACATCTCGCGCAGGCGCGGCCCGTAGGAGCGGATGTACGCATACGAGCGGACGAAGACGCCGAACGGGCCTGCGAACCCGCGCACCTTGCCGATCGTCTTCGGGCGGTCGTGGTCGTAGCGGAAGGCGTCGCCGTCGCGCACGACCGCCGGCACGGGCAGGAACGGCTCGAGCTGGTCGCGGACCGCGATCGGGCCACCGCCGGGACCACCGCCGCCGTGCGGCTGCGAGAACGTCTTGTGCAGGTTGAAGTGGACGATGTCGAAGCCCATGTCGCCCGGCCGCGAGATGCCGCAGACGGCGTTCAGGTTCGCGCCGTCGTAGTACATGAGCGCGCCCGCGCCGTGAAAGATCCGCTCGATCTCCTCGATGTTCTCGTCGAAGAGCCCGAGCGTCGAGGGGTTCGTGAGCATCAACCCCGCGGTCTGCTCGTCGACCTTGGTGCGCAAATCGTCGATGTCGATGTTGCCGCGCGGATCGGTCTGGACGTGGGTCACTTCGTACCCGGCCATCGTCACGCTCGCAGGGTTGGTGCCGTGAGCGGTGTCCGGGATCACGACCTTGCGCCGCGTGTCGGCCTCGCCACGATCGGTGAAGTAGGCGCGCATGAGCATGAGCCCGGTCAGTTCGCCCTGCGAACCGGCCGCCGGCTGGAGCGAGACGGCGTGCAGGCCGGCGACTTCGGCCAGGATCTCCTGGAGGCGCCACATGATCTCGAGCGCTCCCTGCGCCCCATCCTCTTCCTGAAGCGGGTGCAAATCGCGGAAGCCAGGGAAGTTCACGACCCGCTCGTTCACCCGCGGGTTGTGCTTCATCGTGCAGGAGCCGAGCGGGTAGAAGCCGGTGTCGACGCCGAACGTGCGCGTCGAGAGGTGCGTGAAGTGACGCACGAGCTCCGGCTCGGAGAGCTCGGGCAGCCTCGGCGGCTGCTCGCGGCGGAGCTCGTTCGGGATGTCGGGCACCGGAAGCGTGCGCGGCGGCAGGCTCGACGCGCGCCTGCCCGCCTGAGACTTCTCGTAGAGCAGCTTCACCCGGCGAGCACCTCCGCTAAGCGGTCGATGTCGGCCTCGGTGCGCTTCTCCGTGACGCAGACGAGGAGCGCGTCTTCCAGCCCCGCGTAGTCGCGGCGAAGCGCGTAGCCCGGATGGACGCCCTGCGCGCGCGCCGCCCGGATCGCCTCGTCCGCGGGCCGTCCGATCTTGATGGCAAACTCCTTGAACGTTGCCCGATCAGCAAACACGAGTGGGCGCTCGAGTCGCTCTTTCGCATAGGCGGCGAGGGCCATGCAGCTCTCCCCCTGCTCCTTCAAGCCTTGAGGCCCGAGCCAAGCGAGGTGGGCGAGACCGGCCAGCGCCAGCAGCGTCTGGTTCGTGGTGATGTTCGAAGTCGCCTTCTCGCGCCGGATGTGCTGCTCGCGGGTCTGCAGGGTCAGGACATAGGCGCGCCGGCCTTCGACATCGGTCGTCTCACCGACGATCCGGCCGGGCATGCGCCGCACATACTCGGAGCGCGCGGCCATGAACCCGTAGTGCGGCCCGCCGTACGACTGGTAGTTGCCCGCCGCCTGGCCCTCGCCGATCGCGATCGCGCAGCCGTAGGCGCCCGGTGCCTCGAGCACGCCGAGGGAAACCGGGTCGATGTGGGCCACCGGGAGCGCACCCGCGTCGTTGGCGGCCGCCGCCAGGTCGGGCGCCGGCTCGAGGCAGCCGAAGAAGTTCGGCTGCTGGAAGATGACGCAGGCGGCGTCGCGGGCGGCCTCGCCGAGCTCGTCGGGATCGGTGACACCGTCGCGGTGCGGCACCTCGACCACCTCGAGCCCGAAGCCGGGCGCGTAGGTCTTCACGACCTGTCGGACCTGCGGGTTGAGCGTCTCCGCGAGCACGACTCGTGTGCGTCCCGTGACGTGCTTCGCGACGTAGCAGGCGTCCGCGGCGACCGTCGTGCCGTCGTAGCCGGAGGCGTTGGACACGTCCATTCCGGTCAGCTCGCAGATCGCGGTCTGGTACTCGAAGATCGCCTGCAGCACGCCCTGGCTCATTTCGGCCTGGTAGGGCGTGTAGCCGGTCAGGAGCTCCCCGCGCTGCATGACCGCGTCGACGACAGCGGGTACGTAGTGGTCGTAGATTCCGGCGCCGAGGAACGACAGCTCGCGTCCCGTGTCGACGTTCCGCGCGGCCAGCTCCTCGAGGTGCGAGACGATCTCCCACTCCGACAGGGGCGGCTCGAGCTCGAGCTCGCGATCGAACCGCATGCCCGCCGGAATGTCGCGGAAGAGCTCGTCGATCGACGAGACGCCGATCGTCGCGAGCATCTCCTCGCGGTCGCGGTCCGTCAGCGAGAGAAAGCTCACTGCTCGTCGACGAATGCTTTGTAGGCCGCAGCGTCGAGCAGATCGTCGACCTCGGATGCATCACCGAGCCGGATGCGCGCGAGCCAGCCCTCGCCGTACGGGTCCTCGTTCACGGTCTCCGGCTCTGCGACGACCTTCGGGTTGACCTCGAGCACGGTTCCCGACAGCGGCGAAATGAGATCCGAGACAGCCTTCACGGACTCGACCTCGCCGTAGGAGGCGCCTTTCGTCACCTCGGTCCCGTCCTCCGGTGGCTCGAAGTGGACGAGCTCGCCGAGCGAGTCCTGCGCGAACCAGGTGATCCCCAGCGTCGCCTCGTCGCCCTCGATCCGCGCCCAGTCGTGCTCGTTGTTGTAGCGAAGGTCGTCCGGATAGCTCTCGCCAGCTGGCACTACGCCTCCTTCTTGTAGATCGGCTTCTTGACCACCTCGGCCCGGCGGGGCCGTCCGCGCACGTCGATCGTCAGGGTCGTCCCGGGCGCTGCGAGCGTTGCGGGCACGTAGCCCATCCCGATCCCGCGGTCGAGCATCGGCGAGTGCGACCCCGACGTCACCTCGCCGCCTTCCGCGATCGCCATTCCCTGGCGCGGGATGCCCGCGTCCTGCATGACGAAGGCGACGAGCTTCTCAGCCGGCCCATCGGCCTTGATCCGGCGCAGCTCCTCGACGCCCGAGAACTCCGTGTCGAGCGCGCACACCCAGCCGAGCCCGGCCGAGATCGCGTCCGTGTCCGGCCCGATGTCGTTGCCGTGCAGCGGGTAGCAGACCTCGAGCCTCAGCGTGTCGCGCGCACCGAGGCCGCAGGGCGTGGCGCCGCGGTCGACCACCGCGTCCCAGAGAGCGACCGCGTCCTCGGTCATCACCATCAACTCGACGCCCTTCTCCCCCGTGTAGCCGGTGCGGTTGACCATGACCTCGATTCCCGCGACCTCGCCCATAGCCCAGGTGAACGGCGTCCCGTCCTCGAGGCCGAGCCGCTCGAGCGACCGCGGCCCCTGGACCGCGAGGAGGGCGAACTCGTCGGACTTGTCGCGCAGGTCCGTGCCGGCCCCCGAGCGGCTCATGATCCACTCGAAGTCCGGCTCGCGGTTCGACGCGTTGACGATGAGGATGAAGCGGCCCGACTCGACCCGGTAGACGATCAGGTCGTCGATGATCCCGCCGCGGTCGTTCGTCAGCAGCGTGTACTGGGCGCCGCCCTCCTCGACCTTGTCGATGTCGTTCGAGAGAAGCGCCTGGAGCGCGGCCGGCACCTTGGGCCCTTCGTACTCGAACCGGCCCATGTGCGAGACGTCGAACACGCCGCAGTCCTCGCGAACGGCGCGATGCTCCGGTATGACGCCTTCGTACTGGACGGGCATCTCCCAGCCGGCGAACGGCACCATGCGGGCGCCGAGCGCAACGTGGCGCTCGTACAGCGGTGTGCGGAGGAGGGTCTGCATCCAGGAGCGGATGCTAATGAAGGAGCCGTAAATGGGTCAGCCGCTCGGCGGAGCGGCTGACCGGTGCCACGGTGAGCCACTGAAGACTCACCGGGAGGGCACGCAGGTAGTACCTCCGCCGGAGGTTTTCTAAACCGTTAACGGTCCGGGCTCAGGCGTCGCGCAGGAACGATGGAACTTCGAGCACGTCCTCGGGCACCTCGAACGCACCCTCTTCACGCCTCGGCGGGCGCCGCTCGGCTCCCTCTTCCGCCGGACGCTCCTCGCGCCGGCGGCGCCGGTACCGCTCCGGGCCGAAGCCGGTCGCGATCACGGTCACGCGCACCTCGTCCTTCAGGTTCTGGTCGATGACCGCGCCGAAGATGACGTTCGCGTTCTGGTCGGCCGCGCCGGTCACGACCTCGGCCGCCTCGTTCACCTCGAACAGGCCCATGTCCGGCCCGCCGGTGACGTTGAGCAGGATCCCGGTCGCGCCTTCGATCGACGCCTCGAGCAACGGTGACGACACCGCCTGCCGGGCTGCCTCTCCGGCGCGGTTCTCGCCCGATGCGATACCGATGCCCATCAGCGCCGAGCCTGCGTCGCGCATGATCGTGCGCACGTCGGCGAAGTCGAGGTTGACGAGGCCGGGGATCGTGATCAGGTCGGTGATGCCCTGGACCCCCTGGCGCAGCACGTCGTCGGCCATCCGGAACGCGTCGACGATCGACGTGTCCTTGTCGACGACCTGGAGCAGCCGGTCGTTCTCGATCACGATCAACGTGTCGACGTTCTCGCGCAGGTCGCGGATCCCGAGCTCCGCCTGTTCCGCGCGCTTCCGTCCTTCGAACGAGAACGGCCGGGTGACGACGCCGACGGTGATCGCGCCGATCTCCTTGGCGATCTCGGCCACGGTCGGGGCGCCGCCCGTCCCGGTGCCGCCGCCCTCGCCCGCGGTCACGAAGACCATGTCCGCGCCCTTCAGCGCCTCTTTGAGCTCGTCGCGGCTCTCGTGTGCCGCAGCCCGTCCGACCTCCGGGTTCGCGCCGGCGCCGAGGCCGCGCGTCGACTCCGTCCCGAGCTGGAGCTTCACGTCGGCGTCGGTCATCAGGAGCGCCTGGGCGTCGGTGTTGACGGCGATGAACTCGCAGCCGGTCAGGCCGGCGTCGACCATGCGGTTGACGGCGTTCGAGCCGCCGCCGCCGACGCCGAGGACCTTCAGGACGGCAAGAAATTTCTGGGACGGATCGCGCATGCTCATGGAATCTCAGACCTCAACCTGTAGTGGAGCGTACGGCAGATGCCGGACGCAAGGCCGCCCCAGAGTACGTCGCTCGAACCCGCATGTCAACGCCATATCGTGCTCTAGACTCTAACCCTCAACCTTAGACTTGAGGTTATCGGACGACGGCCCTCTCGGGCACGCTGACGTCGACGTACTGCATCCCGGGGCCCGTTGCCTCGAGCACTCGCTCCGCGACCGCGAGCTGCAGTGCAAGGTCATCGGCGTCACCGAGCCGGACCTCCGTCCCCGACCGGAGGACGAGCGAAAGGTCACCGTCGGCGTACCGCGCCTCTCGCACGTGCGCGAAGATCGACGCGTCGGCGGAGAGCACTCCCCCGAGCAGGCGAGCCGGCCGAAGCGCATCCTCCGCGCTCAGCAGCTCACCGACGCTCGGCACCGGTTCCTCCGCCAGCCAGATGCGCGGGAGGCTCGACTCCCGCGCATCGCCGACCGACTCGAGGACGCGGCCGCGCTCGGTGACGATCCACGCCTGGGAGCCGCGCCTGAGGACCGCGACCGGGCGCTCCGCCGAGACGACGATCTTGGCGGTGTGCGGAAAGGCACGGTCGTACGACACGAGGCTGACGTCGCGCAATGGGGCCAGACGCTGGTCGATGTCGGCCGCGCTCAGCCCGAGGAGGCTCGTTCCGTCGAGCGGAGCGAGTGCAGTATCGACCCGTTGGATGACCGAGGGCCGCGCGCCGGTGACTTCGATCCGCTGGACGGCGAACATCGACGTTTCCCTGGCGGCGAAGTAGACGCCGACGACCGCGGCCACGGCCGCGAACGCGACGAGCAGCGAACGGCCCGTGGGCAACGGGAGCGAGAGCGGGACCGCCCCGCTCGGCAGCGGGAGCACAGCGGTACGCGAAGCAGGCTTGCGAGACGCAGGCACCCAGCCGAGTTCGGCGCGCGGGCCGGAAGCCCTACAGGGTCTCGCCGGCCGGCGGCAGCTCGAGCGTGCCGACGAGTCGAACCTCGTGCACGAGCTCGACGCCGAACGCCTCGAGCGCGCGCCTGCGGGCCTCGGCCATCAGCGCGAGCGCGTCCGCCGCCCGCGCCTCTCCCGCGTTCTCGATGAAGTTGCCGTGACGCGGCGAGATCTGTGCACCGCCGATCCGGTGGCCCTTGAGGCCGACCGCCTCGAGCATGCGACCCGCGGAGAGCTCGTGCTCGGGATTCTTGAACACGCTGCCGAAGGTGCGCTTGTTCGTCGGCTGGGCAGCCTTGCGCTGCGCCTGCAATTCGGCGACCGTCGCCTTGATCTCGTCGGGTGGCTTCGGGACGAGCCGAAACTCCGCCTGCGCCACCACCTCGCCCGCGCCGAGCGCCGATCGGCGGTACTCGAGCCCGAGCTCGTCCGGCGTCCTCCAGCCCGAGCCCTCTGCGGACACGACGAGGGCTCGTTCGAGGATCCCGCGCCAGTCGCCGCCGTACGCGCCCGCGTTCATCCGCACGCCGCCGCCGACAGTGCCCGGAATCGCGCATGCAAACTCGAAGCCGCCAAGCCCTGCCGCGCGTGTGCGGTGCAGGCACACGGCGTTCGCAGCGCCCCCGCCCGCGACGAGCAGGCCGTCTTGCGTCTCGGCCGCGGCCAGCGTCCCCTCGAGCCGGAGCACGAGCGCAGCGACGCCATCGTCTGCGACGAGCACGTTCGAGCCGAGCCCGATCGTGAAGACGTCGAGCCCCTCGGCGGCGGCCCAGCGAAGCGCTTCCTCGAGCTCCGCGACGCTCTGGGGCCGCGCGAAGTGGCGTGCCGGCCCGCCGATGCCCACCGTCGTCAACCGTCCGAGCGGGACGTCGTGCTCGATGTTCACGCGAGCTCCGCGAGCAGGATCGGGACCGCGTCGTCGACGTCTCCGGCGCCCATCGTGAGGACGACGTCGCCGCTCCGCGCGCGCCGGGCGAGGAAACGTGCTCCCTCGTCGACGCTCGGAGTCCAGCCGACGGTCATCCCCGGGCGTGCCTCGGCCGCGGCGTCGACGACGAGCTTCCCGCTCACGCCCTCGATCGGCTCTTCCCGGGCACGGTAGATCTCCGTCACCGCCGCGACGTCCGCCGCCGTGAGCGCAGCGCCGAGCTCGCGGGCGAGGTGACGCGTGCGCGAGTACAGGTGCGGCTGGAAGAGAACGAGCACGCGATGGCCGTTCCGGACGGCCTCGATCGTCGCGCGGATCTCGGCCGGGTGGTGCGCGTAGTCGTCGAGCACGCGCACGCCTCCGGCTTCGCCGCGGAGCTCGAGCCGCCGGCCCGCACCGGCGAATTCGGCGAGATGCCTGATCGCGACCTCGCGGCCGACGCCCACCAGCTCGAGCGCGGCGAGAGCAGCGGCCGCGTTCCGCCTGTTGTGCTCCCCCGGCACCGCCAGCTCGAACTCGACCGGCTCGAGCTCGTCCGCGCGCACGACGTCCGGCACCTCGGCGAGCCAGTGCTCGAACAGCTCCGCGACCTCGGCGCGCGATGCGAACTCGGAGTGGTGGTCGAGATCGACGTTCGTCACGACCGCGATCTTCGGCCGCAGCAGCTCGATCGTCCGGTCGGACTCGTCGCCCTCGACGACGAGCCAGCCTTCTCCGGCGTGCGCGTTCCCGCCGAGCTGCGGAATCTCGCCGCCGATCAGAAACGACGGGTCGCGATTCGCCCGGTCGAGGACGAACGCGATCATCCCGGCCGTCGTCGTCTTGCCGTGCGCGCCGGAGACGACGATCGAGTCCTGGAGGGACACGAGCTCCGCGAGAAACTCGGCTCGGCTCTTCGGGACCGGTCCCAGGGACTGTCCCTCGGACATGTACGCGGTGGACACGACTGTCTCGTAGCCGTCCGGAGCGGGCGCGATCTGGTCAGAGACGGTGACCGGGATCTCGGCGGCCCGTACATGAGCAAGATACGGCGTTTCGTGGCGGTCCCAGCCGCCGACCTCCGCGCCCCATGCCTTCGCGAGCACCGCGTAGCCGGACAGCCCCGCGCCGCCGATGCCGACGAACCACAGGCGCCGTCCCTCAAGTCGCAAGCTGAATCAGGCCCTCCGCGATCTCCTCGGCAGCGTCCGGCTTCGCGACTCGTTTCATGGCGTCCCCCATCTCCGTGAGCCGTTCCGGGTCGCCGATCAGCGACCGCGCGAGGTCGGCGACGCGGCCGAGCTCGGTCTCGGGGATCGTGATCGCCCCGCCCGCGCGCTCGAAGAAGCGCGCGTTCTTCGCCTGGTGATCGGCGGTCGCGAACGGGTACGGAACGAGAATCGCCGGCTTCCCGGCCGCGGCCACCTCCCACACCGCGCCGCCCGCGCGCGCGACAACGAGGTCCGACGCCCCGAGCGCAGCGCCGAACTCGTTCGTGAACGGAACGAGGCGGTAGTCGTTGCGATGGACGCGGGAGCGCAGCCACTCGAAGTCGCGGTCGCCGCAGAGGTGCAGGACCGCAGGGCCCGCCTCGCCGAAGGCCTCGACGATCTCGTCGTTCAGGCTCTTGGCGCCCTGGCTGCCGCCGAAGACGAGCAGCACACGCGCCCGTGGGGGCAGGTCGAACGTGCGGCGGCCCTCGGCCCGCGAGGTCGGATGGTTCTGCGTAGGAATCGGGCGCCCGGTGACGCGGTACTTCGGCCGCTCGCGCCCCTCGATCGGGAACGCGAGGAAGACGCGCTCGGCGAACGGCGCCGCGAGGCGGTTGGCGAGCCCGAGGTGAGCGTCGGCCTCCATCAGGGCGGCGGGAATCGCGAGCCGCGACGCGGCGTAGACCATCGGCCCGGCCACGTAGCCCCCGCCGCCGAGCACGACATCGGGCTCGCGCGCGCGCAGAATCCGCTTGCAGGCCTTCGGCGCACGCATCGCCTTCCCGACCGCACGCACCTGAGCAGGCCCGGGCCGGCGAGGCAGCCCCGAGACCTGGAACGTGTCGAGCTCGAAGCCCGCCTCAGGAACGAGCCGCGCCTCGGCGCGATCCGGCGACCCGGCGAACGTCACCGTGACTCCCCGCGCGACGAGCGCCTCCGCGACGGCGAGCGACGGCAGCACGTGGCCGGCGGTCCCGCCCGCTGCGATCAGGCACTTGAGCGCTCTTCGCTCCGCCATGTCCCGCGATGTTAAGGAGCACGCCGAC
>Ga0207674_10000588_pt1 | contig 47795 bp, 15 predicted proteins | sample KBSCornC72_FD_184303 | JGI IMG/M metagenome (GOLD analysis project Ga0207674, IMG submission 184303) | Corn rhizosphere microbial communities from Kellogg Biological Station, Michigan, USA - KBS Corn C7-2 (SPAdes) (version 2) | ecosystem: Host-associated > Plants > Roots > Rhizosphere > Soil ... | reverse complement strand
CATGCTGCCCGAGGGCAATTGGATCACGCGGGCACCGTCGCTGCGGCGCAAGGCGATCCTGCTCGCCAAGGTCCAGGACGAGGCCGGCCACGGGCTCTATCTCTATTGCGCGGCGGAGACGCTCGGCACGAGCCGCGAGCAAATGATCGAGGCGCTGCACTCGGGCAAAGCCAAATATTCGACCATCTTCAACTACCCGAGCCTGACCTGGGCCGACATCGGCGCGATCGGCTGGCTGGTCGACGGCGCCGCGATCATGAACCAGGTGCCGCTGCAGCGGACGTCCTACGGGCCCTACGCCCGGGCGATGGTCCGCGTGTGCAAGGAGGAGAGCTTCCACCAGCGCCAGGGCTATGAGATCATGATCGCGCTGGCCAACGGCACGGCCGAGCAGAAGCGCATGGCACAGGACGCCCTCAACCGCTGGTGGTGGCCGAGCCTGATGATGTTCGGCCCGCCCGACGACAATTCACCCAATACCGCGCAGTCGATGCGCTGGCGGATCAAGCGCGAGACCAATGACGAGCTTCGCCAGAAGTTCGTCGACATCACCGTGCCGCAGGCCGACTTCCTCGGGCTGACCGTCCCCGACCCGGCGCTCAAGTGGAACGCGGAGAAGGGCGGTCACGACTTCGGCGAGATCGACTGGGAGGAATTCTACGCGGTGGTGCGCGGCGAAGGCCCGGTCGCCAAGGAACGCATGAAGGCCCGGCGCGAGGCCTGGGACAACGGCGCCTGGGTGCGCGAGGCCGCGGTCGCCCATGAGGCGAAGCGCAGGACGAGGAAGGCGGCGTGAGCAGTGACTGGCCGCTCTGGGAAGTCTTCGTCCGCAGCAAGGGCGGCCTGGCGCATCGCCACGTTGGCAGCGTTCATGCTCCTGACGCGGAGCTCGCGCTGCGCCATGCACGCGACACCTACACGCGGCGTCTCGAAGGGGTGAGCCTGTGGGTCGTGCCGTCGGCCGAGATCGTCGCCTCCGACCCTGACGAAGCGGGCGAGCTGTTCGAGCCGGCGGAAAGCAAGATCTACCGTCACCCGACCTTCTACGACATCCCGGACGAGGTGAAGCACATATGATCGCATTTTTCCTCCCCGGCCTTTGCCGGGGAGGGGAACCAGCGAAGCTGGTGGAGGGGTAAATGGCGCCGAGTCAGGACCCCTCCACCATCCGCTCTTCGGCGGATGGTTCCCCTCCCCACGAAATCGTGGGGAGGAAAACGGACCCGCGCACCGAATATCTGCTGCGTTTGGGCGATGACTCCCTGGTCCTCGGCCAGCGCCTGTCCGAATGGTGCGGGCACGGGCCGGTGCTCGAGGTCGATATCAGCCTCGCCAACCTCGCGCTCGACCTGGTCGGCCAGGCGACCCTGTTGCTCAACGAGGCCGGCGACGGCGACCGGCTCGCCTTCCATCGCGACGTGCTCGACTTCAAGAACTGCCTGCTGGTCGAGCAGCCCAACGGCGACTTCGCCCAGACCATCGCGCGACATCTGCTCTACACCACCTGGCAGCACATGCTGCTGCAGCGGCTGGCCCAGTCCAGCGACCAGTTCCTGCGCGAGTTCGCGACCAAGGCGGTCAAGGAGGTCGCCTATCACCGCGAGCTCGCGAGCGAATGGACGATCCGCCTCGGCGACGGCACCGAGGAGAGCGCGCGGCGCATGGCCGAGGGACTCGACTGGATGTGGCGGTTCGTGCCCGAGCTGTTCGAGGTCGACGAGACGCTGGAGCTGTCGATCACTCCCGGAATCGCGATCGATGCGAGGGGCTTCGAGGTCGATTATCGCGCGGCGATCGGCGCTGTCCTGAGTGAAGCGAAGCTCGCGACTCCGCAGGACCAGCGGCCGATCCTCGGCGGTCGGCGCGGGCACCACAGCGAGCATCTCGGCCACTTGCTCGCCGCGATGCAGTTCCTGCCGCGCACCTATCCCGACGCGACCTGGTGATGTCGGTTCACTTCCACGCTCTCAAGGTGGCTGAGATCGTCCCCGAGACTGCCGAGGCCAATTCGATCCGCTTCGTGATTCCGCCGGAACTGCGCGAGGCATTCGCCTTCCGGGCGGGCCAGCATCTGACGTTGCGCGCGACCATCGACGGCGCGGAGGTGCGACGCAATTACTCGCTATGCACCGCGCCGGCCGAGGGCGACTGGATGGTCACCGTCAAGCGGATCGGCGGCGGTCTGTTCTCCAACTGGGTCGGCGACCGCTTGAAGGCCGGCGACACGATCGACGTGATGGTGCCGCACGGCAGCTTCACCACCGAGTTCGACCCCGGCGCCAGGCGGCACCTGGTCGGAATCGCCGGCGGGTCGGGCATCACGCCGGTGATCTCGCTGGTCCGCACCGTGCTCCGGGAGGAGCCGAACAGCCGCTTCACCCTGCTTTACGGCAACCGCGACAGCAGCTCGGTCATCTTCCTCGAGGCGCTCGCGGCGTTGAAGGACAAATATCTCGGCCGGTTCGAAATCTACCATTTCCTCGACGCCGAGGAGCAGGACATCGAGCTGTTCAACGGGATGCTCGATCGGGTCCGGCTCGAGGAGGCGATCCCGGCGCTGGTGCCCGACGCGGCTGAGGTCGACGGCTGGTTCATCTGCGGCCCCGGCCCGATGATGGACGCCGCCGAAGGCGCGCTGCTCGACCGCAACGTCGCCAGGGACCGGATCCACATCGAGCGCTTCACCGCCGACCGCCCGCCGGGGGAGGTAACCCGCGAGATTGCCGAGCTGCAGACCAAGGCGGAAGGCGTGACCGTGGCCGTCACCCTCGACGGCCGGACGCGCAAAGTGCCGTTCACCGCCGGCAACATCCTCGACAGCGCCCGCGCGTCCGGGCTCCCGGCGCCGTTCGCGTGCAAGGCAGGCGTGTGCGCGACCTGCCGGGCCAAGGTGACCCGGGGCAAGGTCGAGATGGCCGCGCGCTACGGTCTCACCGACGAAGAGGTCGCCGACGGCTATGTGCTGACCTGCCAGTCGGTCCCCTTGGGCGACGGGGTTGCGGTGGATTACGATGCATAACCCGTCCCTGGCAGGGAGGGGACACAGGGGTGGGTTGAACGCCAGTCCAACTTGCTTTGCTCGCACCCATCCCCAACCCCTCCCTTGGACGGAGGGGAGTCATGCGCTAATCGCGCATCCATGCTGACCCGGACCGACGCGAAGGCCAGAGGTTTGGCCGATCTGCCGCCCGTCGAGAGCGATTCGCTGCTGAAGCTGATCGCGCTCGCGAACGCCGACCCACGGCCCGACAAGATCGACGTCGGGGTCGGGGTGTTCCGCGACGCCGTCGGCAACACGCCGATCCTGAAGGTCATGAAGGAGGCCGAGCAGCGGCTCGTCGATACCCAGGAGAGCAAGTCGTATCTCGGCAGCGCCGGCGACAAGCGCTTTGCCGAATTGCTCCGGCCAATCCTCCTGGGCGAGCACGCCGAGGATGAGCGGATCGCTGGCCTTCAGACGCCCGGCGGCTGCGGCGCGCTGCGGCTGGGTTTCGAGCTGATCGCGACCGCCAATCCCGGCGCGCGCGTGCTGGTCGGCACTCCGACCTGGCCCAACCATCCGCCGATCATCGGCGCGGTCCGGCTCGAGCAGGTCGATTACCCTTATTACGAGATCGGGCAGGGCGCGATCCGCTTCGAAGACATGCTCGAGGCCCTGGCACGCGGCGAGCCGGGCGACGTCGCGCTTCTCCACGGCTGTTGTCACAACCCGACGGGCGCCGACCTCAATCCGGTCCAGTGGGCCGAAGTCGCCGACGTCTGCCGCGAGCGGGGCCTGATCCCGCTGGTCGATATTGCTTACCAGGGCTTCGGCCAGGGGCTCGACGAGGATGCGGCTGGGCTGCGCGGGATCCTGTCGCAATGCGACGAGGTGATCGTCGCCCAGAGCTGCGACAAGAATTTCAGCGTCTACCGCGATCGCGTCGGCTGCCTGTTCGTCAAGACCGGATCGGCGACCGCGACCGCGGCCGCGATGGGCCACGTCTTCCAGCGCGCTCGCGAGATGTGGTCGATGCCGCCCGACCATGGCGCGGCCGCGGCGCGGATCATCCTCGACGATCCGGAGCTGCGCGCGCGGTGGCTGGTCGAGCTCACGGGCATGCGCGACCGGATCAACGCGGTCCGTCAACGGATCGCGTCGGCCGATCCGCGGCTGGCCTTCATCGGCCGGCAATACGGCATGTTCTCGATGCTCCCGCTGAGCGTCGAACAGGTGCTCAAGCTGCGCGAAGACCACGGCATCTACATGGCCGACAGCGGGCGCTTCAACGTGGTCGGCCTCGGCGATCATGAGATCGACCGATTTATCGCCGCCGTGGTCGGGGCGCTGGACGCCTGACCATGGCCGATCGCGACCCGGGCAAGGTGTCCGCCGTGGACTGGCGCGAGGTCGCGAGGCTGGTCCTGACCAGCCGCGAGCTGGACCGGATCGAGGAGCAGGAGCTCGTTCCGGCCAAGAAGGTGCTCTACCAATTTTCCGCGCGCGGCCATGACCTGGCGCAGGTGCTGCTCGGGCTGCAGCTCAAGGACGGGGACGGGGTGTTCGGCTATTACCGGTCGCGGCCGCTGCTGCTGTCGCTCGGGGTGCCGCTGGCCGACGTGCTCGGCTCGGGCATGGGCCTCGCCGGGGGCTATTCCGACGGCCGCGACATCGGCGTCGTGTTCAACTACCCCAATCCCGGCGGCGCCCATGCGCTGCCGATGTGCGGCGGGGTCGGCGCGCAATATACTCCGGCGGCGGGCTGGGCGCAGGCGATCGCCTACAAGCAGGCGGTGCTGGCCGATGGGCCCGGCGACGCCATCGCGCTGGTGCTCGGCGGCGATGCGAGCTGCGCGACGGGGGGATTTTGGTCCGCTCTAACAATTGCCACGACACAACAATTGCCACTGTTGATCTATATCGAGGACAATGGCTACGGGATCTCGGTTCCCTCGCAATATCAAACACCTGGCAAGGATATCGCGGCCAATCTCGCGAGCTTCGCGGGCCTGACCATCTTCAACGGCGACGGGACCGATCCGGCCGAGGCGGCAAAGCTGGTTCACGACGCCGTCAGCCACGTTCGGACCAAGCACGCGCCCGTCCTCCTTCGCCTGACGGTGCCGCGGCTCGAGGGCCACAGCGCGCAGGACACGCAGGCCTATAAGTCCGAAGCGGAGATCGCGGCCGAGTGGGCGCGCGATCCGCTGCCGAGGCTCAAGGCCCATGCCGCCCAGCTGCAGGTTGGCGACGAACAATGGTCGAGCCTCGAGCGGGAGGTCGCGTGGCAGGTCCAGGCCGCGGTCGCCGAAGCCGAGGCGCGCGGCATCGCCACGCCGGAAACGGTGACCAGCAAGGTCTTCTTCGACGGTGAGCTGCAGCAGGTCGGGGGGTTGTGGAACAGCGGCTATTTCCCGCCGCCATCGACCGATGCACCGCGCCCCGAAGGCCAGCGCATCAACATGGTCACCGCGATTCGCCGGGTGCTCGAGCAGGAGCTCGAGGCGAACCCGCGCCTGCTCGTGTTCGGCGAGGACGTCGGGCCCAAGGGCGGAGTCCATGCCGTGACCCTGGGGATGCAGGAGAAATTCGGCCACGACCGCGTGTTCGACACCAGCCTCAATGAAGAGGGCATCGTCGGCCGCGCCGTGGGCATGGCGCTCGCCGGCCTGATGCCGGTGCCCGAGATCCAGTTCCGCAAATATGCCGAGCCGGCGAGCGAGCAGATCCACGATTGCGGGACGATGCGCTGGCGCACGCACAACCGGTTCGCCGCGCCGATGGTGCTGCGCGTGCCCGGCGGCTTCTTCAAGTGCGGCGACCCGTGGCATTCGATGACCAACGAGGTCGAGTTCGTCCACAATCCCGGCTGGAAAGTCGCGGTGCCGTCGAACGCCGAGGACGCGGTCGGCCTGCTCCGCGAAAGCCTGCGCGGCAACGACCCGGTGCTGTTCTTCGAGCATCGCGCGATGCTCGACGACAGCTGGGCGCGACGGCCGTGGCCGGGCGACGATTATGTGCTGCCGTTCGGCCGGGCGAAGAAGACGCGAGAGGGCGACGCGATCACCATCGTCACCTGGGGCGCGATGGTCCCGCGCTGCGAAGCCGCCGCCGACGGGGTGAGCGCCGACGTCATCGACCTGCGCACGCTGCAGCCGTGGGACCGGGAGATGGTGCTGGACAGCGTTCGCCGGACTCGCCGCTGCCTGATCGTCCACGAGGATCTGCGCACCGGCGGCTTCGGCGCGGAAATCGCCGCCGTGGTCGCCGATGAGGCGTTTCTCGACCTCGACGCGCCGGTGGCCCGGGTGACCATGCCCGACATCCCGAGCCCGCATCATCCGAAGCTGATGGAATGGGCGCTGCCCTCGGTCGAACGGATCCGCGCCGAAATCGAGCGGCTGGTGGGGTTCTGAGGTGATCGACGTCCGCGTTCCCGATGAGCAGGAAGGCACCAAGGCGGTGGTCCGCGCCTGGCTGCGGCAGGTTGGCGACCTGGTGTTTGAGAACGAGCCGCTGGTCGAGCTCGAGACCGACAAAGTGACGCAGGAGGTACCGGCGCCGGCGGCGGGGGTGCTGGCCGAGATCGTGCTCGACACGGACGCGGAAGCGGTGCCCGGCGCGCTGCTGGCGCGGATTTCGACTGAGGAAGAAGCGCTTGCCGGTTCCCCGGCGAAGGCCGGGGCCCAGGACGCGGAGCGTGCAATTCCGTCGTCTCCGGACCAAGCGCCTGCCGGCGCTCCTGGACCCCGGCCTTCGCCGGGGAACGGAGAAACGCGCCTCAGCCCCTCGGTCCGCCGCGCCTGCCTGCAGCACGGCATCGACCCCGCCCGCATCCAGGGCACCGGGCGCAACGGTCGGGTGACCCGCGAGGACGTCGACCGTGCAGTCGCCGCCGCGACCGTGGTCAGCGTCGGCGAGCCGGCGACCGCGCAGCCGCGACGCTTTGCGCCGCACGACATTCCGCACGACCGGATGCGGCTGGCGATCGCCGAGAACATGGCCCGGGCGGTCGCCGAGCAGCCCCACGTCACGGCCGTGTTCGAGGCCGATTTCACCGCCGTCGCGGCGCACAAGACGGCGCTGGCAGCGAAGGGCGTGAAGCTCAGCTACACCGCCTACATCGTCAAGGCGGCAGCCGAGGCGATGGCGGCCGCACCGGCGATCAACGGGCGGTGGGAAGCCGATCGCATCGCTGTCTCGCCGACGATCGACATCGGCGTTGGCACCGCGCTTGGCGAGAAGGGCTTGGTCGTGCCGGTGGTGAAGGACGCCGGATCGCTGAAGCTCGAGCAGATCGGCGCGAAGCTCGACGAGCTGACCCGCAAGGCCCGCGATGGCAAGCTCGACCGCTCCGACGTGTCGGGCGGAAGCTTCACCATCTCCAACCACGGAGTCTCGGGGTCGCTGCTCGCCGCGCCGATCATCCTCCACCAGGGCCAGGCCGCGATCCTCGGCGTCGGCAAGCTTGAAAAGCGGGTCGTCGTGCGCACCGTCAACGGCCGCGACGCGATGCTGATTCATCCGATGGCCTATGTCACGCTGACCATCGACCATCGCGTCGTCGACGGCCACCAGACCAACGCTTGGCTGACCCGGTTCGTCGAGGTGCTGGAGAGCTGGCCGGCGGCCTAGACCTCGATCACCGTATAGGGTTTGCCGAATAGCGGCCGCAGCACGAATTGCGCGACATTGTAGACCGGCTTGCCGAGCGGGGTCTTGCCTTCGTACTTGCCGTGATGGGCGTGGCCGTGGACCACCGCTCGCACGTGGTCGAAGCGATCGATCGCGTCGGCCAGCCGCTGCGACCCGAGATATTGGAAAATCTCGACCGGCTCGCCGTCCAGCGTCTCGACCGTCGGCGAATAATGAAGCACGGCGACGCTCCGCTCGGTGCGGATCGTCCGCAGCGCATTTTCGAGCTTGCGCGCTTCGTTCAGCGCTTCGTCGACGAACGCTTTGGCGATGGGCTCGCCGAACGGCGCCAGCTCGCCGCGCCCGTAGCCGCCCATGAAGCCTTTGACGCCGGCAAAGCCAACGCCGTCGATCTCGGTCGCTTGCTCGTCGAGCACCGTCATCCCGGCCTCGTGCAAGATGCGCGCAACCTCCTCCGGCTGGCCGCATTCGTAATCGTGATTGCCGAGCACGCCGAGCACCGGAATCGAGCAGGCGCGGAGGTCCTCGGCGAGGATTTGCGCTTCGGTTGACTTGCCGAAGTTGGTGAGGTCGCCGCACAGCACCAGCACGTCGGCTACGCTCGAGATCTCGGTGAACAGCTCGCGATAGGGCGCGACACTCTCCTCCATCACATGAAGGTCGCCGATCGCCGCAACTCTGAGCTTCTTGTCAGTCCGCGGCATATTGCTCTTCGAGATTGCCGACGGCTTCAGAGAAGCCCCATTGCTCGACGTCGATCGCATAATCGCGCGGGGAGAAGATGCGCCCGCGGCACACTTCCTTGCCGGGCGGCTTGACCATCATCTGGTCGGTCAGCCGGTCGAGCAGCTCCTCCATCAGCCAGCGCGGCACGCGGTGGCGTTCGCTCGGGTAGATGAAGCGGAAGTTGAGCAGCGCCATCAGCAGCACTTCCCAATAGAGCTCCATGTGCGACAGCAGCATCTTCCAGTCGATCCGGTCGTGGCACTTCAGGATCATGTGGGTGACGTCGGCGCCGTCGTAGCGATGATGGTCCTGGACGAAGATCTTCGACCAGATGAACTGCGTCGGCGGGACCAGCTTGACCCGCGCCCCGAACAGCTCGCTTTCGGGCGCGTCGACGAACCAGTCGTCGGTGACGTGGGTCGTCACCGTCGGCATGTTGGTGATGACGTCGACGAACAGCTCGTCGCGGGTGATGCGGTTGAGCCAGCGCTCGTCGACCGTCTCCACGGCGAAGCCACGGTCGCGGAAATAGGACAAGAGCTTGAGCGCATCGCCGGCCTTGGCGAAGACGTCGACGTCCTTGGTCGGCCGGTCGATCCCGGTGTAGCTCGCCAGCGCATAGGTGCCCGAGACGAGGAACGGGATGCGCGACCGCGCCATCAGTTGCAGCACTTCGGAATAGAAGGCTTCGGCCGCGGGCGGCGGCTGGATCAGGGAGCGGTTGGGCGTGCGCGCTTGGGTAGCCATGCGGCGCCTCAACGGGAGGCGGCAGCGGCCGGTTCCGTCGCGGACCGACGCTGACCCGTCGGCCCCTCTCCTAACGCTTTGCAATGTCAGCATTTCACCTCGGACACCCGGCGCGGTCGTGATAGCTTTCCCGCGTGGGACTGAGGGGAGTTCGTAAAATGGACAGCACATTCGGCAACTGGCGGAACGCCATCGTCGGCGTCGGGCTCACCGTCGTCGTTGTTGGCGGGGCGCTCGCGCTGGCCTTGATGTCATAGGGACGTCCGGCCGTTCCGCCGGGCGCTCGGAGCTAATCCGCCGGCGAGGCGCTGATTAACTTGCTGGTGGATTGGCGCGTAGGATTTTCGTACTTCCATGCCGTCACACCGGGGGTGGCGCGTATGGTTCAGTATCGCTTGTACTTCATCGACCGGTTCAGCGGTCACATCGAAACCAGTCGCGAATTCCACGCGGACGATGATGCGGCCGCGGTCCAGTTCGCGTCCGAACTGCACACCGGCCAGCCGATGGAGCTCTGGTCGCGCGACCGCAAGGTCAGGCGCTGGGAGGCGAGCTAGCCGGCCCGCGCCTTGCGGTACGTCACCAGCTGCGGGTTGAGGCGCTTCAGCAGGTCGTGCCGGATCTGGTGGCCGCTAAGGTGCGAATGGACATTGAGATAGCCCTCGCGCATCAGCTTGCGCTTCACTTCCTCGACTGAGCCGGACTCGGGGGCGAGCTGGTACGCCCGCTCGATAATATTCACGCCGATCACACTCCGGATTCTACCCCGTGACGGGTACGCAACAACAACATGGAACAGGTTTCGGGAGAAAAAGTTGCGCGAATGCTCCGCGTCCCGGTCCGGTTCGGACCGGTCGGGCGCCAGTTACTGTCCCTCCGCCACCTAATTTCGGGCAATACAAACGGTTGCGCTTCAGTCGTTTACTCGTCATTTGAGTCGGGCAGCGATTTGCGCGCGCAACGGGGCCCATCGGCTTGCTCGGCGGTGGGAACGGGGGATTTGTGTGACTGCAGACGATTCGCCGGTCGGCGACCAGGCGCCCGAGCAACCCGCGCAGCAGCGGTTCGATCCCGCGCTGGCGGCCTTCATCCTGCTCGCCAAGTTCCTCGGCACGCCGGCCGAAGCGGCGCAGATCGTCCACGACCGCGGCCGCGGCGATGCGCCCTTCACCTACGGCGACCTGGTGCGGATCGCGCGCAAGCTGGGGCTCGTCGCGCGCACCCGGACGGTCGGGCTCGCCGAGCTCGCCAAGCTGCCGGTGCCGACGATGCTCGGCACGACCGACGACGGCACGATCATCCTGCTCAAGGTCGACGACAACGCCGATTCGCCGCGCTACCTGCTGCAGCGGCCCGACGGCGACCACCCCGAAATCTGGTCGGTCGAGCAGATGCAGGCCAATTTCGCCGGCCCCGTGCTGCTGCTCACCTCGCGCGAGCGGATCGCCGGCGACAAGCGCAAGTTCGACGTCAGCTGGTTCATTCCGGCCCTGGTCAAATATCGCAGCCCGCTGCGCGACGTAGTGATCGGCAGCTTCTTCCTGCAGCTGGTCGGCCTGGTCTCGCCGGTGTTCTTCCAGCTGGTGATCGACAAGGTGCTGGTGCACCGCTCGATGACCACGCTCGAAGTCCTGGCGTTCGGCCTCGCCGTGGTGCTGATCTTCGAGACCCTGCTGTCGGGGCTTCGCACCTGGCTGTTCGCCCACACCACCAACCGCGTCGATGCCGAGCTTTCGGCCAGCCTGTTCCGCCACTTGATCGCGCTCCCCTTGAGCTATTTCGAAGCGCGGCGGGTCGGCGACAGCGTCGCCCGGGTGCGCGAGCTCGAGAACATCCGCCAGTTCCTGACGTCGAACGCGGTGACTCTGGTCATCGACCTGTTCTTCACCATCGTCTTTTTCGCGGTGATGCTGCTCTATTCGCCGCTGCTGACTTTGATCGTTGCGCTGACCATCCCGATCTACGTCGCGATTTCGGTCTTCATCACCCCGCCGCTGCGCGCCCGGCTCGACGAAAAGTTCAAGCGCGGCGCCGAGAACCAGGCGTTCCTGGTCGAGGCAGTGACCGGGATCGGGACGCTGAAGGCGATGGCGGTTGAGCCGCGCATGCGCGACCGCTGGGAAAAGCAGTTCGCGGCCTATGTGAAGACCGGGTTCAGCGTCACCGTGCTGGCGACCTGGGGCAACCATGCGATCCAGCTGGTGTCCAAGCTGACCACCGTCGCGATCCTGTTCTTCGGTGCCAAGGCGGTGATCAACGGCGACCTGTCGGTCGGCGGGCTGGTCGCCTTCAACATGCTCGCCGGACGGGTGGCGCAGCCGATCCTGCGGCTGTCGCAGCTGTGGCAGGATTTCCAGCAGGTGCGCATTTCCGTCGACCGGCTCGGCGACATCCTCAATACGGCAGCCGAACCCGAACATAACCCCAATCGGGCGAGCCTGCCGCCGATCGACGGCCGGGTCACGTTCGACAAGGTCCGCTTCCGCTACCGCGCCGACGCGCCCGAGGCGCTGCGCGGTGTGTCGCTCGACATCATGGCGGGCGAGATGCTCGGGATCGTCGGACCGTCGGGGTCGGGCAAATCGACTCTGACCAAGCTGGTCCAGCGGCTGTATGTGCCCGAGCAGGGGCGGGTGCAGGTCGACGGCGTCGATCTCGCGCTGGTCGACCCGGCGTGGCTGCGCCGCCAGGTCGGCGTGGTGCTGCAGGAGAACATCCTGTTCAACCGCTCGGTCCGCGAGAACATCTCGCTGGCCGATCCGACCATGCCGATGGAGCGGGTGATCGCTGCGGCCGAGCTCGCCGGAGCCCATGAGTTCATCCTCAGCCTCAGCCACGGCTATGACACGATCATCGAGGAGCGCGGAGCGAACCTGTCGGGCGGCCAGCGGCAGCGTCTCGCCATCGCCCGGGCGCTGATCGGCGATCCGCGCATCCTGATCCTCGACGAGGCGACCAGCGCGCTCGACGCCGAGAGCGAGGAGATCATCCAGACCAACCTTGCCGCGATCGCCAGGGGGCGCACCGTGATCATCATCGCCCACCGCCTGTCGGCCGTTCGCCCGTGCAACCGGATCATCACCGTCGAGGGCGGCGAGATCACCGAGGCGGGCGATCATGAAAGCCTGCTCAAGGCGGGCGGCCGCTATGCCCAGCTCTACGCCAAGCAGATGGGCGTGACGGGGGCGGCGGCATGAGCCGGATGGCGACGCTGGAGCGGCACTGGTCGGTGCTCAAGCTCAGCTGGCGCGACCAGAATGAGCGCGCGGCGCAGGCCAGGCCGCGCGCCGAGCACGAATTCCTGCCCGCCGCGCAGGAGATCATCGAGAAGCCGCCGAGCCCGGGGCTGCGCTGGCTGCTGCTCGGGACGTGCGTGTTCATGGTCCTGACCCTGGCGTGGGCGTTCATCGGCCGGGTCGACGTGGTCGCGGTGGCGTCGGGCAAGATCGTCGCCGCCGGCAATGCCAAGGTCGTGCAGCCGCTCGAGATCGGCACGGTGCGCGCGATTCACGTCCGCAACGGGCAGTTCGTCCGCGCCGGCCAGCTGCTGCTCGAGCTCGATCCGACGCTGGCCACGGCGGAAGAGGCGCAATCGACCCAGACCCTGGCCAACGCGCGCGTCCTCCAGGCTCGCAACGACGCCTTGCTCGCGCACCTGGCGGGCCGCCCGGCCCGGTTCGTCCCTCCGCCCGGCACTCCGCCGGCGGTGGTCCACACCGAGCAGCAGCTCGTCGCCAATGCGGTCGCCGAATATGACGCGGAGATGGCGAGCCTGCGCCAGCAGCGCGCCGAGAAGCAGGCCGACCTCGCCGCCGCGAACGGCGAAATCGCCAAGCTTCGCGAGTCGCTGCCGTTCATCGACAAGCAGCTCGCGGCGCGGCGCGAGCTGACCGACAAGGGCTATTATTCCAAGCTCAACCTGCTCGAATATGAGCAGTCGGCCAACGAGCACGTGCGGAGCATCGACGTCCAGACTGCCAACGCCGCGCGCGCCAGCGCGTCGATCGGGGAGATCGATGCCCAGGTCGCGCGGCTCCGCGGGACCTTCGGCAAGACCGCCGCCAACGACCTCGCCGAGGCCAGCGACAAGGCCGGCCTGGCGAGCGAGGAGCTGCGTAAGTCCGAACGCCGCCGCCAGCTCCAGGAACTGCGGAGCCCGGTCGACGGAGTCGTTCAGCAGCTCGCCGTCTCGACCATCGGCGGGGTCGTCCAGGCCGCGCAACCGGTGCTGGTCGTCGTGCCCTGCTCGACCCGCGGCGGCGTGCCCGACCCGTCGCGCTGCTCGAGCAGCGTCGAGGTCGAGGCGATGATCCAGAACAAGGACATCGGCTTCGTCAAGGTCGGCCAGCGGGTCGCGGTGAAGCTCGAGGCGTTCAACTTCACCGACTTCGGCCTGGTCGAAGGCGTCGTCGACAACATCAGCCGCGACTCGATCGACACGCCGAGCAAGAACAACGATTCCGCGTCCAAGCCGGCGGAGCAGAGCGGGCTGGTCTATGCCGCGCGGATTCGCCTGCTGTGCGACCCGCGTCAGCCGAAGCGGTCGCCGCTGTGCGACCGGGTCGGGCCGGGCATGGCGGTCCAGGCGGAGATCAAGACCGGCACGCGCCAGATCATCCAATATCTGCTCTCGCCGCTGGCCAAATCGGTGCAGGAGGCCGGGCGCGAGCGTTGAAAAAGAACGCCGCCGAACGAGTCGGCGGCGCCTCCCCCTGCGTGTTCGGTCCGGTTAGTTGGTGACGGCGGCGCGGGCGTTGCCGATCTTCTCGGCGCCCATCTTCTTGAGCGTTTCCTCGTCGACCAGCCGCGCGATCAGCGGATGGAGCCGGAGCGACCCTTCCTTCACCACCTGTTTGAAATTGGCGATGACGTTGGTCGTCGCGCGGGTGTCGCCGGCAACGACGTCGAACAGCCAGTTGATCTTGCCCGAATTCCATTCCTCGGGCTTGAGCCGGATCGGGAACACGCCGTTCGCGACCTGCTCGCGGATGCGGGCGTCGACCTCGTCGGAGACGCTGGCCCAGATCGCGAACCCGGCCATGTCGGCCAGCGACGATTGCTGGACGTTGCCGGGATAAGCGATCGCGACCCGGTCGCGGATCAGCGGTTCGAGCACCAAATGCTGCAGGTCGCCGATCGTCTGGTTGCGGTAGCGCGGCGTCATCATCAGCGCCATGACGATCTTGCCAAAGCTTTCGCGCACCTGGCTGCGAACCGCGGCAAGCCGTTTGGCGACCTCCGGGTCGAGCTGCGGGTTGGGAGTCGGGGCGGCGCCGTCCGGAGTCGCCGGCTCGCCCGCGGCGCCGTTCGACTCGGGATGGTCGATTACCGCGGTCTCGCTCGCTGCGGACTTGCTTTGCCCGGCTTGGGAAGCGCCGGTCTTCTTCGACTTCGCCACGTCATGTCCCCCTGCTTGATCATTCGGCGTGCTCCATTGGTAAGTGCTTAAAAGCTCAAGTCAATCGGGCTTCCGCGAGCGCGCGCGTGGGCGTTCTTCGTGACGGTTCGGTGATGGTGAGGTTGCGGGCAAGTTGCGTCCCCGTTGCGGCAAGAAGAACGCAAAAAAATTTACGGGCGCGGCTATTGCGCAAAGTTAAAGCTGTTATAGAACCGAGTCTTCAGGGGGCACTTAAAGCAACGGTACGCTCGGACCCGTTGCGGCAGAGCCGCACGTGGTAGCGCTGCAGTCAGACGTGACTCAGCGAACGACGAGGTGCGTGTATGGCGGGTCGGAGACGAGCGAAATGGTGCGCGCATCGGCGCAGACGCCGTCCGACTCTCGCGTTTCCCCTGTCTTCCCGATCCGCTCATGCTGCTAAGCCCATCGCGGTCAGCGATGGAGGAACTGCATGACGGGAATGGTTTGGGTCAGCCGCGCGATGGTGCACGCCAGCAACCAGCGGCCGTTCCGGAACGACGTGGCGGAGCGCGATCACGCCCGCCTGATCGAGATCAAGCAAGCGAACGAGCGCGGGGAGGTCATGGCTCCCGAGGATTTCCCGACGGTGATTTTCGGAGCGCCGCACGCGGTAGAGAAAGACTATGGCGTCCCGGACCTGTTCGCCGCCTACGGCTTCTGGATCGTCTCGCAGGCCGTGGTCGACGTGCTTCGGCAATTCGATCTGGGCCAGGCGCAGATTCGCCCGGTGCCGGTGCTAAGGGACGATCGCAGCACGCCGATCGGCGGCGACTGGTCGTGCATCAATTTCGGCAACGCCAAGCGAGCGGTCCTGCCCGAGCAGTCGGAGAAGATCCGGCTCGGGCCGCAGAATCGCTATAACCTGCCGGCCACCATCGCCGACAATCAGCTGGCCGTTTCGGCCGAGGCGCTGGCGCCGCCCGACATCTGGGTCGACCCGCAATTGTGGGCCGCATTCTTCGTCAGCGAAGCGCTTGGAAAGGCGCTCCGCAAAGTGAGCAACAGTTTCTTTTTGACGAAATGTCGCGTGGTCGACGGCTGAGCCGTCGAGAGGGGGATCAATGCCCGACATTGCCGATTTCGCGCTGAACTTCGAAGCGGAGCACATCTTCGCCCAGTCGATGTGGGATATCCCCGAAGTCAAGGCGCTGTTCGACGCGAACGGCTATGTGAAGAATTCCATCGGCAACCTGATGGCGGAATATTCGGACGCCGACGCCGTCAAGTTCATCCAGGATCTGCCGGACAGCGATCCGCTGAAGCGGGCACTGCTCGATCCGGAATCGTCCGCCGGCATTGTGCGCCACAAGGGCAACGCCTCGGGCGGCAGCCAGTTCGGCAAGAATACGTGGCTCGCCGAAGAGCTGACCAACATCGCCAACTCGAACGCCAGCGCGTCGGCCAAGACGGCGGCCCTCAACAATCTGTTCGACTGGACCTGGAAACTCGCCAAGGGCTTGATCGTCGGTCCGGACGGACAGCCGCTCGGAGTGATGGGCAACACCGAGTTCGCCGACATCCTGCGCGACGCGTTCCACAACGGTCCGCAGGCCGGTTACGTCGATCCCCTGAATATCGACAATATCGACAGCCTGCCCGAAGCCGAACGGCTGGCGACCCAGGAAGCGATCAATCGCGCGGCGGCGCGGGAAACCTGGTGGCAGAAGCCGGAAAACGCTGTCGAGTTCAGCAACTCACAAGGTGCGTTCAACGGCCGCGGCCGGCTGGCGATGAACGTCGTCGAATCGCTGTTCAAGAACAACTTGCTGACGGCACTCGAGAAGAACGATGCGCTGATCGAGCTCGGCACCGGCCGCAACTCCGCCGCCGCGTCGCGCGTGATGGTTCGGGTGACGGCGCTCGCCTCGGCACGCGCCACGACCTTCGTCGGCGAGGTCCCGGAGCTTGCCGGCCGAGTCATCGAGGAGGTGCGGGCGGCGATGCAGGTGTCCGCTGCGGAGCCCAATTCGGCATCGGACGAAGTGCTCGAGCGCGAGCTGGTCGAAGTCCAGAAGCAGATGGTCCAGGAGACGCTCAACAAGGGCGTGCTCCGGGCCAACATCGAAGCCTACGGCAGCCGCACCTGGGAGGTCATGTCGCGCACCGCCGAGGGCATCGCCCGGAGCCGCTTCGCGAGCGGCCGGTTCGCCATCACCTCGATCGGCATCGCCGGCCTCAACGAGCTCCACGACAGCATCAAGGAAGGCATCGTCGACGGCGACTGGCGGAACTTCATCATCAATTCGGCCAAGTTCGGCGCGGTCACCATCGGCGCGCTCGCGGCAATCTCGATCGGGAGCGGCATCGTTCTGGCGGTCGGCGGCGCGGTCGCGGCGGAATTCGTCGCCGCCGCCCTGGTCGTTGCCGGGGTCGTCGGAACCGCTCTCGCCCTCGGCGATTTCCTCGGCAAGCTGGCGGTCGACTTCGGCCTGGCCGAAGCCCCCACGCATGACGGCGTCATTCCCAACAACATTCAGAACAACGTCCTTTTCCTCAACAACATCGGCGAAAAGGTGCTGCTCAATGAGCTGATGGGCGACATCGGCGCGCCGGTGCTCGGTCCGTTCGACGATTATTACATGGCGGACGACCAGGTCCTCAACCAGCCGAACGAGGTCCATGGCGAGGACGATCGGTCCGAGCTCATTTACGCGACCAACGGCGTCAAGGTGTTCGGCGAGGGCGGCACCGATGAAATCTACCATTTCGGTTACGGCGAGGCGCACGGCGGCGCGGGTCAGGACGTGGTCGTCGGCAAGGACGCCAAGGTCCTTGATAGCGGAGAGATCCTCTATCCGTGGATGAACGACGCGGCGCAGCAGCGGAGGGAGCTGAACCAGCGCTACGAACTCTGGAACGAAGAGCGCGCCGCCGAGGGGCTGCCGCTGTTCGAGCTGCTTCCCGAGCTGCCCGAGAGCGAGACCGCCCAAGGGGACTTGACCCTCCTGCTCGACGGCGGCGCCGACAACGACATCGTCTTCGCGCTCGGCGGCGAGCGCGCGACCACGGCCGGTGGGGCCGGGCGTGACTGGGTGTTCAACACGTCCAAGGATGGGATCCTTTACGGCGACACCGTGGACGGGCTGATTCCCGACACCTTCAGCCCGGTCACCGACAGCAAGGAGTTCGCCGACAACTTCTGGTTCTGGCCGAACACTGAGATCATGGACGCCCAGCACTATGACGTGCTGAAGTTCTTCGGCATCGCCATGACCGGCGGCGACGCCTCCGCGTCCAGCGTCATGCTCGCGCTCGGCGGGCGCAGCGGCAACCTGATGGTCATCGGCGGCCTGCTCGCGGCCGCCAACGGCGCCGCGGTCGCGACCGGCAACAAGATCTACTTCGACTATCTGATGCCGTTCATGAGCTACGTGCGCGACGGCGACGACCTGCTCGTCGCAAACGTGTACGACGGCTTGATGGCCGCAGTGACCGGCCAGTCAGGCGTGTACGACAGCGTCCCCGACGGGCACGGCGGCCGCGCCAACATCCGCGGCACGATGCGGATCGACAATTTCGATTTCGCCCACAGCATGTGGGGCTTCTCGGCCTTCGAGCTCGGCTCGACCTCGTTCAGTCCGGGGATGCCGCTCGGCACCATGAACATGGTGTTCAAGGACGGCAATCCGCTGGTCGCCGCACTTGGCCTGCTGTCGTTCATCCTGCCGATGGGGCTCGGCTTCGTGCTCCAGGCCCTGATGACCATCGACGCGACCCTGGCCGTGGTCGCCGCCGTGCTGCGTGCGGCCAAGGCGGCGAAATGGGCGTCGGAAGGCGATCCGCTGATCCTCGACCTCGACGGCGACGGGATCGAAACGACGGCGCTCGGCAGCTCGAACGTCTATTTCGACATCGACGCCGACGGGTTCGCCGAGCGCACCGGCTGGGTCAAGGGCGACGACGGCTTCCTCGTCGTCGACAACAACCACAACGGCCGCATCGACAACGTCAGCGAGATGTTCGGCAACCGCTTCGAGGGCGGCTACCAGGAGCTCGCGACGTTCGACAGCAACCACGACGGCAAGATCAGCCTGGCCGACGCGGTGTGGTCGGAGCTTCGGGTCTGGCAGGATCGCAACCAGAACGGCGTCACCGACGCCGGCGAGCTGAAGACCCTCGACCAGCTCGGGATCACCCAGCTGTCGCTGGGGTCGACGGCGATCAACTTCACCACGCCGCAGGGCACGCGCCTCCTGTCCGGCAGCGACATCACCTTCGCCGACGGCCGGGTGAGCCACATGTTCGAGGCGGTGTTCGGCTCGAGCGACGTCGACACCCATTATGCCGGCGAGAGCGGGCGCGCCGAGTGGCAGCAGGGCCTGACGATCAACTCGAAGGGCTTCGGCAACGTCGCCGACCTGGCCGTTGCCATGGCCAACGATCTCGACCTTGGCGAATTGGCCACCGCCACCGCGGCGGCGATGACCACGCCGAAGCTGAAGATCCTCGTCGAGCAGGTCGGTGACGTGCTCGGCCATTGGGGCATGACGCTCGACCAGACCCGCGAGCTGACCCCGGTGCTGCTCGGGACCGACGCCAACGGCAAGACGGTGCTGGTCGACCATGCCGTCTATGTCGAGGACGCCACCGGCGGTTACTGGACCCTCGCTTCGGGCAATCCGATCAACGATCCGATCAGCGGCCAGCCGATTGCCCGCGCGACCTTCCAGGATGTGTTGCGGCAGGTCGTCGCGTCGGGGCAGCATTGGCAGGTCGAACAGTCATGGTCGCCGGTCAGCCGCGCCACCGACGTCCAGTTCCGTCCCGACGCTCCCTATCTCGTCCACCTCGTCGACGGCCGGGCGATCGTCGACGACTGGGGCGTGCAGAATCCGGATGGGACGTGGCGGCTGTTCAGCGGCGCGCCCGTGCTGGCTCCGGACGGCCTTCCGGTCGCCTTCCCGACGATCGACGACATTCTGCGCATGCCGCACGCCGAGGGCCAGGAGTGGCGCACCGAGGCGCTCGGCTACAACCCGCTCGCCAACATCACGGTCGAGAAGATCGGCGTCCGCTTCACCGACGGAGTCGCGGTCGACTATACGGTCCAGGTCACCGACCAGGACGGCACCTTCTACGTCTGGGCGCGCAACCTCGACCGCGCGCTCGAGCTCGAGGCCAAGACCGGCGATTCGCGCGGCTTCAACCTGCGCAATTACGAGATCGACTTCGACAATCTGGACGAGGTCGGGTCGACCGACGACAGCGTCTATCGCGTCGAGCTGCTGACTCCGGCGCAGTTCAACTTCGCGCTTAGCCTGGGCAGCATCGAATTCCATCCCGAGATGCTGACGGCGGTGCTCAACAATGAGACCGGGCACCTCGCTTATTCGGTGAACTCGAGCGGCGTCACGAGCCTGTCGCCGGACCATTACGAATCGCCGATCAAGCCGATGATCGAGATCCTCGACGGGGCGATGCAGCAATATGTGATCACCAGCCGCCGCCTCGCGGTCCGCCTGGCGCTGCAGGGCGGCCTCAGCTCGTTCGCGCAGGGGATCACCTACGACGCGGAGTTCGACAAGTACCGGCCGGTCGGCGGGCGCGAGCTGGCGCCATTGTTCGAGGCGATCTGGGGCTCGGCGCCGCCCAACAACAATAACGACGCGGCGTTCGATTACCTGACCGACTGGAACGAGCTGCTGTGGCAGATCTACCCCGATTATTCGCCCAACAGCCAAGGCAACATGTGGGGCAGCACGGTCGCCGTCGACCAGGCCTACATCTTCCAGATGATGCTCCCGGCGTTCGAAGAAATGCCGATCGCCGGCCTGAGCATCCAAGCGGCCGCGCATGCGCTGTCGATCGACGAGACTCGGCTCATCACCCATACCGCGAGCCAGAGTGTCGTCCACGGCACCGCCGGCAACGACTTCATCTATATGTCGGCCGGCGACCAGGTGTTCGACGGCGGGTCGGGCTCGGACTATTATTTCGTCGGCGCGGATTCCGGCAGCGACCGGATCTACGACCGCGACCTGGGCGAGAACGACGAGCTTCGCTTCACCCGGATCGCCTCGAACCAGGTGATCGCGATCCGCGACGGCCAGGACCTCATCCTGCAATATGACGGCGGGTCGCTGCGCGTCACCGACCAGTTCCTCGGCGAGCTCAACGACTACACCACCTCGGGCAAGCAGTTCGAAACCGGCGTGAACGCCATCGTCTTCAGCGACGGCGTGATCTGGGACCGGACCCGGCTGGCGATGATGGTCGCCCATCCCGCCGACACCAACGACATCTATCTCGGCTCGGGCTCGGACGACGTCCTGTGGGGCGGCAAGGGCAACGACGTGCTGCGCGGCGGCCTTGGCGGCGACTATTACATCTTCCGGCGCGGCGACGGGCAGGATGTCATCAGCGAGGAGGGCAACTTCTCGTTCGGCCCGATCAAGGCCGGTCTCGACTTCCTCGCCTTCAAGGGCGACATTTCGGTCGACGATTTGTGGCTGATTCGCGACGGCCCCAGCGACAATCTCAAAATCTACATCCTCGACGAAAACGGGCAGCTCAACCGCGACGCCAACGGCCAGATCACCAATGACGGAGTCGAGATCGAAGGCCAGTTCGGCGGGGTCCGCCTCAACTTCGGTGCGTTCAGCGGGTTGCTCGGCAGCTCCGACGGGCTCGACTACGTCTCGCCGAACCTGATCGAACGATTCATCTTCGACGACGGCACGTCGCTCACCTTCACCCAGATCGTCGAGAAGGTGCTGGCCAATGCGCGCACGGCCGGCGACGACGCGATCTACGGCCTGCTCAACGACAATACGATCGATGGCGGCGCCGGCGACGACTATCTGACCGGCGTCGAGGGCGGCGACACCTATGTGTTCGGTCGCGGCTACGACCACGACGTCTTCGAGGACGCCGACTATTCGATGAAGCTGTTCGGCGCTCCGGACGATCACCTCACCTTCATCGACGACCTGCGCTGGACCGATTTCGATTACCTGCGCGAGGGGCCGAGCGACACGCTGACGATGCAGATCAAGGGGACCGAGGACAAAGTCACCCTGGTCGATTACCTGCTGTCGCTGCCGTTCATCGGCTACGTCAACCTGCTCGAGCAGATCCACTTCGGCGACGGCACCAACTGGTCCTACCTCCAGCTGCTGCAGCATTATGTCGAAGTCGCCGAGACCACTGGCGACGACACCGTCTACGGTTTCGAAGGCATATCCGACACGTTCGAGGGCGGGCTCGGTGACGACGTCCTCAAGGGTTTCAGCGGCAACGACCTGTACATCTTCAAGCCGGGCGACGGCCACGACATCATCGAGGATTCGGACGGCGACGACCGGGTCGAGTTCCGCGGGATCGCTTCGACCGACGTCGAGTTCACGCGCACCGACGTCGACCTGATCATCACCGTCGTCGCCACCGGCGAACGGGTCGTGCTGCAAAACCAGTATGTCCGCGACGGCGCCCAGCATTTCGCCGTCGAAAGCCTCGTTTTCTCCGACCGCACGATCGCCTTCACCGACGTCAACCCGGAGGACATAGACCTCGATGCCCGCAACGGCAGCGCGACGACCGGCGACGACATCATCACCGGCTCGAACTTCGCCGAGACGATCGACGGCCTGCAGGGCAATGACACGCTGATCGGCAACGACGGCGGCGACACCTACAAATTCGACGTCGGCTACGGCTCCGACCTGATCATCGACACGAGGGTTCGCGCCTCGTGGAGCGACCGGCGCGGCTTCCGCGTGCCGGTCGACGACGTGGTCAAGTTCGGCAGCGACATCACCGACCTCTACATCCAGGACGAGAACAACCTGGTCTTCACCAAGGACGGCAACGACCTCGTCATTTCGATCCGCAACCGGCCCGACGTCCTGCGCATCCAGAACCAGTTCCGCAGCGCCGACGACGGCGTCGAGAAGTTCACTTTCACCAACGGCTGGTTCCTGACCATCGCCCAGGTCGAGCAGCGGCTCCAGTATGAAGGCGGCAACCGCGGCGACAATATCCTCGGCGACCCCAATTCCCATGCGCCGATGGTGCTCGACGGGCGGCAGGGCTTCGACACGCTGCGCGGCGGCACGGCCGGCGACACCTATGCGTTCAGCGCCGGCTACGACTTCGACCGGATCGAGGAAAAGACCGACGCGGCCGGAGTGATCGACAAGGTCGTGTTCGGCGCCTCGGTGCGCCGCGAGGATCTGGTCATCAGCCGGGCCGGCAACGACCTCGTCATCGACCTCGGCAACGGCCTCGACGTCCTCACCATCGCCGGCGGAGTGGCGACCACCCGGGTCGAGGAATTCTGGTTTGCCGACGGCAGCATCCTGACCCTCGACCAGATCCTCGACCAGATGCTGACCGGCAACGACGCCGACCAGAACCTGGTCGGCTTCGACAATCGCGCCGACACGATTTCGGGCGGCGGCGGCTCCGATGCGCTGGCGGGCGGCCTCGGCAACGACACCTACGAGTTCGGGTTCGGCGACGGCGACGACAGCGTCAGCGATTCCGGCGGAACGATCGACCGGATCGTGTTCGGCGCCGGCGTCACCCAGGACCAGGTCCAGTTCCAGAACATCAACGGCAACATCCTGGTCACGCTGAGCTCGGGCACCGACCGCCTCGTCGTCCTCGGCGGCTATGCCACCAACTCGATCGAAAGCTTCGTGTTCGCCGACGGGACGGCGCTGACCATCGCCGAGGTGCGGTCGCTGATCCGCGACGCGCAGCCCTACGGCAGCCAGGACCTGGTCGACCTGCGACCGCTCGACCCTGGGACGACGATCGCGCCCGGCGCCGGCAACGACCGGCTGATCATGGCCAACGGCAGCCGCGTCGTGTTCCACTCCGGCGACGGCATCGACCGCGTCGAAATGCCGTCGGGAGTGACCAGCGCAACGGTGGAATTTGCCGATCACGGGCCGGATGACGCAGTGGTCCGCCTGGTCTCGATCGATCCCGCCGACGCGCACAACCAGGACCTGGTCATCGCCTTCCCGTCGACCGGCGATCAGATCGTCATCGCCGGGGCGCTCGGCACCGGCGCACTGCCGTCGATCGTTTTCGCCGACGGCACGACGTGGGACGCGGCGCAGCTGATTCAGCAGTCCATCTCCGCCCAGACGGGCGACGAGGACGACGTCATCATCGGCAGCACCCGCGCGGACGTGATCGCCGGCGGGCGCGGCGACGACCAGCTGCGGGGCGGCGCCGGCAACGACACTTACGAATTCAACCGCGGCGACGGCCGCGACGTCATCGACGACACCAGCGGGACGGAGACGCTCAAGATCACCGGCTACCAGCCGAACGAGCTGATCGTGCGCCTGTCGGCACCCGGCCGCAACGAGCTGCTGCTGACCTTCGGCGACGACGCGGATGCGATCCTGCTGCGCTACGACGCCAATCGCAACGGCGTCGACAAGGTCCAGTTCAGCGACGGCACGATCCTGACCCAGGACCAGCTGTTCGACCTGGTCATCGGCACCGGCACGGACGGCGACGACACGCTCCTTGGCACGACCCGCGCGGAGACGTTCGACGGCGGGCTCGGCAACGACCTCATCCAGGGCAATGGCGGCGCCGACGTCTTCCACTTCGATCGCGGCGACGGGCAGGACCGGATCCAGACGAGCGGCACGTCCGACGGTCTCGGAATCCTCGAGTTCGGCGTGGGGATCGCCCAGGCCGATGTCGCCGTCCGGCGCGACTCGTCGGGCAATCTCGTGCTGGCGCTGACCGGAACGGACGACCGGATCACCCTGGTCGACCCGATCAGCGACATCGATCCGGTGGTGATCCGAGTACGTTTCAGCGACGGCTCGTTCTGGACCGCGGCAGAGCTCGCCATGCGGGCTTTGTCGACCAGCGGCGACGACCATATCATCGTTCCGACCGACGCCGTTGCAGGCGCCAATATCACCGGCGGCGCCGGCAACGACTGGATCGAGGGCGGGCGCGGCGCCGACATCCTCGACGGCGGCAAGGGCGACGACCGGCTCGAAGGCAAGACCGGTTCCGATACCTATTATTTCCAGCGGGGCGACGGCCAGGACGTCATCATCGACTTCGACGAGGTCAGCAAGACCAACGTCGACCGGCTCCGCTTCGGCCCCGGCATCGCGCTTTCCGACCTGCGGTTCAGCCGCGTCGGGCCGCGCGACCTCGTCATTTCGCTCATCGGCACCAGCGATCGCGTGACGATCAAGGACATGTTCACCGACAGCGGCGGACAGACCGACAACGGCATCGAGGAAATCGCCTTCGCCGACAGCTCGACCGTGCTCAACCTGCAGCAGATCTACGACCAGCTCGGGCTCGGCACGACGGCTGACGAGGTGATCGATTTCGGGACCGAGCTGGCGATCGCGGCGACGCTCGACGGCAAGGCCGGCGACGACACGCTCGCCGGCGGCAAGGGCAACACCACCTACAAGTTCGACCGCGGCTACGGACGCGACACGATCATCGAGGTCAACACCAGCGCCTCGAACGACACACTGCTGCTCGGGGTCGGGATCGTCCCGAGCGACCTCATCATCGTCCGCAGCGGCGGCGACGTGGTCATCCGGATCAAGGGCACCGACGACCGAATCACGATCCAGGGGCAGAACAGCGGCTGGAACCCGATCGAGACGGTCGTCTTCAGCGACGGTACGCATTGGACCGCGGCGCAGCTGCTGAGCTTCGCGATCACGCCCGACGCCGCCGAGGCGCTGCTTCATCCGGCGTCGAACGGCGACCCGTTCGCGAGCTCGCTGTTCAACGGCGCGCCGGGCGGCTCCGGCGGCGGCACCACGAGTGGCGGCGACGATTGGGTCGATCCGGGCACGGGCGGCGGCCCGACCGGGACCAACGCCAACGAGACGATCTACGGAACGAGCGGCAACGACACGATTTACGGCCTGGCCGGCAATGACGATCTGTTCGGGCGCGACGGCGACGATCTGCTCGACGGGGGCGACGGCCATGACGACATCGAGGGCGAGGGCGGCAACGACACGCTGATCGGCGGCACCGGCGACGACTGGCTGTTCGACGACCAGGGGAGCAACATCTTCGACGGCGGCTCGGGCTACGACACGCTCTATGCCGGCGCCGGCGACGACTTCCTGTACGGCGGCACCGAGGGCGACTGGCTCTACGGCGGCGCCGGCAACGACTATCTAAGCGCCGGCCTCGGCTATGACGACCTCGAAGGCGGCGACGGCGACGATATCCTGATCGGCGACAATGAGGCCGATTTGGCCGCACGGCCGTCGCTCGACCCCGACGGCTCGCTCGCCGCCTATTTCGGTCCGCTCAATCGGCAGCTGATCAACACGCTCGGCGGGCCGGCCGGGTTCGGCAGCGATTCGCTCGACTCCGGCCAATCGTACCGCGACATCGACATTCCGGCGGACTTCCTTGCCGCCGTCGGCGGCCAGCTGATGATCAACGGCTCGCCGACTACCATACTGTCACTCGACGAACGGTGGTTCGAGCTCGGCGACTTCTACATGGAGCCGTGGTGGGCGGACATCGACACCAGCTTCGGCGCGGGCGCGCCCAGCCCGGGCGGCACCTCGCAGGGCACGAATCGCGTGTGGTACGCCTTCGACGCGGCGACCAAGACGATCACCATCACCTGGGATGACGTGGTTCAGGACTGGGACGGCGAGCGCCGCGGGCCCGGCAATGCCTTCCAGGTGCAGATCAAGGTCCTCGACGGCGGCGATCTCGACGTCGTGCTGCGCTTCGAAAACCTGCAGTGGGACGAAGGCTGGTCGATCGCGCCGTACATCAGCGTCGACAACGACGTTGGCGGCCAGCTGCCGTGGGGCGGCACGGCGGCGATGGACACCAGTCCGGGCAACACCGGCATCGACGGCGTGTGGGTGTTCCAGGTGCGCGACGGGACCGTCATCGGCGGCGACCCGAACTACTCGTGGGAAGAGGACTGGCTGGACGGCGGCGCCGGCAATGACCGGCTCGAAGGCGGCGTCGGCGACGACGACCTCGATGGCGGGACCGGCAACGACACTTTGTTCGGCGGCTCCGGCGCCGACTATATGTACGGCGGCGACGACGCCGACGTGCTCGAAGGCGAATCGGGCGACGACGACATGGACGGGGGCGCCGGCAACGACACGCTGCGCGGCGGCGACGACAACGACTGGCTGTACGGCTACACCGGGAACGACGAGCTCCACGGCGACGCCGGCAACGACCAGCTGTACGGCCAGGACGGCGACGATGTGGTCGACGGCGGCGCCGGCGAGGACCTGATCTACGGCGACGCCGGCGACGACACGCTGATCGGCGACACCATCGACGGCACTCCGGTGCCGGTCGATCCGCAGCAGCTCGCTGACCTCGCGACCTATTTCGGAGCGCTCGACAAGCAGCTCGTCACCGGGCTCGGCGGCGACTTCGGCTTCGGCGAGGGCCAGCTGGCGATCGGCGACGACGACGACTTCCTGATCGAGATTCCCGACACCTTCATGTCGGGCACGGTTCTCGCCGGCGGGAATTCGACGGGCTTCGTCACCGTCAACAACAACGGCGTGCTGACCATCGGCGGGGTGCGAATCTCCGTGTGGGGCGGGGACGTCGATACGTCCGGCGGAGCCACGACGCCGAGCGCCGGCGGCACGAGCCAGGGCAGCAACCGCATCTGGTACGACTTCGACGAAGCGACGCAGACGCTTACCGTCACCTGGGACGACGTCGGCGAATATCCGTCGGGCGTCAGCCCGGACGCTTTCCAGGTCCAGGTCCGGTTCCTCGCCGGCGGCGACCTCGACGTCGTGCTGCGCTACGAGAATATCAGCTGGTATTCGGAATATTGGTCGATCCCGTCGATCGAGCTCGACGGCCTGGTGCGCGGCCTCATCACCCAGCCCGCGGGCGGGTTCGTCAATATCGAAGACCAGCCCGGCAACATCGGGCTCCTTGGAGTCTGGGTGGCGCAGCTGCGCGCCGGCCAACTCGTCGGGCTGCCGGTCGAGCCGCTCGGCCAGGACGACGAAATCTACGGCGGTGACGGTCAGGACCATCTGTACGGCGGCGCCGGCAACGACACGCTCGACGGCGGTGCCGGCAACGACATCGTCGAAGGCGGCGCCGGCAACGACGTCCTCAACGACACGCTCGGCGACAACACCCTCATCGGCGGCGGCGGGAGCGACGAGTTCCAGGTCGGCACGGCAGTCACCGCGAACAACACCCTCTATCTCGGCGAGGGCTCGGACCGCGTCGTCGTGCTCGAGCTTAGCGCGTTCGCGGCCGATTTCACCGGCTCAACCCAGATCATGGACTTTGCGGCGGGCGCCGGCGGCGACCGCATCGAATTCAATCTGCCGCAGCCGGTGCCGGGGCAGATCAGCGCGCCCGTACCCTATCAGCTGTTCCTCGAGCAGGAGGGCGCGGACGTCGTCATCCGCTACACCGTGTTCGACGAGACGGGCAGCTCGACCCGCGAAGTCATGCGGCTCGTCGGCACCGACGGAAGCCTGCTGACGGCCGACAATTTCATCGGCCTGCCGACCTGGGCCGACTTCGGCGCGTCGGCTCCGTCCGCCCCGTGGACGTCCGGCGACGATGTCTTGGTCGGCCTCGGCGGCGATGACCGGATCTTCGGCGGCGCCGGGAACGACGTGCTCGACGGGGGTTACGGCGGCAACGACACGCTGATCGGCGGGGACGGCGACGACACGCTCCGCAGCCTCAACCGCAGCTACGGCAGCGTTTCGATGACCGGCGGCGCGGGCCGCGACCGCTTCGAGCTGTCGCCCGGGTCGCTCAGCACGATCGAAGACTTCGTCGTCGGCGACAGCGGCGACGTTCTCGCCATCACGCTCAACGGTTACACCCAGATTCTGGTCGTCCAGGATGGAGCGGACACGCGCGTCTACCTCTCCAATCAATCGATTTCCGACCTCAATTACGCCCCGCTGATCGCGGTCCTGAAGAATGTCGATCGGACGACGTTGACGAGCGCCAACTTCAACGGCGCCGCGTTCGATACCCTGTCCGGGATCACGCTCAACGGCGATGACCTCAACAACACGCTCTACGGCAGCCTCGGCAACGACACGATCAGCGCGGCCGGAGGCAATGACACGGTCTACGGCCAGGGCGGCGACGATCATATCGACGGCGGTACCGGCAACGACAGTCTCTACGGTTACGGCGGCGCGGACGTCATTGATGGCGGCGACGGCAACGATTATCTGGACGGCGGCGACGGGGTGGACGTGCTTCGCGGCGGAGCCGGCGTCGACACGCTCTATGGCGGGGCGGGCGCCGACACGCTCGACGGCGGCGACGGCGATGATCGCATAAATCCTCAGGGCAACGACACCATCACCGGCGGTGCGGGCCGCGACACGTTCGACCTCTACCAAGTCCTCTATTCGCAATATTACGGCGGCACGCCGCTCGATTCCGTCATCATCACCGACTTCCAGGTCGGGTCGGCCGGCGACATTTTGTGGAACGTGCCGACCCTGTACGACGGCCAGTATAACGTCATCGTCCGCCAAGCGGGCGCCGACACTCGGATCTACCAAGCAGTCACCAATGCCAGCGGCGGCTACGACCTCACGCTCAAGGTGACCCTGCTCGGGGTCGATGCGCGACAGCTGGTCGGCGCCAATTTTTCCAACTCGAATACCCGCGTCATATTCGCCGATCCAGTCGCGAACGTTGGAACCAATTCGGCCGACGTGCTGGTCGGTACGCTCGGCAACGACACGATCGACGGGCTGTACGGACCGGACACGATCACCGGCGGCCCGGGCGACGACGTCCTCACCGGCGACAACGGCATCCCGCAGACCGACTATCCCGGCTTCGGGACGACCTACTTCGCCGGCCTGACGAGCTCGCTCGTCAACGGGCTGGGCGGACTCGTCGGGTTCGGCGAGGCGGCGGTCCCGCGCGCAGATTATACCGCGGCGGCCGCGGTCACGCTGCCCTTCCCGAACGACTTCAACGGTGGCGGGGTCACGGTCAACGGCGCGTCCGTCAGCCAGGTCACGATCGAGCCCGACGGCTGGGTCACGATCGGCTCGATGGTGCTCGCGGTCTGGCCGGGCGCGGGCGTCGACACCGACCGCGGTCCGTTGTCGCCGAGCGCCGGCGGCAACTCGGCCGGCACCAACCAGATCTGGTACGATTTTGACAGCGCCACCAAGACCCTGACGGTCACTTGGGACGACGTCGGCCAGTACAATAACGGGACCACGCCGAACGCCTTCCAGATGCAGGTGAAGATTCTGGGCCCCGACCAGTTCGACGTCACCTACCGCTATGAGTCCACGACCTGGGTGTGGAGCAACAGCGCGCCCTATATCCAGATTGCCGGGACCACCACGTCCTTCCCGATGCCGAGCGGCGGCATTTCCAATCTCGATACGACCGCGGGCATCACCGGCGTGCCCGGCGTCTACGTCGCGCAGGTCCGCGGCCCGACGGTCATCACCGGCTACGGATTTGACAACGACCGGCTGGAAGGCGGGGGCGGCAACGATATTCTCGATGGCGGCCTCGGCGACGATTACCTCGATGGCGGCTCCGGCAACGACGTCCTGCGCGGCGGGGTCGGCAACGACTCGATCAACGACACCGCAGGCGGCGACGACCAGCTCTTCGGCGGCGACGGCGACGACACGCTCAACGACACCACCGGCGCGAACATTCTCGACGGCGGCGCCGGCAACGACCGGCTCAACGCCAGCCGCGGCGGGGATATGCTCACCGGCGGAACGGGGAGCGACACGTTCTACGATTGGTTCGGCTGGCGCAATGGCGGGGTCAGCACGATCACGGACTTCCAGGCCGGGGCGGGCGGCGACAATGTCTTCACCAGCTATTATTACTACGACGGCAACCGCTACAGCGTCGTAATCGGCCAGGATGGTGCGGACACCATCGTCTACGGCATCTCCAACAATTCCAACGGGCGCCAGCTCGAACAGCGCTTCCGGCTGACCAACGTCGACGCGTCGACTCTCGTTGCGGCCAATTTCAATAATATCGCGATCAGCCGAATCGAGGACCAGACGCTCACCGGCACGAGCGCGGCCGACACGATTTTCGGCGGCTACGGCGACGACACGATCGATGGCGGGGCCGGGTCCGATGCAATCTACGGATCGGACGGCAACGATCATCTGATCGGCGACCAGGGACTGACCCCGGCGGTCGACCTCAACGCCTATTTCGGGCCGCTCTCCAGCTATCTGGTCGACGGACTGGGCGGCGCGATCGGCTTCGGCGAGGGCGTGCTCGCCCGCGGCGACGATTTCAGCAACAACATCACCATTCCCTCGACGTTCAGCGGCGGCCAGCTGGTCGTCAACGGCACCAACAACTCGCTCATCAACATCAACAATGACGGCCAGCTGACGATCGGCTCGCTCAAGCTCGGCATCTGGCCCGGCGACGCCGACACGCGCGCCGGTCCACTGGCGCCGAGCCCCGGCGGCACGTCGAAGGGCAGCAACCAGGTCTGGTACGACTTCGACTCGACGACCAACATCATCACCATCACCTGGGATGACGTCGGGCGGTTCAGTACCGGCACGCAGCCGAACGCGTTCCAGCTCCAGCTGAAGGCGCTCGGGAACGGCAATTTTGACGCAATCTATCGCTTCGAGCGCCTCGATTGGGCGGCCGGCCAGCCGTTCATCGAGATCGCCGGAAACCGCTTCAACCTGCCGCTTCCGCAAGGCGACACGACCCAGCTCGATTCGGGCGGGGGCAACCTCGGCCTGCCGGGCGTTTGGGCATTCCAGATCCGCGGCACGCAGATCGTCACCGGCCTCCTCGAGGGCGATACGATCGACGGCGGCTACGGCGACGATCTGATCGAAGGCGGCATCGGCAACGATGTCCTGACCGGCGGCCTCGGTGCCGACACCATCATCGGCGGCGACGGCCATGACGTGTTCATGGACGTCGCCAACGACCAATTTGTCGACACCTTCACCGGCGGTGCCGGGCATGACGAATATCGCACGCTCGACCTCAACACGCTGCGCAACGGTACCGCCGAAGACATCATCACCGACTTCGAGGCCGGCGACGGCGGCGACAGGATCATCGTCTACAACAACGGCAGCGCCGCCAATCCATTCGACGACGGCACCCTGCAGGTGCGCAAGTCGGGCGCCGATACGGTCATTCTGTACCGCGATTCGAACGGCGTTCGCCGCTCAGTGCTGCGGCTCAAGAACGTCGATGCGACGCTGCTCACCGCTTACAATCTCGGCGGGCTCGCATTCCCGGTCGTCGCGGCGGTCAACATTGACGACAACGACCAGGGCAACACCCTGGCCGGGAGCCAGGAAGGCGACCGCATCTACGGGCATGGCGGCGCCGATACGATCGACGGCTATGACGGCAACGACAGCCTCGCCGGCGGCGCCGACGCCGACATCATCCGCGGCGACCTCGGCGACGACTGGATCGCCGGCCAGGAAGGCCGCGACTCGCTTTACGGCGAAGCCGGCAACGACACGATTTCGGGCGGCACCGGCGACGATGTCATCTACGGTGACGACACCGCCGGGACGCTCGTCGGTAACGACCGCATGGCAGGCGACGAAGGCGACGACACGCTGGTCGGGGGCCGCGGCGACGACATTTATTATTTCGCGGCGGGCGACGGCCGTGACCGGCTCGACGACATCGCCGGGACCGACCGAATCGTGTTCGGTGCGGGGATCACGGCGGCCCAGGTCTCCGTCGTCCAGCTGAGCGGCAACGACCTCGAGCTTCGCCTGGCCAACGGCATCGACCGCATTCGCCTGGTCAGCACCGGTTACCAGGGCACGCGGATCGAGACGGTGGAATTCGCCGATGGCACGACCTGGACCTGGCAGGATGTCCTCAACCGCTCCATGCTGGCGACCGCCGGCGACGATGTGCTCGCGGGTCTCACCGACGCTTTGTCCCCGAACCTGCTGGTCAACGGCAGCTTCGAATCCTTCTCATTGGACTGGGACCAGAGCTGGGGCTGGTCGTCGCACACCATCCCGGGGTGGACCAGCAACGATTATTGGAACGACATGGTCGACAGCGGCCATGCCGGAGTCCTGGCCAGCGACGGATCCTTCTGGGTCGATCTCGACGAGGGCAATTTCAACACCACGCTGAGTCAGACGGTCTCCGGACTGACGGCCGGCCAGAACCTGCTCCTGCGGTTCGACCACGCCAACCGCACGACCGCGGAATCCGGTGCGTTCGAAGTGCTGTGGAACGGTCAGGTCGTGGCCACCTACAACGACGTCGGCCTCGAGATGAAGACCGAGACGCTGATCGTCACGGCACTCGCCGGCAGCAACACCGTCGCCTTCCGCGCCATCGGTCCCGCCGACAGCGTCGGCGCTTCGCTCGACGGCGTCCGGCTGCAGGCGATCGATCCGACGATGATCGCCGGGGTGACGCTTTCGGGCCTCGCCGGGAACGATCAGATCACCGGGTCGATCGGCGCCGATACGATCTCGGGCGGGACCGGCGACGACGTGCTGAGCGGCAGCTACGGCGACGACGTCTATCTGTTCAGCCGCGGCGACGGGCAGGACGTCATCCACGATTCTCTGGGGATCAATGAGCTGCGCTTCGGCCCGGGCATCGCCGCGTCCGAGGTCCGGCTGGTCCGCGGGACGTCCGAAGCGATCCTCGAAATCGCCGGCACGAGCGATCGGATCGACCTCGGCTCGGTCGCCAGCTCGGGCATGGGGATCCAGCGCGTCCGCTTCGACGACGGCACCGTGTGGACGGCCGGCACGCTGGTCGCGATGGCGCTGCAGTCGACCGACGGCGCCGACATGCTGTTCGGCAATGCCGAGGGCAACGTCATCACCGGCGGCCTCGGCGACGATTCGATCTATGCGTTCGACGGCAACGACGATCTGCAGGGCGATGCCGGGGTCGACCGGCTCGAAGGCGGCACCGGCGACGATCTGTACCGTTACGCGCCGGGGCACGGCGCCGACGTCATCTACGATTCGGCGGGCTCCGACCGAATCCTCATCGGCCCCGGGCTCGACCCGGCCGACCTCGCCGTCGAGCAGAGCGCCGACGGCAGCAACCTGATCCTCAAGTTCCCGGACGGCGGCCGGATCACGATCGAGGACGGCATGGAGGCCGGCAAGATCGAGCAGGTGCTGTTCAGCGATGCCGCCGGCACGATCCTCTCCTACGCCGACCTGCTGGCGCGTGTTTCGACCGCGACCGACGACCTCATCTTCGGGGATTCCGCAGCCAATGTGATGTCCGGCGGGTTCGGCAACGACACGCTGGTCGGCCGCGGCGGCGCGGACACCTATCGGTTTGCCCGCGGCGACGGCATCGACACCATCCGCGACGATGCGCTGACCGCCGGCGATACGCTCGAGATCGCGGGCTACGACCTCGCCTCGGCGATCGTCGCGCGCCGCGGCGCGGGCAGCAACGACGTCGTCATCCGCTTCGCCGACAGCGACGACGAGATCCTGATCCTCAATGCGCTGCCGACGCTGGTCAACGGGGTCGATTCGCTCGACGGGATCGAGCTCATCCGCTTCACCGATACCGGCGAGACCCTGACCCAGGCCGACCTGCGCCTCGCGATCATGGCCGGGGCCGCGACCGACGGCGACGACATCATCGACGGCACCGCCAGCAACGACGTGATCAGCGGCGGCCGCGGCAACGACCTGCTGAGCGGCGGGGCCGGCAACGACACCTACCGCTACGCCGCCGGCGACGGCGACGACCGGATCGACGCGCTGGCCAGCGGCGCCGACGTGATCGAACTGGTCGGACTCAACATCAGCGACATCGAATCCGCAGTGCGCGGCGGGCCCGACAGCTACGACTTTGTGATCACCTTCAAGACGACCGGCGACCGGCTCGTCCTGAGCGACGCGCTAAGCCCGTCCAACGCCGGCGCCACTACCGTCACGCTCCGCTTCGCCGACGGCACGGTGTGGAACCGCGCGGCGATGCTGCAGCGCGCGGTCGCCGATGCCGACGGCACCGGCAACGACAACGTCTATGGCTTTGAAACGGTCGACGACTTCGCCGCGAAGGCGGGGAACGACCTGCTGGTCGGCGGCGACGGCTCCGACAATTATTCCTTCGCCAGGGGCAGCGGCCAGGACACGATCTCGGATCTCGCGACTTCGACCGCGTTCGCCGACACGGTGCGCTTCACCGACCTCGCCTCGACCGATGCCGAGGTGTCGCGGATCTACCGCGGCAGTGACACGGTGGTGATCAGCTTCACCTCGTCGCCTGGCGACTCCGTGACCATCATCGATGCCCTGGCGAACGACCGCCGCGGCGTCGAAAGCTATCAATTCTCCGACGGCGTCGTGTGGACGCGGGAGACGATCCGCGCGCTGCTCGACAATCGCGCGCCGGTCGCCAACGACGACGGCTTCTGGTCGGTGCTCACCGGGCAGCCGCTGACGATCAAGGCCAGCGACCTGTTGCGCAACGACTTCGACGCGGACGGCAATACGATTCGCATCGTGTCGGTCGACGCCGGCGAGGCGGGCACCGCCACGCTCAACGCGAGCGGCGACATCGTCTTCACCGCGACCAACGGCTTCTGGGGCGCGACCACGCTGCGCTACACCATCACCGACGGCAACAACGCCTTCGCCGAGGCCGACGTCGACGTTCGCGTGCGGCCGATCGCCGAAGCCCGCGACGACTCCGGCTTCACAGTCGCCGAGGACGGGTTCCTGACGATCCGCGTCGAGCGGCTGCTGTCGAACGACCTCGACGGCGACCGGATGATCATCGGCCAGGTGTTCGGCGCTGTCGGCGGCACCGTCTCGCTGTCGAGCGACGGCAATATCGGCTTCACGCCGGCCGCCAATTTCAACGGCGCGGCGTCGTTCCACTATGTCGGCAACACGCCCGAGGGCGGGCGCGCCGAGGGCGTGGTCCACATCGACGTCACCCCGGTCAACGACGCTCCGGTCGCGCGCAACGACAGCGGCTTCGTCACCGCCGAAGGCTCGGCCTTCACCATCGCCCCGGCGACGCTGCTGGCCAACGACACCGACATCGACGGCGACGTGCTGCGCGTTGCCTCGGTCGTGTCCAACGCCAACCTCGTGGTCGTGCTCGGCGACGACGGCCTGATCCACGTCACTCCGCGCCCCTATTTCTGGGGCACGACGACGTTCGATTATGTGATCTCCGACGGCGCCGGCGGAACCTCGACGGCGCATGCCACCGTCATCGTGACCCCGGTCAACGATCCGCCCGAGGCGGTCGCCGACCTGATCGCGACCGACGAGGGCCAGCCGATCTACGAAGACAATCCGACGGTCATCAACTGCGACACCTTGCTCGCCAACGACATCGAGCATGACGGCGACACGATGACCGTGACCGCCGTCAGCAACAGCCACGGCGGCACCGCCCGACTGCTCGAGAACAACACCGTCCTGTTCACGCCGTCGGCCAATTTCAACGGCAATGCCTGGTTCGACTACACCGTCGACGATGGTCAGGGCGGCGTTGCGACGGCGCGTGCGACGGTGGTCTACCAGCCGGTCAACGACCGGCCGGTCACGCACGACGATCATTACAACAACACCACACTCTACATGCTCAAGGGGCTCGAGGATCAACCGCTCGAGATCGCGATCAGCGAGCTGCTGAAGAACGACTTCGACGTCGAGGGCTTCGCCCTGACCTTCGAGAGCGCCGGCGAATCGGTCCACGGCGACATCCAGATCACCGATCACGGCACGATCATCTTCACGCCCGACCAGGATTATTGGGGCGAGGCGACCTTCGGCTACGTGGTCTCGGACCCCGAAGGTGCGGTCAACGGCGGCGAAGTGACCCTGTGGTTCGACAATGTCGGCGATGGCCCGCCCGACGCCGTGCGCGACACGATCTACGTCTATGAGGACGTGCCCACGGTCATCCCGATCTCCGCGATCCTCGCCAACGACACCGACATCGACCGCGACCCGTTGCGCTTCGTCAGCTGGCGCTACGCCAACTTCTTCGACATTTTCCGCTTCCCCGGCGCGGGGCCGGTCAACGGCACGATCGAATATGACCAGGATGGCAATCTGCTGTTCACGCCGTTCGCCAACGCCGATGCCTCGGGCGGCTTCATTTACACCGTGACCGACGATGCCGACGGTTCGTCCGAGGGCTTCATCGACATCGTCATGATCCCGTCGAACGACGATCCGACCGCGCAGCTCGACGAAGGCTTCATCACGCCGCTCGACGTGCCGCTGGTGATCCGCGTCAGCGACCTGCTCGCCAACGACTATGACATCGAGCAAGCCGACACCGACGGCGACGGCACGATCGACGTCGACATGGACGATCCCGATCGTCCGCGGCCGACCTTCGTCGGCATCGACGCCGTGCTCGACCCGGCCCAGCTGGCGCTGGGTAACCGGGTCCAGGTCGGCACCGCCGAAATCGTCACGTTCCGCGGCGAGCAGTTCGTCGTCGTCCGCTTCCCGCAGGGCTTCACCGGGCCGGTCACGATCGAATATCGCATCGCCGATACCGAGGGGCTGCAGGACACCGGCTTCGCGCTCGCGTCGGTGTCGAGCTTCTACAGCGGCACCCTGCTCGGCACGCCGCGCACCGATCTCATCGAAGGCGCTGCGCTGGTCGGCAACACCATCCAGGGCTTTGGCAGCGACGACTATATCATCGGCGGCGACGCCGACGACCGCATCGACGCGGGCTCGGGCGACGACAAGATCGAGACCGGCGGCGGCAACGACCTGATCCTCGGCGGCGCCGGAGCCGACGTGATCGACGGCGGCGCGGGCTTCGACACGGTCGATTTCAGCACCTCCAACACCGGGCTCCGCGCCGATCTCGAATCGCGGGTCGGCCAGGGCGGCGACGCGCAGGGCGATGTCTATATCGGGATCGAGGCGCTGGTCGGCACGTCGCACAACGACGACCTCGGCGGCGATTCGGCGGCCAACAAGCTCTACGGGCAAGGCGGCGCCGACGAGATCGTCGGTCGCGGCGGCGACGACGAGCTCTATGGCGACGCCGGCAACGACCTCATCGAGGGCGGCGCCGGGTCCGACCGGATCGACGGCGGCGCCGGCAGCGATACGGCCAGCTACGAGTTCGGCAGCGTCGGCGTGAACATCTCGCTCGCCGACGGCACGGCGAGCGGCGGTGACGCCCAGGGCGACCAGCTCATCTCGATCGAAAATCTGATCGGCACCGATGTCGCCGACCGGCTCGAGGGCAATGACGAAGCCAACCTGCTGAAGGGCGGCCGCGGCGACGACCTGCTGATCGGCGGCGCGGGTGACGACCTGCTGATCGGCGGGCGCGGCGCCGACACGCTGGTCGGCGGCGACGGCGTCGACACGGTGAGCTACATCGGCTCGGACGGCCCGGTCACGATCGATCTCGCCAATTCCATCGCCGGCAGCGCCGAAGCTCAGGGCGACGTCCTGAGCGGCATCGAGATCGTCGAAGGCTCGAACGATAACGACACGATCCGCGGCGACGCCAACGACAACCGCCTGCGCGGTGCGCTCGGGGCCGACGTTATCGACGGCCGCGGCGGCTTCGACATCGCCGATTACTCAACCTCGGACGTCGGCGTCAGCGTCGATCTCGGCGCCGGCGTCGGCACCGCCGGTGACGCGCTCGGCGATACGCTGATCAACATCGAGATGCTGCTCGGCTCGAACTGGGTCGACACGCTGCGCGGCAGCGCCGCGGACGAGACGTTCGACGGCGGCTACAGCAACGACCTGGTCTACGGCGGGGCCGGCTCCGACCGCTACCTCTTCGGCTTCGACAGCGGTGAGGACGTGATCACCGAGCTCGGCAACGCGTCGGACATCGATCGCCTGGTGATGAAGCCCGGAATTGCGCCCAAGGATTTCTCGCTGCTGCGCGAGGGCGACGACCTCCTGGTCGAGCTCGAACGCGACGACGGCATCCTGATCGACACCGTTCGGTTCAAGGATCATTTCCTCGGCACCGAGACCGGGATCGAGGAAATCGTCTTCGCCAACGGCGTGATCTGGGACCGCGCCAAGATCCTCGACCTGATCCGCCTCGGCCGGTTCAACGCCGCGGACGATCTCTACCGGTTCGGAACCGAGGACCAGGTCGCGATCCTCGATCCGGCCCAGCTCGTCCTCAACGACGTCACGGCCGACTGGGACCAACTGACTTTGGTCTCGGTCCAGAACGCGCTGTTCGGCACCGTCAGCATCACCGCGGACGGCAAGATCGCCTTCCTCGGCGACCATGACTACAACGGCGATGCCTGGTTCGATTACACGGTCCGCGACCAGTACGGCCGCGAGTCCACCGCGACGGTCGAAGTCGACCTGTCGCCGGTCAACGACGCCCCGGTCGCGGTCGATGACGGCCCGTTCGGGGGGATCGAGGACGTCCCGCTCCGCATCCGCATCGAGAATTTGCTGGCCAACGACTATGACGTCGACGGCGACGCCGACCTCGAAGAGCTCCACATCGTCGACGTTCAGCCGTTGCTCGGGATCGACGGTAACAGGCTCGATCCCTACCACGACCCGGATTATCAGGGCGAAGGGACCAACGTCGCCTGGAAGTTCGACGGCGCCTATCTCGAGCTCAAGCCGCGGCCCGACTATTTCGGCTTCGCCGGCTTCATCTACACGCTGATGGACGCCTCGGGCGCGACGTCGACGGGCCGGGTGGAGCTCTACTTCGATCCGGTCAACGACGCGCCGCGGCTGCACGACCAGCGCCGCGTGATCCGCCTCGAGCAGACGACGACGATCACCGTCGCCGAGCTGATGGCCGGCACCTACGACGTCGAAGGCGACGCGATCACCTTCGTCGGCCTGCATTATCCGGCGAACGGCAACCCCGCGGTCAACGGCCAGGTGGTGTTCGACCAGGCCGCCGGAACGATCGCCTTCACGCCCGACGCGCTCGGCAATGCGGGCCTGCTGTTCGACACGATCGACGCCCGCGGCGCAGCCTCGACGCTGACCTACAACATCTTCGTCCGGCCGCTGAACGACGCGCCGATCGCCCGCAACGATTACGGGTTCCGGACGCTCGAGGACCAGATCCTGGTCATCAACCCGGCCCAGCTGCTGGCCAATGACACGGACGAGAACGGCGACACGCTGATCCTTACCGGAGTCGAGCCCTTCCCGGACAACGGCAAGGTCCGGGTCCGCGACGACGGGCTGATCGAATTCCGCCCGCGCTCCGACTATAACGGCAACGCCGGCTTCATCTATTACATCAGCGACGGCCGCGGCGGCTTCGACGAGGCCTATGTCTCGATCACCGTCCTGCCGCGCAACGACGGACCGGTGCTGCGCGACGATGTCGCCTATGGCCTAGAGGACGTCGGCCTGTTCGTGATCCCGGCCGAGGTGTTCGGCAACGACTACGACCTGCAGGGCGACGTGATCTTCTTCAAGAAGGTCACCCTCCTGGGCACGCTCGACAAGCAATATCTGGGCGAGAATTACAGCGTCACCGCGCTGTCGGGGAACAACACGGCGCTGCCGGGCTGGCTGACGTTCGACGCGACCACGATGACCTTCCGCGGCATCATGCCGGCCGGGCAGACGGAGCCGGTCGACGTCGCAATCTTCCTCCACGATCCGAGCAACAACTCGACCCGCGCGTTCCGTTACAGCTTCACGCAGCAGGACGCCGCCAACCTCGCGCAGGGCATTTCCGAGCAGCAGAGCGTGCTCGGCGGCTACATCGTCCGCCACGCCTTCGCGTCGGGTAACGAGTTCACCTCGAAGCCGCTGGCCAGCGGAACGGTGGTCACGGCGACGCTGGCCGACGGCACCGCACTGCCGAGCTGGCTGAGTTTCAACTCCGCGACCCTGACCTTCAGCGGCACTGCTCCGGAGGGCGTGACCGGGGCGATCGACGTCGCGCTCAACTTCGCGCGCGGCGGCAATCTCTTCACCGACCACATGACGTTCGACGCTGCGGCGCCCGCCGCGGGCGTCCGCTACGACAGCGACGTTGCGCTGTTCGACATCAGCCACGGCCATTTCACGGCCGGCCTGTTCAACGGCCGCGAGCTGCCCGACTGGCTCGAGTTCGACGCTTCGACCATGACCTTCTCGCTCAGCGGCTTCGCGCCCGACGCCGACGCGCCGCTCGCCCGGGTCCGGGTCACCTTCCACGGCGATCCGCGCCAGCTGCCCGACAAGACCTATGCCTCGAGCGACGGCGACTTCGCGCTCGAGTTCCTGATCGACCCCGACAATATCCAGCTCGATGCGATCAACGCGTTGCTCCAGAACAACGCCTATTTCGCGGCCCAGGGCCTGTTCGCGGTCGATCTGAGCGCCGCGGCGGCGATCAATGCCCGGCAGGAAACCAATGCGCCGCTGCCGTCATGGCTGACCTTCAATGCCGAGCAGCTGACTTTCTCGGGGACGCCGCCGGCCACCTACATCGGTGCGCTTCCGGTCCGCCTCGACGTCACCGGCGCGGGCGGCCTGTCGACCTTCTCGCTGATCACCGACGTCGTCGTCGACGACACCTTCACCGTGGCCGATCCGCAAGGCGGCTTTGGCGCGACCATCGTCGGCGGCGACCACCTCAACCTCCTCGCTCCGCAGAATTTCGACGGGTCGATCGTCTACAGCTACACTGCGACCGACGAGAAGGGCGGCGTGTCGACCGATCCCGCGATCCTCGTGTTCGACGTCCTGCCGGCAGCCGAGAAGCCGGTCGCGGGCAAGGACCAGGTCAATACGTTCGAGGACCAGCCGGTCACCTTCACGGCGGCGGACCTGCTCAAGAACGACCGCGACGACGACGGCGACGCGCTGCGCGTCACCGCCATCACCCAGCCGACCAATGGCACGCTGACGGTCAATCTTGCGACCGTGCTGATCGATGCGCCCGCAACCCTGGCACAGGCGCCGGGCGCGAGCTGGTCGGTGACTCTCGCCGGCGGCGCGGCGCTGCCGTCGTGGATGACGGTCGATTCGGCGACGGGCCGGGTTACCGCGACCGTGCCGCTCGACCTGCTCGCCAGCTACGATCTGGTCTTCTCGCGCATCCTCGGCGGGACGACGACCAGCGACACGCTGACGCGCGCGTTCAACGGCAATGTCGGCGCGACTTTCACCTATACGCCGAACGACGGCTACGCCGGCAATGACGCGCTGGCCTACACGGTCACCGACGATCATCAGGGCAGCTCGACCGGCCAGGTCAGCGTCAAGGTCAACTCGCTGTTCGATCCGCCGACCACGGTCGCGGACCTCGTCAACGGCATCGAGGACACGCCGCTGACCATTCTTCCGGCGACTCTCCTTGCCAATGATTTCGACGTTGACGGGAATACCATCCGCTTCCTCGGCGTGCTCAACCCCGAGTACGGCAGCGTCTCCTTCGACGGGACGGCGATCACCTTCATCCCCGACCACAATTTCAGCGGCGACGCGCACTTCCAGTACCTCGTCACCGACGACACGCACGGCAGCAGCGTCGGCGAGGTCACGGTCCGCGTGGCATCGACCAACCACGCGCCGGTCGCGGTGGCCGACGTCTATACGATTCCCGAGGACACGCCGTTCGTCATCTCGCGCGCCGGCCTGATCGCCAACGACACCGACGCCGACGGCGACACGCTGCGCTTCGTCTCGATTACCCGCACCAGCACTGGCGGGCGCCTGATCGAGATGCCCGACGGCCAGTTCCAGTTCGTGCCCAATGAGAATTTCTACGGCCAGACCAGCTTCACTTACTCGGTCACCGACGGGCGCCTGACCCGGACCGGGTCGGTCACGTTCGACGTCCAGCCGGTCAACGATGCGCCGATCGCCAACACCGACGGCATCTATGTCGGGGAGAAGAACACCCCGCTGGTCATCAACCTTAGCGACCTCTTGCTCAACGACCGCGACGTCGAGGGCGACAGCTTCACCCTGGTCGAGGTGTTCGACGGCGACAACGGTGACGTCGTCCAGGTCGGCGACACCGCCGTGTTCACCGCGCGGCAGGACTATGTCGGCAACGCGGGGTTCCACTATCGCGTGACCGATTCGCACGGCGCCGACAGCATCGGCTTCGTGTCGCTGACGATCCGGCCCAACGTGCCGCTGCCGATCGCCGTCTCCGACGCCGGCTTCGAGCTGCTCGAGGACACCTACTTCGACATCGATCCCGCGGTGCTGATGGCCAACGACTATGCGCCGGAGGGCAGCACGCTGACCTTCCTCGGAGTCAACGGAGCGGGCGTGACCCAGCTCGAGAACGGCCTCTATCGCTTCACGCCGGATCACGACTTCTTCGGCACGGTGACGCTGACCTATGCCATCACCAACGAGAACGGCTTCCCGATCCCGACCACCATCACCCTCGAGGTGCTGCGGGTCGAGGATGCGCCGGTGGCCGTGGCCGATCAGCTCACGCTGACCGAGGATCAGACGCTAACCATCTTCGCCAGCGACCTGATGGTGAACGATTATGACGTCGACAACCAGGCGCTGATCTTCTCGCGAGTGGTCGGCGGCAATGGCGTGTCGGCGGTCTACAATCCCAACGGCCAGCTGACGATCACTCCGGACGCCGATTTCAGCGGCACCGCGACGCTCGATTACGAGATCGAGGATTCGACCGGCCGGACCAGCATCGCGACCGTCACCATCGACGTCACGGCGGTCAACGACGCGCCCGCGATTTCCGCGGTGCCGGTCGTGCGCGGGACTGAGGATCGCGCTTTCTCCGCCGTGCTTCCGGCGGACCTGGTCAGCGATGCCGACCATGACGCAGTCCTGATCGAGCTGCGCTCGCCCGGCGGCGGCGCGCTGCCGTCATGGCTCAGCTACGACACGGCGACCCGGACGCTCAGCGGCCAGCCGCCGGCCAATTTCAACGGCGAGATCCTGCTTGAGATCGCGGCCGAGGACCAGCAGACCCGGACCGTGCGGCAGCTGGTCGTGGCGATCGCTCCGGCCAATGACTCGCCGGCCCTGATCACACCCTATGCCGACGTCAGCGTCGCCGAGGACACGGCGGTCGACATCGCGATCCCGGCCAACGCCTTCAGCGACATCGACGGTGACCCGCTCGCACTGTCGGTGGCGCTCGCCGACGGCACGCCGCTGCCGGCCTGGCTGACCTACGCCAACGGCCGGGTCACCGGGCAGCCGCCCGCCAACTTCAACGGCGCGCTCGACCTGCGGGTCACGGCGACCGACGGTACGGCGAGCGCGAGCGACGTGTTCCGCCTGACCGTGACTCCGGTCAACGACGCGCCGGTCGTGGTTACGCCTTACTCCGACGTCAGCGTGGCCGAGGACATGCCGGTCGATATCGCGATCCCGGCGAGCGCGTTCAGCGACGTCGACGGCGATCCGCTGACCCTGTCGGTCACGCTCGCCGGCGGCAGCCCGCTGCCGGGCTGGCTGACCTTCGCCAACGGCCGCCTGACCGGCCAGCCGCCCGCCCAGTTCCACGGCGCGCTCGACATTGCGGTCACCGCGAGCGACGGCGCGGCCAGTGCGAGCGACACCTTCCGGCTGACGGTCTCGTCGGTCAACGACGCCCCGGTGGCAGTCGCGGACAGCGGCTTCTCGGTCACCAACGATTCGTCGCTGACGATCGCCCCGGCGACGCTGCTGGCCAACGACAGCGATCCGGACGGCGACACTTTGACCCTGACCGCGGTGAGCGGGGCGACCGGCGGAACCGTCAGCCTGACCGGCGGCCAGGTGGTGTTCACGCCGACCGCCGGCTTCACCGGCGCGGGCGGGTTCACCTACACCGTCAGCGACGGCGATCTTAGCGCCAGCGCCTCGGTGTCGATCACCGTCAACGCGCCGGCGGTCAATGTCATCAACGGCACGGCGGGCGACGACACGCTGATTGGCCTCAACACGGTCGACCAGATCTTCGGCCTGGCAGGCAACGACACGCTGGTCGGCAACGATGGCGACGATGTTCTCGTCGGCGGTGCCGGTAACGACCTGATCCAGGCCGGTGCCGGCAATGACGTGATCCAGGTCGGGGTCGGGGACGGCTTCGACGCGGTCGACGGCGGCGCGGGCAGCGACACGATCCTCGCCACCGCGGCGGGGACGGTGATCGGGCTGAGCGCGCTGGCGGGCGTCGAGACGATCAGCGCCAATGCGTTCGCCAACGTGCTGGTCTCCGGCTCGGCGGCCGACGACACGCTGAACTTCGCCGGCATCAACCTGGTCGGGATCAATCGCGTCGAGGGCGGCGCCGGGAACGACGTCCTAAGCGGCTTCGCCAACGGCATGACCCTGGTCGGCGGCGCTGGGAACGATTCGATCACCGGCAGCGGCGGCAACGACACTTTCCTGTTCACCGGGACGGGTGACGGCGCCGACTCGATCAGCGGCGGCGCGGGCGTCGATATCGTCCAGGCGACCGCGGCGAACACGGTGATCGGCCTTAGCGCTCTAAGCGGCGTCGAGACGATCAGCTCCGGCGGGTTCGGCGGAGTGAGCATCGTCGGCTCGGCCGGTGCCGACACGTTGAGCTTCACCGGCGTGACCTTGAGCGGAATCACCCGGATCGACGGCGGCGCGGGCAACGACGTGATCAGCGGCGTCGCCATCGCCATGACCTACGCCGGCGGCGCGGGCGACGATTCGATCACGGGCGGCGCGTTGAGCGATATCTTCGAGTTCACCGGTTCCGGCGACGGCTTCGACGCGATCGTCGGTGGCGCCGGCACGGACACGATGCGTGCCACCGCGGCGAACACGGTGATCGGCCTGTCGAGCTTCACCGGCGTCGAGACCATCACCAGCAATGGCTTCACCGGAGTCTCGATCAGCGGCAGCGGCAATGCCGACACGCTCAACTTCACCGGCGTCACCCTGACCGGCATCGGCCGGATCGACGGCGGCACCGGCAACGACGTGATCAGCGGCGTCACGATCGCCATGACCTTTGCGGGTGGAGCGGGCGACGACACGATCACCGGCAGCGGCGTCAACGATTTCTTCGAGTTCAACGGCTCGGGTAACGGCTTCGACGCGATCACCGGCGGCGTCGGCACCGACACGATCCGCGCGATGTCGGCCAACACCGTGATCGGGCTGTCGAGCTTCGCCACGGTCGAGGCGATCACCGCCAACGGCTTCACCGGAGTGACGATCAGCGGCTCGGACGCCGCCAACACGCTCAATTTCTCGGGCGTCACGCTGACCAGCATCGCCCGGATCGACGGCGGCGCCGGCAACGACGTGATCAGCGGCGTGACCGCGGCGATGACCTACGCCGGCGGCGCGGGCGACGACACGATCACCGGCGGCACCGGGGCTGACTTCTTCCAATTCTCGGGCAGCGGGGACGGGTTCGACGCGATCACCGGTGGCAGCGGCACGGACACCATCCGCGCCATGGCGGACAATACGGTCATCGGCCTTAGCAGCCTGACCACGGTCGAGGCGATCACCGCCAACGGCTTCGCCAACGTCACGATCCTCGGATCGGCGGCGGCCAACACGCTGAGTTTCAGCAGCACGACGCTGACCAACATCGCGCTGATCGACGGCGGCGCCGGCAACGACACGATCACCGGCTCGGCCGGCAACGACACGATCCGCGGCGGCGCGGGCAACGACATCCTCAACGGCGGCAATGGCGTCGATACGGTCGATTATTCCTACGGGACGGCAAACCAGACCATCAACCTGACGATCACCGCCGCCCAGACCATCTCGACCGGCGACGTCGATACGTTGAGCAACTTCGAGAATGCGACCGGCGGCTCGGGCAACGACACGATCACCGGCACCACCGCCGCCAACGTGCTGAGCGGCGGCGCGGGCGACGACCGGATCACCGGCGGCGCCGGCAACGACACGATCAACGGCGGGGCCGGGACCGACACGTTGGTCCTTGCCGGCGCGCAGAACACTTATACGATCAGCACCGCCGGCGGGGTGGTGACGATCACCGACAACCAGAAGAATCAGGACGGCAACGACGGCACCGACACGCTGGTCGGGATAGAATTTGTCGAGTTCAAAGGGGGCGTTAGAATGGGCGTGACATCGCCGATCATCCTCGATCTGGATGGGCAGGGCGTGCAGACGCTGTCGGCATCGGACAGCCGGGCGCGGTATGACATGGATGGCGACGGGCTGGCGGACGACACCAGCTGGTTCGGCCGGACCGAGGGCATGCTGTTCCTCGATCGCGACGGCGACGGCAAGGTCAGCAACGCCGGCGAGTTCAGCTTCATCGGCGACGTCGTCGGCGCCCAGTCAGATCTCGAGGGGCTCAAGGCCTGGGACAGCAACCACGACGGACTCCTGTCGGTCCTCGACGTCCGTTTCAACGATTTCCGCATCTGGCAGGACAAGGACGGCGACGGGGTCGCCGAGGACGGCGAGGTCATGACCCTGACCACCGCCGGAGTGAAGTCGATCAACCTCACCGGCAGCCCGGTCGACGCCGACAACGTTCCCGGCGATGTGGTCGTCGCCAACCGCGGCAGCTACACCCGGACCAACGGCTCGACGATGGAGTTCATCGACGCCGCGCTGACCTATTTCTCGGCGCAGGACGCGCTGCCCGAGATCGACGACATCGCCCAGGCCTTCACCAAGAAATCGAAGAAGTATGCGATCAGCTTCGCCGGCGGCGAAATGTTCGTCGGGCTCAAGAAGGCCGCCGACGATCTCGACCCGCGCGCCGGCCAGTTGGGCCTGGTCTCGTCGATGACCTTCAAGGGCAAGCATGCCGGGGTCTTCTCGCCAATCATCCTCGACCTCGACGGCGACGGCGTCGAAATGCGCAAGATGAAGAAGGGCCAGACCTATTTCGATGTCGACGGTGACGGCGACCTCGACCGCGTCGGCTGGGCCAGCGGCGGCGACGGCTTCCTGGTCATCGACCGCAACGGCGACGGCAAGATCAGCGACGGGTCCGAGCTGATGTTCGGGGCCGAGGATGCCGCCGCGCGCAACGCGCTCGAGGCCTTGTCGGCGCTCGACAACAACAACGACAATGTGATCGACGAGACCGACGCGCGCTTCGACGAGCTCAAGGTCTGGGTGGACTCGAACCGCAATGGCGTGACCGACGCCGGCGAGCTCAAGAGCCTGACCGAGCTCGGCATCAAGTCGATCGGCCTGTCGGCGCATCACCTCGAAGGCGAGGCCAAGATCGGCGCCAACGCGCTGATCTCGACCGCCGTGTTCACCCGGACCGACGGGACCACTGGCACGGTCGGCGACACCGCGCTGTCGTTCAGCAGCGCCTCGTCGAGCGCGCTTTCGGCGCTGGCGTTCAGCAGCGCTTCCGACACCGCCT